>Ga0187882_1004960_pt1 | contig 10609 bp, 9 predicted proteins | sample June2016WEW_19_1_3_FD_132991 | JGI IMG/M metagenome (GOLD analysis project Ga0187882, IMG submission 132991) | Peatland microbial communities from SPRUCE experiment site at the Marcell Experimental Forest, Minnesota, USA - June2016WEW_19_150 | ecosystem: Environmental > Terrestrial > Soil >...
AATTAGTATAATATAATAACACTCCCAATTCAATAAGGAGCTTAAAGTGGCAGAAGATAAAGCGGTAGTGCTGTTAAGCGGCGGTTTGGATTCAGCGACAACACTGGCGATAGCAAAGCAATCGGGCTTTTCATTATATGCGCTTACGTTCCGGTATGGTCAGCGTCATCAGTGCGAGATTGAGGGGGCCAGAAAGGTAGCGAGGTCGATAGGTGTGGCTGAGCATAAGATTATCTCGATTGATATGGGCGGCATCGGGGGGTCTGCGTTGACGGACCTGACGATGGAGGTGCCCAAAGACCGGGAGGGTCTCGGTCAGCCGGGTGATGAGATACCGCTGACATACGTTCCGGCCCGCAATACGATATTTTTGAGCTACGCGCTGGCGTGGGCGGAAGTGCTTGGGGCGTTCGATATTTTCCTCGGGGTAAACGCGACGGACTTAGCGGGTATCCTGACTGCCGGCATGAGTACATAAAAGCGTTCGAGAAAATGGCTAATCTTGCTACGGCGGCGGGGACACAGAAGAAGGGGAGCTTCACGATTCACACGCCGATTATAAATATGACAAAAGGGCAAACTATACTGTCAGGAATGAAACTTGGCGTGGATTACTCACTGACACACAGCTGCTATGACCCGGACAGGCAAGGCAGGAGCTGCGGCAGGTGCGATTCGTGCAGAATCCGGCTAAAAGGTTTTCACGACGCGGGCCTCGAAGACCCGATCGATTATGTTCGCGGAGTAGTGGGCACGAAAAAAGTTTAGCACAAGGCGGTGCGGCGTCTGAAATGGTAGTAAACGAAATTTTTCATTCACTTCAGGGAGAGGGGACATTAGCGGGAACGCCAAGCGTATTTATTCGTCTGGCGGGCTGCCCACTCCGCTGCAAATGGTGCGACACACAATATGCCTGGGAAGCAAGTGAGGGCGAAGAACTCCCCATACCGGAAATAGTCAACAGGGTGGTGCATTGGCCGAGCCGATACGTGGTGATAACAGGCGGGGAGCCGATGGTGAATCCGGAATTGCCTGACCTTGCCAGGGCATTGAAAGAACGGAACAAACATATCACGATTGAGACAGCGGGCATCAACTTCATCGCGGGGCTTGTATGCGACCTGATGAGCATAAGCCCGAAGCTGTCCAATTCGATGCAAGCCGGCGAAAATCCTGCTTTGCAATACCTTTCCTCACTAAAGCAGTTAATCAGACGCTATCCGTATCAACTTAAATTCGTTGTTGATTCCGCTGATGATTTGCCGGAGATTCAGGAGACGCTGAAACGAATCGGTGGTGTCTCGGCTGAGAAGGTGATGCTTATGCCGCAGGCAAAAACGAGGGATGAGCTAATAGCCAAATCGCCTATGGTCGCAAAGATGTGCGAAGAAACGGGCTATTGTTTCTGCCAGCGGCTGCATATTCTGCTATACGATGGCGCAAAGGGAAAGTAGAAATTGCGGATTTCAGATTTCGGATTTACCATTCTATTTGACTTTTAGCCGCTAATCGTCAATAATTAGCAGATAGCTCGCCCGGGTGGCGGAACTGGCAGACGCGCCAGCTTGAGGGGCTGGTGGGCTTCGGCTCATGCAGGTTCGATTCCTGTCCCGGGCAATCAGATTGATAATCGATTATTGATAATTGATTCCCCGTTCGCAATTCCAAGGCGGCCCCTGTTTCGCTTTTTCCCTCTTTTGTGCTATTACGGGATAATCAGTTTGACGCCGGGGGTGAGACGGTTGGGGTCGGGGAGATTATCATGATTGGCGGCGAGGATTTTACGCCATTGACGGGCGGAGCCATAATATTTGGCGGAGATAGAAGAAAGAGTATCGCCTTTCTGGACGATGTGGATTCTTTGTTGTTCCGCGTTCTGCGTCCTGCGTTCTGCGTTCGTTGTTGATTGTTCATTGTTCGTTATCTGGGCGTCGCTCGTGACTCGTGGTTCGTCGCTCGCAATTTCAGTATCGGCCGGCTTGGGCGAAGAAACAGGCGTGGAAATATCGGCTGGGGTTGTGGGAGAGGGATTTATATGCGAGGCGGCCTGAAGTGCGCGGGCCCGGGCGCTGAGGTTTGGGAGGGTGGCAAGCCAGATGACGGCGGCTGCCGCGAGGGTTACGCCGATTGCCAGACCGATTTTAAAGTCCTTTTGCATATCACCGGCACAGAAAATAAACGGGAGGAAAAGGGCGTTAATCCCTTCTCCTCCCGGCAGTTACAACAATCAGTTCTGCTGTTGTTTAGGGGCGGGTTTGTTGACCGCCGCTCGTGCCCTTATTAACAATATCGGCGCTGAAATCGCGATTGATGAATATGTTCCTTCGATGACGCCGAAGAGCATTGCGAAGTTGAAGCCCCGCAGTCCTTTACCGCCAAAGATATACATAATGAATACCACCATGAAGACGGTTGTGCTGGTCAGGATGGTTCTGGACAGGGTGGCATTGATACTGTCGTTGATAAGCTGGGGAGTCAGGATTCCTTTTTTGCGGTTTTCACGGATACGGTCGTAAATGATAATTGTATCGTTAATTGAATAACCAAGCAGGGTAAGGATGGCGCCGACCATAGTCATATCAATCTTGAAATCTGCGATAAGCAGTTTTTGTCCTATTACCGTGGTGGAGATAAATGCGCAGCACATCAATGCGCCCATCGTAGCGGTGGTGTCGTGCGCCAGGGTAACGATGCCGCCCAGGCCGTATCGCACGTCACCAAATCGAAACCCCAGGTAAATCAGCATACCAATCAAGGACAAAACCGCGGCAACCAAGGCAGCGGTCTTGGCCTCTCTTCCGATGGAGGGACTTATCTGCGTTACATGCGGCAGCGAAGAGGCAATCTGCATCGCGTCGGTTACTTTTGCTTTTTCGCCATCGACAAACTGGGTCCAGATGTCGGAATCCTGCTGGCCGGAGGCGAGTTCGGGTTCAGCGGTAAGATAAACGAAGGACTTGACCGGCAGATTGGGGTCCATTGTTTTAAGGTTCGAGTCGAGGACCCGGTAAGGATACCAGGTCGCGCCTCTCATCTCGGGTTTGTATTTCAACTCTTCGAATCTCTGACTGATTTCAGAGGCTGGGGCGCCGGTTTCAAGCTCGCACCTGATGGCGGTGCCGCCGATGAAATCGGTGAGTTCGGGAGAAGATTCGAGCATTGATTCGGTTATTTTTTCCGCGGAGGCAATCGTTGGCTTTAGATTTTTACGGATTTCGAGCTGGTCTCCGAAGGCGGCGAGAATGACGTTTGAAACTATTTCATCAAACTGCGGGTCGGAGATATTGGCGCCGGGGAAGGCCGATTGGAGTACATCGACGACCGTGTTTTTATTTAACTGGCTTGTGCTGACGGCAAACGCCTGGCCCGACTTTTCGGGAGTGACAACGAGATGCGGCAAATCGGCCTGCCGGGCTGATTCGACTTTTCTTATGGCGGCAGCGACCGATTCGGCGGTCCACTGGCCCGTTGAGAAGGTGACGACCGCCTTTGTTTTGTTTGTTTCTGTTGTGGTAATTTCGTACTGGTTGCCTGTGTTGCCGACGCTGTAAACCGTGGCGGCGGCAAGGGCCTGGTTATTAAGCTCTTCGCCTTTTTTATGAATTCTGTCTTCGACCTGCTGCCTGTCGAGATGCACGCCTTTGACGAGGTTAATCTGGACGCTGGTTCCGCCTGTGAATTCGATATCATATTTGCTGTTTTTGGAATCGTCATGTGTGAAGAAGAGAAAAACGCCGCCGATAGTTAAAAAGCCGGAAATGACGAGGAAGACAGGCAGGGCCTTCATCCAGTTGATCTTGGGGACATACTTAAAGAGGTGCAGAAAAACGAGATGGTCCTTGAGAATTTTCTTTTTGAGGAGCCAGTCGAAGGTCATTCGAGTTACGAAGAAGGCGGTGAACAGATTCGATGCCAAACCCAGTATCAGCGTAATCGCGAAGCCCTTTATTTCCTCTGATGCTACCCAGTAAAGGATTAAGGCCGTCATAATCGTAGTCACGTGAGAGTCGAAAATCGCTCTAAACGCCCTTTCGTAGCCGAGTTTGATGGCTATCCCCAGCGACGCTCCTTTGTTCTGTTCCTCGCGAATTCTTTCAAAAATCAGTATATTGGTGTCGACGGCCATACCGATGGTGAGGATGACGCCCGCGATACCGGGGAGAGTAAAGGTTGCGCTGATGCCTGCCATAATAGCGAGCAGGAATAGAATATTAAGCAGAAGCGCCATATCGGCTAAGGCGCCGCCAATGGTATAGTAAACAAGCATAAACAGGACGACGCACGCAAGGCCTACTATTCCGGATTTCAATCCTTTTTCGAGGTTGTCCGCGCCAACTGACGGGCCGATGGTTTTGACGGAGACAGGCTGTTCGATGAGCCGGGCGGGCAGTGAGCCGGCGTTGAGCTTGCTGACCATATCTTCGACCTCGGTCTGCTTGAAAGTGCCTGTAATCTGGCAGCGGGTGAAAATTCTGTTCATTATATTAGGCGCGGAAATGGCCATACCATCGAGGACGATACAGAGGGGCCTGTCGATATTTTTGCCTGTTATATCAGAGAAGAGTTTTCCGCCGCGGTCATCAAGCTGGAAATCGATGGCGCGTTTGCCCTGCTGGTCCTGACCGGGCGAGGCCTTTACGAGCTTCCAGTCCTTCTGGCCTGTGTGGAGCATAATCTCGTCTTTAACTTTTCTGTTGCTGGCGAGGACATAGAACTTGTTTCCGAACTGGGCGGTGATGACCGGCCGGTTTGCTCTATCAGCGGCGTGCCATTCGGCGGGCTTTTCGATTTCGAGCCAGACATACTGGTCATCGAGGGGATACCTGGGTCCTTTTGTTTTGAGTGTTTCGACGTAGGACTTCATCTGTGCGGCATCAACTTCCGGGTGACCCTGCGTCGGGAGAATTCTGAATTCGAGAATGCCTGCGCCTTTGAGCATTCGCTGGAGGTCGCTGGGGTCGTCGAGCCGGCCTCTGAAGGGGAAATAGGCGTTGTAGGCGGTCGTGACTTTGATGATTTTGTCAGCCAGCTCGGGGAATTCTGTTTTGAGCGCCTCAATCGCCTTATTGGCCTTGGCGGAGCCCGGCGTTCCGGCCTCGAGCGCGGCGGTTACCTGCTCATTGGACAAGTTCAGCTTGTGGAGGGTCCGTGTCGCCTGGGCAAAGCGGGCATTTGCGCCCTTTTCGGGTTCGGTCAGGCGGTCTGCCACATCGGCCCATTTAGCATATATCTCTGTATAGCGGGTAAGCAGGTCAAGATTGCCTTCGGAGCCGAGGAACTTAAGAATGGCTTCTTTGCGTTTATCGGGGTCGAGTTTAGCCCAATCGACGACCTGAAGCTTGACATCATCGAGTTTAAGCCCTGTGAGCTTTATTAAGCCTTCGGGGGTGGCCATCTGGTTTGCGAAGTCGTCTCTTTGCTGCTGGAGCGCTTTTCTCTCATCATAGATTTTTGCGAAGTCTTCGAGGATGCGAGCTCTTTCATTGGAATCGCGAGCGAATCTTTCGAAGTCCTTTGCCCGCTGGTCCTGTGGTTTTACGACGGAGCGCATTATAGAGGCCTGGGTGACATTGTTGGCCAGAAGGGCGCTCAGGGCCGTTTCGTATTGCGTTCTTTTATCCCTGGCCTCGGCGCTGGCGAGAGGCATCTGTATTTCAAACCTTGTGCTGCCCTGCGGTCTCCAGACGAGGTTTTGTATGTTGGCGGGGTCGATACGCCGTCTGAGAACGGTAATGACTCTTTCAGAGAGGCCTCTTTTTTCTTCCGGGCCGAGGCCTCTGGCATCAACTTCGTAAATCAAGCTTGTTCCGCCGCCGAGGTCAATGCCCGGTTTGAGGGTTTTGCTCGGCGGATATAGCGTCCAGGCCGCCAAGATGACCAAAGCAACAACCAACACAATTTTCCACGTGAGATTCTTATCCATATCAAATCCTTGTTATATCCGGCCTTTATTTTCCTTCGTTCGAGAGGTTCTTTCCGATGGCAGAAGCCATAACCCTGATTTTGGTATTGTTAGACTCATCGACTTTGAGCACAATCTCGTCGTCTTTGACATCGACGACGATGCCGATAATTCCGCCGACGGTCCTGACTTTGTCGTTCTTTTTAATGGACTGAATCATCTGCTGCTGCTGTCTCTGTCGTTTTCGTGGTTCGCGGAAGAGGATAAAGTACATAATCACGAAAATTCCGCCGATGAAAAGCAGCTGCATATAGTTTGACGGCTGGGAACTCACAGGGGCGACGGTGCGTGCGGTGTTTGAGTCGGCAACCGTCATAGTCCCGGTTGTGGTCTGGTTTTGGCCCACAGGCTCCGCCGGCACCTCCGACTGAGCCGCCTGTGCTATTATCCACAAATTTTCCATATTCACGTTCCTTTCCGGCCGCGGCCCGGCATGGCAAACCCGGCGGGTACAGCCCACTCTGCCCAGGCTGCGGCAAATATTTGCTTTCGCCGAGACGAGATAAAGAATTCTATTACTTAACAGGTAAACGAAAGATATTAAAGTATTTGCGGGCAATAATCAATATCGAAGATTGGGCGCGGATGAAATGAATTTGCCAATGGGTTTTGGGGGTACGAGGGGGGTGGGCGAAAGGTTTTGACAGATTTGGTTATCACGATATAATTTGAGGGTTTGCAGCGTATTTTGACGATGTATCGTAGGTAAGGTTTGTTTTTTGAGCGTTTTAGACGGGGTAAACAGGGTGTCCGAAAGAGTGGGCGTTCGATTATCGGTTCTGTTAGCGATGGCGTGTATCGTACTGCAACTGGCAGGGGGCTGCACAGGCCGGCGGCAGGCGGTGGAGTTATACGTTGACGCGGTGTCGTTAAAGGAGCTTAACGAGAACGATAAGGCCATCATGAAACTCGACCAGTCGACGAAAGCCGACAAGAAGTTTTCGCTGGCGTATTCGCTGCTGGGGGAGATTTACGAGCAGACGGGGGATTATCAGAAGAGCGCGGCATCATACGACGCGGCAGCCCGGCTTAACCCGTGGTCGTTCAGGGATTATTTCAGTTTGGGACGCGTATATCAGACGATGAAGGAGTTTGCACTGGCGGTCAAGGCGTATCGCAGGGCGTGTGAGCTGAAGCCCGGCCATTTTGAGGCGAACCTGAATGCCGCGAAGTGTCTTTACGAGATAAAAGATTACAACCAGGCGATTGCTTATGGGAAAAGGGCGGAGCGGATAGACCCGAATATCGGCGAGATTCACCAGGTTTTGGGCAACATATACGACTCGCAGAAGGATTACGAGCAGTCGGTGCGGTCATACAAGCGTGCGCTGGAGATGGACAGCAACAACACGGGGGCGATGATGTCGCTTGCGGTGGCGTATCTGCGGACGAAACGCGTAGAGCCGGCGAAGGAATTGTTTGTGACGGTAACTCAGTTGCAGCCGGAGAACAGTTCGGCGTATCAGTATTTAGGTTACTGTTATTTGCAATTGAACGACGTAAACCAGGCCGTTAATAATTACAGGCAGGCCATTAAGGTAAACAATATGGACTGGGAGGCGTACCGGGGGCTTGGCGTCGCGTATATGACAAAGGCGCTCGCGGAAGGAGACGCGGGTCTGAAGGCGCAGGCGGTGGAATTGTGGCGACAGTCATTGAGCATCAAACCCGACCAGCCGAGGAGCGACCGGCTTATCAAACTAATAGAGAAATACTCGAAGTAATGAACGGGGAACAGAAAACCAGCTTTCCGTCATCCGTCTTTCGCCATTTAATCTTCTGGTCAATCTTCGCAGGGGGTCTGGGGTTTGATTTGTGGACGAAAAGCGCGATATTCGCCTGGCTTGAAAATGTGGAGGGGCAGGGAGTCTCAATCATAGACGGTTTTCTGCGGCTGCAATTAGCGGTGAATACGGGGGCGGCGTTCGGGATAGCTGAGGGGCATCGGGTAATGCTTGTGTCGGTATCGGCGGCTGCGCTGGCGGTGATTCTGGCGATATTTATATTCGCGCGGGAAGAGCGCAAAATTGTTGTCGTTGCGCTGGCGTTATTCGCGGCAGGGGTATCGGGCAATCTTTACGACCGGACGTTCAATGGGGGGTCAGTACGAGATTTTATCGACGTTATGTATTGGCCGGGGAGGCATTGGCCCGCGTTTAACGTGGCGGATTCGATGTTGTGCAGTGCAGTGGGGCTATTGATTCTATCGAGCCTGTTTAGCCCGAAATCTTGTCAAACACCTGTTCAGCCACAAAAATAGGCGCGCCTGAAGCGGCGCCGAGGGCGATTGCATCGGAGGGTCTGGAGTCAACTTCGACGGTTTTTCCGTTCAAACTGAGGACTATTCTTGCGTAGAAGGTGTGGTTGCGGATGTCGTTGATGATTATTCTTTCGACGCGTGCGCCGAGGGAGCCGATAATGCTGTCGAGCAGGTCGTGGGTCATCGGTCGAGGGGGCTGGATGCCTTTGAGCCGGCGGTCGATGGCGAAAATTTCGACGATGCCGATGACGATGGGGAAACTTCGCTGGCCGTAGCGCTCCTTGAGGACGATTATCTGCTGGTCGGTTGATTCGTTTATTATTATTTTTGAAAGTTCGACTTCGATTTCCATCCCGCCCCCCTTTAATCGTTCAATTCGGCCAGGTGTTTTTCGATGGCCTTTAACTGTTCGGTATATTCGGCTAATTTTTCTTTTGTCTGGGCGACAACTTCGGGTTTTGCCCTCGCTATGAAGTTTTCGTTGGCAAGTTTCGCTTCGACGCTTTTTTTCGCGCCTTCGATTTGCTCTTTCTGTTTGGTCAGGCGTTTGCGCTCGGCCTCGACATCAATCGCGTCGTGGACGTAAATCTGCATCTGGCTGGCGATAGCGGCGGCGGCGTTTTTGGGTTTGCCGGCGGAATCGGATGCGCTGAATTCCTTAAGGTTGGCGAGCTGGCAGAGAAGACCCGCGTCAGCGTTCAGAATTCCTGACAGGTCCTGCGGCGCATTGACGGATACGACGAGTTTTGAGGAGGGTGGGATGTTGCATCTGCTTCGTATGTCGCGGACGCAGCGGACAACGGTCTGGATGTTGTCGATTTGCCGCTCAATCTGCTCATTTATTAAAGCGTCGATTCGCTTTGGCCAGTCGGCTGCGACCAATGCTTTAGCGGCGTTTAATTCCGCGATTTCTTTGAGGCCGCGAGTCGGCGCGAGTTCGTTTAGTTTCTGGAAGATGCCCTCGGTGATGAACGGCACGAAGGGGTGCAAAAGTCGCATCGTCTGGTCGAGGACAAAGGCGAGGACGTTCTGGGCAATGGGTTTTTGAACAGAATCCGCCATACGCGGTTTTGCCCATTCGAGATACCAGTCGCAGAAATCGTTCCAGAAGAATTTATAAATCGCGTTCAAGGGTTCGTTGTATTTGAAGGCGTCGAGTCCCGAGGTAACTTCGGCGATTGTTCGCGCGAGGCGAGAGAGAATCCATTTATCGGTTATCGCTAATTTATTTTTATCGAAGCCGACAGGGTCAGTTCCTTCGAGGTTCATCATCGCGAAGCGGGAGGCGTTCCAGAGCTTGTTGCAGAAATTTCTGCCGACGTCTAATTTCGGCGAGGTGTTTTCGACCCTGCCGTCGGGAAGCGTCATTTGCGCGACGGGCATACGGATATCCTGCGTGTCGGTGGTCATACTGGCAAGGGTGAAACGCATCGCGTCTGCGCCGTGGCTATTGATTGCGACGAGGGGGTCGATGCCGTTGCCTAAACTCTTACTCATTTTCCGGCCTTCGCCATCCTGAATCATTGCGTGGATATACACGTCTTTGAACGGTATATCACCGCAGCAATACTGGCCCATCATCACCATACGCGAGACCCAGAGCGTGATGATTTCGCGGGCGGTGCAGAGAACGTCGCCTGGATAGAAGGTTTTCAATACCGGTGATTCATCGGGCCAGCCCAGGGTACTGAAAGGCCACAACGCCGAAGAAAACCATGTATCAAGAACATCGGGATCTCTTTCAAAATCCCAACGCTCTATGATTTCTATTACTTCTTTGTCATCAGGATTAGCTACACATATAAACCAAGTTGGGTATTCTTCTTTTGTCTCTCGATGTCCGAAACCAAAGCGTGGACGACCCCAATCTGCAGCTCGACCTTCTTCTCTCCAAGCGTCTAATTGTTTTATGAACCTTTCTAGCTCTTCTTCAGGCCCGGCTAAAACTTTAGCACGCCATACAGGTATTTGATGTCCCCACCAGAGTTGTCTGGAGATAGGCCAATCGCGGAGGTTTTCGAGCCAAGCCTGATATGTTTTGGCGTAGCGCTCTGGAATGAATTTCAATCGGCCATCCAACAATGGCTTCAAAGCAAGACCTGCCAGAGAATTGACAGGAATGTCGGTGCCCTCAATTAGTGTCGCGGGCATCTTGCCCGCGTATGTCGAGCGCGTCTCGCCCTCAGTCATTTGACGCGCGGGCGGGGCGCCCGCGACACGCTCAATGGGTTTCTTAACCGCGATATACCACTGGTCCGAGAGATACGGCTCGATGGGGACGTGGCTTCGGTAGCTGTGGCCTACTTCGTGGGCGTATGGCCTGATTTCTTCGAGAAGGCCTTCCTCGCGGAACCACTCAACGATTGCCTCGCGTGCCTCGAAACGGT
>Ga0187882_1004966_pt1 | contig 10604 bp, 7 predicted proteins | sample June2016WEW_19_1_3_FD_132991 | JGI IMG/M metagenome (GOLD analysis project Ga0187882, IMG submission 132991) | Peatland microbial communities from SPRUCE experiment site at the Marcell Experimental Forest, Minnesota, USA - June2016WEW_19_150 | ecosystem: Environmental > Terrestrial > Soil >...
CCGGCGAACCGGCGGGCCTGGGCTGGCTGGCGGCCTGCGGGGTTGAGGCCGTGCCATTCAAAGGCGAGCCGCCAGGGACGGATCAGGTGCTGGTGGTGGGGCCGGGTGGAGGCCGCGAGCTTGCTGCCCAGACCGCGGCCATCGGTGATTGGGTGAAGGCGGGAGGCCGCGTTTTAGCCCTCGGACTGGACCAGGCGGAGGCCAACTCGTTCCTGCCAACGAAGGTGACGATGCAGCCCACGGAGCATATCGCTGCCTGGTTCCCCCCTTTCAGTGCCCATTCGCTGCTGGCCGGGGTAGCGCCGGCGGACGTGCACAACCGCGACCCGCGCAAGCTGCCCCTGGTGGTGGGGGGCGCGACGGCCTATGGCGACGGGGTGCTGGCAGCGACGGGCAACGTCGTCTTCTGCCAACTCCCGCCGTTCCAGGTGAGCAAGGCGATGGGGGCGCTGAGCTCGCTCGCGGTGACCCAGGACGACACCGGGGAGCGCAGGAAGAGCGCCCTGGTCTCGATGGGCAGCCTGGTCTATGCCCAGTTCGGGCAGAAGCTGCCGGCAGGCCAGATCGGCAAGACTTATACCTTCGCAGCTTGCGTGAAGGCCCTCGGCGGGCCGACCGTGGTGCGGTTGGAGGTCGAGCGCGCGGGCCGACCGTGGGATCGGGCAGTGCGCGGACCGGACATCACAGTCAGCCCGGGCGATTGGACCGAGGTGCACCTCACCTTCCCGGTGGACAAGGCCTATCCCGAGGGCTGGCAGGCTTACCTGAACGGCTCGGGCGAAGGCGCCAGGTTCCAGATCGAGCGTGTGCGGCTGTACGAGGGCCCATACGTCCCGAGCGGTGACCCCGCATGGGCGGCCACGGAGGCGCCGGACCGCAACCTGTTCAAAAATGCGAACTTCGAGGCTGGCCTGGCCTCGTGGGACTTCAACCACGGCCCGGAGCAATTCAACCTGCGCCGCACCTTCGGGCGCACCTCCTTCGCCGTGAGCCGGCTGCTGGGGAACCTCGGCGTCTCCGGCTCGACGCCGCTGTTGGAGCGGTTCGGCGACCCGGTGGGCGCGTCCAAGGGGCCGTCGGTCGTAAAGAATGGTGATTTCAGCACCGATGCGAACGGCGACGGTCTGGCCGACGAATGGGAGTTCAGCGCGAGCGCCAAAGGCGCCGCCTGCACCCGGGAGGCACTGCCCGGGCCGGGAGGCGGTTGGGCCCAGCTCATCGCGGTGCCGCCCGTCGCGGCCGGCGCCAAGGCACCGGAGGTCATGATCGCCCAACACGATCTGCCCATCCGCGCCGCCCAGTGGTATCGGTTGTCGCTGCGGACCCGAGCCGAGGGCCTGACCACCAAGGACATCACTTGGACCGTGCAGAACACCGCCAACTGGCAGGCGCTGTTCGACTACCAGAACTTCGCGCCCAAAGCGGAATGGCGGACGACCTCGTTCGTCCTCCAAGCCAAGGACACAGCGGCCAAAGGGACCAAGTTCCAGCTCTGGTTCACCGGCACCGGCAAACTGTGGCTCGCCGATGTGCGCCTCGAGCCGATCCAGGACCCGACCGTCGGCCGCTGGCTCGACGGCCTGTACGTCACCCGGCCTGTCGAGTGGGATGATCCCTACCGCTTCTTCGGGTGGTGAGCCGTAGCAAACGGTTGGAGTGAGGCCCCAGGTCGCGCTCAACTACCGGATGCTGGAACCGATCATGCGCGAAGTTGCCCGTCTCAATTTTGAGGGCAAACTCCAGGCCGTCGCCGAGGAACAAGGCGAAGCCACGCAAACCATGGACTTTGGCGATTGGAAAGCGGTCGTCAGTTATGGCGGTTCTCCGCGCGGTGGCGGCGGCACGGCACGCGGGAATGCCACGCCGATGGGGCGCGCCCTGGTCGCGAAAATCGGAGCGAACCAGTTTTGGGTGACGGGCGCCTTCTGCCGGATTGATTTCCGGCCGGCCTCAGGCGGACAACGGGAGTTCCTGCGGGTCGAAGAAGTTGCGGCCAACGATGGCAAGAGCTCGGGGGGCGGCCAGCGAGGCGCTTTTCGTTTCGTCCGCATCTGGAACGGCGACGAAACCGACTGGGGCCTCAACTTCAACTCCGCCCTCTCCGGCTATCCCTTGGCCATCTCGGCCGTTTACGGCCAAGGCACGTTCTGTGTGTTGGCCATTCCCGATGATTTCGCCGATCTCTACCGCCTGCCCCAGAGCGTCCTCAATCAGATCCGCGCGCTTTTGGGCCGGGACGTGTTCGTCAGCCTCGACGCCCCGGATCACGTCAGCCTCTTTCCCTACGACAACCGCACGTTTATCGTGCAGAACTTCCAGCCGCAGCCTGTGCGCACGCGCGTCTCGATCGTCCGCGCCACCCGTCTGCATGACCTGTTGACCGGCCAGACCCTCGCGGGGTCCGAGGGCCGCGGTGGCCGGGGCGGTCGCGGCGGATTTGGCGGCGGCGGCACCTCATTCGAGGTGGCGGTTCCAACTCACTCATTCCGCGTCTTTGCTGCGGAGTAGTCGCAGAGTATGCAATCCACCCTTCGGTTCCTCTGGCGCTGGCTGCGGAGGGCCTGCGTCATCCGGTTCAATCACAGTCATTGCCCAAGAACTCTCCCTCGTTATGTTCAACCGCTCTCCATTCGCATCGTTCGTTTCTGCACGGCAGGATTTGCCGCTTGACACCCTCCTCCCCGGCTGGCCGCCTGCGGCCAGAGTGAGTGCGAGCGAAAACCAATTCTCCCTCACCCGTGCAACGTCAATAAACGAGCGGCGCGTCAAAAACCAATCCCCTATTAGTCCCATGAAACGTCTGCTGATCGTTGGCATCTGCCTGTGGTCCTCACTGGCAGCGAACGCGGAACTTACCCTCAAGGAAGTCCGCACCGCGTCCAAGGACGTCCTGGTCGCCTATTTCAAGAGCACGGTGATCAACGTCAATGAGGTGAACACGGCCGAACTGGCGTCCTGGAAGCTCAACGGCCAGCCCGTGACGGCCATCAACAAATTCGTCACCGAGGCCGACGCCTGTGATCACCACATCTACCTCCAGGCGCCCACGCTGGTCAACGGAACGACCTACACGCTCCAGACGCCCCACGGCGAGATGACTTTCGTCTTTGACGATCGGACCACATTCTGTGAGTCCATCAAGTCGAATCAGAATGGGTACAGCGCCCTGTCGAAGGTGCGCTACGCCAATTTCGCCATCTGGCTGGGCGACGGCGGGACCAGGCAGATCAGCGGGGACCTGCCCACTTATACGGTCTTCAAGATCGCCAACGGTGCCATCATCGCCCAAGGCACATTGCAGTCGATCGGAGAGGACGCATCGTCGGGCGATTTCGTCTATCGGATCGATCTGTCGGCTGTCCCCGAAGGCGGCCCCTATAAGATCGCCGTCCAGGGCTACGGTTGTTCGTATCCCTTCGGCGTCGGCGGCGATTTCTCGCGCCGGCTTGGCTATGTGTCGTTCCGGTCGCTCTACCACCAGCGCTGCGGCTGCCCGATCGTGGAGCCGTACGCCTGGAACATCAAGCCGGACCCGTGCCACACCACGATCTGGCAGGTCAATGGCCCCATCGGCGAAGCCCGTCTGGTCGTCACTGGGAATGAACCCACCTTCACCGCCTACGGCGGTTATCACGACGCCGGTGATGCGGACCGCCGCACCTACCACATGGACGTGCCGGTCACGCTGATGACGACCTACGAGGCGTTCCCCCAATTCTTCACGGACGATCAGTTCAATATCCCCGACAAGTTCGACGAGAATTACCATATCCTGGGCAAAGGGAACGGGATTCCCGACATCATCGACGAAGCCATGTGGGGCACAATGTTCTGGGAATACATGCAGGAGACTAACGGCGCGATCCACTGGGGCACCGAAACGCGGGGTTATTCGCCCTTCACGACCTACGCGAACGACCGCACACGTTTCGGCACCGAAGTGGTGGATCCACGCTCGGCCAGCTTCGCGTCGGGGATGTTCATGCACATGGCCCGCTTGATCAAGCCGTACCATGCGGCCCGCTCGCAAGAGCTGCAGAAGCACGCGGAAATGGCGTTTGCGGCCGCAGGCGACGCGGTCCGCCCGACGCATAAGCTCTACTACGCCGTGCAGAAGTACCTGCTCACCGGGGATGAGGCCGCCCACCAGATGGTCAAGGAGCTGTCGCCCAATGCCAGTGGGTATGCCAACAACTACAACGGCGCGCCGGAGTCGTTTGCCGGCAATGGCTGGCTCGCTTCCTACTTCTATTCATACATCGTCGCGAAGGATCGGCCCACCGACCCGGCTGTCGTGGATCGGTTCAAGGCCGCCATCAAAGCCGCCGCCGACAAGGAAATCGACTACCTGGCCGGCAATGCCTACCCGGTGGGCACCCCGGCGAATCTCCGCTGGTGGGGCAGCAACACGGCCCAGGGCCAATATGCCTATCCCTGCCTGCTCCAGTGGTCCCTGACCAAGGAACAGAAATACATCGACGCCGCCAGTCAGTTGATGGACTACGCCCAAGGCCTGAACCCCATCGGCAAGTGCTACATGACCGGGATCGGATTCAACCGCGTGCACAATCCCCACGACCGCGAATCGGCCTATACCAAGCGGCAGGGATGGGGCCCGCGCCCCGGGATTCTGGTCTTCGGTCCAGGCGGAACGGGCAGAGGCGTGTCGGTTCCCGCCGTCACCGGACTTGCCCGCGAACGCAAGTATATCGACAATCTGGGGTCCATCCAGTGGAGCGAGTTTACCATCTATCAGAGCCTTTGCTTCCCCTCCGCAGTTTACCCGGTGCTGGCCCAAGGCGGCAAATACGACGAACGGATCGATCCGTTCAGCCCGCAGCAGAAGTGATGAAAACACATGAAAAAAGACAATCGACGTTCAACTGATTGGATTCGCCTGCGCCTGCTTGCGCCGATAGCGGCGTTTCTTTTTCTGGTGGCAGGGTTCGCCGCTGCCCCTGGAAATGCCGAACCGCGGCGGGTCGTCTTCGACGGCGCTAAGTCGGAGCATACCTGGAGTTTGAAGGAGCTCAATCCCGACTGGCCCGCCGATTGGTCGTCCTACAACTATCTCGTGCTGGAAATCCGCGCGTCCACGCCGCAGCGGTTTTCGTTGTGGCTCCACACGGCCCACGGTCCGCGGCGCATTATGCTCCAGCCCTTTGGCCAGGGCGTGTGGCTGCGGGCGTCCGTGCCGCTTCGCTATTTCAAAGGCAAGGACAAGTCCGGCTTCGACCTCGCGTCCACGAATAACCGGCGCACGGACTCGTTCTGGATGTCGGTCTGGGGGCCATTTGGCGACCTCACGGCCGTCGAGTCGCTGGGCTTCGTCATGAGTTATCCGATCGGCAAGCCGACGCTGGAGATTCGCTCCCTGCAACTGGCGAAGGAAGACCCTGGCTCCGATTTCCTGGAGAAGAAACCAGTGCTCGACGAATTCGGGCAATGGGCGCACGCGGACTGGCCCCGTAAGATCAAGAGCCGCGAGCAGCTTGAACGGGAGCTCGCGGAAGAGGAGAAGACGCTCAAGCCCGGGGATTTCAACCATTGCGATTACGGCGGCTACAAGAACACGCAGGCAAAAGCGACCGGCTTTTTCCGGACCGAACAGGTTGACGGCAAATGGTGGTTTGTGGATCCGCACGGGCACTTGTTCATTTCCCAAAGCTCGAACGGCCTGGGCGGTCGCGGCGGTGGCGGTCGCCGGGGCGGAATCACCAACCAGGAACCGAATCTTGAAGCCAGCCGGACGGCGCGGCGCCTCGAGGCCTGGGGATTCAATACCGGTTCCCAGGGGATGAACAAGCCTTACGTCGCCTATGTCCGCGCCCCGCGAGGGTCGAACACGTTTCTCGGATTGCCGGACGTTTACTCGGACGAGTTCGCGCGGGGGTTGGACGAAGCCGCCGCCAGTCAATGCGCGTCGCGCCAAAACGATCCGCTGTTGCTCGGTTACTTCATTGGCAACGAACCGCCGTGGGAAAGCCGGGAGAGCGAAGTGGTCGGCATGATCCTCGCCGGGCCTGCCACCGCCACCCAAAGCAAGGCCAAGGAATTTCTCGCCGCCGGAGACACGCCAAAGCGCCGGAAAGAGTTCGTCCTGGCCGCGTTCGCGAGACAACTCGAACTCGTCGGCGCAGCGATACACAAGCACGACACCAACCACCTGAACCTCGGCATCCGGTTCGGGGGCAGTCCATCGGAGGAGGTATTGCGCCTCGCGCGTGTCTTCGACGTGTGCAGCATCAACGTCTATGAATACGAACCGACCCGGCAGATCGAGCGCACCTGTCGCGTCACGGGCCGTCCGGTGCTGATCGGCGAATTCCACTTCGGCGTGCCGGCGGATGGTTTGGGCGCGGGCCTGGTGCAGACACGTGACCAGGTTGAGCGTGGGAAAGGCTATCGTTATTACGTCGAGCAGGCGGCGGCGTTGCCTGGTTTCGTCGGCGCGCACTGGTTTACGTGGCGCGACGAACCGGTGCTCGGTCGCGGCGACGGCGAGAACTACAACATTGGTTTCGTGGATGTGACGGACCGCCCCTATCCCGAACTCGTGAAAGCCGCCACAGCGACGCACCAACGTCTGTTCGAGGTGCATTCCGGCCAGCAACCGCCCTTCGCCGATAAACCCAAAGCGTCGGCTGCCGGAGCGCCTTCGACCCCCTGGATGGAAACGAAGGACTGGAAATGAAGCTCATCTCCCCGCTGAGGAAGGCGCCATGTTGAAGACAAGATATGCGATTCTGTTCCTGGGCCAGAAACAGGTCGCCACGACGGGCAGCGATGGCAAATGGCCAGTGCCGTCGCTTCCGTGGCTGGCGCCGGTGCCACACAGTTGCCAGCAGCAGGATGGCGCTTCCACTGGCAGCCAGGGATGGCTGCCGCTACGAAAGAGGCCCGCGTGCTGGCCGCATTGGGATTCGAAGCCGCGCCGCCGAGCCAACCGCCTGGTTTCTCCGGTGGTGGGTTGGCTGGGACTCGAACCCAGGACCAACGGCTTAAAAGGCCGCTGCTCTACCGACTGAGCTACCAACCCGCAACCGACGTTGCTTGCCGTTTCCCGGATTCGGACCCAGGACCAAGCCCGGAAGCTTTCGCGACTGCCCTGCCCGCCGGGCGGCCAGGCCGGACACGCAACCGCCGGGGCGCGATTCAGCCCAGCCCAGGCACGCCTGGGCTGAGTGGCGGGAGCGAGCCGGCACGGGAAACGCCGCCCAAATCAAGAGCGCCGCGAAAACTAATCGACGAACGGCGCCGACGCAAGAATTTTTCCTAATTCCAATTCGCGTTCAAGATGGCACTAAGGCCCAAAGGACAAGCGAATTAGTGCCATCTTGAACGCGAATTGGAATCAGTGCCGAGGTCCGGGGTCGTGCGGGCGGTGCAATTGGCGCAGGGCGCGGCGCAGGGACTCGACCTCGTGTTCATCGGCATCCTTTTGCCGCTCGGCGAGTTCGAGCGTCTCCAAGACTTCCTCCATGTGGTCGAGCGTATGGCGCAGGGTCTCGAGGATGCCGTTGACCTCTTCAATGGCGCCTTTGATGGCGGCGGGCGAGGGCGGGCGCGGCTGCCGGGGCGGAGGCGGGGGATGGGGTCGGCGCTCGAGGGGGGCAAGCCGGTAAATCGGTTTGGGCGGTGCTTCGGGCTGAGCCGCCGGCGCAGGCTTAGGCTGGGCGGCTGCCTCGGGCTGGGCGGGCGGCGGCGGCTCCGGCGGCGCCTCCGGCTCAAGGGCCGGTGGTAGTTCGGGTTGGGCTGCGGCTAGCGGTCCAGGGGCGCCTTGGCTGAGCGGCAGTTGTGCGGGCGGCGGGGGCGACTCTCCGGGCGCGGCGGCTGGCGCTGGTGGCGGCTGTTCGGTTTGGCCGGGGGCTGCCGGGGGCTGTTCCGCCGCCGGCTGCCGCTGCCGGCCGCGTCCCCGCCACCCACGGCCAGAGCGCCGACCGCCTCGCGCAGGGGGCGGAGACTTCGGCTGCTCAGTCTGTTCCATCCTGGTTGTCGGTTCCTGTTCGGGAGCCATCTTCACTTGAGATTGCCCTGACTGGGTGCAAATGCAATAGGAATTTATTGGTTGGACGTGGCGCGGCGGTTTGGCCAGAATCGGGGTTTGTCATGAATAGGATTCGGTTCTTAGCGCGGCGGAGGCGCGACCAAAACCAGGGGAAAGGTCCTTTGTCACAGAAACAACGAGAGCCTCCCCCCGCCGCGCTAAACCTGGCCGTGCTCGTTTGGCTGGCGGCGGCGGTGGCCGGCACTGCCTGCGCACAGTCTAATGCCACGGGTTCGGCCGCCGGCGTCCAAAGCCGGCTGGAAGCCGGCACTCCCACTGCCCGCGCACGGTCGAATGCCATAGGCTCCGCGATGGCCGCGTCGCGCAAACCGAGCATCATCTTCATCCTGGCCGATGACCTCGGCTATGGGGACCTGGGCTGCTACGGCCAAACCCGGGTCAAGACGCCTAGCCTTGACCGGCTGGCCGCGGAAGGCGTGCGCTTTACCAGTTTCTATGCCGGCAGCACGGTCTGCGCGCCTTCGCGTTGCGCCCTGATGACCGGCCTGCACACCGGTCATGCTTATGTGCGCGGCAACGCGGCCCTGGCGCTCCGGCCCGAGGACGTGACGGTGGCCGAAGTCCTCCAGCGGGCGGGGTATCACACCGGGTTGGTGGGCAAATGGGGGTTGGGCAACGAAAACACCGAGGGCGTGCCTCAGAAAAAGGGGTTCGATGAGTTTGTCGGGTTCCTGGACCAGACCCACGCGCACGATTACTACACCGATCACCTTTGGCGCTACGACCCGACCACCGGGTGGGACAAAGAGGAAACCCTCTATGAGAACCTCGACGGCAAGAAGCAGCTCTACGTTCAGGATTTGTTCACGACCGCCGCGACCAATTTTGTGCGCATCCACCGGCCCGACCGGTTCAATCAATTCCGGCCTTTCTTCCTCTACCTGGCTTACACCATTCCCCACGCCAACAACGAGGAGGGCCGCCGGTCCGGCAACGGCATGCAAGTGCCGAGCGACGCCCCTTACACGGACCAACCGTGGCCGCAGACCGAGAAGAACAAGGCGGCCATGATCACGCGGCTGGATGGGGACATTGGCCGGCTCCTGGACCGGCTCCGGGAGCTCAAGCTGGACAACGACACCATTATCTTCTTCTCCAGCGACAACGGCCCGCACCAGGAAGGCGGGGTGGACCCGAAGTTCCTGGGGAGCGCCGGTCCGTTGCGCGGCCTCAAGCGGGACCTCTACGAAGGCGGGATTCGCGTGCCCATGATCGTGCGCTGGCCGGGCAAGATTAAGGCCGGCCGGGTCAACGATGAGCCCTGGGCCTTTTGGGACTTTCTGCCGACCGCCGCTGAAATTGCCGGCGCACAAGTGCCCGGGGAAATCGACGGCCTCTCGCTGCTGCCGACGCTGCTCGACCAGCCCCAAACCAACCGGCACGAGTTCTTCTACTGGGAGTTCCACGAACGCGGCTTCCAGCAGGCCGCGCGCATGGGCGACTGGAAAGCCGTCCGCCCCCAGGCCGGCCGGCCGCTCGAGCTCTACAACCTTAAGAGCGACCTCGGTGAGAAACATAACGTCGCCGACCAGAACCCCGAGGTGGTCGCAAAGATCGAAGACCATCTCAAGACCGCGCGAACCGATTCCGACCGCTGGCCCATCAAGCAGCCTGCCCAGGGCCCAGAGCCGTCCGCAAAAGACAACGGCGGCAAGCAGACGGACAGCGCCCAGCCCGCCGCCACACGCTAGCCGGGCCTGTTGAGCAGCGGTGGGGAGCGTGTCTGGGCAGCTCCCACCTCCGAAACCGGACGCGCATAGGGGCCATGAACCGGGCGGCTGCGGCAGTGGGGCAGGCGTCCCGCCTGCGATGAGGGCCTCTCGCCCTTGAAACCAACGCGGGCGAGACGCCCGCGCCGGCAGGCGGGACGCCTGCCCCACTACCCCGCGGTTGATGGAAAGCCTTGGCTGGCCCTGTAAACGCGCGCTTGCATTACGGCCGAAACGTGGCAGGTTGCTTGCACTTATATGATGGCCGGTTTTCCAAGGCCTGGTGAATCGGCGGCGGACTCGACGCAGTGGCCCTGTCAAAGCCGGAAATGCGCCCGGGAGCAGTCAGCGATTGGAAGCTTACATGAGCAGCGAACAGCCTATCGAACTTGAGGGTACGATTTCGACTGTACTGCCGGGCACCATGTTCCGGGTGAGACTGGACAACCAGCATGAAATACTGGCGCATCTCTCCGGCAGGATGCGCAAGCACTTTGTCCGGCTGACCGTGGGCGACCGTGTGCGGCTGGAAATGTCGCCCTACGACCTGACCAAAGGCCGGATTACCTACCGCCTCCGGTGAGGGGCGCTGGCCGCCGGGCGCAGAGCCAGGCGCCGGCGGCCTTTTTCTTCCGCGTGTCCAAGGAGTTTTTGGACCAGGACCGGGGTGCAGCTTCGAGCGGCCGATTTGGCCCTTGGGCCTTATTCCAATTCGCGTTGGAACCGGGCGTTGTGCCGAGCTGTGCCATTCGTTTTAAGCCGCGGCCGGGCCAGTTTTTTGGCAAAAATGGCCAATGTGGCCAATGCAGCCAATGTGGCCAATGCAG
>Ga0187882_1004973_pt1 | contig 10595 bp, 9 predicted proteins | sample June2016WEW_19_1_3_FD_132991 | JGI IMG/M metagenome (GOLD analysis project Ga0187882, IMG submission 132991) | Peatland microbial communities from SPRUCE experiment site at the Marcell Experimental Forest, Minnesota, USA - June2016WEW_19_150 | ecosystem: Environmental > Terrestrial > Soil >...
AAGCTTATCAGTAAAACTTGGCTTGCGCCGAGCCGACCCAGAGGGTACCCCGCGAAGGCGGAAGCCTTAGTTGCACTGATCCAGGGGCTTAGCGCCACTTAGCTCCCACTTCAGTGGGAGTCTTAGTGGCGGTTAGCCATCGGGGAACTGTAGTGGTCTCTTGAGAGACAGACATGTATGTACAGGCAAACCCAGGATCGGTATGTTCCCGGAAGTCCTCTGCAGCTAAAGTCATGTTTGGAAAAATAGCGTAATACCAAGGTTTTTAGGAATTGCATTGGTAGCACAAATGTTCCTTTGGAAGCACTTTTACCCCTAAACTGTCGTAAAACTGTCGTAAAATTCGAGACCTGTGATGCAGACAGGGCAAGGGATAAATGGGTTCAGTACTAACCATAAATGTCTGCTCTCATACTTTTGGTCGGAGAAGATCTTCCATGTGCGGCCTGATTAGGAATGAACCCGAGACGCCCGTAATAATCAACCCTTTGGAGATAGGCGTCCGTTGTTATAAACCTTACCCCCAATCTGGATGTGCTCAATTCATGGGCCATATCCTTCACGTACTCAATTAACACTTGACCTAAGCCGATGCCTACGAATTTCAAATCTCTCCCAAGCCTAGCTATTTTTATAGCTGGGGCTTTATAATGCACGGTGATTTGCTCTTCCTCTCTTTCGGCATCGCTCAAAGGTATTGCGTCACAACACACAGAACAAAATGCCGCCAGAGACCCCTGATAATAAAGAAGAACAGTGCTATTCATCCCCATAGCCTGTTCTGCATAAGCTTCTACTCGAAGAAAAGTATTCATTTCTTCATCGCCACAATTGAAGCATCCAACATGTGGTAATTCATTTTCAGTTAACCTAGCCAAAACTATCGCTTTAGGATTTACGGGTTCAGTTGCGGCCAAGTGTTACAAGCCCTTCTTTTCTACTTGTTTAAAGTATTCGCTGCGCTCTTTTGCTTTCTGCAACTGTTCATCTGTGGGCTTCTTTTGAATCTGCTTATGAACATTCTCCGCATCCTTACCGTAAAGCGTTGGCGTAGGACTGATCTGGGTAGCCATTTTTTTCTCCTCCCTTTTTTTAGGCCTTGCCCTTTTCTTGTCCTTGCCCATGGCAATACCCCCCCAAAACATAGGCTCGTCTAAATCCTATGTATCTCTTGGGGAGATATTACTGTGACTATAATTTATCATGGCATGTTTGTCTAAGTCAATCAGTGACTATATGTGCCTATTGGTGCCTATGGGTGACAAACAGTTCTATTTGACTGCATACGATGCCAAATAGTGTCATTATTGACATTATCGGCAGGTAATTAATAGAGCATTAATGTTATTGCTTTCGCTCTCACCTGAACAACCTGCCCAATATCCGCCCGGTGAACCTGCCTGCCAGCCGCCGGACAATACGCTTACCCACCGTGCCTCGCTGAATTGCGTTCACATCGCCGTTGACAAGCTGGGGCAGATCCTCAAGGCTGAGGCGACCGAGTAAAAACTGCAGTAAAATTGCAGTAAAATGGGCATGATAAAGGCTCCCAGCCCTTGGGAGCCTTGGTATTTTAGGCGCAAAACCCAGGATCGGTATGATCCTGGGTTTTGCTGCAGGGCAAGGCTTTTTTATTTTTGCATTTCTTACTGTATGTTAACGATCCTGCCGCTGGGATACCATTGCACGTTTTTATTGAACATCTGGCCGATCGCCCGGAGCGGAACCATCATCCGCCCGTTGACGATCTGGGCCGGCACGTCGAGGCTATAAGCCGTGCCATTGAGGTATGCCTGCTGGCCATTGTTGCTGATTTGGATCTGGCTGGACCCGTTATTGACGGTGACCGTGCCGTTGGAGTAACTGACATTATTATCAGATATGCCCAGGGCATTAGCTATACCCCTGATCGGAACCAATGTGCGATCGTTCACGATTACCGGCTGCACGTCAAAATCAAGCTGGCTGCCGTTGGAGAACACGCTCACGCCGCTGTTGCCCTGCTGCTGGTAAATCTGCCCCAGTTGCGTAAAAGCCCAGTCAGACTGCTGGATCTCGATGATCTGCTTCAGGATCTCCTCTGCGTTGCTCCAGTTGTTGCTGTTAACCGCAGCGAGGATCTCCTGTTTCAATTGGTCAATCTGTTCGCTGTTGGCTCCAGTCTGGATTGTCGAGGAGCCGCTGATGGAGAAGGTGGCTGAGGTCACGCTGCTCCAGCCTGCGGAGCTGTAGTTGACCGCCTGGATCGTCTCGGACTGGCTGACAGTGAAGGGGCCGCTGTAGGCGACGGCGGTGCTGCTGCCTTCCGGGTTGGAGCCGTCGGTGGTGTAGTAGGCTGCGCCGTAGATGTCGCTGATGTACACGCTCTGGGCGGTGGAGTAATCGCCGCTGCCGGGAGAGATGACCGGCGCCTGGAGCGAGCTTGAGCCGCTGATGGAGAGGGTGGCCGAGGCCACGCTGCTCCAGCCTGTTGTCGGGTCATGGATGGCAGCCAGCACCGTCTCTGATTGGCTGACGGTGAAGGGGCCGCTGTAGGCGACGGCGGTGTTGCTGCTTTCCGGGTTGGAGCCGTCGGTGGTGTAGTAGGCGGTGTCCCCGCTGGAGATGTTGCCGATGGTCACAGTCTGGGCGCTGGTGTAGGCGCCGCCGCTCGGAGAGATGACCGGAGTGGACAGGGAGTTCGACTCGGTCGGACTGGTGTTGTCATAGTAGTACCCCCAGCGACCATGATGATCATACCCCCAACGACCATACTGATCGTAAGGATTGCCGAATGGAGCTGCGGATGCAAGTCCGGCCTGCATCAGCATCATGAACACGAGAATCGTCGCCGCAGCAAACAGGGAAATCCATTTAGAGCGTCTTCTCATAAGCCAGTATCTCCTCCATTCAATATTTTCACCAATTCACCAATATCGACTGTTCCTAGGCAGATAATCTCATGCAATTGAAATAAACCGCACACCTCCTTGGGGGAACAAACAAGACAGTACTATTGGTTGCGCCTGACACCAGAGATAGGAATCTGGTAACACAATTTACATATCATGTCTTTCATGGTAACACTAATATACTAAAGGGAACTGAGATAAACATGAAAATAACCTAAGAAATATGAAAATAACCTAAGAAATATGTTTACTAAACTTTCAAGCCTCGACGTGCAACCGTGCTTTCCATCGTGCCCTCTGGGCACGATGCCGCGCCCGCAAGCGGCGGCGCCGGGTCCGGTGGGCCGGGCGCGGTTCGCTTTCGCTCACAATCAAGGTGGCACCCCACCCAGCGGGTACCCGGGGTGCCGCGCCTGTTGGAGAGCTTCAGCAAGGACCCTTCGTGGGTGATGTTTCCGGCAGTACCGATGTAGTAACCCCTGCTCCATAATTCACTGCCCCAGAAATAGCTTTTCTTGAGATTCGGGAAGGCGGCAAATACTTTGTTGGCGGTAATGCTTTTAAGCTTCATGACAATTTCGGTAGGCGCTACGGTAGGTGGAGCAGAAAGGAATATGTGCAGATGATCCGGCATTGATTCCATTTGGATGAGGGTATATCCGTAGGTATTGCAGAAGATGGAATTCCCTGGGACTTATGGGGGGCGCAATTACTGGTGGCAACACAGCAAACAGGTTTTTAATGGGGAGTAAGTACTAAAAAAAGAGGCCGGTCGCCTTTAAAGGCGACCAGACCCCTGACTGTCCTATTTCATGCCCCAGGCGCTGGCGATCCGGCTCCAGAACTTCTGGTCCTCAAAACCCAGCCTCCAGATGTCTATCCCGGCAAGATTATATTTTTTTACCAGATCGATTTTTGTCTGAAGTGTGGCATCATTCTCAAACCAGACCACCCTAGGCGTTCCGCCCTCACCGGTATAGGTGTAGAACGGCTCCTGATATTTGTCGCTCCATTTGACTTTATAGCCCTTTGTGGCAACTTGATTCATGATCTCCTTGGTCGGCCTGGAAAAGCCGCCCGCCTTTCCTGACGGCCAGTCATAACCGTAGGTAGCCACTCCCAGGCAGATCTGCCCTGGCTTGAACCCTTGTTTGATCGCCGTGGTGATGTTCTGCTCCACCCAGGAAAAGGGCGCCACAGGGCCGGGAGGGCTCGCTGCCTCGCTGTGGTCGTAGGTCATGATAGTGACCTTGGTCAGGTATGGAGCCAGCGCCCCATAATCGTAGACGCCGGCCATCGCCTCCGGCACCCCCACGTGCGGCAGCACCGCCATCTGGGTTTCCTTTTTCATGTTGCTCATCGCAGTATACATCTTTTTGATAAAGGTGGTCAGCCGGTCGCGGTCGACGGTGAAATCCTTATGAGCGGAATCCGGAATAAACTCGAAATCGATGTCGATCCCGTTATAATTGTTGGTTTTGACTTCTTGGGTCAGGTTGGAGATTGCCCGGTCTTCTGCCGCTGTGTCGTGCAGGATGGCATCCTGGCTGGGCACCAGGTTCACCAGCGGAACTACTTTGATGCCGTTCTGGCGGGCCACCGCCAGTGCCTGGGAATTGACATCCTTGTCCAGGGAGCCGTCGGTTCTGACGTGATACCAGAGCGGGGAGATCTCGTTCAATAGATCGGCATGGGCCTGCAGGGATGGAAAAGAGTCGTCGGACCCGCCCGGATTGTTCATGTAGTAGGCGTCCACCTCCGGCCTCGCCTGTAACAACGGCTTCCGCAACCCTCCGCCGCAACCATAGGCGGAAGTTATTAAAAACAGGCAGATCAACAAGACGCAATATCTTTTCCTGTGCATGTGCATGTCTTGCCCCCCTATAACCAGCCGTCCCAGACTAATTGGTTTTAGGATTTGCGGGCGCAGACAAATTATGCATCAGGCTCTTCGCCATATTATGTGGTTGGCATATAAATTATGGATAATTATGCATAAATTATCATATGAAGCGGTTAACTGATCCTGGTTTTACCTGATCTGACGGGCTTGCGGGCCGGGGTGACATCCGGGTCAAAAGTGCTGTAGGTGGGACGCTGCCCAGCGATCCATTTGATTACCAGGCGGGATTTCTCCTTCACTTCGCAAGCGAAATCATAGTTATAGACGCTTTTTACCAGGGTGCAGTGAGGATTGAGAAAGATGAGCGCTTCGGCTATCCCGGCCGGGGGTTCGCCAAGGGCTTTTTTGGCCAGCACCAGCAGATCGCTGGAAGTGGCTCTCGTGCTCCAGGCGCCGAGGCAATTGGCTTTTAACAAGTTTTCCACCGCTCTGCGAAAGATCGGGGTGGCCTGATCGTAATGGCAGGCCTGGAACAACTCCAGGGCTTCAGCCCAGTCGTGCTTGGCGTCAGCCAGTGGATAACTGGCCTCCTCCTTCGGTTCCTTTGGTCCGAAAATATTCTCAAAAATAGTTGATAGTTTGAAAGACGTCAGGAGATCGAAAAAACCGGGGGTGCTTTTCTTTTTCTCATTCGCTATTTTGTTTTCCTCCTTGTCCTTTCCTGATTCCATTTTATGCATGGCAGGCAGCAGACGTCAACTAATTAACCGGCGTCGGGACAGTATTTTTCCCCCAACGGCTGTGGTATACTTTCAGACGGGCAAAATTCAGCAACAGCCCCACGCATGCCGGGTGCCCGCTTGCGGGCGCGGGCGCGGGGTGGGCCTCGTTCCCCAGCACTGAAGGTGCTGGGGAACAATCAAGGAAAGGGGATTATGATGAGCGATCTACGTGTCCGTTTTGCACCGAGTCCGACCGGCAGCCTGCACATCGGCGGCGCCCGGACCGCTTTGTTCAACTGGCTTTTTGCCCGCCACAACGACGGCGCCTTTGTCCTGCGGATTGAGGATACAGACCTCGAGCGTTCCACCGGCGAATCGGCCCGCGGCATCGTCTCGGCACTCAGGTGGTTGGGCCTGGATTGGGATGAGGGCCCGGAGATCGGGGGGCCCTGCGGTCCCTACTTCCAGTCCCAGCGCCTCTGCCTCTATACAGAAGCCGCCAACAAGCTGATGGAGCAGGGCCTGGTCTATTACTGCTATTGTACCCAGGAGGAACTGTCGGAGCGGCGGCAGCAGGCCATGAGGGACGGCAAGGCGCCGCGCTATGACGGGCGGTGCCGCACCCTGTCGAGGGATGAGCGGATCAGGCTGGAACAGGAGGGGCGACGCCCCGCCCTGCGCTTCCACATCCCCCCATCCGGCGTCACCGTGGTCACAGACGTGATCAGAGGGGAGGTGGCGTTTGCTCACGAGGTGCTCGACGACTTCATCATCATGAAATCGAACGGACTTCCGGCTTACAACTTCGCTTGCGTGGTGGACGACTCCTCCATGAAGATCAGCCACGTGCTGCGGGCGGATGAACACCTTTCCAACACGCCGCGCCAGATCCTGATCTACCAGGCGCTAGGCGAACCGTTGCCCGTTTTTGTGCACCTGCCAATGATCCTGGCGCCGGACCGCAGCAAGCTGAGCAAGCGGCACGGGGCGACGTCGGTGCAGGAGTTCAGCGAGCAGGGGTTTCTCCCCGAGGCGCTGCTGAACTACCTGGCCCTGCTGGGCTGGTCGCCCGAGGGGGAGGAGGAGATCATGCCCCTGCCGGAAATAGTGCGCCAGTTCTCTCTCGAGCGGGTGGGAAAGACAGCCGCCATCTATGACACCAAGAAACTCACCTGGATGAACGGCCACTACCTGAACGAGGCCGATCTCGACAGTGTGGTGGAGCAGGCAATCCCCTTCCTGCAGCAGAGAGGGTTGGTGCCGGACGATGTCTCGCCGGAGCAGCATGAATACATCACGAGAGTCGTGGAGATCGTCCGCACCCGGGTCAAGACCCTGGTCGAGGTTGCGGAGGCCTCCGATTACTTCTTCAACGATGATTTCACATACGAAGAGAAGGGGGTGCGCAAGCACTTTTCCAAGCCCGGGGTGGATAGGCTGCTGTCAGCAGCCGGGAGGCGGCTCGAGCTTCTGGCGCCGTACGAAGTCCAGTTGCTGGAGGATGCTTACCGGGACCTGAGCGCCGAACTCGGCGTCAACGCCGGGGAGATCATTCACCCGACGCGGTTGGCCTTGTCCGGCAGGACCATGGGGCCCGGATTGTTTGAGCTGATGGCGGTCCTTGGTAAGCAAAAAACGCTGCAGCGCCTGGAGCGGGCGGTGCAGTTCATCAGGCAGCAAGCCTAGGTTTGGGTTGGCCAATCTCCTCACTTGATCTTCTTCCCCCGCATAGTATATAGAAAACTTGGCTTGCGGGGGCACCCGCCGCGGGGTACCCACCGCAGGTGGGTCGTGGTCCACTGTAGGCGCAGGCGGAAGCCCTAGTTGCACTTATACTTGTTTCCTTTAATTTTTTTCAGACAAGTATCAAAAAATCGCACCTACGGGGGGTCGAGGAGATGACCAGCATTTGCAGCGATATCGCCGGAGTGGTGACGAGGTGGGTGGAGCGGAATGCTCCATATGCGATCAATACCATGGCCAATCTTACTTATAAAGCTGTGCGGACCGGCTGTGATTTGACCAGGAAGACTGCGGTGGCGGCAGATGACCTGATCAATAAGGCGTTGGGCAGGATCAAGAGCCGGCTGTAATCAGAAGTCAGAGGCTGGAAGTCAGATGCCGGATGAAAGACTTGCATGCCTTTTTCAGGGGCCGGATGCCAGAATGTTTTTGTCATTCTTCTGGTTTTTGCTTTTAACTCTGGCCTCTGACTTCTTGCTTCCGACCTCTGACTTGACAGGAAGCAGGATATGACTATAATTTAAATGTAAACAAACTGCGGGATGGTGTAATGGTAGCACGGGTGACTCTGGATCACTCAGCCTAGGTTCGAGTCCTAGTCCCGCAGCCATAAGCGGCGCTATCGTCTAGTGGCCCAGGACACCGCCCTCTCAAGGCGGAGACACGAGTTCGACTCTCGTTAGCGCTACCAGTTGTAAGCGAACTCCTACCTGATCGGTAGGAGTTATTACTTGTGAACTACTCTCCACTTTCGCTTCGCTTAGAAGTGGGAGCTTCTGAACGAAACAATTGCGAGCAGCTTCCTGCTTCATCGACCGCTGCCCGGGTTTCCCCGGGTCTTACGCAATCTCTACAGGCGTTGGGTTCGGAGTGAACCACTCCTACCTGAAGCGATATTTTGTTTTAGGCGGCAGCGAGTATTTTCAGGCCGCTCTCCAGGATCAGTTTGGCGGAGACCACATCCCGGTCTTCGACCAGGCCGCAGAGAGGGCACTTGTGAACCCTGACGGAGAGGTCTTTGGGTACCGGGTGGCCGCAGGTACACATCTGCGACGTGTTTCTCGGATCGACTTTGATGAACATTTTGCCGTATTTCTGGCACTTGTACTCGACGTACTTTTGAAAGGCCGACCAGCTTGCATCGTGAATGGATTTTGCCAGGTGGTGGTTTTGCACCATGTTTCTAATCCGGAGGTCCTCCATCACGATGAGGTCGTTATTGATGACCAGGTTGTAACTCTTTTTGTGGAGAAAGTCTTTGCGCTGGTTGGAAATGCGCTCGTGGCGTTGGTTGACCTTCGCCTTCGCCCTGTTCCGGTTCTTGGAGCCTTTCTTTTTGCGGGAAAGACTCTTTTGGAGTTTAGCCAAGCGTTTTTCCGACTTTCTGAAATACTTCGGGGCGTCAACGGTATTTCCGTCAGATAGGGCGTAAAAATGGATCAGCCCCATGTCGGCGCCGACAGCCCTTTCAGGGTTGAAGCGGGCGATTTCAGCATCCGGCATTTCTGCTGTCAGATTGGCGTACCATTTGTTGTGTTTGTAGATGACATTGATCTGGGACACCCGGCCCGGTTCAAACAAGCGGTGAGCGACTATCTTGACATAGCCGATCTTGGAGAGGTAGACGAAGCCTTCTTTGTGGAAGGTCTCGCTCACGTTATCGACTTGGGGATAGGTGAACGACCGGTAGCTGTCCCGGTTCTTGAACTTGGGATATTTGGCCCGTTTCTCGAAGAAGTTCTGGTAGGCCGTGTCCAGGCGGCGAAGCACATCCTGCAGCACCTGGGAGTGAATAGTCTTGTACTCCGGACTCTCCTTCTTCAGGGCAGGCAATTTGTTCTGCTGCATGGAGTAGGTGACGCCTTGGCCGGTCTCTTTGTATGTGGTTATTCGTTCCTCGAGAGCCCTGTTATAGAGATGCCGGCAAAGTTTCAGTGTGTGAAACATTTTCTGTTCCTGTTTGGGCGTGGGCCGGATCTCGAAGCTGTAGACCAGTATCAAGAGTATTCACTCCTTTCCTTGAGATTCGATGTACTTCTTCAGTATTTCCAAGGGGGCACCCCCGGTAGTCAACAGGCAGTAGCTCTGCGACCAGAAAGCGTCTTCCCATAGTAGCCTGCGAACACTCGGAAACTCTTTTTTGACCAGCCTGGATGATGCGCTTTTGAAAGCATTGATGTACTTGGATATTTCTGTTTTAGGGTGTGCCTTGAATAAGATGTGGACGTGATCCTGGTCGTGGTTATACTCCAAGAAAGTGATGTGATGACTGTTGCCAATGTATTCACCAATTTCACGGATACGGGCAGCAATAGTATCGTCGATGGCTTTACGGCGATATTTGACGCAGATGACCAGATGGTAGGTTAGCAAAAACACTGAGTGGTTATTTGTGTCTAACTTATGCATGGCATCAGCCTTTCATTATGTTTACGACTGATACTATTTTAGCATAATTTATTCCATAATGCAATTATCAGAGCAACGATTCATCCCCTACCTTAGAGGAAGGGGACTTCTCGCTAAAGCATGTTAAATTTATAGAATGCTGCCTGGGACCGGTAAAAAGACCCTGTTGGGCGCTGGATGAGCGCCTGCATATGCAGTTCGAGTGGCAGGAGTACCTGGACGCTGCCGCCGGCAGGAAGCCGATGGCGCTGCGAAAGGAGCGTCGGGGGGTCTGGGATGTTATGTTTAGCAAGCTATGAAAGTATAATCGTTTGAATGATCTCCGAAATGAAAAACCGCCCTCAGGAGCGGCATAAAATTTCTTAATGATTTGCTAGTGGCAGCGGTAATTATGTGGCGACGCAGGGAGTACCCAGTTTGGTAGGACGAAAAAGGCAGTACTGGGACAAACGGAACTCACTTTCAACGGGCCAAGTATGGTAAAATATAGTTGGATGAAGAGATGAGGGAATGGATATGGATACAGACCAGGGATGTCTGGCATGAAAACAACCCGTTATTTCGAAGAGCAGGTCCTGCGAAAACGTCCGTACCTTCGCAGGGAGTGGTGTCAAAAAGCTTTGCTCGATCCCGTGAAGTAAGGAAACGCAATCAGATGGGCGTATTCGTTCCTGGGTATTCATTGCTGAAATTGGTAAGTATTTGCGAGTTGTAACTCTGGAAGACGGAGAAACTGTACACAATGCGTTTCCCGACCGAGACTTTGGGAAGGAGGCCGACCAAAAGTGAAGCTCCACTATTACCCGGAAACAGATTCTCTATACATTGACCTATCCGAGAAAACCAGCACGGATTCTAAAGAGATTGCGCCTGGCGTGGTGCTGGATTTCGACGGCGAGGGAAACCTGGTAGGTATTGACATTGACCGTGCCAGCCATGTAGTCAATTTAGCCAGTCTCGAAGCAAGTGCGCTGCCTATTGGCAGGC
>Ga0187882_1004974_pt1 | contig 10588 bp, 10 predicted proteins | sample June2016WEW_19_1_3_FD_132991 | JGI IMG/M metagenome (GOLD analysis project Ga0187882, IMG submission 132991) | Peatland microbial communities from SPRUCE experiment site at the Marcell Experimental Forest, Minnesota, USA - June2016WEW_19_150 | ecosystem: Environmental > Terrestrial > Soil >...
AGTACCATCACCTTTTAAGTTTCACGATCACCTTCAGCTTCCCGAAACGATGAAGTGCCCCTTCATGCCGAAACTCGCGTGGAGGGGATGGTTGCAGTAGAAGTAGTAGTCCCCTGGAGCTGAGAAGGTGACCTGCGTCGTGAGGGTCGCATTCGGCGGGATCTCCACGCTGTCGATGGCTTTTCCCATCGGATCGTTGACGGTGATATTGTGGGGCGTGCCGCTGGTGTTGGTTATCGTCAGGGAGATGGTTCCTGTCCCGTGGACCGCAATCGTATTCGGATCAAATCGGAAGTCGCTCGCCTTCATTGCGAGCCCCGCGCCTCCCGGCGTGACGTCGGCCTGTATGGTCGGAACCGTCGCACAGCCCGAGAGCGCAAGCGCAAGCACGGCAAAGAGCAACAACAGAAGAGACTTTTCCAATTTCATAGGCTCCTCCTCTCGCGAGTCATCGCATGGTTAATAACGTAACTCTTCAGCGGCGCAATCGGAAAGAGCCCTTTGCAGTCGACAGAGGAGACTTCAGCTTTTCCCAGACGCATGTTATCGTAGCGGAGGGGAGCTCTTATGGAAAAAAGGACTGCGCGGGGGCTCATGCGACGAGATCGTCATACCGGTAGTCACAGAGGCGCGGGACTTTTTCCCCGTCTCCGCGGGATACTTCGGCACGCCTGCAGAGAGCCAGGGAACGGACCCGTTCTGGTCGGTATCGCCAGCCTGCTCTGGCTGCTTCTCAGGAGCGGCATGAAGCCGTCACGGGCGGCTTACCCGTGTCAAAAGGCGGCCCTGGCAAACGCATCCGCCTGGCTTGGCACATTCGCGCTTCCCGCGCTGTGGCGCAGGCCTGCCGGGTTGGAAGGTCCAGGGGTGAGACCAATCCGACCGACCCGGCTGAGGTTCCTGGTCTTCCTCGCTTCGACGGTCCTCCTTGCCGGAATCATCGCAGCCGACTTTGGCTTGTTTTCAAATGCCAAGGCTTTGAGGACCGAGCAGGTCCTTACTCTGAACCTTACGGGGAAGCAGCTGTCGACAAACAGCTATTCGGATATCTTTGCCGTCCAGGGGACCACCGGCGCTGATGGAGGATTCCAGCGGCTGGTCGATCTCATGGGGCAGAGAGGGCCGTCCTTCTATTCCCTGATCGGCCCAAAAGACGTGGTGATCATCAAGGTCAACAGCCAGTGGGACGAACGGGGCGGCACGAACACCGATCTGGTCAGGGCGATCATCGAGAGCATTCTGAAGCATCCCGGTGGCTTCACAGGGGAGGTCGTGATTGCTGACAACGGCCAGGCCCAGGCCGGTGCCGCCGGAGCAGGGGGGAGCCTGGACTGGAAATCCAACAACGCCGAGGACAGGACTCAGTCCATGCAAAAGGTGGCGGACAGCCTTTCCGCCAGAGGCAAAGTCTCAACGGCGCTATGGGATCGCATCACCACGACTCGGGTCGCTGAGTACTCGGAAGGCGATGCCAGGAATGGATACGTCGTCGATTCTTCTCCTTCGCCGCAGACGGGCATTGTCGTTTCATACCCTAAGTTTGAAACCCCCTACTCCACCCTGATCAGCTTCAAAAGAGGAATATGGAATCCCGCTCTTCGAAGCTACGACTCCGACCGATTGAAGGTGATCAACGTACCCGTGTTGAAGTCCCATCTGATGTACGGCGTCACAGCCAGCGTAAAGCACTATATGGGAGTGGTTTCCGAAAAGCTGACCCACAGCGCCCACGGTAGTGTCGGCTCCGGTGGAATGGGAACGGAGATGGCCGAGACGCGCATTCCGGTGCTCAACGTCATCGATGCGATCTGGATCAACGCCGGTCCCGGCCGAGGTCCTCTGACCCGATACGCTGATGCTTCGCGGGTGAACATCATCGCCGCGGGGCGTGACCCGGTGGCCCTGGACTATTGGGCGGCGAAAAACATCCTTGTGCCCGCCGCGGTGAAACTGGGATACAAAAACGCAGATTCCCTGAACCCGGACATTACGCGAAATGGGTATTTCGGAGACTGGCTGCAGCTTTCCATGAAGGAGCTTCAGCGCGCGGGGTACCCTTCGACCATTGACATGGACCGTGTGAATATAACGGTGAGCTCCCTCGAAGAGCTTCGACAGGATTAGGAACGCCGCGCAAGCTTCGTTAACCACCACGAGTGGAGCGGGAAACGAGCGAACCGCGGTCGTACTCGACGCGAGCCCGCATCACGCGAAGTCGATTCAGGCGACATTATGGCAGCTGAATCGAAATCAGGTGAGGAAATGCACGGTCTTCACAGGGCGCTAATGTGGGAAGGTCAGCGCGTTCGCTGGATGTCAGTCTGTACACGCTCAGCAGATAGGACGACACTGCGAGGTCGGATCCCCTGCCTATTGACGCCCTATCTGGGCCGTTCTATGCTCTGTGGGCCCTGAGAGCACTCGCCTTTTCTCTCCTCGGATGGTCCTTTCAGCTGAGTGTTCAGCTCCGGGGGTCGCCATGAAGATACATCTTGAGAAAACCGAAAACAGAGTAGTTGAAGCTCTCGTAGTACTCGCCGGACAAGCTCGCTTTCTCGAAAGCCTTCACGTCGGAGAGCAGGTTCCCTCTATCCTCGCCATCCGTTTCAAGCTCTGACGGATCGAGGAAACGCTTGACCAGCTTCAAGAGCTTAGCCTGGGGCAAGAGGTCGATAGCCTCGTTCAACATATAAAACACGTAATCATCGCCCAGCCTGCGGACGGCAGCCCGAAGCTTGTCTGGATCGATCTGTCGATTGGCCATGGTTATTTCCCTCGCGCCCAGCGGCGATAGGCGTCGATCCACTCCGCGCCCGCGGGAGGTGGATCGGGCAACGGTAGGTCGAGGATGGGGACGCGCTGGCGCGACTTCCCGCGCGTACAGACAGCAACGATTTGTTCATAATCGGTCATGTCAATCCGCTCGACCGTGACTTCGACGCCAAGAATCTCGGTGTCGAAGGGCACTACAAGATTGTCTTCGAGCATCGTGTAGAAGCCAACTATCTGCTCGGACTCCCCATAGGCGTCGACGACGGCCTCGGCGATCATCCGGTCGAGTTTCGCGCTGAATGGGGGCTTGCCGTGAGACTTCCTCTTGGGCGGTGTTCTCTCATCTCCGGCCATTGTTCTCCTCACGTATCATCCTCGGGGTTTCGAAGCCGCGAGGAGGCCCGTCTCCATGGCTCTTGGGGCCGAACTTGTCATCTCCCTGCTATCTTTATCGCGTACCTTTTCGGCTTTCAAGACCGGTGGAGGAATAGAGGAGATGACCCTCGTCGGGTTCTTGCTGCGGTGTCTCATAAGTGTTACACTTGGAGCTGGAGGTACGTAATGCCTACTAAGAATCCACGCATCAACGTTGCTCTGGAGAAGCCGATTTATTCTCTGATCGAGAGAATGGCTCAGGAGAGAGGATTGTCCCTGTCCATGGTGACTCGCGACTTGGTCCGGGAAGCACTGGAAATCCATGAGGATGCTGTGCTTGTCCGCGTCGCGGATGAGCGCGTTGCGGCACTGGCCGGTCGCAAAACCTTGACGCACACTGAAGTCTGGGAATAGAGGTGCCCTATCGCATCCGGTATCATCCGGACGTCAAAGCGAAGGACATTTCCAAACTCAACCGAACTATGCAGAAACGGATTAAGACCGCCATCGAGCACAGGCTACTCGTGTCCCCGGAGAAGTACTCGGAGCCATTGAGAAGAACACTGAAAGGCTATAGAAAGCTGAGGGTTGGGGACTATCGGATCGTTCTGAAAATTGAAGGCGCAGACATCCTGATTCTAGGTATTTGCCACCGAAAGGACGTCTACGAGAGAATGGAGTGGCGTAGTCAGTAGTTCTCCCGCAACAGGCGGTGTGGTCTTGCCGTGTTTCGCTGACCTCTGACTGGCTTCTTTCCGCTCCGTGAAAGGACGGCAAGACCAAACTGGCCGCCTCCATAAGGCGGCCAGTTCGACTCTGTCTTCGCTCCCCCGGGCCGGACTCGAACCAGCGACCGGGAGGTTGACGGCATCGACACCGCAACTGATTGAGGACACGGTGGCCTTCTCGTACCTCTCTGGCAGCCGCTCCGCCGGCGGGTTCCTCGGCCGGGAGCGGGCTCAGCAGAGCTCCCGGATGAGACGAGCCGCGTCGCGCAGGTCCGCAGTGTCATGCCCCTCGCGGAACATGCCAAGGGCGTCCTTCACAAGTCTCTTGCCGATCGGAGCTTCCCCACGCAGTGCGCGAAGTCGCGCAAGGCTCATGGCTGCGCGTAGCTGCAGAGAAGGGGCGCCGGCCGCTTCCGCTGTCGCCGCCGCCTTCAGCAGAAGCGCTTCCGCCTGTGTCTTGTCGCCCGCCTCGCTGTGGATCTCCCCCTGAAGCCGGTAGATTTCCGATTCGAAGATTCTTTCACGGCCTGCGGACTCGAGCTCCCGACAGGTCACTTGCAGCAGCTCGGCGGCGCCGGCCGCGTCAGCCGACCGCCGAAGGGCGTCCGCCAGCAGGGAGCGCAGGTAGAGTCGCATGGCGCCACCGCCAGCCGCTTCCCAACGCGCAATGCCGGTTCGGATTTCCTTGGCTCCATGACCCGGATCGCCCTTCATCATCAACGCCCAACCCCGCATGACATCCGCAAAACCGCCGAACATGGGCAGATGACCCTCGTCGGCAAGCGCCTTGCCACGGGAGCTCATCGACAGGACCCGATCCACATCTCCCCGCAGCTGGAAAACCTGGGCTCCCATGCTGAAGATGTACGTCAGGCTGAGTCGGTGAGTGGAGTCCCTCATCAGCTCGCACAAGCGGTCCATCGTGGAGGCGGCCCTGTCAGGGAAGCCCAGAAGCCAGAAACCCAGCGCCCGGTAATAATAGAGCGTGGTGGCCGGGTCGTGGCCGTAGATGAACGCAAGGATTCGGTGACGTGCGGGATCGTAGGCTGCCATTCCCGCCTCCAGTACCCGATCCGCCTCCTCCAGCCGTCCCGCATGCGTGAGCGTGCATCCGAAAGCGCGCTGGGCCTCAAGTTGAATGGATTCGTCAGCCAGATCGCGTCCCAGATCGACCAACCGCTGCACCAACTCCAGCGCCCGGGGCAGCTCCGATCGCAGCAGATGGTAGCGCCACAGCCCGTAGGTGGCGGCAAAGGCAGCGGCGGACCGGTCCCTGGCGCCGCACAGATCGGCGGCCCGCTGGTAGACCTTCCGTGTTTCCGGAGAGCCATAGCCGGTCGTCGCGGTGATCGGTACTCCAAGAGTCACCAGGATCTCCAGCTCCGAGGCGTCTCGTTGCGGGCTGTCCGGCCAGCGGCGCACCAGCGCGAGAGCTCGTTCCAGGATCCCGATCGCCGCCGGGTTGTCGCTGGATCGGATCGCCTTTCGTCCGGCCTGGTGGAGATAGTGCACTGCCTGCTTGTCGCGACGCGCCGTCTCGTAATGATAGGCCAGCCTTTCGAAATAGGGCTCGGGATGCTCGCCAAAGAGCTTCCGGATCACCTCGGCCGCCCGCTCGTGCAGCGTGCGCCGCTGGGGCTCGGGAATGCCGGCGTAGACGGCGTCCCGAGTCAGAACGTGACGAAAGGAGTATTCCCGACGAGGGACGGTCCGTTCCTCGTAGATCAGGCCTTGATCTTCGAGAAGCCGCAGATGGGCCTCTGCCTCCGCATCGGCGCCCATCATGTCCGTCAGCACCGCGGCATCGAAAACACGGCCCATGACCGACGCGGCCCTCAGCACCCCGCGGGCGTCGGCAGGCAGACGGTCCGTGGTGCCGCGAATCACGCTCTCCACGCTTTCTGGAACACCGCCTGCAATGGGAGCGGCTCGCGTGCGCCAGCGTCCCCGGGCTTTGTACAGGGCACCTGTTTCAATAAGGGATCGGACCAACTCCTCGAGAAAAAACGGGTTCCCCTGCGAGCGATCCAGGATCGCCCGTGTCAGGGACTCCGGCAGCCCCTTCGTTTCCAGCAAAGCTTCGACGAGCTCGGCACTCTCCTCGGGCGTCAGATCACGAACGACGATCTCGGTGTATCTGTCCGGACACTTGCCGGACGCTATCGTAGAGATGTGCCGGCACCGGTGGTCCTGCAGGGGCCGATAGACGCACAGCAGGCCCAGGGCCGGGGGCGTGCCGGAAACCGATGTCCCAAGCGCGTCCATCAAATAGCTGATCAAATCCAGGGTCAACGAGTCGGCCCAGTGCAGATCCTCGAAGACCAGGACGAGGGGTTTGCATCGCGCTAGGGCCAGAAACAGAGCCCGTACCGCTTCGAAGACACCCGCCCTCATCGAATCAGGGTCATCGGATCCTGCATCGTATCCGCTGCCGGGATCCGAGGCCGACAGCAGCTGCAACAGGTACCGCATCGTCGGCCCGGCGCGCGGCGAGTCGAGAGCACCTCGTTGCGTGAGGTCGTTGATCGAGTGCTCGACTCTCTCGATGTGCCGGCGATCCTCGTCCTCTGGTCTCCAGGAGAAGAAGTGCTTCAACATATCGATGAACGGCCAATAAGCAGCCGTGACGCCGATGTCGAGACAACGACCCTCGAGCCAGAGGGGCCCCTCCGCGCCCCCGATCCGGACCGCACCACGGGCTTCCGCCACGAGACGGCTCTTTCCGACGCCCGCCTCGCCTATCACCGTAACCAGCCAGGACTCCCCGTGATGGACGTGATCGAGTGCCTGCCGCAGTTTCGAAAGCTCTTCGTCCCGGCCGACCAGGCGGCCGCCCAACCCCTCGATGCCGCGGGCCTTGCGGGGCTCGTCCAGAAGCGGCCCAAGGCGATAGCGCGGCGCCGTTTCGCCCAGCTCCCTTACCCGGGTGTAGCGCGCCGCCTTGCGGGTCGTCCGAAAGGTTGACTCCGTAACAAGGATCTCATCTTCTTTCGCGCTCACCGCAAGACGCTTCGCTTCGCTGATCGCTGGCCCCGCTATCGGTCCGCCACCCAAACCGGAGTTGGCTCCCCCGGATACCGCGATCAGGCCGGAGCTGATTCCCGCCGTGACCGTGACGCCGTGGCGCCGCGCCGCCGCCCGAAACTCGATGGCCGCCCTCACCGCCAGCTCGGGTGCGCTCTCCCGGGTCGAACCGCGGCCAAAGACGATGAGAACCATCTGACCTGCATGTCCTTCGATCCGCCCGCCGTACCGCAGGACCAGGCCGTACAGGGAGCTGAGAAACCTGGTCGTCGCCTCCTCCCGGCTTGCCGGCTCAGTCATGCGGAGTGCCAGCAAGGTTGCCGGATGCCGTTCCACGGCGACCGAGGTCGCTTGTCGTGCCGTGGCTTTCGCCTCTTCCTCGCGCTCGACCGCCGGCCCCGGGAAGCTTCCCGACTGTATGTCTCCGGCAAGGCGCTTCAGCACGACGGACGGTTCTTCCCCGATCTCCTTGCGGATAATGCTCCTGCAGGTTTCGTACTGCCGGAGTGCCGCCGAGCGACTTCCGGAAAGTGCATGCAGCTTCATCAGCGCGACATGCGGCATCTCGTCCAGGGTGTCGAGGGCCAGCCACCGCGAAGCGTAGTCGATAGCGGTGTTGTAGTCGGCCACACCGGACAGACAGGCGACAAGCTTTTGCAGCAGAGCAGCATGGATGCGTCGAAACGCCTCGGTCTGAAAGAACTGCCAGTCATCAAACGCCGCGCTGTCCTTGAGGGTGAAACCGGCCATGAAATCCTCCCGGTACAGGTCCGCGGCCTCACGGAGCGGCCTCGGACACTCGGGACATCGATCATCGGTTCCGACACACCGCAGATGAGCCTTCCGCAGCTCGTCGATATCGATCCACAGCCGGGGATCGTCGCGGAGCGCGACCTGGTCCTGCTCGGCCAGCAGGAGCCCCGGCGGCAGCGCCGAGGCCAGCGCGTGGAGCGTCCGGCGTAGGACGGCTCGGCCGTGGCTCTCGTCGGATTCGGGCCACAACAGTGCGATTAGAGACGCCCGCGCGTGACCGCTTCGCTCGACGGCCAGGTAAGCGAGCAGGGCCAGAGCCTTGCGGGTGTCGACTATCGCTTTTCGACCGTTTCTCTCTATGGTCGGTGGCCCGAGGAGATGAACATGGACCTGTTCTCCCAGCACGAGTTTTTTCACGGCGTTATGATTCCGTCACACCTTCGTAACGCCCAGCGGTGAGCATTGGCCAATGATGAGCAAAAAGGTGGGTCTGTGCAACCAAATCTACACCCACCTGGAGGAGACGCCATGGTGCTTGTGGTAGGAGCAACAGGACTTGTTGGCGGTGAGGCAGCGCGGCTGCTTTCTGCCAAAGGTGTCGGGGTTCGGGGTCTGGTTCGAGCTTCTTCGGACCCGACCAAGATCGAAGGTCTGGAGAAGGCGGGCGTATCGATGGTGAGGGGCGACCTCCGGCAACCGGAGTCGCTCGCGGCAGCCTGTCGGGGCATCGATGCGGTGATCACCACCGTTTCGGCTATGCCGTTTTCCTGGCAGCAGAGCAATACGATCCAGGACGTGGATCGCAAGGGCCAGATGGCACTGATCGATGCAGCCAGGAAAGCAGGAGTTCGTCGCATAGTCTATGTCACCTTTCCCCACGATTCCGCAAACTCCTTTCCGCTGGGCAACGCGAAAATCGCCGCGGAGGAGCATCTGAAGGCCAGCGGTCTGGAATACGCGGTGCTGCAGGCCAGCTTTTTCATGGAGGTTTGGCTGAGCCCGGCGTTTGGCTTCGACTACGGCAGCGGGAAGGCGGCGATCTTTGGTGAAGGCAAGAACAAGCACAGCTGGGTGAGCTATCGTGACGTTGCCCGCACCGCCGCGGAAGCAGTCTCGAGCAGCAGGGCGAAAAACGTGGTCCTGCCCGTCGGAGGTCCGGAAGCTCTCTCGCCGCTTGAAGTCATCAAGGTCTTCGAGAAGAACAGCGGTGGCTCGTGGCAGGTGAATCATGTGCCGGTGGAGGCTCTTCACAAGCAGAAAACCGCAGCGACCGACGAGGTTCAGGAGAGCGTGGCGGGTCTGCAGATCGCATATGCCACTTGTAGCTGGGCCATGAGCGTCCGTGACTACCTGGTCTCCGATGGTCTAGGCTCGGTTCAGGACTATGCCAGATCCGTTCTCAAGCAGACCGCAGCGGCTTCGTGACTCGATGCGCCGCATCGGGTAATCTGGTGTGGCGCCCCCTTTCCAGGGCTTGTGACGCGAAAGAATGGAGTCGAGCATGTCAGAAACGCACCGGTTCACGGTGGGCGGCCTTACCTGTCTGGCAGTCAGCGACGGTTCCTATAGCTACCCGCCTGCTGCACTGTTCGCGAATGCGCCTGTGCCAACCGTTAAGGAGGAGCTTGCTCGCGTCGGTGTCAGGACGCCACTCGTTGTTACTCCATATACCTTTCTCCTGGTGGAAGCCGGACAGCGCCGAATCCTGGTTGATCTGGGAGCCGGGCCGCTGGCGCCGACCACAGGGAGGCTCGCCGCGAACCTCCTCGATGCCGGCTACGGGCCGGACGAAATTGACTGTGTCCTCATCACCCATGCCCATCCCGACCACATCGGCGGCGCCCTGGATGCTGGTGGCGCCCTGCGCTTCCCAAACTCGCGCTACTTTATCTGGCGTCGCGAATGGGACTTCTGGTTTTCCGACGAGGCCGCCAAGGTGGCCTGGGAGCACTTCGATTTCACTTCCATTGCGCGCAGGAACCTTGCTCCAATGGAGTCCCGGATGACCTTTGTGGAGAGCGAAGAAGAGTTTCTACCAGGGGTAGCCATGCTGGACGCCTCCGGGCACACCCCGGGGCACGTCGTGATTGCGTTTGTCTCTGGACGGGAGAAGTTGATGTACGCGGCCGACACCGTGATCTTCCCCCTGCACTTGGAACATCCGGACTGGCTGCCTGTTTTCGACATGATGCCGGACAAGGCCGAGGCCAGCAAGCGACGGGTTTTCGACATGGCGGTGAACGACAACTGGCTGGTCATGGCTCAGCACTTCCCGCCGTTCCCCAGCCTTGGTCATGTCGGAAAGAAGGACGGCGGATGGACGTGGCTGCCGACCCTTTGAGCCCGATCACGCGGCGTTGCCTGGACCGCGCTGACCGGGGTCATATCTCCACGCACTTGAAGCCCAGCATGTGGCAACCGGAAATGTGACTGGCTCTCTCAGGGGTCGGCCTGAAAGAGCCAGTTCGTGTAGCGCTCGCCGCCGCTCCCCCTATTGGACGAGCTTCGAACTTACTGCTACGAGCATAAAATTGAGGAAATGCCTTCTCTTCTCGCCGTTTGAAGGGGCCGTTCGACTCGTTCTTTGCTCCCCCGGATCAACGTGAAGCGAACGCTCGCTCAATGCCCGCGCTCATAGAGGACACAATCCCGCTTCCCTCCCTGCTCCTCCTGCGGAGCAGGTCCTATCTTGACGGGCTCTACTCCAAACAGCATCTATCGGTCCGAGAGATTGCCCGGCTGACGGAGGAGAGCCGGTCCGTGGTGCTGGAGGCCCTGGACCGATTCGGCATCCCTCGGAACGGGAACGGGCACAAGAGGACTGGCCACGTGCCCTTCGGCTTCGACTACCTGAATCACCGGCTGGTGAAGAACAGCGCCGAGCAGGCGGTGATCCGAATGATGCGACAACACAGGGCCGACGGGCTCTCTCTGCG
>Ga0187882_1004978_pt1 | contig 10583 bp, 6 predicted proteins | sample June2016WEW_19_1_3_FD_132991 | JGI IMG/M metagenome (GOLD analysis project Ga0187882, IMG submission 132991) | Peatland microbial communities from SPRUCE experiment site at the Marcell Experimental Forest, Minnesota, USA - June2016WEW_19_150 | ecosystem: Environmental > Terrestrial > Soil >...
ATTGCTAAATACGGCAACGCGAACAAGGTGTGTGTCGTCTACCATGATTTCCCTCTGCCCACTCATCCGTTGGCGCGCAGGGCCACTCTGTTCGCCCTCGCGGCGGCGCGTCTGGGAAAAGAGCCATGGGTGCGGGTGATGGATGCTCTGTACAGGGATCAGGATCAGTGGTCAAAGGACGGGAAAATCGAAGTCACTCTTGCCAAAGCCTTGGAATCGACGGAGCTGATGCGGGTGAAGAAACTGGCGGCGGACCCGGCGATCGACGCCGCGGTCGTACAGGAAGTCAATCTGGCTATGAGTCTGAACATCCGGGGGACGCCGACATTTTTCATCTCGTCCAGTAAGAACCCGCAACAGCGTATCGACCAGGTAATTGCCTATCCCGCTCTGAAGGATTACATCGACCACCTTCTCAAGCGCTAACTCTACGCAACACGGCAAATCGAGCTAGCCGGTTACTTCTTCCAATTCTCCGGCCGCAGCGAGCGAACCACCGCCCCGGCTTGCCACATCTCTGATTCGCGAATCTGTTTCAATTCGGTTTCGAGCTTTTCCCGATAGTCCGGCCTGCTGTTGGCCGCCATTACGTTGCGTGTCTCGTTGCCGTTTTTTACGCTCCCGTAAAGGTCTTCAAAGACGGGAGCTACCGCACCCCGGAAGCGATCCTTCCAGTCCAGCGCGCCGCGGTGAGCAGTGGAGGAACAATTGGCATACATCCAGTCCATGCCGTTCTCGCCGACAAGGCGGATCAGACTCTGGGTCAGCTCTTCAACTGTTTCATTGAAGGCTTCTGAAGGAGTATGGCTATTCTTGCGCAAAACCTGGTACTGGGCCTCCAGCACGCCGGCGAGCGCGCCCATCAGCACGCCGCGCTCGCCGGTCAGGACGCTGAAAACTTCGTGCTCAAAAGTGGTGCGAAACAGGTAGCCCGATCCAACAGCTATGCCGAGTGCCAGGGTGCGCTCCAGGGCGCGGCCTGTGAAATCCTGGCGGACGGCATAGCTGCTGTTGATGCCGCTGCCGTCCAGGAAATTGGCGCGGACGCTTCGTCCGGACCCTTTGGGCGCTACCAGGATTACGTCAACATTTTCGGGCGGAATGACGCCGGTCTGGTCGCGATAGACAATTGCGAAGCCGTGCGAGAAGTACAGCGCGGCACCCTTCCTGAGCCGAGGTTTGATGGCCGGCCACACGGTTTTTTGCGCTGCATCGGAAACAAGGTACTGAACGATGGTCGCGCGCCCGTGCGCACCATCTCGATGATCCCGAGCGGCTGCAATACTTCCACCAGCCCATCGACCTTTTGTTCGTCCCCGGTCACTTCGATCATGAGCGACGTGGCAGTCATATCCACCACGCGGGCACGGAAAACATCTGCCATCTGGATGATCTCCGGACGGTTTGAGGATTCCGTGCTGATCTTAATCAGGGCCAGGTCGCGGCTGACCATCGGCTTTCCGGTCAGGTCTTCCACCTGGATCACGTTGACCAGCTTGTATAGATAGGAAGTCAGCCGTTCGACACTGACTTGCTCACCATCCACCACCACAATGGTCATGCGCGAGATTCCCGCGGTTTCGGTGTGACCGACCGTGAGCGATTCTATGTTGAAAGCGCGGCGGCGGAACAGCGAAGCCACTCTGTTAAGCACGCCGGGTTTGTCTTCGACCAAAACAACAAGTGTGTGCTGCACTGGTTTCCTCCTATTCATCCATTGCGGTTTCGGCGATCGCACTGGGACGGCGGATCATGTCGTGGAGATCGGCTCCGGCGGGTACCATCGGGTATACAGAATCTTCCTGCTCCACCCGGAAATCGATCACTACCGTGCCCGCGGTTTCCTCCGCCCTGCGGATGGCCGCTTCCCCTTCAGAGCGCCTGCTGACTCTCAGTCCGGTCAATCCGTGTGCTTCGGCAAGTTTCACAAAGTCTGGGCTGCGCAGCAGAGTGGCTGCGTAGCGGCGCTCATAGAAAAACTCCTGCCACTGGCGGATCATCCCCAGGTAGCCGTTATTGATGATGGCCACTTTGATGTTTTTGTTGATCTCGGACGGATCAATATCGATCTGGATCTTGCGCGCTTGAGGGGCATATGTGTTCAATCTGCCCGTCACGCGGTCATCGAATCGCATCCCAAAAGCCAGCAGCAGATCAGCCTCCTGGATGGCGGTATTGACCCATGATTCGCCGTGCATCCCCATCATGCCCATGTTGAGCGGGTGGCTGGAGGGGATAGCGCCAAGACCAAGCAGCGTCACGGCCACGGGCGTCTGGGCTCTCTCGGCGAACTGGCGCACTTCTTCCATGGCATTGCTCAAAAGAATTCCATGACCTGCCAGGATTATCGGGCGTTGTGCGGAGTTTATGGTTTTGGCGGCTCTCCGGATTATCTGCGACGCAGGCCGCAGGTCGGGACGGTAGCCCGGCAGGCTGATGTTGCTTTCATCATATTCCCAGTCTTCGATCGCAGACTGCTGCGCATCCTTGGTGATATCGATCAGCACGGGGCCGGGGCGGCCCGAGCGCGCAATATAGAACGCCTCGCGCAAGGCGGGCATGATTTCCTTTACACGAGTAACCAGGTAGTTGTGTTTGGTGATCGGCAACGTGATTCCAGTGATGTCGGTTTCCTGGAAAGCGTCGTAGCCGACCATCTGGCTTCGGACCTGGCCGGTGATGCATACCAGCGGCACCGAATCCATGTAAGCATTGGCGATGCCCGTGACGAGATTGGTTGCTCCAGGACCGGACGTGGCCATCGCCACTCCTACCCGGCCGCTGGCCCGGGCATAGCCGTCCGCCATGTGGACCAGGCTTTGCTCGTGGCGGCCCAGCACATGATGAACGGGGTAATCCAGCATCGCATCATAGATGGGCAGATTCGCACCCCCGGGATAGCCGAAGACTGTCTCGACCCCTTCCCTGATCAGGCACTCCCAAACGATTTGAGCACCCGTACGCCTCATAGGATTCCGCTTCCTTTCAGCAATCAGCACTCGAGCACCGCACCCGTGTCGGCGGATGTGACAAGCCTTGCGTAGCGGCGCAGCCAGCGGCTCTGCGTGCGCGGCGCGAACGGGGGAAGCGCAGCCAGGCGGGATCGGATTTCGGCTTCCGGCAGCCGGATAGACAATGTGCGAGCTTCCAGATCGATCTCGATGATGTCCCCGGCCCGCAGTGCCGCAATCGCACCCCCAGTGGCTGCCTCCGGTGAAACGTGCCCGATGCAGGCACCCCGCGTGCCGCCACTGAAACGCCCGTCCGTAATCAATGCAACCTGGTCTCCCAGGCCCATACCTATGAGGAGACTGGTCGGGCTGAGCATCTCCTGCATGCCGGGGCCGCCGCGCGGACCTTCGTACCGGATGACCACCACGTCGCCTGCTTCGATCTCGCCGGCCCCGATTCCCGCCAGCGCCTCGTCCTGCGATTCGTAAATGTGCGCTGGGCCGGAAAACCTCTGTGTCCCCGCATCCACACCCCCCGTCTTGACCACCGCTCCTCGCGGTGCAGGTCTTCCATGTGCCATGGTCCCGCCGGGCTGATCTTGCAGAGGTGCGGCACGCGATCTGCGACGGCATTGATGCGCTCAAGCGCGTAGTCGATCCCGGCTTCGTTGGCAATCGCCAGCGCGTGCAGAATCGTATTGGTGGAACCGCCCAATGCCATGTCCAGCGCGAAGGCGTCGTCAAGCGCTGCGACAGTGACGATGTCGCGAGGACGGAGGTTTCTTTGAATTAAATCCGAAATGAGAGCGGCAGCCTGCCGGGCAAGTCCTTCACGCTCGGGCGTGCATGCCAGCGCGGTACCGTTGTAGGGTAACGCCATTCCCAAGGCTTCCATCAGACAGTTCATGCTGTTGGCCGTAAACACGCCGGAGCACGAACCGCATGAGGGGCAGGCGTAGCGTTCAAGCTTGGTCAGGCGCCTCTCGTCGATCCTGCCGGCCCGGTAGGCTCCCACACCCTCGAATACCGAAATCAGATCCACCACTTCGCCGTCTGGCGTACGCCCCGCCGGCATCGGCCCTCCCGAAATGAAGATAGCCGGGATGTTGACCCTCATGGCCGCCATCAACATGCCAGGAACAGTTTTGTCGCAGTTGGGAATGCAAACCATGGCGTCGAAGCAGTGCGCCTCGATCATGGTCTCCACGCAATCGGCGATCAATTCGCGGGATGGCAGCGAGTACTTCATGCCTGCATGCCCCATGGCGATCCCATCATCCACGGCGATGGTGTTGAATTCGAATGGGACGCCTCCCGCCGCGGCGACAGATTGCTTTACCAACTGCCCGAATTCCTGCAAATGGACATGCCCGGGAACGATATCGACGTAAGAATTGACAATGGCAACAAAGGGCTTGCCCATGTCGGCCTCGCGGATGCCCGCAGCGCGCAGAAGAGCGCGTTGAGGAGCTTTTTCGAATCCGGCCTTACCGTTTGCTTGGCGCCCGCGCAATAGCAAATCGGCGTCTTAGCGAGAGTGATGGGAATCGTGCGCACCGTTTTGGAAAGGATGCGGTAATGCAGTAGGTTGGTGTGCCGCAGGTTTTGGCGTCGCGGTAGGAATGCCGGTCGCGCGGCACTCCCTGCACAGAGCCGTACGCGCTAGCTGCGCGCGTACGGCTCCTATTTCTTTCGGTGCATGGCGCACCACAATCACGTCGCCGTGCGCCACCTTCTCTCGCCATGCTTCCATCCAGAGAGTGAAGGCGCAGTGCAGATAGATGTTCGCCAACAAGGATGTTATCACCGCCCCTTTGGCGTCCCGACCGGAATCCGGACGAGAATCCCAGAAGGTCGCTCTCATGAACCTGATTGAGTAGCGTATCCCCGATTTCTGAAAGCTATTGCAGGATCCAGGAGCCCGTTATCACAAAGCCCAGATTGGGCACGCCTGGAATCATTGATCCCGACATAGCTGGACCAATCGCAGTCAATCGGACCTGCTTGCCTCCATCGCATATCACTCCGAACATCACCAACGGAAACGCCTGACCAAACAGGTTAATGTTAGCCGACAGTTTGACTGTGCCGTCCACATTTACCTGATAGGTACCCGTCCAGGAGTAGTTCAAAAGCAAGCCGTTATAGTTTTCATAGACGGTTCCCTGGGCGTTCCCTTGTCCATCCAGATCAACCGTTCCGGTCAGACAGTAGGGCCCATTCAGGAACGCCATGGGACTGGTGCTGGGAAAAACCATGGTTCCTGTGAGTTGGGATGCGTAGGTGCCCCATAGACAGCTATTGCTATACCTACGCTGACCAGCGTTCGTGAGAGGCACACGCAAAAACATCAGGGCCCCAAAGGCAATGGAAACCAGGCTAATACAAGTCAACAGCGTGGTTCGACGCATAATATGTCTCCTTTCAATTCGATGATCGTCCCGGCAACTCACCATTGAGGTGGATGCCTTCCGGCCGCGAATATGCCGCTCTGCAACCGGGTTTTCAATGCACCGCGGATAACGCCTGCATCATTTGTACATAACGCCGTGAGTTGCTGCAGTCATGTCGCTTATGGCCTCGAATCACATCGCAGAAACTGCTTGGCTGGAACATCACCGAATAGTAGACTGCTAACAACCTCCAGATTTGAATAGGGAAACCAGAATGCAGCCGGCACCGGCTTTTCGCTTCGGTATCTTTGAGGTTGATGCGCGCTTGTGCGAGTTGCGCAAGAAGGGCAATAAAGTAAAGCTTCAGGACCAGCCATTCCAGGTCTTGATAATGCTGTTGGAACATCCGGGAGAGGTAGTGACCCGTGAGCGGATTCGCGAGAGACTCTGGCCCACGGACACCTTCGTCGATTTCGACCATGGCTTGAACACTGCCATCAACCGTTTGCGAGCGGCCCTGGGCGACACGGCCGCGAGCCCTCGCTTCATTGAAACTCTGCCGCGTCATGGCTACCGTTTTATCGCCTCATCGGTTAGATCGGGTGCACAGCCGCCGATACCATCCGCTGAAACGGAAAAAATGCGGCTGGCCATACTGCCGTTGAATGATTTCAGCACGGGGTACGAGCAGGATTACTTCAGCGACGGAATGACGGAAGAGATGATTACACAGCTGGGCGGATTGAATCCTCGGAGGCTGGGTGTCATTGCGCGGACCTCGGTAACTCGGTACAAGGACACCAACCTGCCGATCGATGAAATCGGCCGCGAGCTTAACGTGCAGTACGTTTTGGAGGGGAGTGTGCGCCGCATCAGCGGCCGTGTCAGGATCAGCGCCCAGCTTATCCAGGTGAGCGATCAGACGCACCTGTGGGCAGACAGCTATGAGCGCGATTTACACGATGTTCTCATGCTGCAGGATGAAGTATCCAAAACCATCGCCCGTGAAATCCAAATCAAACTGACTCCGGAAGCTGAGGAGAGCTCGATAAGGCAGCGGCGCGTGGACCCGGAGGCTTATGCGGCATACCTGCGCGGCCGTCATTTTTGGGGCAGGCTCTCTGTGGACGGGTGGATCAAGGCGCGCGAGTGCTTCGAGATTTCAATCTCTAGAGATCCCGGTTTCGCGCCCGCCTATGCAGGGTTCGCGGACTGTTGCTGTAAGTTCGGACAGTTCGGATTTTCAGAGCCCAAGAAGATCTTTGCACGTGCAAGGGAAGCGGCTTTGAAGGCGGTTGAACTGGACCCTGCCCTGGCCGAAGCGCATGCCGCACTGGCGAATATCGCATACATGTATGACTGGGACTGGGCGGTTGCCGATCAAGCGTTCAGGCACTCTATCGCACTGAGCCCTTACATTGCCATCATCCACGCTTGGTATGCTTTCTTTCTGATTGCAATGGGCCGATATGAGGAGGCACGGTTCGAGATTGATAAGGGACTCGAACTGGAACCATGTGGAAACCTGACCAACACCATGATGGGATGGTATGACCATGTCCACCGCGACTACGGGCAGGCCATTACTCAATATCAGAAAACCCTCGATCTGTATCCGGATTCCATGCCGGCGCGTTTCCTGCTCGCGAGCGCCTTCATTTCAGTGTCGAGATCGGAGGAAGCCATCGAAAGTTTCCTCAAATTAAGGAGGAACTGGGACAGTCATTGCTTCGAAGGATATCTGTCCGTGGCTTACGTCAAGAGCGGCCGGCAGCACGACGCCGCTCTCCTTCTGGAGCAGCTGCGGGAAAAATCACGGCGAACGTTTATACCCGCACTGGGATTTGCCACCCTTCATTTCGCCCTGGGAGACATGGAGCGCGCGCTCGAATATTATGAAGAGGCTTATGATGAGCGGGACTGCAACATTTCATTACTGAACGCTTTCCCAGGCTTCGATCCTCTCCGTTCCCATCCACGATTTCAAGCTCTCGTAAAGCGCATGAGCTTCCCGAAGCTCGCTGAAAAACATCAATAGACTGTTTGGCCCGGGGGACAGGCTGCTCCACCACCTGTTCCGAGGTCAAGAGTTTCGAGGTTGAATAGCCTATCCTCGGTTTCCGTTCCTCGATTTCCGTCGCTACGAAATCTGGTGAGAAGTGCTGGTTAGATCCCTCCCAGTTCATGCAGCCGCGAGCGCACCTGTGTTGCATTCGATGCCTGGGATGCACACTTCAGATACTCGCGCAGCTGTTCAACCTCTCCCGCCGCATCCTGTTTCCGCTTGGAAACACCTGCAAGGATGAGGTGCACTTGCGGAAACCGATGCATGGCATCCAGCCGTTCCAGCTTGCGCGCGCTTTCCTCGGCCACGTCCAGATTTCCCAGGTTGAGGTTGGCCATTGAACTCAGCAAATATCCCTCAGGAAGATCGACCGGATCAAGCTCCAACGCATGGGAGGTCAAATCGGCCGCCTCCTGCCAATTTGGATCCATTGCCGCGAGGCGCGCCAGGTCGATGTAGGGATATACAAAAAACTTGTCGGCCTGCAACGCCCGGGAGAGCGCATCTCGCGCTTCCGTGACGCGGTGGGAGAGTTCGTACACCTGCCCAAGTCGATACCATGCCGCAGCATAAGTAGGATACACGGCAAGCGCTGTCTTCAGATCCGCCTTAGCCCTGCCGAGGTTCTTCTTCTCCATCGCCTTTTCAGCCTGCGCGAGAGCTTTTTTGGCAGCCTTTGGAGCTGCCAGGCTGGTAATGCTCACCATGGTTCCCTGTACTCTCACGTTTGGATAAAGCACGATGGTGCCTACATCCACGCTGCCCATGGTTTGGTTGATGCTCAGAGGCACTACGCTGGAACGATACTCCCCAAGGGCGGCTTGGAGTTCGCAACCATTGAGTCTTGTCGCGGCTCCGGCTCCCGCGTTGGTGGTCGGACCGGAGAGTCGGCCCGGTGGATCCAGGATCGGTCTGGTCAGGCTATCGCTGGCATCCGGAAGAACCTCGTTGTTGGCGCCGACCTGGAACCCAAAGCTTCCATTGGGACTCACGGTGGCCTCCTTCACTCTGCTTGCGCCGCAAAGGCGTTCGATGACAACACCTATCGGCGGTGGGCTGCCATCTTCGAGCACGACAGTTCCGCTTATGAAAAGGGACAACAGCCGCCGGTACTGGGCTTTCGGGTCCGTTCCCGTGATCATGCCCGATCGGTTGCCATTGTTTGTGGTGGACCTGGTACTGCTGCTCGTGCTGGTGCTATTGGTGGAACTGTTATTGGAGCCGTTCTGCGTACTTTGTTGCGCAAGAGCCCAAGGAAGGATTAACAAAACCGCCAATCCAGAAAGGACACCGCGAACATGAAACTTGAATGCCATTGGAACCCCCTTACACATCAGGCCGAGCCGGCCCGCTGACGATCCATTCGGTTCCGCAGTTGCAGTGTGGCGAGTCGTGCGTTTTGGCAGAAGGTCGCTGCGTCACCCAACACCTACGCCCTACCCCGATTACTGTAATTCTACGCCCCGGTGACATTGGTTGGAACCGCGCTCGTGCTGGCGTTCGTGGCCCTCCTGGCTTGCCTTGTTCCCGCGCGCAGGGCCGCGGCGGACGACCCGATGACAGCGCTGCGCCATGAATGATATCGCTCAACACCGGTGGCAGCCATTGGTGTCCACTTTAGACAGAACGGCATAATTCAAGGTGAATTGCCGCCAGGCGGATGCTATCCTGCGACGGAAGAGCTGAAGTCACCGACCATCCATGAATCTGGAGGATTCCTATGAAGCGGATGCGCCTTTCCGTCATGTTGGTTTTGTTGGTGGCGTGCGTAGGATTCGTGCCGGTCACAGCACAGAATCCCGCCAAGCGCCCAATGGAATTGGACGACATCCTGGCATTTCGGAACGTCGGCATTACCACTCTGTCACAGGACGGGCAGTGGCTGGCCTATCGTTTATCGCCGATCGAAGGAGACAGCGAAGTCATCGTTCGCAGCACGACCGGCGATAAGGAAATGAATTTCCCCGTGGGTGAAGGGGCCGGCGGCATCATGGCGTTCTCCGATGATTCGGCTTGGATCGCGATCGGAACCGCTCCGACGCGCAAGGAAGCCCAGGCCGCGCAGAAAGCGCACCGCCCCGTGCAAAACGGCGTGACCCTCGTCAATCTGGCGACCGGCGATAAGGCGAACATTGCCAAGATCCGGCGCTTTGCGTTCAACGGGGAGCTGGGTGGATGGATTGCGCTGCACCGCTACGGACCGGATGCCGCGGCCGGGGGAGCGGCTGCCGGCGCTGCGGCGGGCGCACGGGGTGGCGGCGCAGGCGCTCCGGGCGCGGCCGGTGACGCTCCGCGAGACACGCGCCCGAGGGGAACCGACCTTGTTTTGCACGAACTCAAGACCGGCGTCGAACTCAACATCGGCAACGTGTCCGAGTTTGCCTTCAACAAGAGCGGGAAGCAGTTGGCGATGCTGATCGACGCGGCCGACCAGGCTGGCAACGGCGTTGAAATTCGCGACATGGCGACAGGGGTGATCACGCCGCTCGAAACGGATAAGGCATTCTATGAGCGTATGGCGTGGACGGAGGAAGGCGACGCGCTGGCGGTCCTCAAGGGACACGATGACCGGGCCTGGAAGGAGCGGCTCTACGCGGTCGTGGGCTTCTCGGGTTTCGGCATGGGCGCGCCCAAGAAAACATCGTACGATCCGGCCAAGGACAAATCCTTCCCGGAGAACATGTCGATCAGCGGCAACCGCACGCCGCAGTGGACGGAGAGCCGCGATGCGATTCTATTCGGGATCGCGGCGATCAACAAGGCCGAGCGCAGGGGTCCCGCGGGTGCCGGAGGCGCCGAGGAGGCTCCTGCGGGCGAGACCCCGCCGGCAGCGCCTCCCGCGGCCGCAGGCCCGGACACAAGCGAACGGCCGGACCTGATCATCTGGCACTACAAGGATCCGCGCCTGCAATCGCAGCAGCAGGTTCAGGAGACCATGGACAAGCAGTTCAGCTATTTGTCGATCTATCGCGTGGCCGAGGACAAGTTTATTCGTCTTGCCGATGATGATGTGCGGTCAGTGACTCCGGCGCCAAAAGACAAGTGGGCGATTGGCAGCGATGTCAGGGCCTACGAGCTCGAAAGCAATCTGAGCGGCCGGAGCTTCCGTGATGTCTACGCGATCAATATGGCAAGCGGCGATCGCAAGCTGATCAAGAAGCAGCTGCGCTGGGG
>Ga0187882_1004980_pt1 | contig 10580 bp, 6 predicted proteins | sample June2016WEW_19_1_3_FD_132991 | JGI IMG/M metagenome (GOLD analysis project Ga0187882, IMG submission 132991) | Peatland microbial communities from SPRUCE experiment site at the Marcell Experimental Forest, Minnesota, USA - June2016WEW_19_150 | ecosystem: Environmental > Terrestrial > Soil >...
ACGCCCGCAAATGGCGTTGAGCCGTCAACTCTGCTGTCGCTGGCCGCCTCTGCTGAAAAAATGAGCAAACACCCCGCGGCAAGGGCGCTGCTCGAAGTCGCAAAACAGGCAAATCTAATTTTGCCTGACGCGGATAATTTTCAGGAAACGCCGGGCAAGGGTGTTATCGCCAAAGTTGCCGGCAGCCGGGTAATCGTCGGCAGGGAGTCGTTCCTTAAGGAAAACAAAGTCAATATGTCCAATGTCTCCTCGCCGTCTTTGCATGAGGAGCAGGGCTTCAGCACACTATACGTTGCTTTGGATACCAATTGCGTTGGCTGGGTCGGCCTTCAGGACAAGACCAGACCCGAGGCAAAAGAGGCCGTAAAAGACCTTTTCGCACTCGGCATCAAGAGAGTAACAATGCTCACGGGCGACAGAGATGAAGTCGCCGGCCGCGTCGCAGCGGAACTCGGCTGCACCGATTACAAGGCGCATTGCCTGCCGCAGGACAAACTCGCCATAGTCGAAAAAATCAAAAAAGACGGCTACACCGTCCTTGTCGTAGGCGACGGCATAAACGACGCCCCCGCGCTTGCCGCGGGCGACCTTGGTATTGCGATGGGCGCTGCCGGCTCAGATGTTGCCATTAACTCCGCCTCTATAGCCCTGTTGAGCGACGACCTCAAACGACTTCCCGCCCTGGTGCGACTGTCTCGCAGAACGCGTTTCGTCATCAACTCGAACCTCGCCTTTGGTGTCAGCTTTATTATTGTGGGCTGGTCAATCGCATTGACTGGTTTGATTTTGCCGACACTGGCGGCGTTCCTGCATTTCGCGGGTTCACTCATTGTTGTCTTCAATAGCGCCCGCTTAGTGCGCCACGGCGAAGAGCTCCCGCACCATACGGGCGACGTTACATAATCTCTATATGCCGGCCGGACAGGATTAGCTAATTATGGAATATGCGATTGAAACGTTTTCTTTGACCAAAATCTTCGCCGACTGGTGGGGACGCAACAGGGTCGTCGCTGTCGATGGCCTCAACTTGAAGGTTCGTACCAATGAGGTTTATGGTTTCTTAGGCCCGAACGGCTCAGGTAAAACAACCACGCTCAAAATGCTCCTCGGCCTGCTTCACCCCACAAAAGGAAAGGCCCTCGTTCTCGAAGGTGACGCCACCGACCCTCAAATAAACCGCAGAATCGGTTTCCTGCCGGAAGAGTCCTATCTTTATAAATATCTCACGGCCCGCGAAACGCTCGACTTTTACGGCCAGCTGTTCAAACTGCCCGCACGAGTCCGAAAGATGCGTATCGAGGCGCTGCTCGATATGGTAGGCCTCAAGGCCGTCGCCAATAGAACCGTTGGAACCTTCTCGAAGGGTATGGCAAGGAGAATCGGGCTTGCGCAGGCCCTCATAAATGACCCTGAGCTGCTCATCCTCGACGAACCCACCACGGGGCTTGACCCCCTCGGGACAAGACAAATCAAAGACCTTATCATCGAACTCGCCAAACGCGGCAAAACAGTTGTGCTTTGCAGCCACCTGCTCGCCGACGTTGAGGACGTCTGCGACAGAATCGCGATTCTCTACGGCGGCAGGATTCAGGCCGAAGGCAACGTCCGCGACCTTCTGCTACATTCTGACAAAACCGAAATTACAACCGGACGCCTCAGCCCGGCGACGCTTGAAAAAATAAAACAAATGCTGACTGAGGAACGCGCGGAATACACCATTGGTTCGCCGTTAGATAAGCTCGAAACGTTCTTTATCAATATCGTTGCCAGGGCGCAGCAGCAGGCCGTCCCAACAAGCGGCGCCGAAAGCAGGACCCAGATTAGCGAGTTTCTCTCAGCCAAAACCGATGAACGTGCCCGCAGGGAGGCCATACTCAACCAGCTCGTTTCCGCGTCCCCATCGGATGAGCAGACGGCGGCTACCGACACACAGAATATCCAGCCGCAACCAGTGCCTGCGACTCCGGCTGACGAAAACCTGCTCATTCGGCTGACCGAGCAAGTCGATTCAAAACCAGTTACTACGCAGCCGACGAAGGCCAAACCCGAACCCGCGATATCCGACCAGCCGGATAAAAGCATCCTCGACGAATTAACAGGCCGGCCTTCGCCGGACAAAAAGAACGTCCATCCCGGAGATTCCGCCAATGCGTAGCATTTGGGCCGTCGCGGTCAATACGGTAAAACAGGCCCTCCGACTCAAAATCGCCGCCGTCTTTATTGTCCTGCTGCTTGTGCTATTGCCCGTAATGGGGCTGAAGATGACCGGCGACGGCACATTGAAAGGACGTATGCAGGCCTTCGTCAGCTATGGCCTGTCGCTGACGACTTTGTTGCTGGCGCTGCTCACCATTTTTACTACCGCATATACCCTGACAAGCGACGTAAAAGATAAGCAGGTTTATACCGTCCTCACAAAACCAATTCGGCGCTTCCAGTTTGTCCTCGGCAAATTATTCGGCGTCATTCTTCTGGACGCGTGTTTGCTGGCGCTTTTTTCCGTTATCATTTACAGCATCACCATTTTGTTGCCGACCTTACTGCACGCTGACAATGACCAGGTTGCACAGGTCCGCGACGAATTCTTTACCGCCAGGGCGTCCCTGACGCCCGTGGCACCGGACATATCAGAAGAGCTTAATCAGGCCTATAACAAGCTCAAGCAGGACGGCGAAGTGCCGGCCGGGGTGGATGAAAACCCAATCGTCCGTCAAAACTACAAAAATGAGCTTGCTCGTCGCATCGGGCTTAGAAAACGCGCCGCTGTGGTCGGCGAAGAACTGCTTTGGGAATTTAACAACGTTAAACCCAAAGACCCCAACCAGGAATTATTTATAAGATTCAAATATGACGTCGCCGTCAATCCGCAGGACTTGCAGATTTACAGCAAGTGGGTCATAGGTGATGTTCGCCAGCTTCGCCTCGGGACTCCAATAGAGACGCCGTTGTATTCACTCGAACGAAAGGACCTGATAAGAACGTTCCGTGAGTTTGCGGTGCCCGCCGATGCGGTCGCCGGTGACGGCTATCTTGCCCTGGCGTTCCTTAATGACCCTCTTAACGACACGGTCGTTATCTTTCCGCTCGAGGACGGTCTCGAACTGCTTTATAAAGCGGACACCTTCACCGCCAATTTTATCAGGGCCGTCCTGCTTATCTTTGTTCGACTTGTATTTCTTGCCGCTCTTGCCGTTTTCGCCGGTTCATTTCTCTCGTTTCCCGTCGCTATTTTGCTTTGCCTGTCGGTCTTTACTATGGCCAATATGAGCGGCTATATAGGCGAGTCCTACCACGTTGTTGGCGCCCAGCCCAGCGGCGTGTATTCCTATTGTCTAAAGCCGTTAATTATGCTTTTACCGGAGTTTGACCAGGTCAGTCCTTCTAAATTTCTTGTTCCCGCCCGGCTGTTGAGCTGGTCTCTTCTCGGCTGGCTTGGTTTTACCACCGTCTGCTTAAAGGCGCTGCCGCTGGCGATTATGTCGCTGCTGATTTTTACCTACCGCGAAATTGCAAAAGTTATTGTCTAACGCTATCATTAAGTTCCGGCCGAAGGCGTACAAAACATCCGCCGGCCGGCTGCCGTAGATTGTTCAGTCAAATACGATTATGCGTTTACGTGATAAACTGATTATTGCTGTATGTGTCGTCCTGGCGGTTGCCCTGCTCACCGTGGCGGGTATGCGTCTCGATTTCATAAACTCGCAGCGGGTCGAAATGAAGCTGATAAGCAATGAACCGCTCCAGAACGCCCCGCCTTCGCTCGCCTTTGCCACTGTTGCGATGGGGGCGTTTCGCGGGCTGGTTGTCGATGTTCTCTGGATGCGAGCCGACAAGCTCAAGGAGCAGGGCCAGTACTTCGACGCAAGACAACTCGCCGAATGGATTACCGTCCTTCAGCCCCGTTTCGCGCAGGTCTGGGCGTTTCAGGCTTGGAATATGGCCTACAACATCTCCGTCGCCATCCCCGCTGAACAGCCCGACCAGAGATGGCAATGGGTAAAAAACGGCTACGAGCTTTTACGCGACAAGGGCATTCCTCTCAATCCAAAATCAATCGGATTGTACCGTGAACTTGGCAGAATCTTTCAGCACAAAATCGGCAGCAACAGCGATGACGACCACAAATACTACAAGCTCCAGCTTGCCCTTGCGATGGAACCGCTGCTTGGCAAAGCCGATAACGCCTGGTTTGAATCTCTCGCAAATGCCCCTGCTGACTGGGGCCGGATTGCCGCCGACACCGACGTCGCGCCGTTTATTGCCGCCCTGAAAGCTGCCGACAAGAATTTTGAGGATGACTCACGGTTTGTCGGCAATTACCTTTCGCTGCGACAAAATCCGGCCAGGTTCGACCCCGCCGCCTTTAAGGTCATAGACCGGTTCAGAGGCACTAAGACCCTCGAAAAGTTTGACGTTTTTGCAAAGGCCTGGCAGTTGCGAAACGTCTGGAAGCTCGACCCCGTTCTTATGCTGGAATTAAACCGCACCTACGGTCCCACTGATTTTAATGACCCAAACAAACATTTTCCGCTCGATTGGCGGCACCCCGACGTTCACGCAATCTACTGGGCGGTCCAGGGTCTTCGCGTTGCGGGCAAAAAAGACGTCGTTAAAGTGGGCAGGGGAGTGTTCCCGGTTGACGAAATTAATACCGACCGTATTGTCGCTCACAGTTTGCAAAACCTTTTCCGATACGGAAAAATATTCCTCTACGACGTCAACGATACTGCGCCGTCACCGCAGGGTTCGCAGGCAGCCGCTGCGCCCCGGCTTACCAAGGATATATTTCTCCGCGCCGATTTCAGAATGTTCGACCCTTACAACAAGGCCATAACGGAGATTATCTACAAATACAACAAGGGGGACGACAAGTCGGACGACTCGCATATGGTTGGGCACCGCAATATGCTTACCAATGCCCTGACTATGTTTTATCAGGCAGGCCACAGGCAAAAGGCGCAGAAGATATACGATTATGTCAGACAGCTGTATCCACGTCCGGAGTTCAATGAGCCGGCCGTCGAATCTTATATCATACAGCAGATACGCAAAGACCTTAAGACAATCACGATAACCAAGGCGATGGATACAATTATGCCGATGCTCCGCGAGGCGTATTTCCGGTATGCCCTGCGGGACGATGATGCGTCCTACGCCATAGAAAAAATGGCTGAAGACATATATAATGTTTACACTAAAGAATATGGCGATGAGGCACGGCTCCGTTTGCCGGAGTTTAAAGTAATGAGATTTAACGCGATTCTCGATTTCTTTAACGACCAGGAATACCCGCTCACGATGCGTCAAAACCTTATTGCCCGCATAAAAGTCGAAAAGCCACAGCTTGCCGAGCAATTCGCACAGATGGAGCAGCAGATGTTGCAGGAATCGCAGCAGGAACAGCAGCGGTCGCAATGATGCCTCCTTCGCTTAACAAACTTGATGCCGCTTTCACTTCCCGGCTTACCGCCTCTCAACAAAAGGCCGTTTTTCACCAAGAAGGTCCCTTGCTTGTCATCGCGGGGCCGGGCAGCGGCAAAACCCGCGTCATAACCTGCCGCATCGCCGCTCTCGTTGATTCGGGCGTCCCCGCTTATAATATCTGCGCTATTACTTTTACAAATAAGGCCGCTGACGAAATGCGCCAGCGTGCCTTTGCCTTCAGCGCATCCGCCGGCGCACACATCAGCACTTTTCACTCCCTGTGCGTCCGCATTCTCCGCAGATATTCCGAATTTGCCGGCATCACCCCCAACTTCAGTATTTATGACGATTCCGACCAGGCAAAATGCGTAAAACAGGCAATCGTCGACTGCAATCTCAATACCACCGATTTTTCACCAGCCCGAACGCTCGACGCAATTTCTACTTTGAAAAACAAGCTCATCGACGCCGATGCTTTCGAAAAGCAGGCAGACGATTTCTTCTCGAAGACGCTGTCAAAAATCTATTCCCGCTATCAGCAAATCCTCAAAGACCTTAACGCCGTTGATTTCGATGATTTGCTTATGAAAGCGGCCTTTCTGCTCGAAAACAATCTTGCTGTTCGCGAAGAGCTTGGGAACAGGTATAAATATCTTCTTATTGATGAATACCAGGATACCAACCACGCACAATATCGAATCGCCAAGGCCCTCGCCTCCGCGCACAACAATATCTGTGCGACGGGAGACCCGGACCAGTCGATTTACCGCTGGCGGGGGGCCGACATACGCAATATCCTCGATTTCGAGCGTGACTGGCCCAATGCCGTGGTTGTCCGTCTCGAAGAAAATTTTCGTTCCGTCCCCTGCATCCTTGAAGTTGCCGACCGGCTCATCGCCAATAACCAGAGCCGAAAGGAAAAGCGCCTTATCGCGACAAGACCGCCCGCGGGCAAAGTCGTCATTGAGCCGTATGAAGATGAAAACGAAGAGGCCTTCGGCGTCGCGGAAAATATCCGGCGACTGGTTGACGAGGGGACATCCCTTTCCCATATCGCCATTTTCTATCGCGTCAACGCACAGAGCCGCGCAATCGAAGAGGCCTTTATCAGAAGCAAAATCCCTTATCAAATCGTTCGCGGCGTCGAATTCTATAATCGAAAGGAAATCCGCGATGTCGTCGCCTATTTGAAGGTCATCGTTAATCCTGCCGACAAGATTGCCCTTCTGCGAATCATCAATACCCCAGTGCGAGGCATCGGCAAAACCACAATCGACAAACTTCAAAACTTCGCCGCCCGCCGTAACATCGGCTTATATGAAGCGATCAAACACATTTCGAAAATTCTCAGCATTTCCAAAACCACCGCCGCCAAACTCACCGCCTTTCTCGCTATGATAGAGGGTTTCAAAAAACAAGTCCCTCTCGATAATGGCGTTAACCCAAATCATAAATCGAGCGTCGCTTCTCTGGCCGAACTTGTCTTCTCCGAATCCGGCCTCGAAAAATCCCTCGCCGCCGAAGGCGCAGAAGGCAAGGACGCTATTGCCAATATCGAGTCGCTTATCAGCGCAGCCGCTCGTTATGACCAAGAGACCGAAAACCCCTCCCTGATTGATTATCTCCAGCAAATCGCTCTTTTCAGCGATGCTGACGCCTACGACGCATCAGTTGAGCGAGTGGCGCTTATGACCCTGCATTCCGCAAAAGGTCTCGAATTCGATAACGTCTTTATCGTGGGCGTCGAAGAAGGTTTGCTGCCACACGAAAGGAGCGTGGATAATAGCGATGAGACCGAAGAGGAGCGTCGTCTTTTCTTCGTCGGCATCACGCGCGCAAAGGTCAACTTGTTTATCGCCTTCGCCAAGTACCGCCAAATCAGGGGCCAGACCCTCCGCACCATTCCCTCGCAGTTTCTCTACGAACTTGGTCTTGCATTTTCTGAATCTGCCAATGTCATTCCTGCGGGAGCAGGAATCCAGTTTTCAAATGATTCTGATGAGGGTCACGTTGTTAAAAATTCCAAATTCTCAATTCCAAATTCTCAATTCCGAGCGGGCGATATCGTCGTCCACAAAAAATTCGGCATAGGCACAGTGAAGGATTTCGCGGATATGGGCGACAACTCGGTCGTTATTATCGCCTTCAACACCGGCCAGACCAAATCCCTGAAGCTCAAATATGCCAAACTCGTGAAAATATGAATAGGCGGGTACAATGAAGATATATCTTTTAAGTTCGATAACGTGCGTGGCCTTATTGCTGGCCGGCTGTGCGGGTACGTCGATAGGTGAGTATAAAAACCTCGCGTTGAACCCAGGCGATACCCGCGGCCCTGCTGTAACTTATCCGCACGCCACAAGCAACAGCGAATGCAGGAATGAAATCTGCTACGCCGCCAAAAACGTCATCGATGGCAATACCGCCAATAGAGGTCACGGCCTAAAATTCCCCTCCTGGGGGCCGGACAAACGCACCGACCTGTGGCTTAAAATAGATTTTGGCAAATCCGTCAAGGTAGATAAGGTAGTCATTTACATAAGGGCGGATTTTCCGCATGACGCTTACTGGAAAACGGGAACAATCGAATTTTCAGATGGCTCGAAAGAAAAAATATCCTTTCAGAAAACCGCGATGCCTCAGGAGTTCAAATTTGCTCCTCGCCGAATCGAATGGCTCCGCATAACAGACCTCGTTCAGGATGAACCTCTTGGCTGGTGCGGCTTCACCGAAATCGAGGTCTGGGGCCTGTAATTACAACCCTAACCCTGTTATTCGAAAATCTCTGCCGAACCTCCCTGCTTATTTCAGAATCGGGTAATGGATTTTAGGTTTCTTTGTTTTAACCCAGGGCAGTTTGTCCCAGGTAAGCGTTTCGTTGCAATCGTAAATCTCCCGGCCTGACCGCCAGTCGGGTGTTCCCCAGGACATAAACCACGTCCATCGGGGCTGTTCGCGAAGTTTTTCCGGCGTCGGCGGGGCGCCTACCTCGCCTAACGCGATTGGTCTGTCGCCTGCCAACGTAAGAAGCTGGTTGTAATCATTAGGGTCAAAGCCGTTTCTGTAAACATCCGTCGCCAGGATATCCACCACGTCATCGCCGGGATAAACGCTGTCGTAAGGAGCTGTGTCTCCTCTGATTTCGTTGCAGTTATAAACCCATATCAGGTTATTCAGCTTGTGAAAATTCACCAGCCGGTCGTACAGCATTCGATAGAGTTTTTTTGTGCCGTTATCGCCGGGCTTGCCGTTCCACCAGAAAAAGTTGCCGTTTATTTCGTGATATGGTCTCCACAGCACGGGCACGTCCGCGTATTTCAGTTGTTTCAGGAAGAACGCTATCACGTCCACCTGTGATTTCCAGCGTTCGTTAATTGCTGTCCCCGGCGTGATTAAATCCTGCCATTCCTTGTCAGTCAGCTTACCCCATACTGATTCCCTGGCTATTGCCGGCTCATCTTCGGTTGGACGAACCGCATGCCACATCATCGTTATTATGAATCCCTCATTATTTCGCCGAATCGCCTCATCAACAATCTGCTGGCGAAAATTGATGCCGTCCCATGTGCCCGGTGCGCTAAATCCGAAATCGAATCCGCATAGTGCCGGGTAATGCCCCGTCCATTTTTCATTTGATTGAAGCTGTGTTGTTGCGACAAGCGGTGCACAATGCTGGCCGACGAGCGTTTGCTTTCCGGAAATGCTGTATAGATATTCCAGCAGCTTTACCGCTTCCGGCGAGGAGTTGGGCGTTACCGGTTTTTTAGCGATTCCGGCCGATTGTTTCGGCTTTACTGTCTGGTTTGCATCAGCATTCGGTTTCTTTGGTTCTGCGGCACACGCACAGAGCGAAAAAGAAGCTATACAGATAAACGATTTTAAACCGAGCCGGCTGAAGTTCATCGTTCTTGTCTCCCTCAATTATTTTTCAAAAAAGGTATTACCGCGCTAAGGTCTTTGTATGTTTCATAATTCCAGTTGTTGCAGTCCGCCACCCTGACGACAATGTGTCCTGTTTCGAACGAAAGCAAATCTTCGATGAGCCGTTTGTGTTTGTTTTTTAGATACGGGAGAACGTTTCGCTGCACCTGTTGCGTATAAGCCCCTCTGCCGTAAACATGTTCGTCTGCCGAGACAATAAAGAGATATGGGTCGATTGTTTTCAGGTAATCCTCATCGACCGACCCGTGAAAATGGTGGTTCGCGTGATAGACGTGGGTTTTCAAGAAATCCGGGTTATTTGCGTATCTTTGAAGGATTTGATGCTGATTCTGGCCGTAAATATCTCCCCCGTGGGTATAAACAAATCCCTTGTATTCCATTCGCATTGAAAGAGATTTGGGGTTCTCGTCGGCGATGTTTATGCCGTCCTGATATGAATTCAGAATCGTAACATTCACTTTTTCAAATTCGAGCCGGTCGCCCGTATTGAAATCCTTGTAATCCTTTTTGGTTAGATTTTTGTATTTTTCCGTAAGCAGGCCCAGGCCGCCGCAGTGGTCGTCGTGATAATGTGTAATCCACAAATAATCCGGGGCGATTTTATGCCTGTCCAAAAACGGAATGACACGTTCTTTACACATCTGTTCGGTGCCCGTGTCAATAAGGAGAGTTTTGCCTGTGGGCAAAAGCATTAAAACTGACACGCCGTGGCTCACATCTAAAGAAACGATTGTCCATTCCGCTTTTCTTTCTGCGTCTCTTACATCAAGTTTGAATTTGACGGGTTCGGTATCGCTGAAGTTAAAACATATTTCGGCGCTGCCCGTTTCCAGCGACGATAAATACTCCTTTGGTATTTTTACCATTTCGCCGTCTTGCGTATAGGAGACGCTTTTTTCTTCGAAGGGCACCGGCTGCCGGTTCTGCGTTATTGAAACAAGTTTGTTATTGTTTTTGTCTAATTTAATGAACAGGTCCGAAGTTGTTTTGTTCTTATAAAATGTATTTGTAACGGGAGAGATTTCAGGTCTTTCGGAAATTGGCCCATACACGGTGATGTAATCGATATCCATATTTCCCCAGGATTTACGGATTTCGATGGTGTTGGTGGCTGCGGTTAATCCGGCGTTGGTTTCAATCTCGGCCCATTTCGAGCTTGCGGGGAAACCGATTTCCGGTGCGTATTCTTTGCCGTTTATTAGTATCCGTTGAGC
>Ga0187882_1004986_pt1 | contig 10570 bp, 7 predicted proteins | sample June2016WEW_19_1_3_FD_132991 | JGI IMG/M metagenome (GOLD analysis project Ga0187882, IMG submission 132991) | Peatland microbial communities from SPRUCE experiment site at the Marcell Experimental Forest, Minnesota, USA - June2016WEW_19_150 | ecosystem: Environmental > Terrestrial > Soil >...
AATACGGCAATCCATTGTAGATGCAACGCAGGCATGCAGGGTCGTATTAATCATGGGTGGCATCGGTTCAGGAAAATCTACATTTCTTAAAAGATTCTTTAAGGTCGTAATCCCAGATCTATTATTAAATAAAGGGCCGATATTTGACATATATTTGGATTTTTTGGGGGAACCAGAAACAATCGACGAACTTAGAATTGTTTTCTGGAGAAAACTGGCAAATGTATTAAGGTCCAGAGACCATACGCTACAAGCAAAAGAAACTTTGGAGGCATTAATATCTGATGAGCTAGGTGTGATAAAAGGCATCTATGGAAGTACTCCAGCCATCTGTGAAACGAAGGTTCAAGACGCCCTATATAATCTTCTTCAGGAAAATGAGAAATTTGCAAATGCTGCATTGGTTCATATTGTAAAAAATAAGAATATTCCGGTAATCGTCTTCGATAACGTAGACCATCTTAAAATAGATGCAGAAATTCAGATATTTACCTATGCCCAACAATTAGCAAGGGCAAGAAAATGCATAAGTATTATTGTTTTGCGTGAAGAGTCTTATTGTGCCGCAAAAATGCAAAAACATCTCACGGCTTACAATATAAGCACTTATCATTTGTCCTCACCACGATTTGTTGAACTTTTAAAAAATAGACTTGATTTCGCATCAAATGCTGCTGCGAAAGTACAAAGGGATAATCTATTGTCTCCTGATGCTCATCGCAATCAGCAGGTCTTGGATTTCTTTCAACTTTTAGGCAAATCTATCCTGGACCCTAGGGAAAATTATCTTGCCCGTCTTATAGAATCAATATCATTTGGGAACGCACGTTTAGCACTAAAATTACTTGAAGAATTCATGACCTCAGATACCACTAATATCGAGAAGATTCTTGCTAAATATTATGAATCTGGAAGTTATCTAATCCCATATCACGAGTTTACAAAGAGTATAGTATTGGGCCCGAAACGATTCTATAAAGAATCGCGTAGCGTCATACTAAATCTATTCGCTGCAAGTGATAAAATAAACTCAAGTCATTTTACATCATTGCGAATATTAAGATATTTGAGCAATGCCATGAAAGCAAAACAGGATCCTGAAGGTTTTGTAAGTTTGCAGCAACTCATTTCAGAAATCGTAGATATTTTCGACAATGAACAGGACTGCATTTGGAATCTTGAAAGACTTATTGATCTTAGAAGACAATTGGTCGAACTTGATACCCATAGAAGTGATACTCTTAACGGTGCCTCAAGCATTAGAATTACAGCCTCAGGTATGTATTATCATACTATATTTGCAAAATCGTTTGCGTATCTAGATCTAATGTGGCAAGATACACCATTTAATGATGATAAAATCGCAAAGCAATTAGCGAGGAAGATGCATGATATATTGATGAAAGATAGGTTTGATCGCGTTGAGATATTTTTAGATTATCTTGAAAAAGAAGAGAAGCGAGAATTCGATCAATCTGCTATTGTGTTATCAGATCAAAATCAATTCTATGGTCGCGTCATACCGTATATTAAGGATGGTTATGAACGTGACAAAGGAATTATTTGTGCAAAACTGTGTATAAATCTGAAATAGCTTTCACGGCGATAACCATAGTAATAACCAAAGATAAACGATAAATATTTTGAAATAGTCCACCTTTCTTTTTTCAATCTCAGAGCTATCAATAAAATATAATTGAGCATATTCTAACGCCCCCCTTCCTTTATGCAAGAATTCAGGCCAAACGCTCCGCGAGAAATTAGACAGGTGAACAGTTGAGCAGTAGAAAAACAGTGTAACCTGTGAAATCCCTTCGACGCACTACGTTTGCTCAGGACAAGCCGTGTAATCAGTGGCGAAACCCCGTTTTTACGCTAAAAACAGCGTTTTGCATGCTTACATCGTGGTTTTGCTCTTAGCAGAACGGTTTTCGTCTTAGCAGATTGGTTCTCGTCTTACGGGGACGATTATCATCTTAGCAAAGCCAATCCCGTCTCACGAAAACGGCGTTCGTCTTACGAGGATGGGTTTCGTCTTACGAAATCGAATCCTGTCTTACGGGGACGATTATCGTCTTACGAAAATGGTGTTGCATACCTGCATCGCGGCGATGCAAATTCAATTTACCGGACTACAAATACGGAGACGCAAATTAATGTAAATATATTGTGGACATCGTAAACCCGCATAGTTGCCCCTATACTGCAAGTTTACGCCAAAATAGACCAAATCAGGCGACAACAAAAATTAAATCGGCCAGGCAATTTTCCCGACAGGCGGGGTGAAGATGTCCGCCGGACAAATATAAAATTGTCCCCGAGGAGTGACAGATTCTGTCACTGGCGGGCAGGTTGAACTAAAGACGTAAGACCTAAAACAGCGAACAGTGTGGAGCGTATAGCAGACGAAATGCTAACGACTATATACTAACGACTAAATATGAAAGGAGAACTACTATGCCCGCATTCCCAAGGACAGAATCGGAAGTCATAGCGCTGGCGGAGGCCATGGTGGCCGGTTATACAGCGCACGCCGCCGATTTCCCATCGGTTACAGTGGCGACGCTTTCTACTGCGCTATCGACTTTCCAGACCAACCGACAGGCGCAAATCAGCGCCCGGTCGCAGGCCCAGCTTGCAACCGAGACAAAGGAAGATAAGCTCGAAGCACTCGTGGAATTGATGAAAAACGACCTCAAAAAATCCGAGGTGGACACGGCTGCTGACCCGACGAAACTCGCTGAAATCGGCTGGGGACCTCGGCTACAGCCGATGCCGGTGGACCCTCCGGGCCAGCCGGACAATTTCCACCCGACAGCCGAAGGGCCGGGCGATATATGGCTGGAGTGGGAAAGCCCTGCAATGGGCGGACTTGTAAGAAACTACATCATCGAATGCCGTGAGCAGCCGGCAGGCGGCAGTTTCGGCGACTGGGCCGTAGTGGGAACATCGCTCAATACCGATACCCACCTGCTCGAACAGCCGCGCGGAATACAATTGGAATACAGGGTAAAATCAGCCAACGTTTCTGGCGAGAGTGCGCCGAGCAATACAGCAGCGGTCGTTCTTTAAAAGAACTAAACAGCCCTCGCCTATAAACGGCAAAGGGCTGGGAATCATATTTTAAAAACAGCGTTCAGCCCTTCGACCTTGCTCAGGACGGGCGGACAGCGTGTAGCGGATAGGCGCTAAATACGACACGTAGCGGAGCGCAGAGCCCGTTTCGGAAATACGAACGACCCCCGACTACGACAATCGAGGGCAGGCGAGATACGAGAATATGAAATTCCCGACAAGAGAATCGGATATAATCGACCTGGCCGACCTTATGTATGCCGGATATACAGCATATACGGCCGACTTCCCAAGCGTCAACCGGACGATTCTGAACTCAAAGCGGAATTTTTACAGAGCCTCGCTGAAAGCTCAAACAAATGCGATGGCACTGGCGCAACAGGCAACGGAGACCAAAAACGAATCATTGGATGCGCTTAAAGAAGTAATGCTGAACTGCCTTAAAAAATCGGAAGTGGACGTGGCTGATAATCCAGAGAAACTAACTGAAATCGGCTGGGGACCCAAAACGATACCGCAGCCGGGGGACCCGCCGGGCGAACCGAAAAATCTAATCGTGACCAAAGAAAGGCGAACTTCTCTGCAATTGAGATGGGATAGACCCCAGCACGAAGGGTTCATCCGCAATTACATCATTGAACGCAGACAGCTTGCCGGCGGCGGCTCTTTGGGTAACTGGACTGTCATAGGAACGGCCTTGGATACGCAAACCAATCTGGCCGGTCAGATGCGTGGAATCTGTCTTGAATATCGTGTAAGGGCCGCCAACAACGCAGGAACCGGCCCCTTCTCAAACACCGTTTCTGTAGTGCTTTAGCAAAAACCGCGTAAATCCGTGTCTGACTTTTTTCCTTTTTACTTCTCACTTCTGCCTTCCGCTATTCTCCCCTTGACGCTGACACGAGTATAGAGTATCCAGTATCGAGTAACGTGTTTTTGGTTAAAACTATGACTCAGCGCGAACGATTGACGACAGTTCTTAAAGGCGACATTCCCGATTGCGTCCCCGTCTCTCCCGATTTTTCCAATATGATCCCCGCCCGCCTTACCGGCAAACCCTTCTGGGACCTCTATCTTTACAACAACCCGCCAATCTGGCAGGCCTATATCGACGCCGCAAAACGCTTCGACATCGACTCCCTTATGGATGGTTATTTTTGGCTCTCCTTCCCCGATGAGCAGGATTGTGTCCCCTGGGAAAGATTACCGGCAACGAAAGAACAGCAAAAACAAATCGTCCCCAACAGCGAATGGCAGCGCTTCATCGTCTTCAAAAACTCCGAACGCATCGTCGTTCAGCGTTCTCGTGTTGAAAATAGCAAGCGTACATGGGAACCTCGTGTCTGCGTCTATTACGTCGCGGATTCGCCCACCGAGTGGATTCCACCTTCCAAAATCAGCTTGCACGATATACCCACTCGCTTCGAGCCGTTAGAAAACGTAAAACCCGTTGATAATGGCCCCGCGGGTCTGACGCGGGTAAAACAGCTTATGGGCGACCAAGGCCTCGTCGGCGTATTCCTTGCCGGCTCAGCAATCCTCTCCTGTGAGCAGGATATCTACGATTACTACGACCACCCGGAACTTCACGATTATTGGCGAGATACTCTCATCGAACGCGTTGAACACAGATTCGCCAACATTATGAAAATGTCTGTCCAGCCCGACTTCCTTTGTGTAGGCGGCTCGGGAACACTTGTGTTTCAGACCATCGATATCTTCCGCCAGCTTGCCTATCCCGCCGTAAAACGCGCCATCGAGCTTGCCTCATCAGCCGGAATTCCTACGCATATCCATTCCTGCGGCCCCGAAACAGCCCTGATTAAAATTATGGCTGAAGAAACATCTCTCACCGTTATCGACCCGCTCGAAATCCCTCCCATGGGCGATTGCAACCTCGCCGAAATCAAAAAGCTCTACGGCCGAAAACTCACCCTCAAAGGAAATCTACACACAACCGAAACGATGCTCTATGGCTCACCAGATGACGTAATCACCGCAAGCAAAGAAGCGATTGACGATGCCGCCGAAGGTGGCCGCTTCATTCTCTCAACCGGCGACCAGTGCGGCCGCGACACCCCAGATGAAAACCTCCTCGCTATGGTCGAAACCGCAAGGACGTATGGTAAATACTGACTTGCCACAGCGTAGCCCCTGGCGAAGCCGGGCTGTCTGCTGTACGTTGCCCGCTGAACGCTGTCTTCTAAAATCTTGTTTCTTTCGCCCAATTCCGCTATATTACACCCTTTGGAAAACATCACGCGAGCCGTCGCAATAAGAAGGATGAAACCTTGGACGCCGATTTTGTAAAAATTAAGCAAAACAACCTTACTTTGTATATCAGAAAGAGCTTTCTCTGCAGCGACTTGGGGCAGGCCCTGTTACCAGGCGAAGAAACCCTGCAAAAAAGATACCCATTGAAAACTCTGTTGTCTTCGGAGTTTAGCCGAGTTTGCAAATTCAATACCCCCTTTGAAGGCACCGACAGGGATATCTACATAAAGTGGTTTTTCCACAAATCTGATTTCGCTTCTCTCAAATCCATTATCTTCGGAAGTTTGGCGAACCGTGCGCACAAAGCAGAAACGATGCTTGCGCAAAATGGCTTTGATGTCCCTGTAACTATCGCTATCGGAGAGTCCATCTCCGGACTTTTCCATTCCGAAAGCTTCTCGGTCACGCTTGGAATCGAGAACACAAAAAGAGCTGTTGATATTGCCCGCCAAACACGGGAAATTACGACCCCCGAACAATTGGCCGGCTTCAGAGACCTGGTACACAATTTCGGCAGAACAATCGGCAAAATGCACGCAAAAAGAATCTTTCACGGTGACCTCCGCTTCGGCAATGTGCTGCTCAGACCCGAAGGGGCTTCCTGGCGATTCTTCTTCATCGACAACGTCAGAACAAAAAAATTCGTCCTGCTCCCATTTTGGCTCCGCGTCAAAAATCTCGTGCAGCTCAATCTCAGCGCCTGCGGCTTTCTCAGCCGGACGGACCGAATGAGATTCTTCACAGAATATTGTGCCCGGACAGGGACAGGTAAAAAAACCGGAAAAGTCCTTATTAAAGCGGTGCTCAGAAAAACACGCCGGCGATTAAACACGGAAAAAATAATCCGTAGAGCTCTCGGCCAAACTCTGCGAACAAATTCAAAATACACCCTTGTTAAAACCGCCAATTGCCGAGGCGTGTATGTAAAAAGCTTCTGGCCCCAAACCGGCCCGCTCGACTTTATAAAAAACTTCGACAAGATAACTGAAAGCGGGCAGATTATCAAAAACAATAATAGCTGCGTCGTATCCCGCCTTAAATGGAACGGCTCAGACATAGCCGTGGCTCGTTATAAGACGAAAGGGCTTATCGATTCCCTCCGGCAAACCATCGGCAATTCCATCGCTAAATTAACCTGGCTAAACGCCCATCGAGCCAGATTGCTCAAAATCCCCTCGCCAAATCCGCTGGCCTATATTGAATTGCGCAAGTCAGGCCTTGTTCGCAGTTCCTGCTTCGTAACCGAATACGTTGAGGGACAAAAACTTCCCGATTTTCCCTCCAATGCCAATGTCCCCGTCGCGGACAAACAATAAGTTCCTGACCGCCCCGACCCGCCTCTTTGCTTTTTTCCGTTTGCCTTGCTTTCCTGTCCTCGCATGTTTTAAGCGGTGATTTATGGCAAAATCATCAATCAGCAATCAGACGCGTAGCGGAACGCAGGGCTCGCTTCGGCAATCAGAAATTGTTTTGTTCTCTGTGGCTTTGCGAAAACAGCTTCTCTTTTCGTTCGCGTATTTGCCGGGCACAACCATCCAGTACAAAAATATCAAAGCGATTCCTCGTCTCAAGCGGTTCATATCTGCCGCTCACTATTTCATGCAGCCACTCGGGAATTTCGCCTTTTATCGGCAGCAATATTAAAATAGGAGGGGTTCTGCTGAAATCCTTTTGCAATTGCTCCATAGCGCCTGGGTACATATGAAGAAAGTGAATAAAATAGGCGGTCGGCGCCACCCGCCCCGAATATGATAACACCTGATACCCCCCGCTGCCGTAAACATAAATGAATTCACCGTCTGCTGTTATATCCTTCACATAATAGGCCAGCTCCTTATTTGAATCCGTCCTGGGAGCAAACATGTGTATTAGTCCAGCCGCATATTCTTTGTTAAACGGAATATAACATAACAGAATCGCCATTATAATCACTGACGCGAAAACGCCCCTGGTTTTGCACATCGGCAGTTTCGGAAATTTACTGCATAACCAGACCCCCATAAAATCAAGAGATATGCCCGATATAACGCACATCGCGGGCAAAATCTGCTTGAACTGGTGCTGGTAATATGTCCCCGTAGCGTTTACCGCGACAAACTCCAGCCCAAGCCATACCAAAAGAATAATTGCCGGAATCTTAAAACGCATCCATTTGATACCAATCAGGAATCCCGCTATCGCAATGTATGGTATGATTAAATCCGTCCTGCTCCACGCCGGTATCACATTCGCCATTCTCTTCGCGGCGCCGATTTTAGCTTCCCTGCCCTTGAACAAATGCCCCCAAACTTGGTCAATGTAATCGGCAAACGAGCACCCATGGGCCTTCATAAGCAATATCCCGACGACGGTTGTTATCATAACGCCAAACAGCAGCAAAACAATGGCCTTCATGATACCTTTAACCTGATATCGCCAGCTCAAAAGGAAAATCGCGATAATCACAATGCCCAAAACATCAAATAACGCCACCTGTTTAAACGACAACGCCGCGCCAGCGCTCAAGCCAGCGGCAAATATCATCATGGTGCTCCTGCGACCCTCCAGTTCAACAGCCAAAACAAGCAATAGTAACGACAACAACACAAAGAAAATAAGAAACGTCTCCGTATATCCCGCCGAAATATGAAACCGCCGCAAAGGCATCAGCAAAATATACAAACCGGCGCTAATCGCCGCAGCGTAAACACTTCCGCTAATTCTGCGAACAAACGCGAAAAGACACAACGATGCCCCCATACTCGCAATATCGCCCACCAGGCGAGTAAACCATATATTTGTCCCGAAAAGCAGATACGAATAATAATACAGCAGAAAAATACCTGGCGGCTTGTTATTTATTGTTCCCGTGTAAGGAACAAGTCCGTTGTCCGCCCACACACGCCCCATATAGCTCCATATCCCCTCATCGATATCCATGGCTTTGCCCTGAGAGTGGACAAAAAGCAGCGCAAAACCCAGCACGCCCAAAAAAATAGGGTTCAGCAGAATATTGCCCTTCTCCGTTAACTGCTCATTCAACTTTTCATAATTAACTTCTGACATATTTTCCTCTAAACCCCGAACATCTACATACTACTAGCCGCTATTTCCATCCTGCATTTCGGTATCGCCACCAAAAAATTCTTGCCGTATGATTTGCTCAATATGCGGGAATCCAGAATAACAACAATGCCTGTATCCGTCTTCGTCCGAATCAATCGGCCAAAGCCCTGCTTGAACTTTATTATCGCCAAAGGCAACTGATACTCCGCAAAAGGATTGCCGCCTTCTTCTTTGATTTTATCCAGCCGCCCCGCCAATAAAGGCGTATCAGGCACCGCGAATGGTAATCTCACGATTATCACGTTCGACAACGCCTCGCCAGCCACATCCACCCCCTGCCAGAAACTATCTGTCCCGAACAATACAAATCGCCCGTTCATTTTGAATCGTTTCAACAATGATGTCCTGTCAAGCCCAACTCCCTGCTGAAGCAATTCTATATTATTCTCTTTAAACCACTCCGCCAATTGTTCCGCGAAATTCCCCAGCATCTTATAACTTGTGAAAAGCACAAACGCCCGCCCCTGTGTTCGCAGCACGTATTTCTTCACCGCCTCGCACGCCGAAGCCGCAAACTTCTCGTCATTCGGCTCAGGCAAATCGCTCTCGATATAAATCGTTACCTGCTTCTGATAATCAAAAGGCGACCCCAGCTTCACCGCGTCATAATCCCTCAAGCCGACCCTGCCCGCGAAAAATTCGAATCCGCCCCTGCTTGCCACGGCATAGCCCTTAGGCGAAGCCGGGTCCCCTGTCTTCCGTCTTCCGTCCTCACCACTGCTAAGTGTCGCGCTCGTCATTACCACCGAATCAAACTTGTCGAATAAACTCCTCTTCACATCCGCCCCGACATTCAAAGGCGCACTTTTCAAAGAAACCGTCTCACGCCTGCTTCTCGTGGAATCGAGGGACTTGTTTTCGCTTGTCTCAACCCAATACACATAATCCTGTTTGGTCTGTGGCAAAAACGCCTCCAAATCCTGCAACAGCCCCGCACACTTATCGACATACCGCGTCAATTCAAATCGCTCATCCTCGTCTTTTGCCTGCTTTGCCAAACCGGTCAACCCCGCTCGCAGTTCCTTAATCTGCGCCGATAACTTATCCTCAATGAAATTTTTGTAGCACCGTCCATTAGTTTGCGTCTTGTGTCGCTCATCCCACTGCTGAACGCTTTTGAAAAATTCTTTCGCCGCTTCTGACGCCTTGACAACCAAATCCGTCAACTTCCCCGATTCCGTATAAACCAATAACCCCTTATGTGTTCGCGGGTTATAAAGCCCGTCCAGCAAAAACCTCACTGACCCGCTGCTTATCTCAATCCCGAAATGTTCCTCCGCCACACGCTCAATGTTGTGTGCCTCATCTATAATCACCCACTTATAATCAGGCAGTATTGAAAACTCTTCCTCCCGCAGCGCAAGGTCGCTGAATAATAACGCGTGATTCGTAACAATAACATTAGCGTTCTCAAGCTCCCGCTTCGCACGCTGGCAAAAACAGCTCGTAAAATGCCCGCACTTCCTGCCTTTGCAATTGCCGTGTTCCGCCTTCACCGCGTCCCAAACCCGACCATCCGGTATAAAAGGCAAATCGCTCAGCGACCCGTCCGCCGTCTTCGTCGCCCAGTTATTCATCTCCGCAAGAGCGTCTCCGAACTGGTCGAATAAACCCATTTGTCTTCGAATCGCAAACTCCAGCCGGCGCTTACAAACATAATTCGACTTGCCCTTCGCCAGCGTCGCTTTGAAACCCCACGGTAAACACCGGTTCAAACAGGGAATATCCTTATTGATTAGCTGCTCCTGCAAAGCGATTGTGAACGTGCTGATGACGACCCGATTTGCCCCAAGAATTGCCTTTTCTATTGCAGGCACAAGATATGCCAAACTTTTCCCGACCCCCGTCCCCGCCTCCGCCACCAAATGTCGCTTCGTCGATAGCGCTTTTTGCACCGCCTTGGCCATCTCGACCTGCTGCTGGCGCCGTTCGTATCCGTCAAATGACTTCCCAACCACCCCTCCAGGCGCAAAAAAATCATCTATATTCAAAGCGATGCTTTGTATTTCGTCGTTAGTCATTCGTATTTCGTATTTTGTCGTTCGCGGTTCGTTATACGACACGTAGCGAAGCGCAGAGCCCGCTTCGGAAATACGATATACGATATGCGTTAAGG
>Ga0187882_1004987_pt1 | contig 10570 bp, 10 predicted proteins | sample June2016WEW_19_1_3_FD_132991 | JGI IMG/M metagenome (GOLD analysis project Ga0187882, IMG submission 132991) | Peatland microbial communities from SPRUCE experiment site at the Marcell Experimental Forest, Minnesota, USA - June2016WEW_19_150 | ecosystem: Environmental > Terrestrial > Soil >...
GAAGACTAATATTCCAAAGCAAAAGACGCCACGGATTCCCCAGCGCGGCCGAGCCGCACCTAAGCGAAAACGTAGAACTTCTATCGAACATGTGGGGACGGCTCTCCAGAGCCGTTCCGCCCGGGCGATTGAAGGACCGGAAATCCGGACGGGTCTGGAGACCCGTCCGCACATGTTTCATCAGTTTTCAGCATGCGTGAATATAAGCTTGCTGAAAAAGCAAGAAAATGCACGTTTGTTATCACAGATTTGAATCTGAGATAATCCGTGGCGCTTTCATTGAGATCTATAAGCGTATTCGCTTGCGGAACTGCCGAATGGATTGACGCACGGTTTCAGGCGCTGTTCCTCCACGCTCCGCGCGTCGTGAAAGGGCTTTTGCCAGAGTCAAAGAATCGTAAAGATCATCTTCGAACAAAGGAGAGAACGTTTTGTACTCTCTCAACGGCATTTCTTCCAGCGTGATCCCCAATTCGGATGCCCGCACGACCATCCTTCCAACGAGGTGATGCGCTTCCCGAAACGGCATCTTCTTTGCCACAAGATAGTCCGCCAGTTCGGTTGCATTCAAAAATCCCTTTTTGGCTGCTTCCAGCATTCGTTCCGGTTGAAGCCGCATACTTTCGAGCACCTTCTGGACCATCAGCGCGCAATGTTCTACCGTACGAATGGAATCGAAGAGCGCTTCTTTATCTTCCTGCAGATCCTTGTTATAAGTCATGGGCAATCCCTTCAAAACCGTTAGAAGAGACATCAGATGACCATAGACCCGGCCCGTTTTGCCGCGAACAAGCTCCAACCCGTCGGGATTTTTTTTCTGAGGCATAAGGCTGCTGCCCGACGCGAGGCTGTCGTCCATCTGTACAAAAGAAAACTCGGCGGAATTGTACAAGATCAGGTCTTCCGCCAGCCGGCTGAGGTGCATGAGAAGAGTGCTGGCAAAAAACAGAAAATCCAGGACGAAATCCCGGTCGGCCACAGCGTCCATACTGTTTTCCGACGCAGACGAAAATTCGAGATCTCGGGCCAGAGCGTCGCGATCAATCGGATACACCGTGCCCGATAGGGCGCCCGAGCCGAGCGGGCAGACATTCATGCGTTGTAACGCTTCCCTCAGCCTCTGGCGGTCCCGCAACAGCATCTCGCCGTAGGCCAGCAGGTGATGAGCGAACAATACGGGCTGGGCCCTTTGCAAATGCGTATAACCCGGCGCAATCACCTGGAAGTGCCTCTGGGCAGCATTTGCGATGGCTTCCAATAAGTGATTGATCCGGTTTTCGATGCTTTGTTCTTTCTGCCTCAAATATAGCCTCAGATCAGTTGCGACCTGATCGTTTCGGCTCCTGCCGGTATGCAGCTTCAGTGCCAGGCTTCCCACTTTCTTGCCAAGGACTTCCTCCACATAGCTGTGGACATCCTCCGAACTGCTGCGGACGATGGCTTGAGGGTCCTGCCTGCTTTCCTGCCGTATGAGACGAAGCCCCCGCTCGACTTTCAGCCTCTCCTTGCGCGTGAAGACACCGGCTCTTTCAAGCGCTCGCGCATAAGCCAGGCTGCCTTCAATGTCCGCCTCCAGCAATTCACGATCGAAGGAGAGTGAGTCGTTGAACTCGGCAAAAAAAGGATCTTCCTCCGAGGTAAAACGTCCTCCCCACAACTTTTTTCTTGGCAAGATTATCTCCTTGAAAAGAAGAATTTTCGCAGATTGGAAGAGACCGGACAACTGAATTCGAATTTGTTAACCACGGGTGCACACGGATATGAGCGGATTGTTCTGCGGATCCGCGAAGATCCGCGCGCGTCCGCGGTTTAGTTTTACCGGTCTTTTCCCGAAGCGAAATAGCCGGTTTTTGATGCGATGACTCTGAATCCGCGGGTTTTGGTTTCGAGTTTGATCGCCCGCCATTCTCCTTCCGTTGTTTTGGGCGGGTAATATCCCAGGGAGTATTGGTTATGCATCTGATCCAGTGCCGCCAGGATTGCATCGTATAACGCCGTCGACCCGGAGCCTTCCAGGCCTTTCAGATCGTTTTCTATCTGTCCGAAATCCCGTGTAAAGGGCTCGACGACCCAGGGCTTGCTGCGAAACTCCATCAGCATCGCTTCATCCCCGCGGTTAAGATGCTTGAGGAATTGCAGGAGCGACTTGCCGGCATTGGAGAGCTTCTCCCCGTCCATACTGCCGCTGGTATCCAGCAGGAAAATGATGCTCAACGAAATGTATTCCCGGCTGAATTGACTGAGGATCTGGGGCTTTCCGTTTTCGGAAAGGATGAAATCGTTCTGACTTAAATCGTTGACCAGCTTTCCTGCACGATCAAATACGCTCGCATAAAAGCCGACCAGTTCTACTTTAATGTTGTATTGATAAGGAAAATCTTGAGCGAAAGACTCCGGGGCGTTCGTTACTTCTGAAAAAGCACACAATAATAAAATAGATCCCGTTAATAATGCCGATGCGTGCTTCATTCCCTTTCTATCCCACATTTTAATTCTAGCGGACGGACGGCAGGGAGCGAAAGGGGGATTGCAAACTGCAATGCTGGGATTGGATTTGCACAGGTCTTCGCGAGTATAAACCTGCAGAGACCCGCGAAAATCCCGTCTGTTTTTCAGGAGGGATTATAGCTCCAGAGCTTCCTCTTCAGGGGATTCCATCCCCATGCGTCTCAGTTTTTCGACAAAGGTCGTTCTCTTTAGATGAAGCAACGAGGCCGCTCTTTTTTTATTGCCTCTTGCAACCGCAAGACTCTGAAGAATGAGGCGCTTCTCCAAATCTGAGACCATGGTGTTGAAATGGATGCCATCGTCCGGGATGTCGATGCTTTGAACCTGTTCGGCACTTGGGGAGCGACTGGAAACCACCGGAAAATCCTCCAAGTCCAGTAGATTGCGGTCGCCGGACAGCGAAACAGCCATTTCGACCGAGTTTTCAAGCTGACGAACATTCCCCGGCCATTCGTAGGCCATCAGGCTTTTCATGGCCTCGTGAGATACACGCTTCAGCTGCAGTTGCTGTTCCGTGCAATATTTCTTTGTGAAGTGTGTAATCAATGGCGGAATATCATCGGGCCGCTGCCGCAAGGGCGGAACCTGAATTGGAATCACGTTGAGCCGGTAATATAGATCCCCCCGGAATTCTCCCTTCTCAACCGCTTCCAGAAGATCTCCGTTCGTGGCGGCGATAATCCGGACATCAACTTTGATCGTCGCGGCGCTGCCCACTCGCTGGAATTCACGTTCCTGAAGCACCCGAAGAAGCTTTACCTGAAGATCCATCGGCATACTGGATACTTCGTCCAAAAACAGTGTTCCGTGATTCGCCTGTTCGAACCTCCCAATCCGGTGCTGGTGGGCATTTGTGAATGCACCTTTGACATGGCCAAAGAGCTCGTCTTCCAGGAGATTGGAGGGGATCGCACCGCAATTAACGGAAACCAGAGGCTGGTCTTTCCTGGGACCGTTGTAGTGGATGGCACGGGCAATTAGCTCCTTGCCTGTGCCTGTTTCTCCCGCGATCAGGATTGTGCTGGTTTTTTGTGCAACCACTCCGATTAAGCGATAAATGGTCTGCATGGCCGCGCTGTTGCCCACCAGATTTGAAAAATGATATTTCTCCTGCAGCTCGCCGCGCAGCATTCGGTTCTCGGATTTCAGCTGGTGCTCCTGGAGCCCCTTTTCAACCCTCATGACCAGTTCGTCGAGTTGAAACGGTTTCGGGAGATAGTCAAAAGCGCCTTTGCGAATCGCTTCCACCGCCGATTGAATGTTCCCGAAGCCCGTCATAAGGATGACGATAGTCTCAGGGAAGAGCGACAGCGCTTCCTCCAGGATAGCCTCTCCCGTAAGTCCCGGCAATCGCAGATCGGTGATGATTACGTTATAGGGATATTGCCGGAGCATGGAGTGGGCAATCTTTCCGTCTGCCGCTTCATCGACTTCGAAGCCGGCGTGTTCAAGCGCGTTGCGGACAACTTCGCGCATATAGTCTTCATCATCCACAACAAGGATCCTGACGTCTTTTTTACGTTCCATAATCCTCTCACAGCGAATAACAGCTTAATTATATATTTCCTACAATACATCGAATTATGAGTATTTATATAACTCATGATATTCATATTTGTCAAGTATTTTTTTAAACATTGCGGGCAGCTGTGGAAAAGATGTGGAAATTTGCGTTGAAATCCAAAAGCGTTCCAATCGTACTTCAATTTTCAAATGCTGATAAAAAGGAAAGCTATTTTCCAGCACTTTCATGCCGATAAATCCCCAATATGGGATCGAATGGCGTTGATATAAGTGTTCTTGTCGTCGATGATGACGCCGATTTGAGATCTGCTCTTACCGAGTATATCTCGAAAATGGGAGTCAGAGTCCGGACGGCAGGTAATCTTGCCGAAGCGCAAAAATTGCTGCAGACTGAGGCGGTCCCTTTCGATTTGGTTCTGTGCGATCTTAAGATTCCTGGCGGAAGCGGGATGGATGTGCTTCGAGCCGCTCACACCCGAAGTCCTGAATCGCTTGTAACGATCATAACGGGCTATGCTTCCATCGAAACGGCCATTGAGGCGATTCGGTTGGGCGCCTACAATTACATCACTAAACCATTCTCTTTAAGCGAGATCGGAGTTCAGGTCCGCAATATGATTGAACGGGTGACGTTGTCAAAAGAGAATGCCAGGCTTTCAGTTCGTCTCCAGGAACTGTATCAGCAGGTGAATCGAGCTCAAAATGAGCGCGCCGACGTTTTTCGGCTTCACGAGGAAATTAGCAGAAACATTCAGGAAAACACCCGCAGGTTGGACAAGCTGCTGATGCTTCACTCTACCACAATGACCGGCGTTCGAACTCCTATGGTTCGTCCCGACAAATCGGCTATCTTGACGCTGATTAAGGCAATTGAGAGACTGGACAAACTCAGGGAGACAACCGGCATCTCTCCTGTGGAACTTGAAGAGAAAAAACGCGACCTCGTTGAAGAATTTGTCGGTCACTTCTAGATCGCCAACCGTTGCTTCCTCGTTTCTCGTTGAAGATCGTAAATGCCGGGAAGTCCACCGCATTCACCTGCTATTGAATCATGAAGAATCAATTCTCAGAACGGGGAACGGAAAACGGGAAACGGGGAACGTCTTTATTCAGTTACTGGACGTCAAAGCTTCAGTCGGTTGAATGTCAACAAATTGACTTGCGGCCCGAGGAAAGATGGATATTTGAAGTCGGCACGCCGCTCCCGTGTATTTGATCCATCTGGAAATAAACAATTTAGTGAGAACTTCCATCTGTCCCCTTCCAATGGCATGAGGATTGCCTATTCTCGAAGCTGGAATTGTTCTGAGCCGAGCGCGGAAGAGGCAATCCAAGGAGATTTTGAATGGCAACAGAATTGGAGGGCGGCGGACGCAGACCGGAGACCACGGCCTTCAATCATTGTCTGGCGGGTGAAAATCAAGAGCCCGGAGAAACGAAGCTGCTGCTCCAGGCTTTTGAAAAGTTCACTCATGCCTCCAATTCTCTCGAGTCTGCCTTCGGACAGCTTCGGGCGCATGCTCAGCGGTTAACGGAGGAACTGGAAGCCAAAAACGTCGAACTGGAAATCAGCCTGCGGGAAAAGCAGGAAGCTCAAAATTACCTGAGAACAATCCTCGAGCGCCTGCCCTGCGGAGTTTTTGTGCTGGATGATAAGGGCGACCTGGCGCTTTGTAACCCTATGGCGTCCGAAGTACTCGAGCAAACCCGAGCAAAGGCGAGTTCCGGAAAACGGAAACCTTTTCTCAGTTCCGAAATGCGCAATTTCTTTTTGGCATCGGCATCTGCGGATGCCACCAAGGCTGACGTTGAAGTTCCCATTTCACGCAACAATAAAAAGAGGATTCTGGCGACATCAGGAGCGCCTTTGACGAATGAGGCGGGAAACAAAATCGGAACGCTGCACATTATCCGCGACATTACGGAAATGAAGGCGCTTCAAGAGCAGAGCAAACGGGTGGAGCGGCTTTCCGCAATGGGAGAAATGGCGGTCGAACTGGCGCATGAAATCCGAAACCCGTTGGCCAGCATCGAGCTTTTCGCTTCGCTTCTGGCAAAAGATCTCTCCGGCGATCTGCGACGTTGGGCGGAAAACATACGAGTCGGGATTCGATCATTGAACACGATCGTTTCCAACATGCTGCATTTTGCGAAGCCTATTCCACCGACATGCTCGAGAGTCAGCATCCACGAAGTCATTCAGGAGATTCTGAATTTTGTCGACCCGATCATGCAGCAGCGCGATGTACGCGTGGAATCGAGCCTGAGTGCGGCTGAGCCGGTAATCTCCGGAGATCAAGAACTCCTGAAGCAGATGATGCTTAACTTGATTTTTAACGCCATGAAGGCGATGCCCTCACAGGGATCTCTCATAATAAGGACCCGGAACGTATCGTCCGGGACCGCAAGCGAAGAGCCGTCTTGCCTTGAGTTGCAGGTTCAGGACACGGGAATTGGCATTCCTCCTGAGAATCTGAATCGCATCTTCGATCCGTTTTTCACTACGAACAAGAACGGGACCGGGTTGGGGCTTTCCGTCGTCCACCAGATTGTGGAGAGGCACTCCGGGAGTATTACGGTTTCTAGTGAGGTGAATCGCGGCACTACCTTCACTATTGTTTTTCGAACTGCAAAGGAATGAACATGGGAGAAGAGGTACTGGTTGTTGACGACGAGCCGCAGATGCTCATTGCAATTCATGAGACACTGCGACGGAGCGGATACCGCATAACAACGGCAGGAAGCGGTATGGAAGCGCTCTGCAAGCTGAAAGAAAAATACTACCAGCTTGTGATCACGGACATGCGGATGCCGGAGGTGAGCGGACTGGATCTTCTTCGAAAGGTGAAAAGCCTTGCGCCCCAGACTCCGGTGATCCTGCTTACTGCCTACGGTACGATTCAGAATGCCGTGGACGCCATGCGAGACGGCGCGTATGATTACCTCCTCAAACCATTCTCCTCAGAATCACTGGAAACCGTAGTCCGCCGTGCCTTGGATTCTACTCCCAGAAAAAATGAAAAAGCTTCTCACGCGATCGTTACTCAGGATCCGGTTTTCTCGCGTGCGCTCGAACAGGCTTGTCAGGCTGCTGGCAGCAGCGCAACGGTATTGATTGAGGCGGAAAGCGGCACCGGCAAAGAACTGCTGGCGAGGATGATCCACCAGAAAAGTCCACGGGGTTCCAATGCCTTTGTGGCAGTCAACTGCGCGGCGCTTCCAGAAAGCCTTCTGGAAAGTGAATTGTTCGGATTTGAAAAAGGTGCTTTCACGGGAGCCAATGTCTCCAAACCGGGGCGATTCGAACTGGCAAACCGGGGGACCCTGTTGCTGGACGAGATCGGGGAAATGGCCCCGATCCTGCAAGCGAAGCTTCTCCGGGTTTTGCAAGAAAAAGAAGTGGACCGCATCGGAGGCAAGGACCCCGTGGAGATTGATGTCCGGGTGATTGCGACCACGAACCGGGACCTGCAATCACTGGTCCGGCAAGGGGAATTCCGGGAAGACCTTTATTATCGGTTAAATGTCGTTCGTCTGACAATACCCCCTCTGCGCGACCGTCCGGACGATATTCCGTTGTTGGTCGATCTGTTTTGCGGAAGGTACAGCAGGGGTTCAGGACGCGATGGGATCAGTGTCAGCGCAGAAGCTCTGAAGAAACTGCTTTGCCATCCGTGGCCGGGAAACGTACGTGAATTGGAAAATACAATTCAAAGAGCCGTCACTCTCTGCTCTGGCTCTGTAATCGCACCCGGAGACCTCCTGCTCTCAGAGCCGGAGGAGACCTTCTCCAGCCAGCCTTCAAAACCGGCCGAGATCGGATTTTCCGGTGGTGTCACTATGCGCGAAATGGAACGGCAATTGATTTGCAGAACACTGGAGGATACGGGAGGCAACCGGACTCGTGCCGCCAAATGCCTTGGAATCAGTTTGCGAACCTTGAGGAACAAGTTAAATGAATTCGGACTTCAGGACAGGCAGGCAAAATCTGCCCACCCCCACGCACTCTCGGCATGAGGTTCGGGAATGAGTTGGGAATGCTCCCCTTTTTCGCCCGTCGCGTCCCTGCTTGAATCGCAGATCCGGCGAAAACGGAGCGCGTCCCCAGGTTAGGCATGTTATTTGCTTTAGAGGAAGCCTCCTCAAAATGAGGAGGCTTGGAGCGAATCGGATGAAACTCGATTTTTTTCACGATCAGACGTTTGAGGCAGTCCAAGCCTATATGAGCCGCCTCTCTGAACGTCAACAGATTGTGGCGTCCAATCTTGCCAACATCGATACTCCTGGATATAAGACAAGGGATATTTCTTTTTACGCAACGATGCAGGACCTGCTCTCCGATGATTCCGGCGGCCTGAAAGTGTCCCGTCCCGAGCATGTGGGAGAATGGACTCCTCTTCCGCAGGAGGCACAAATCTTTGAAGTGCAGGGCTTACCTTCTCGATCCGACAATAACAACGTTGACCTCGACAAGGAAATGCTGAAGCTGAGTCAAACAGCGTTCGGTTACTCTCTCATGGCACAAATCGTGAGAGATAAACTTCACGTCATCGCCAGTAGCATCAACGAAGGGAGGACCTCATGAGCCTGATGACTGCGATTGAAGTCGGTGCATCGGGTCTTACAGCCCAGCGCCGAAGGTTGGAAGTGCTGGTTGGCAACTTGGTAAATGCAAATACGACGCAGCCGGCCGGCACAGAACCGTTCAAGCGGAAGGATGTTGTTTTTGCCCCTGCCAGCCCCCAAATGTCGTTTGGTCAGGCCATGGATGATGCTGCCCAGGGTGTAGAGGTTACCGGGATCGTGACGGATCAAGGCGCTCCGATAAAACGCTATGAACCAGGCCATCCTCATGCGGATAAGGATGGTTACGTCTCCTATCCAAATATCAATGCAATGGAAGAAATGGTGAATTTGTTGTCCGCTACGCGCTCCTATGAGGCAAATCTTCAGGCGGTAAGCAGCGCCAAGGATATGCAGCAGAAAACTTTGGAAATACTCCGATAAAGGAAACTCAATGGAACCAATCACCATCGGTCCGCTCAATCCCAACCTGCAAGTTCCCGAGATCCGTGCGCCTCAAAGTCAAACGAGTGAGAAAGGAACAGGTTTTGGGGATGTTCTGAAAGATGCAATTTCGACGGTCAACGAGCTTCAGAAACAGTCGGATAATGAAATACAAAAGCTCATGACCGGAGAATCGCAGGATCTGCACACGACAGTCATCGCCATGCAGAAGGCCGATCTCTCTTTTCAGATGATGATGCAGGTTCGGAACAAAATCATGGAGGCTTATAAGGAAATCATGGGAATGCAAATCTAAGGGATCCGTCAATAACGAATCCTGACAATTGACTGAATCGCCACCGTGCAGGTCGGCCCTAGTCTGGAGCTTCTAGAATGCCTGGCAATCGCCCCAGTTTTGTCAATCAGCTTATCGAAATGTGGAACCGCCTTTCCTGGGCGCAGCGGCTTACGATCGTTGTCTCCGGCGTCCTCGGTATGGCTTTGGTGTGCGTCATCGTTTTTCTCATGAACCGTGTCGACTATGAGACCCTGTACCGGGACCTGAATCCGGAAGACGCCCAGGCTATTGCAGCCAAATTGAAGGAGCAGAAGAAAGATTACATGGTGCAGGGAACCTCGATTCTGGTCGCTGCTCCAAAAACGGAAATCGATAAACTGCGTTTGGAGATCGCGGGATCCGGTCTTGCGCGAAGTGGCCGGGTCGGCTACGAAATTTTCGACAAGAATCAATTCGGCATGACGGATTTTACCGAACAGGTCAATCTCCAGCGGGCTTTGGAGGGGGAGCTGTCGCGTACGATATCCAACCTGTCGGAGATATCGGAGGCGCGCGTTCATATTGTTTTGCCGAAGGACTCGATTTTTGAAGAAAAAAAAGAAGATGCCAAGGCAAGCGTGGTAGTGACGATGAAACCGGGTGCAGAACTGTCCAAATCAAGCATCGCCGGGATTAAGGGCGTTGTGGCCGGCGCCGTGCCGGGATTGCACACTCACAACGTTTCCATCGTGGATGAAGAAGGTCAGCTTCTGTCTCAATCGGTTGAATCGGGTGACGCCGCAAGATCTGAGATTGAAACCGGAATCCGCGAGCAATACGAGAAAGAGATGGTCGGCAAAGTCGTTTCCATTCTGGAACCGCTGGTCGGAAAAGGGAAGGTGCGTGCCAATGCATCGATCGACCTGGACTTCAATACGACCGAACAGATGGAGGAAACCTACAATCCAAATTCGCCGGTGGTGCTGAGTCAGCAAAAGAGCGAAGAGCGTGCCGGAGCTTCCTCAATCACTTCAGGAGTCCCTGGAACACAATCGAATATGAGCATGTCTGCCCCGCAGAGTGTCAATTCGGTCCCCGAACACGTGCGGCAAAGTGAATCAACGAATTACGAGGTGAATAAACTCGTGCGCCATACGGTTCAGCCGAAGGGGATGATTCGGAAGCTTTCCTTAGCGGTGATCCTGGATCATAAGACAGTCTACGACAAATCAAATAATGGGACGATCACCTCCA
>Ga0187882_1004999_pt1 | contig 10556 bp, 5 predicted proteins | sample June2016WEW_19_1_3_FD_132991 | JGI IMG/M metagenome (GOLD analysis project Ga0187882, IMG submission 132991) | Peatland microbial communities from SPRUCE experiment site at the Marcell Experimental Forest, Minnesota, USA - June2016WEW_19_150 | ecosystem: Environmental > Terrestrial > Soil >...
TCAGGATCTGCCAGACCCTGCGGTTATCCATCTCGGCCACGATCAGGTTATCGGCAATGGCCCACATGGCTCGGACCTGGCCATCTTCCATGCCTCGGATGGTGCTGGGTACATGGCAGAGGCCGCGCTTGTGCATCAGGGGATAGTCCTTGGCTCCGAACCGCTTTTCATTGATGGCCGCCGACGGTTTCACCCCCCAGAACATGAGGTAGGGATGCCACATCAGCGCTTCGCGGAAGGTCCGGTAGTAGAGGAGATTTCCTCCCTTGGCATCCACGTTTCCCGTAATTCCGATGAGCATGGAAATCGACCGACAGGTCTGGGTGGAGGTGATCTGCTGGGCCCCGGAACCCAACCGGATATAGATGGACCCGGGCCTTTCGGTGGCATACAGCCGGGCGGCTTTCACGATATCTTCTTGGGGTATACTCGTAACCCCCGCAGCCCACTCCGGGGTGTATTTCTGGACATGGGCCTTGAGTTGCTCAAATCCATAGCAGTACTTCTCGACAAACTCTTGGTTGTAAATCCCTTCGTTGATGATCACGTGCTGCATGGCCAGAGCCAGGGCCATATCCGTTCCCGGCCGAATCCGGAGCCAAACATCGGCCCGTTTGGCCATGGGGATCGGCCGGGGGTCGACCACGATCAGCTTGGCTCCCCGGCGCAGGGCGCGATGGACCACCCGGGCCTGCGCGGGGGTCGCAACATCCGGCTCGGACCCCCAGAAGATGATGCAGTGGGCGTCGAAATAATCGGGGCCGAATTCATAGGTAATCGTATCCCCGAAGGTGGCCCCGTTGGCCATGACGTCCGGATGGATGCAGGTGTACCGGCCCAAATGGGTGTTGGGAGTGGGCCAACACCTCTCCGCGATCTTGGTTGCCTGGATACCGACATGTTTTTGGCCGGAACCACAGGAGACATGGATGGCCTCCGGCCCGTATTGCTCCTTGATCTTTTTCAACTTGCTCGCAATGGTATTGAGCGCTTCGTCCCACGAAATCCGCTGCCATTTCCCTTCTCCCCTTGCTCCGGCCCTCTTGATCGGGAATTTCAGACGGTTGGGATGATACATGACATCTGGAATGGTCGCTCCTTTAATGCAGACAGTGGCGCAATTCAGGCAACGAGCGGCTTCCTTTATTCCGTTCTGCCGGTCATAGCCCAATTCGACCTCTCTAAAAGAAGAAGTTGTCTCCTGCACCGAGAGGGTGGGCATGCCGAGACGTTTCCTCTCAGCCGGAAATTCCACGTTGACCGTTTCCCGGACCCTCTGAAGGGTTTCGGTGAGGGAAGATTCCTTTTTCTTGGGCTCAGAACCCGTCAGGTAATGGATGATCGAGAAAGCCGCCTTTCGCCCTGCGGCCATACTCTCCACGACGGTACCGGCTCCCACAACCGCATCACCCGCAGCATAAAGCCCCGGTATGCTGCAGGCCATGGTTTCGGGATCCACGGCCAGGGTCCCCCGAGGGGTTACCTTTAATTTGCCGTTGGCGCCCAAGGAGGAAAGAGTGGGAGTTTGCCCAATGGCGATGATCACCGCATCCGCATCCAGCGAAGATTCACTCCCCGCGCATTCCTGCAGCGTCCAGGTGAGATTTCCATAGTTGTCCACTTGGCAGGAAGCGACCTGCTTAAAATCCACCCCGGCGATTCGCCGGTTCCCGTTGCTTATAAATTTTTCCGGAGCCAGCGAGGGATTGATTCGAACCCCTTCCCGTATGGCGCTCTCCATCTCCCAGGGATGAGCAGGCATGGCCTCCAGGCTTTCCAGACAAGCAACACTCACTTCCTTGGCTCCCAGACGCACTGAGGCCCGGGCCACATCCATCGCCGTGTTCCCGCCCCCGATAACGATGACCCGCCCGCGGAGGGAAATCTGTTTGCCCTGTTTCACCTCCTCCAGGAGCGGAAGGGCATAATAAACCCCTTCCAGGTCCGAACCCGGAATCTTCAAGGCCCCCGGTGTCCAGCTTCCGATGGCCACCAGAACTGCCTTATGTTTCTTCAGAAGGCTTTTAATCGTTAGTCCCTGGCCAATGGGCGTATTCGTCTTAATTTCCACTCCCAGGCCTCTGATATATTCGATATCCGGCTGGACACTGGTTTTCGGAAGTTTGAATTCGGGGATCACCCGGGTGAGCATGCCGCCTGCCTCTGAGGCCGCCTCATAAACGGTTACCCCGTATCCCGCTCTTGCCAGATCATAAGCGGCAGTGAGACCTGCAGGCCCGGCTCCAACGACCGCTACGGTTTCCTTTTGGGTGCGCGGCACAGGGGTCGGTTTTTTCCCCGATTTCAGAGCGTAGTCAGCTACCAGCCGCTTAATCCACTCGATCGCGATCGGTTCATCCACAACCCCGCGGATGCACTCCTTTTCGCAGGGATGATGACAGATCCGGCCACATACCATGGGAAAAGGGTTCGTATCCCGCATGACCTCCATGGCTTTATCGAAGTTGCCCTGGGAAGCTGCGATGACATAACCCGGGACATCCATCTCAATCGGGCAGACTTCACGGCAGGGCGGCGTTCGGTTGCTCGGGGTTGCATCCACGACGGCTACGACTTTCCCGTCGGCCACGTCGGCAATGAGATGGCACTTTTGATGACATCGAAGGCAAATGGTGTGGACCTGCATCTTCAAATCTTCCTTTCTTTTTTTGCATATTGTTCCTCTTTTTAATCTTGTGAATCGCCTTTGTCAAGGACAAACGTTTCCTTGCCGACCTCCAGTTTTTCATACGGGTTTGCCAAGGACCGGGAGGCTAACAGAATTGCTCCGGAAGAAGGATAGGGAGAAGCCCGCCCGTTAATGAAAGGGGGACAGCTCCTTCATTCAGGGTGGGTGAATGCCCTTCCCCCCGTTCCCCCGGTCCATATCCAAGTGGGGAAAAAACTGGGGTGCACAAGCAAAAGTTTCGGGGAGAATTGGTAAAAAGTACGACAGTTTACGAATTTGATTAAGGTTTTCAAAATTTTTTCCGAAATAGAGACTATCAGATCCCAATCGACCTGCACTCTTACATCTCTGCAGGACAGTTTATTCCTAAGGGGTTAGCTCGTTTTCATCCGGGAACTCCCTCTCCCCTCGGAGAGGGAGGGGAGCTCTCCGGTTTTCGGATGCGGACCGGTTAGGGGAATTTTTTAAATCGGTAACGCGAAAGAATCCCATTGATTGGAATCACGGGGAGTTAGAAATGAAAGATGTTGTCCTTTATACTGTTGTCCCTCATCTTCCCTCTCGTCTCAATCCTCTTTTGGAACTGGCCAGAAATATCTGGTTCAGCTGGAACCTGCCGATCATAGACCTCTTCCGCTCGATCGACCAGAATTTATGGGAGGAGACCGGGCACAACCCCCTAGCCATGCTGGGCCAGCTAAGTCACGAGCGCATCAGCGAACTCTTCCAGGATGAAGGTTTCTTGCTGGAAATGGATCGTATCTATGCTGATTTTACCCGCTACCGGGATGATCAGAAGAAATATAACTTTGGCCTCGAAACCCCCGTCGACTTCACCGTGGCTTACTTTTCAGCAGAATTCGGTCTGACGGATTGCTTGCCCATTTACTCAGGGGGGCTGGGAGTTCTGGCAGGGGATTTCCTCAAGTCAGCCAGCGATTTACGGTTCCCCGTTGTGGGCATAGGTCTTCTCTACCAAAAGGGGTATTTCCGACAATACCTGAACATGGATGGCTGGCAGCAAGAAACCTACCCGGATAACAACTTCCATAATTTTCCGATCAATCTGGAAAGGGATGAAAAAAATAATCCCCTGACGATTGATGTCCTCCTCAGGGATCGGCAGGTGAAAGTGCGCATTTGGCGCATACAGGTGGGGCGCATACCGCTCTTCATGCTGGATACCAACAACCTTGAGAATACGGACGAGGATAGGGACATCACCTGTGCCCTCTACGGAGGCAACCGGGAAATGCGCCTCAAGCAGGAAATCGTCCTGGGAATCGGCGGTGTCCGGGCCTTAAAACGAATGGGCATTCAACCAACTGTTTTCCACATGAATGAGGGCCACTCCGCCCTGGCCAATTTGGAAAGAATCCGCCTCCTCATGGAGGAACAACACCTTTCATTCTCGGAAGCGCGGGAAGCCGCCTACGCCAGCAGTGTATTTACCACCCATACCCCGGTTCCTGCTGGAATTGACGTTTTCGATGCCTCTCTCATGGGTTCCTACCTGGGAAGTTACCTCCGGTCTATGGGCATTTCTCTGGAAACTTTCATGGCCCTGGGATCAGCGAATGAGCACGGCTCCAAGTCTTTCTTTAACATGGCCGTCATGGCCTTGAAGAGTTCCTCCAAAACCAACGGAGTGAGCGAGCTGCACAGGACTGTTTCCCGCCGTATGTGGCAGGAGATCTGGCCGTACTTGCCGGAGGAGGACATCCCCATCGATAGTGTCACCAATGGAGTCCATATCCCGTCCTACATCTCCGACGACATGTCCGGGCTGTATGACCGCTACCTCGGAAGGCGATGGGCCGAAGATCCGGACAATGTCTCGGTTTGGACGCGGGTCAACCGGATTCCGGACGCGGAACTCTGGAGAACTCACGAGCGTCGGCGGGAGAGACTGGTAGCTTTTACCCGGCAGCGACTGCAGGAACATATCCAGCGTCGGGGCGGACAGAAGGAAGAAATCCAGGCTGCCAGCCAGGTCTTACATCCCGAAGCACTGACCATCGCCTTCGCTCGACGGTTTGCCACCTACAAGCGGGGGGACCTCATCCTGCAAGACCCGGCCCGTCTGGCCAAAATCTTGAATAACCCCCAGCGGCCGGTTCAGATCATCTTCGCCGGGAAAGCCCACCCCCAGGATACCCAGGGAAAGGAGGTCATTAAACACATCATCCACCTGGCGCGCCAGCCTGAATTTCGCGACCGCATCGTATTTATCGAAGACTACGACTTAAATGTAGCCCGTTATATGGTGCAGGGGTCTGATATCTGGTTGAACAATCCCCGCCGGCCTCTGGAGGCTTGCGGCACCAGCGGGATGAAGGCTGCCGCTAACGGGGCTCTAAATATGAGCATTCTAGACGGTTGGTGGGCGGAAGGGTACCAGCTCGGGCTGGGTTGGGCGATCGGTTCAGGGGAAGAATATCAAGACCCTGAATATCAAAACTTTGTGGAAAGCCAATCCATCTATGACCTTCTGGAGAGGTATGCGGTGCCCCTCTTCTATGAACGGGGACGGGACAACCTGCCCCGGGGATGGATCGGGATGATGAAAAATTCCCTGTTAAACCTGGTCGGGCGTTTCAACTCCCACCGAATGCTCCAGGATTATGTTCAAAAGCTTTACCTCCCCTCGGCTTTAAACTGGAAGAAGATGGAGGCGGAAAACTTTAAGGGTACCCGCGAGTTCACAAAATGGATTCAATATTTAGGGGAAACCTGGTCCCAGCTGCGGATTCTGGAAAAGAGGGCCGATGTCAGAGGCCCGATTCAGTTCGGGCAGAACGTGAAAGTGGAGGTCATCCTCCAAATGGGACGGCTTTCTCCCCAAGACCTCGCCGTTGATATCTATTACGGGCGCGTAGATTCCAAAGCCGCGTTCCTGGACCGGGAAACGATCCCTCTTAAAAATTTTTCCCAGGAAGACGGCAAGACCGTTTTCCGGGGAGAGATCCCCTGCCAGAAAGTTGGACGGTTTGGATTCCGCGTTCGTATCCTCCCTTTCCACGCCCTCTTGGCCAATCCTTATTCTCTCGGGTTGATTTTGTGGGGATGAGAGGTCGCGATCTCCGGCATTCCTTCTGATGCCTTCGGGCGCCATGCCGGGGCAATCGGTCTCCCATCTGTCGAGTATCCTTTCCCCCCTCGAAATCATAATTTTTTACCATCACAGGAACTTTTCTCCCCTTTTGAAAAAATTTAATTTAACTTTGATTATTGGCATCTTTACTCCTCCTTCTGAATTCCGCAATCCTTGATTGTCAAAATTCAATCAAAATATGTTATACTCCTCTCATCACTTTGAAGGAGGAACTCCATGGATTCTCTGCCCCGTGTCTTTAAAATCCGACAGAAAATCGCCACCCCGCGGTTGCCTGATGTGGAAAAGGAGATGAATGCCCTGCTCGACGGCTTTGGTTTATCCAAAAAAGTAAAGCCCGGAGAGCGTATCGCCCTTACGGCCGGCAGCCGGGGAATTCGCGACAAAGCCAAAGTATTGAAGGTCATCGTTACCCGTCTGAAAGCCCTGGGGGCCAAACCCTTCCTCGTCCCCTGCATGGGCTCCCACGGAGGAGCCACGGCCGAAGGCCAGGTGAAGATGTTGCACCACCTGGGCATCACCGAAGAGTATGTGGGCGCGCCCATCGTCTCTTCCATGGAGGTGAAGGAAATTGGACGGACCAGGTTTGGTACCCCCGTGCTCACCGATAAAAATATCTGCGAGCAGGCCGATAAGATCATCGTGGTCAACCGGATCAAGCCTCATACCGATTTTACCCATGAAGTGGAAAGCGGGATCAGCAAGATGATGATTATCGGCATGGGCAAGCACAAAGGCGCCCTCATGGCCCATCGTTTGACCATCAGAAACGGGTATCCGGCGATATTCAGAGAGGTTCTTCCCGTGATCCGCAAAGCCCTGCCGTTTTTCTTTGGCGTGGGCATCATTGAAAATCAGTATGACCAGACCGCCTCCCTCCATCTGCTGGAGCCGCAAAACTTTTACGAAGGGGAAAAGGCTCTCCTGAAAAGAGCCAAGGATATTATGCCCCGTTTGCCCTTCAAACAGATGGATATCCTGGTTTTGGATGAAATCGGGAAGAACATTAGTGGCTCGGGGATGGACCCCAATGTCACCGGCCGTCTCTATTTTATCGGCAGCCCCCCTCTCCAGGAGCCCAAAATTACCAGGATCTTTGTTCGAGATCTCACTCCCGAGACCGAAGGGAATGCCATCGGGATCGGCTATGCCGAGTACACCACCAAACGTCTGGTGAAAAAGATCGATCCCGTCCCGACCGCCATCAACGCCATCACCGGCATGGGCCCGGAAGGCGCCCGGATTCCAATTGCCTTCGATAAGGATCACGACGCCCTTCAGGCCGCCTTTGATAACTCTGGAGTTCTCGATTCCAAAGATCTACGACTCGTCTGGGTCAAAAACACGCTGGAGCTCGAGTTTCTCTGGGCCGCCGAGTCCATGCTCCAGGAAGTCAAGGCGAACCCGAGCCTGGAAATAGTTTCCGGGTTACAGGATGTTCCTTTTGATTCGGCGGGGAATATGGTTATGGAATGGCCGCCGAGGTGGGCGGATTAGGGTACGGGCGGCCGGCCGGCTGCCCCGCAAAAGTTTACGCCACCAGCAGTTTTTCGACCCTTTCTTTATCCGGTTTTACCATCATGGTTTTCTGATGGAAATAGGCTACCATCCCGGGCTTGGCCTCTTTGGGCCTCCGCAAATTCTTCACTTCCGTATAATCCACAGGGAGGCGAGTAGAACCCCGACCGCGACTGTAATACGCCGCCACGGCGGCCGCCTCCAGGATCGACTCGTACTTCGGCTCCCCCCTGCCGAGCTTCAGGAGAACATGAGAGCCAGGCATCCCCTGGACGTGAAACCATAAATCATTATCCCGGGCCAGGTGGCGCAGGAGGTAATCATTTCCGATATTGTGCTTGCCGCAGAAGATCTCCAGCCCCTCCGAAGCGCGGAATCTGCGGACCGGAAGGGACATTTCTTTTTTTTCTTTGCCCGACTTCTGTCGCTTCGGGACGATGATGATTTTCTCCCCCTCCAGCTCGTTCCGAATCGTCTCCAACTCCTCGGCATCTTCCGCCTCTTCCGTCTGGAATAAAACTGATTCCAGATAGGCGGCCTCCTGTTCGGCCTGGCCAATTCGATGGGAAATGAACTCCAGGCCTCGTTTGGCCTTCTTGTATTTCGTGAAATAGCGCTGCACATTCCCCGATGGGTCCAGGGCTTCATCCAGGGGGATGAGAATAGGAATGGGTGGGTCGTGCCGGAAATCCAGGGCCTCAACCTCCCGCATTCCCTTCTTCAACTTGGGATAATTGGCGGTCAGAATCTCTCCGTAGGCTTTTAATTCGAGGTCTTTCTCGAGTTTTTCCCGGTCCAGCAAAAGGTTTTCCTTCCTCCGCTGCAGACGGGAAAGGAGCTGGCGCAGCCTTTTGGCTATGGCTTGCTTCTGCTCGGCCATCTGCCGTTTCATGACCACATCGAAATAATAGGAGTCGGCCGCCCTGTTCATCGAGGGAAAGGTTTCCTCTGCGGCCGGGCCCAGGCTTTGCAAGAGGAAAGGGCATAGCACCTTTTTTTCACCTAGCAAAGTAGCAACTCGTGGCTCGAAATCGAACTTTTCATACCGCCCGATGAAATGGTGAAAATTCTGCCAGATTCCCGAAGCGGTGCCATCGCTGGTAAACTCGACCTCCCGCGCCAGAAGCGGGCTGACCCCGGAGATCTTCTGCACCAGGGTTTTCCATCGCTCCCCGGCGGGGGAAAGGACCATCTCTTCCATTTTCTCCAGAGTCACCTCCCGGGGACACAGCCGACCAGTGGAAAGAAGGGGTGAATAAATCAAGCCTGGAGCCGCAGGTCGAGTTGTTCCTTCCCCTTCCCTGCGAAAATGGAGACAATCAAGAATTTTATCCTCATCGAGGAGGAGGACGTTGCTCCCTTGGCCGACGAGTTCTGCGACCAGGATGAGGTTGCGGATAACCCCTGCATCCATCTTTTTCTGCAGGGTGATACGGACTACGCGTTCATAGGGGTCCTGGGTGACATCCCCCACCCGTGCTCCCATCGTGTGCTTGCGAAGGTACGTGCAGAAGCGGGGAGGAATCATCGGGTTGGCGTATTTCTTTTCCGTAAGGTGAAGGCGGAAGAAGTCGGGGTGGGTGGAGATGAAAAGCTGTCTCTCTTCCCCCTGGCGGCGCAGGCGAAAGAGCATATCGGTCCGGTTCATCTGGTAGATCCGGGTAATGAACGCACCGACGATCTCCCTCTTCAATTCTTCCACGATGCCATGAATAACAAAAAGGTCCATAATCTGAGGCCAGGCTTGCATCGACAAGCCCCGCTTGATGAGGTTTTCAAATCCGGAAGTATTTGGCCAGATCGGCAGGCATGATAAAGCTGGGATTTTTGTCAAAAATGACCCTGGTCCTTTCCAGGGTTCTGGCTACCAGGGCGGAACAGATGATCCGGTTGTCCATACCGACCATCACCCTCGCCGCCCACGTGTAATTTCAAAGAGTTACATTGATGCTGGAACTCCTTTTTCACTGGGCTGTGCTAAATTTGTGCTAATTTTTCTCCCGATTCTATCCAGCACTTCTACACTTGACCTCAAGCTTTCAGGATAGTGGTGGGCATAGCGCATGACCATGGAAATGGTTTTCCATCTACCGAGTTTCTGGACCGTATAAATATCGACCCCCGCCTGCACCAGTCTTGTGGCAAAAGTGTGTCGTAAATCATGGAAACGAAGTTTTTCTATGCCACTCTTCCTAAGAGCTAAATGGAACGCCTGGTGAAGATTATTGGGGACGATCCTTGTCGCATTTCGAGTATGAAAAACATATTCGGTCTCGCCACGACGCACCTGTAATCTTTCCCTCAGGACCTCCAAAGCTCCTTCATTCAAAGGCAGGGTATCTTTCCCTTGGTTCTTCTGCTCCAAGATGGTGATGGTCTTCCTAGCTGGGTCCACCTCTGACCACCTCAGGTCAAGGATCTCGCCTTGGCGCAGACCGGTATTGACCGCAAAGAGGATGATCTCCTGAAGCCATCGGGGAGATGAAGCTAAGAGTTTCTTTTCCTCTTCCAAGGTCAACCAGCGTTCTATCAGGTTATTCACCTTCTCCTTGGAAACCTTCTTGACTGGATTTTCCTTGACCCACTCCCAGTCCTTTATGGCCAAGCTGAAACCATGACTCATCAGGCTGAGCTCATTGTTTACTGTCTGGGGAGCGGCCCCTTCGGCTCGCCTCTTGCCCTTGTAATCAGCGATCTGGCTTGGGCCTATTTCTATCAGCGTGAGGTCACCAAAAAAGTCAAGAAGGTGATCGGCTAAGCTCTTGTCGCGCAGGTGCGTTTTGATCGCTTTGTTTCTTGCAGAATGTTCCATCATATACTTTTCCATCATCTCTTTGAAGGTCCTGCCTCCCCAGGGAGTTTTTCGAACCACTTCCGCTCCGCGACTTCGCCTTTAACCTTATCATAGATTCTTTGCGCCAATTTCTTGTCGTCTGTCTCGGCCGATTTTTTTATCTGCTTTCCTTGATACGTGAATCTCATCCACCAGACCGAGCCTCTTTTAAACAGTCCCATCAGGAACCCCCTTTCCGAGGCCCTTGACTTGGTCCGGTTTCCCGTGGGGTTTAGTATACTCCTGTCCTCTTGTCCCATCAATCGCTTTTCGGACTCCCGAATTGACTCAAATTAAATGTTACCGAAAGCAGGATGAAAAAGGGATCGTTGACTCATAATGGGTGTTACCGAGAACCAAGTCCCAGAAGAAAGGGGAATAATGAGTCCACGATCAAAAAA
>Ga0187882_1005006_pt1 | contig 10545 bp, 9 predicted proteins | sample June2016WEW_19_1_3_FD_132991 | JGI IMG/M metagenome (GOLD analysis project Ga0187882, IMG submission 132991) | Peatland microbial communities from SPRUCE experiment site at the Marcell Experimental Forest, Minnesota, USA - June2016WEW_19_150 | ecosystem: Environmental > Terrestrial > Soil >...
TGCCCGTCTCCGTCTGCCACCACGTATCGACTATTGGGCATTTACTATGTCCAATTTTCTCATAATACCAAATCCACGCCTCCGGGTTGATGGGTTCGCCGACAGAGCCGAGGATTCTTAGGGTATCGAGCTTGTATTTGGCGGGCCATTCTTCGCCGAGCCGCATCAGGGAACGGATAGCAGTGGGGGCGGTGTAGAAAATGGTTACGCCGAATTTGTCGCAGACCTGCCAGAATCGTCCCGCGTCCGGATAGGTGGGCACGCCTTCGAACATCAAACTGGTCGCGCCGTTGGCGAGGGGGCCGTAAACGATATAAGTGTGGCCCGTTACCCAGCCGATATCGGCGGTGCACCAGAAAATGTCGTTATCATGGACGTCAAAAATTAATTTATGGCTCATCGCCGCGTGCAGCAGGTATCCGGCTGTCGTATGCACCACGCCCTTTGGTTTGCCCGTTGAGCCGGAGGTGTAAAGAATGAACAGGGGGTCTTCGGCGTTCATTTTCTCGGGTTCGCAAACGTCTTTGGCTTTTGCCATTTCGTCGGTAAACCATGTGTCCCTGCCCGCCTTCATATTGCAGGGCTCTTCGCCAACCTTTACCACTATTACGCCTTCGATGCTCGGCGTATTCGCAAGAGCAGCATCGGCGATTTCTTTGAGCTTTATATGCTTGCCGGAACGCATCGAGACGTTGCTCGTTATGAGCAGTTTGCATTTCGAATCGTTAATCCTGTCTTTGAGCGAGTCGGCGCTGAAGCCGCCGAATACTATCGAGTGAATCGCGCCGATTCTGGAGCAGGCCAGCATCGCAATCGGCAGTTCCGGGACCATAGGAAGGTATATCGCGACGCGGTCGCCTTTCTTTACGCCTTTGGATTTCAGCACGTTGGCGAACTTGCAGACCTCTTTGTGCATCTGCTCATAAGTGTATTTCCTGACCGCTTTATCATCTTCACCCTGCCATATAATCGCTGTCTTTTTCGCGGTGGCTGTTTTCAAATGCCTGTCTAAGCAGTTATAAGAAACGTTTAATTGACCATCGGCGAACCATGTATGCTCGATTTTGCGTCTCTCCGTATCCCAGGTATATTCGAGGGCTTTCGTAGGATTTTTGAACCAGGTGAGCGATTTGGCCTGTTCGAGCCAGAACTTGTCGGGTTCATTGATGGATTGCTCCCACATCTGCTGGTATTGTTTCATACTGCCGATGTACGCTTTGGCCGCGATTGACGCCGGCGGCGGAAATTTTCTGTCTTCCGTCATAAGAGATGTCATCGATTTCTTCTCGTTGCCCATACCGCTTCTCCTTGTTCTTAGGGGGGTCTAAAATTGTCAATTGGTTCTATTTAATCTGTTACGCTTAAAGCGGGTCATTTTGCAGTTTTGCCGCCAAAAGTCAACAAAAACTTACTGAGGAACAACAAAAAAGCCAAACAACGGCTTTACTGCAGAAAACCTCACAACAAAACTGATTTTCAGATATTCTTTCCCTCGCTGACTGCATGTAAAAAACGCCGCTTACGGAGATGATATTTCTACAGGGGTATTTGGAAAATCGCCCTTGATATTGGGTTGGCGTTCTGATATTAACAACCGCTTATGAAAACGGGTTTGAAAAAATTATTGGTTTGTTGTGTTCTTGTTTGCGTATCAGCCGGCATAAGCAAAGCCGACCTGGCGGGTAAAGTCGAGACAATTGTCGCCTCGCAGACGCAGGGCAATGTGCGCATCGCGGTGAAGATTGTCAATCCCGCCACCGGTGCCGTCATTTACAGTCACGATGCCTCTGCGCCTATGACGCCCGCTTCGAATATGAAGCTTGTCACAACCGCCGCAGCGTTACATTACCTCGGCCCGGATTTTACTTACCTGACGGGCGTCGGCCTGATTGGCGATTCAATCGGGGTCGTAGGCAGCGGCGACCCGCTTCTCGGCGACAAGCTCACTTTGCAAAAAAACAACCTTGATGCTACCTGGGTGCTCAAGGATATCGCGGGAACTCTCCGGCGAAATAATATAACAATGTTATCCGATGTAATAATTGACAGCACCGTTTTCGACAACGAACTCGTTCAGCCGAACTGGCCGAAAAAAGAGCTTAATAAATGGTATGCCGCCGAGGTCGCGGGGCTTAATTACAACGACAATTGCATCGAGATTACCGCCGAAACGGTTGGGTCAAAAGTCGAGTTGACCATCGACCCGGCTACCAGCTATGTAAAGGTAATCAATAACTGCAAGGTAGCTCTCAAACCGCCCGATACTGCCTGGGGCGCAAGACCATCCGGCTCGAACATCATCACCGTCGCCGGCGCCTGCCACAAAAAATGTGAGCCGTTCCGCGTTACAATCGACCGTCCTCCGGCTTTCTTCGGCTTCCTGCTTGCCGAAGAGCTTAGTCGCTCAGGCGTCGCCGTCAGGGGACAACTTGTCGAAAGAGAAATACTGCCGCAGGAGCAGTTCAAACTCTTAGCCGTTTATCGTACGCCTATATGGGATGTTTTTGACCGCTGCAACAAAGACAGTTTGGAGGTCGCCGCGGAATCGCTGCTCAAAACAATCGCCGCTTACCGCCAGCCGTCCGGCAAAGGCGGCACATGGGCACAGGGCAGGCAATTCGTATCGGATTACCTTCTTTCACTGGGGATATCGGCTGACCAGTTTGTTATCGACGACGGCTGCGGATTGAGTAAAAATAATCGTCTCAGCGCAAACATCCTTACGGCTGTTCTCCTGGACGTTTATAAAAAACCAGAGTGGCAGAAATTTAAGGATACCCTGGCGGTAGGGGGGGAAGAAGGCACGGCAGGTAAATGGTTCGAAGAGCCGAAATACAGAGGCAAAGTCTTCGCGAAGACCGGTTATATCGGAGGCGTAAAATCGCTGTCCGGCGTCTGCACTACTGTAGCAGGCGACCGCGTATTTTCCATAATCACCAACAATACAAACGGCAAAAGCCGGCAGGCCATTAACGATATTGTCAAAGCCATAATAGACGAATCGCGATGATTGACCAGCCGAAAACCAAAGAATCTGATGATTAATGCTGAAAATCGGCAATATAATTCTTGATGTTCCCTTTTTTCAGGCGTCGCTCAGCGGCTACAGCGATTACGCCATGCGGGCAATTGCGCGTGACTGCGGGGCGCCTCTTGTATTTGCCGGCGTAATGCTCGCCAAAAGCGTTCTCCATCCGCGGGTCTTTAATGACCCGTCATTCAAACCCGGCGATGATGAGCATCCGATAGGGGCCCAGCTTTTAGGCGAGGAGCCCCAAATAATGGCAAAAGCCGCTAAGGTGGTATGGAAGGCAGGTTATGATTTAATAGACCTGAATTTTGCCTGTCCCGCGCCAAAAGTTATTCGCCGAAAGAGAGGGGGCTTTCTTCTCAATGAACCCGACAAAGCGATAGAAATCTATAACGCTGTAAAAGAGTCCGTCGATTGCCCGGTAACTATTAAATTGCGGACGAGTTTCGATAATAAGTCGTATGATAATTTCTGGAATATCTGTTCCGGGGCTGTGGCCGGAAACGTCGATGCGTTAATAGTGCATCCCCGTTCTGTTTGCCAGAGATTTACCGGCTCGGCTGATTGGGAGTTTTTGTCAGAGGTTAAAAAGCGATTTCCCCGCACGATAATTTTCGGCAGCGGAGATTTATTTTCCGCTGATACAATTAAAAATAATATGAAAAACTCCGGCGTAGATGGTGCGGTAATTGCCCGCGGCGCAATCGGTAATCCTTGGATTTTCAGCCAGCTTCGCGCGGGAAATGATTTCATTCCCCCGACACTTGGCGAGCAGGGACAGGTAATCTCAAAACATTTTCGTCTGTTTTGCGAGATATACGGACGCAAAAATGCCCTCATGTATTTCCGGAAATTCGCGATTGCCTATTGCAAACTTCATCCCCTGCGCAGAAAAGCACAGAAAGCCCTCGTTTCCGCAAAAACGAGCGAAGAACTCTTAGCCTTCGTAAAACAATGGTATGGATAGACACTGTATTAGACGCTGATTGCGCAGATTCCGCTGTTTTTTACTATACGCTGTCCGCTAAACGCTATCAGTAATTCCCCTTGCTTTTGACGACAATCGTGAGGATAATACCTGTCACGGCGTAGAGGAACGTAGCCGGACTGACAAAAAGCAGGAGTTCATGATGGATATAATTAACGTTACCCTAAAGTATTTATACGAACTAGGGCTATATTTGGATTATTTTGGTCGCTCCTTGGCACCATGGGCAACAATTGCCGGAGTTACTGTAATAGGATATTGGATAGCAACACTTCGAAACCAAAAATTAGAAAAAAGAATGGAAATGATAAAGAAAATATATGGTACTTTTGGAGAGGGTGACCTATTTAAATTTTATGATAGGATTCGTAGCAAAGATTCCATCAACTGGAAAAACAGTGAAGATGAAGAGTTACTTAATCGCTCCTTAACCATTTTTGATGAAATAAACTTCTTGCAAACACAGAAATCTTTTGATGACAAGGCATGGGAGTACATAGCAAGTGAAATCCAATATTTTGCCCTTAGAGAAGAAGTTTGGGATTACATGGTCAAGAGGATTCAAGAAGGTTTGGACAATGGATTCCCCATAGACATCATTCCATTCACTGGTTTTCCTGATTTGCTTAAAAACATACCACCTAAATTTAAGGCAAAGAATTTTAAAGGCATTCCCGAAAAACATAAAGAGTTTTATAAAAAGTTGGGCTATTTTGAGTCTTAGGAAAAGAATCACAAATCAGAATCCATTTTCTGGATTCCTGCTTTTGCGGGAATGACAGTTAAAAAGCAACAATTACTTTTTCGGCAAGGTGATTAAGCAATTGCCGATTGCCGATTTATTGGGTCCCCGACGGCAAGCTACTTTAATGGCAAATGAATCGTAAATGTTGTGCCTTTGCCGGGGTGGGAATCGACGGTTATCGTTCCGCCGTGAGCGTCGATGACTTTTTTGCAAAGCGCAAGGCCGAGGCCGGAGCCTGTTCGACCAGGCTCACCGCTGGCTGAGCTGGCGATTCTTTTGTGCTTTGTAGTGAAAAACGTATCGAAGACCCTGCTTATCTCCGATTGCTCTATCCCGCAGCCCGTGTCGCTGATTTTTATTAGAGTACCATCGCTGTTCGCCTGGGCGGAGATAGTCAATTTCCCGCCGTGAGGGAGCATCGCCTCACGCGCATTCAATACGAGGTTCATAATCGCCTGCTGCAACTGAACAGGCGACGCGTAAACCTGCAAATCAGGGCTGACCAGAATTTCAACCGTTATGCCGTCTTTTGAGAAGTCCCTGCAAAGACAATCGAATACGGCGTTGACCATCGGCAGCAGGGGGGTCGAAACTTTTTCTCCGCAGCCGGCTTTGGCCAGCGAGAGGATACTTTCCATTACCTTTCCCGCCTGCCAGCAGTTTTTGGCGGTCCTGCGAAGGGTGCGCTCCGCCAACTCTCTGTCGTCTGTGTGCTTAAGCGACAACTCCGCGTAGTTGGTAAGGGGGGTAAGGAGGTTATTGATTTCGTGGGCTATCATCGCCGTCGCCGAGCCGAGATTCGCCAACGCCTCGAGCTGCACCATGTCCTTTTCGAGCGTCTCATTGCGACGCTGCTGCTGTACCAGTTGGCCGTGCACAGCTTTGCGTTTTGCGATAATACTTGTCAACGCCATTCCTCTGCTGTAAAATTTTCGAAAATGCTACAGATAGTAATATCGACCTGTTCAGGGTTCTTTCTTGAGTCTTGTGTCTTGGGTCTGTAATGAACGAACAGAGAATACTTGAAGAGCTTGTGATACTGCTCGAGGCCAATGGCGTCGAGATTCGCCGGGAACCCCTTGCCGGCGGGGCAGGGGGGTTATGCACCGTCAGCGGCAGGCACTTGTTCTTTCTCGATACACAGGGCTCCTCTATTGAGGTTGCCTCCGCCGCCGCGGAAGCCGTAGCGAAGCTCGTTGATACTGAGAGCATATATCTTCGTCCGGAAATCCGCCAGTTTATCGAGTCGCATAGTTCCTCAGTTAAGGAATGACGAATATGCCAAAGTCCAAAAAAGTCGCCATAATGGTTGCCGAACAGTACCAGGTTACCGAAATCTGGTATCCTTACTACCGGCTCAAAGAGGCCGGCTTTGAGTGTGATTTTGTCGCCGCTGAGGCAAATAAGGATTACCCCTCGAAAGAGGGCTATCCCTGCAGGTCAACAGTGGCCGCCAGAAACACCAAAATTGAGGACTACTCCTGTATGGTTGTCCCGGGCGGGTTCGCACCCGATTTTATGAGAAGAAGCGACGATATGATTAAATTCGCCAATGATATGGTCAACGCCGGCAAAATTATCGCCGCTATATGTCACGGGGCGTGGCTTTTGTGCAGCACCAAAATCCTTAAGGGCAAAACCGCAACCTGTTTTATGGCGCTGAGAGATGACGTCAAAAACGCTGGCGCAAAATACGTCGATGAGGAATGTGTTGTAGATGGCAACCTGATTACCTCAAGAAAACCGGATGACCTCCCGGCGTTTTGCGGGGCGATACTAAAAGCACTTGGCAAATAAACTTTTAATCCAGCGGAGTTACTTACTATGACAAAGAAAAAATTCGACAACCAGTCAGCCAAAACACCCGTTATCCTCGTTGTTGACGATAACCGTGAAAACCTCGAACTGCTCGAGGCCTATCTTGAGGATATCGACTGCCGGACAATCTCCGCCTGCGACGGCCCCGAAGCCCTCGATATCGTGAAAAAGGACAAGCCCGACCTCATCCTGCTCGACATTATGATGCCGAAAATGAGCGGTTTTGAGGTCTGCCGAAGAGTGAAAAATGACCCTTCGACCGCCCATATCCCCGTGATAATGGTTACCGCCCTCAATGAATTCGGCGATATGCAGCGGGGCGTCGATTGCGGCACAGACGACTTCGTCTCCAAACCTGTCAACAAAATCGAGATGCTCACCCGCGTCAAAACGATGCTCAAGCTCAAGCACCTTACCGACAAGCTCGAGCGCACGCTGGCGTATCTGGCCGAAATCGAAAAACAAACCCAGTCAAGCCGGCTTGACTGACCTGGCAGGGTACTTGTAATGTGCCGAAATATCGGCAGGGGGCAACGTCCCAAAACAAACCGTCTGTTTTTCTGCCGCAGGTGTGATAGTCGTTACAGCCGACACCCTGACGCATAAATATTCTCCCCGCCCGCCAATTTCCTTTAACCTCACTAACCGCCCACCGCCGCCGAGCCGATAATCACTGTGGACGGAGGTTCCAGCCATCTGGTCTGTATAAACAAAGACCGGGCTTATCGAGGGGGATGGCTTCCCATTAGAGACAAAGACCATTTATGGGTCAGTTACTAGGCATTTTGGGTAGCGGCATCGAGGTCGAAATCACCGACCTTATATGGCATTGTCTTCGTCAGTCCGCGGAATCAATAGCCAAATCAGACCCGGCACATGCGCAGATGCTCGAAGGATTAGTCGGTTTGGCAAACGCGAGGAAACCATCGGTTCTTAAGCGTTGCCTTGACGAATATCGTTCAGCACATCCCCGTTCTCATTATGCCAGTCTTGCCGCCGCCGCAATTGCCCTGGCCGACAGCCGGCTCAACGACGCCTTTGGCCGGCTCAACTCGGTTTATTCCAAATGTCCCCGGAATATTACCGCGCTCTACGCCCTCGGTCATTGCTGCGAACGGCTTGGCCGCGAAGCCGACGCAATTGCTTTTTACCAGGACTGCCTTAAATTCAAAAATCATCTTCGGTTCCCGCGTCAGCGACTCGCCGCGATTTACTTCAAAAACGGTCAAATCGAAAAGACCATTGCCGAGTACAGGCAACTTGCCGCCGAATATCCAGATGACCTCTCAATTCTGCTTACGCTTGCGCATCTTTATATAGCCGTCTCGCAATACGAGCTTGCCTCAGATACATTCTCAAACGCTATTCTTATACAGCCCGACAATTTCTCGCCCGAAAACGACGAGATTGATTCGCTTATTGAGGCAGGGGACCCGAATAGCGCGATTGACCTTATCGAAGCTACCCTCGAACAGTACCCGGACAGGCCGGATTTGCTGTTAAGACGTGCCTCTGTATTAGCTTCGCTCGGCCAGGACGACCAGGCGCTCGAATATTACAATCACACCGTTGCCGTATGCCCGCACTTCCTCGACGCTAATATCAGACTCGGCTCTCACTATATGCGGCTCGGCAAACCCGCCTCCGCAGCGATTCAATTTATGCAAGCCGCCCTTGTTAATGACCACCTTGTTGACGCCTACCTGGGTCTCGCTGCCGCCCAGAAATTCAGCAATAAAACATCTGAAGCCCTCGTTTCGCTTTCCCTTGCCTCAACCATCGACACCAACGGGCCTATACTGTTCGCCCAGGCCGCTTGTCTCCAGTGTCATTTGCCATCTGCGGATATCAAGTTGCACCCCATTGATTCCATATTGGATGCCCAGAGGAACATGCTTCAGCTTCGTCCGCAAAACCCCGAATTGCATTATCGTCTCGGCGTGTTACTGATGAGTATAGGACGTATTACCCAGGCAGCGGAATTATTTCAAAGGGCGCTCCAGCTAAACCCGACCTTCGCCGCCGCCAGGAACAAGCTCGCCGTCTGCCTCTATGAAACCGACGAAACGGCACTTGCCCTCGAAACTCTGACCCCGCCCAACTGCCTCCAGGCCGATACGCTCGACCTCCATTATCGTGTCGCCCTGTTGTATTGCGACAAAATCAAATTCGCCTCCTCGCTGCTCGACCTCGAACAATGGCTTCACGAAACCCTTGCCTCCGCCGATGCCGTCGTCAATATCTCAATCGTTTTGCAAAACCTCGGCCTGCTCGACCCGGCTTGCTCGACATGGGATAATCTGGTTCCTCTCGCCAGTTGCCAAACCGAATAAACCCCATAAACCGCGTTATTCAGCCAATCCTGCCAAATCCGCCTAAACAACCTTAAATACCTGAATGAAACATAACATATATTATGAGACGTTCGATATTGCGTATTCAGGGACAGGTTTATTTCCGCATGACAGCAATAAATGGTTTAATCGCGCAATGCTATCGGCGGGCCGAGTATCTCGTAATTCAGAATCGCCTTGCGGAAACCATCCTTTGTCGCGTATTGCGCCACCAGTTCCGCAAGATAAGGATGCTCCTTATGGGCTATTTCGGTCTCAGTTGAAACCATGGGCACATCTGAAGTGATCCCCTCAACCTTTTGCAACCTCGGCTCGACCTTTTCCAGAATCGGCTTCTCAACTGTTACGGGAGTGCCCACATCCGGCTTTCCCAAACCTTTTACAACCTTGAGGGTTGGCCCTTCCTGGGCGTATGCAGGGGGAGCTACAGGTTTTTTAGCCGGTATTGGCTCAGGCCTGCGTTGTGGCGGCGGTTTCGGCTGAGGCGTCCTGGCAGGGGACTGAAATTGTTCATTTACCCCTTGCTGGACATCCCTGTTTTTTTCCGCCTGTTCTTTGGCCTCCGCGTAACGCTGCCTGATTTTCCTGGCCAGGTCGTCGAAACTATGCTCTTCGCCCTCTTCAGGCGGCTCTATCTTAGTTTCAGCCCCCTTCTTGCCCTTTTGAGCCGCCTTCGAAATCGCGCCGACAACCCAGATTATAAAAATTATAATCAGCGGCACAAGCTTGCCGAAATTTTCTGTTTGGTCGCTGCCCAACATTTTGTTTAACCAGTCACTCATCATCTCTTAATCTTTTTTACTTCTTGTCAACCTTTGAAATCGAGTCCCTCATCGACGTATCCGCGCTTATATTTTTCATCCGGTAATAATCCATTATTCCGAGATTGCCCTTGATGAAAGCTTCTGCCATCGCAAGCGGGACTTTCGCTTCATTCTCAACCACCAGCGCCCTCATCTCCTGCTCGCGGGCGACGGCCATAGCGCGACGACCTTCCGCTTCGGCCTGGCGCATTCGCTTGTCTGCTTCAGCTCTTTCGGTTTCCAGCATGGCTCCGACGTTCGATACCTCCTTGTCTTTAGTGCTTACGCCGGCAACGCTTACGTCAGCGATATCGATAGAGACAATTTCGAATGCCGTTTGAGCATCGAGACCACTTTCTAAGACTTTCCGCGAAATTCGGTCTGGATGTTCCAGAACATCTTTATAAGTTCCTGCTGAACCAATTGCGCTGACAATGCCCTGGCCGACACGGGCAATAATAGTTTCATCGGTAGCGCCTCGTACCAACTGGTTAATATTTGACCGGACGGTAACTCTGGCTCGTACCAATAACCTGATGCCATCCTTGGCAACGGCATCAAGCAACGTTGACCTATCCAGCGGACAATCTATAATTTTGGGAGTAACAGTGGTTTCTACCGCTCTGAGTATATCCCGCCCCGCCAGGTCGATTGCGCGGGCGACCTCAAAGGAAAGTGGAATATTGGCCCGATTTGCTGCAATGATAGCTTGAACTACATCTATGACATGGCCGCCCGCGAAATGATGCGCCTGCAACTGTGCGAAAGTGACCGGAAGGTCGGCCTTACGGGCAATAATCAAAGCA
>Ga0187882_1005007_pt1 | contig 10545 bp, 13 predicted proteins | sample June2016WEW_19_1_3_FD_132991 | JGI IMG/M metagenome (GOLD analysis project Ga0187882, IMG submission 132991) | Peatland microbial communities from SPRUCE experiment site at the Marcell Experimental Forest, Minnesota, USA - June2016WEW_19_150 | ecosystem: Environmental > Terrestrial > Soil >...
ATGTCCGCGGCGGCGTCACCGCACTCGGCCTGAAGCGCGACTACCCGGTGTTCGCCGACGAGACCATCGAGCTGTTCGACGTCATCTCGGTCTCGGCCGGCCTTCGCGGCGCGTAGATCCTGCTCGCGCCCGCGGATTACCTGCGTTCGGCGAAGGCCACGGTGGGCGCGATCGCCCGCGACAAGGGTTAGAAACTCCGCACGCCCAGCGCCACCAGGTCGTCGACCCGCATGGTTTCTTTCACCACGAACGGCTCGCCGTACTTCACGCCGATCAGGTTGCCGTAGAAGCGGGCGATCGCGCCCAGGCGTTCCCGGATCTCCTGCTCGTCGGGAAACAGGTCCGAGCCTTCGCCTCCCCCATATTGGGATTGGTAGCTGAGCAGCGCCGCCATGCGCCGCTCGAACTGGGCCGAGATATCCACGACGAACGACGGCGTCACGTTGGCGTAAAGCGACGAATAGACCACCTTGAACGGCCGGTGCGGCTCGGAGGATTCGTCGAGCTTCTTCAGCCCCGCCAGGAAGCAGGCCTCGTAGGCCATTTCTCCTGCGTGGTAATGGTCGGGATGGCGCGCTTCCCAGTAGGGGACAATCGCCACCCGCGGGCGCAGCCGGCGGATCTCGGCGGCCAGCGACATGCGCGCGGCCATCGCGTTCTCCAGGCGCGCGTCGGGAAAGCGCAGGTTGCCGCGGAAGGCCAGCAGCAGGTGGCGCGCCGCCGCCTCGGCCTCCTGGAGGCGAACCTCCGGCGTTCCGCGCGTGCCCATGTCCCCGGCGGTGAGATCGAGCACGCCGGTGCGGTAACCCATCTCCGCCATTTTGATGAGAGTGCCGCCGCAGGTCTGCTCCACGTCGTCGGGATGCGCCGCGATGGCCAGTACGTCGAGAGGAGGAACATCGGTCATTGGAATCGGCTCACCAGCGCAGTTTGCGCCGCTCGTAGGCCCTGCTGGTGGGAAGAACCCAGATCAGCAGGATGCCTGTCAGGAACCCGCCCACGTGCGCGAACCAGGCCACCCCGCGTTCGGTGAGATGCGAAGAGGTGACCGTGCCCACGCCGCTGAAGAACTGGATCAGGAACCAGTAACCCAGGACGAAAGCGGCGGGCAGGTCGAAGGTGGTCAGAAAAATGAAGACCGGCACCAGGGTCGTGACCCGCGCGCGCGGGAACTTCACCAGGTAGGCGCCCATCACGCCGGCGATCGCCCCGCTCGCCCCAACCGTCGGCACCGGCGAGCCCAGGTTCGTCACTACGTGCGCCAGCCCCGCCGCCACGCCGCACAGCAGGTAGAACAGCAGGTACTTGCCGTGGCCCAGAACGTCCTCGACGTTGTCGCCGAAGATCCACAGGAACCACATGTTGCCGAGGATGTGCAGCCAGCCGCCGTGCAGGAACATGGAGGTCAGCAGCGAGATCGGGACCAGCCGGTCCGGCACCATCCCGTAGGCCTGGATCAGTTGATTGCGGGCGTGCGGGCCGAGCGACAGCTCGTAGAGGAACGCGACGCAGTTCACCAGGATCAGCAGCCCGGTGACCACCGGCGTCGAGTAGCTTCGCTGGGTGTCCCGGAGTGGAATCATCGCCTGAAATCGGGATGCGAGCGCCGCTCCCCGCGGCTCATCAGCGCCCTGGCCTCGGCCGCCGTGCGAATGCCCCCGCGTGCTCCCAGGGCGGTGCAATTCAGCGCGGCCATCGCGTTCGAAAAATCCAGCGCCTCTTCCATACCGAGACGCTCGATGACAGCATAGCAGAAAGCCCCGTGGAACACGTCTCCCGCGCCGGTGGTATCCACGCAGTTCACCACGAAGCCCGGCGAGTAGAAGAACCGGCCCTCCATGCGCGCCAGGGCCCCGAACGCTCCCAGCGTCATGCCCGCGCAGCGCATGCCGTATTCCCTCTGGATCCTCTCGAGCGCCTGGAACGGATCGCGCTCGCCGGTCCAGCGCCCGGGAAACTCCGCGCTGGCCAGCAGGTAATCGACGTTGGGCAGCACCTGCTCAAAGCCCGGGTAGATCGTGTCCACGTCCACCGTCACCGGAATCGCCGCGCCGCGGGCGATCTCGGCCGCCCGCGCCACCGCCGGGGTATCGTGCCCGTCGATGTGCAGCAGCCGCGCGCAGGTGATCTGCTCGGGAGCGATCTCCTCGGGCCCCAGGCGCAGCGACTCCGGCCGGCGCCAGAGTACGGTTCGCTCACCCGTGGCGCGGTCGATGAGGATGTAGGCCGACTGGTTGGCGCAGCCTGGGCGCACCTGCACGTGATCGAGATTGATGCCGGTTCCGCGCAGGCTCTCCATCTGCACCCGGCCGCGCTCGTCGTCTCCCACGACGCCGATGTACTTCGCGCGCAGGCCCAGCCGGGCGCAAGCCGCCAGGGCGCTGGCCACCTGCCCGCCCGGACTGAGGATCTCCTCCTCGAACGGAACCTTGCCGCCGTAAGCGGGAAACTGCGGCAGCAGCAACAGCGTGTCGGTAGCGTTCAGCCCCACGCCGACCACGTCGAACTCGATCATGGCAACCTGAGCGTAGCACAACCGGGGAAAAAGGCCGGGGAGTGCCTGAAGGGTGCGTTGATGATCCGGCGGCGCGGCCAGGGCCGCCAGTGGAAACCTAAGTGTTCCTCGGAGGCTGGCCATTGTCGCCGCAAAGCAATTGCAGGCCGCGCACAACCGCCACGCCGATCACCAGGGCCGAGATGCCGCTGTCGATTCTCTGGTGGTAGCTGCCTTCCCCGGCGACTCGGAAGTGCGAATTCCAGGTGGCCACCGCGACCACCACAACCCCGACCACCAGCGTTGGGCTCACTCACGGCCACCATTCGGTCGTGAACCCAAGTTTCCGTTTCGCCACACGTGCCCTGATCGCACCATTGCTTTCCGCTCAAGCAAGGGAGTGGCGACCCCGGCGGGACTCGAACCCTCGACTCCCCCATTGCAAGGAGCGCCAGCTGGGCCGCCTTGTGGAAGGGCGATTGCGCTCAAGCGCCACCTCGGTGGACTCCGAGGATTCGTTCCAAGGCTCGAAGAGCAGACGGCCTGAGGGGCTGCTGGAACATACGGCCACACGCCCGGAACTGCTCCAGTCAGACGTTGTGGCCAACTGTTTTGTCGAATGTGCCTAGCTCTTCGGGAGGGCAGACGGACCGATATAGCGCGAAGTTCTGCACGTCACAGTCCTGCATCTGAATCCGCGGTTCTGATGCGTCTTGTATCACGTCCACCACACTCCGCTCAATGACCCTGAACACCCAGTATGCCAGCCCGTAAGAGCCGAGTTTCTGAGTCGGGTCGAAATCCACCTTTGTCCTTGCCGCGTGCTCTGCGACAAGAACTATGCCCTGGCGCTCAAACTCCGGGAGCCACTTGGGCACGTGCTGAGGCGTCCTCGTTGGTCGCGGGAAATGGTGAACGATCTCGTGTCTAACGTCGACCAAGATTTCGAGGTCTGAGCCGTTGCGCGGTGGTCGATTATGAGCGGCAGCGTAGACTTGCGCATATTTCCCAGTGAGGGTGCCGTCAAGGAGCTCCCGGGTCTGTTCGTCAGGGAGAGCCAACGACACAATGGCTTCAGAGAGCCATAGGTCAAGCGCCGTCACGCCCAGAACGATGGCCCCAGGGGCGTGAATCGAAAGGTGGTTGCGCCCGTTCAGAACAGATCTCTTCCTGTCTTGAAGCGCGAGCTGTAGCAGCGCCACGCCAGAACATAGTACGTGTGGGTAGAGCGAGCAGTAGGAGTAGTTGCCTGTGACAGCAAACTGGTTGAGGCGGTCTTTCCGCTTGCCCATGGTGCACCCTTCGACGTCCCTATGGCCGGCAGTGTGCCGCATCATGCCACATCACAGCGCGGTTTCAGCCGTGGCCAGCGCCAGACAAATAGAATAATAGCACGTCAACAGACCGTGTTATTATAGTCCTGGCGCGGCTCCGCGTCCGCTAGATGCCTCCCCGAGGTCGCGCTGGAAGTCGTCTGGAGGCACGTATGCAGAACAGCAACGAAATTCGCAGACTCAGTGCGAAGTGGGCCACTGGCACAGGGTGGCCGAAGCGACTGGAGTGGTTCGAGATAAAGGGGCTACGCGGTTGGACTGGGCAACGGTTCGAACTGCGCTATCCGATCATGGCGGTCGTCGGAGAGAACGGAGTCGGAAAGAGCAGCGTCCTTCAAGCCGCAGCATCGGTATATAAGAGCCCCAGGAAGACCCGCTTCGCTTCGGACTTCTACCCGGACACCGCTTGGGAAACTATCAAGGATGCATCTATCCGATATTCCGTCCGGGAGGGCGAGAGACAGACTGAAGCCAGCATCCGTAAGCCAGGAGAACGCTGGCGCGGCAATCCAGGGCGACCCGAAAGACATGTTGCATACATCGACCTGAGCCGCATTCAGCCGGTCCCGGCTCGGGTGGGGTACACGAAACTCGTCAAGTCTCATCCCAAAGAGATTTCCGCAACGCTGTTTGACCAGTATCGTCTTCAGAGGTTCAGTCAAATCATGGGGCGCGCCTACGATCTGGCGAAAATGGCGCTCACTAGCGCCCACGCCACCCGCACCGTACCAGTGCTAGTTCAGCAGGGGATGATGTATTCGGGTTTCCACCAGGGCGCCGGCGAGACAACGATGGCCGAACTGCTAGAGACAGATCTGCCACAGTACAGCATCGCGTTGATCGACGAGGTCGAATCATCGCTGCACCCCAGAGCCCAGCGCCGACTTATCCGGGACTTAGCCGAGAAGTGCCGCGAAAGAGAGTTGCAGGTTGTACTGACAACTCATTCCCCCTATGTGCTCTCTGAGCTTCCCCCCGAGGCCCGTGCCTACATCATGCAGGTAGGGCACTCACGCGAAATCATCTATGGTGTCAGTCCAGAGTTTGCGATGACCAGGATGGACGACGTTCCGCAGCCGGAGTGCGATCTCTATGTAGAGGATGTGCGCGCCAAGACTCTGCTGATTGAGATCCTTGTTGCGCACGCGATCGAGGTTGTCCCTCGATGCCAGATCATTCCATATGGCGCGGCCTCTGTTGGGAAGGCTCTCGGGCAAATGATAGAAAACGACCGATTCCCGCGTCCGTCCAGGGTGTTCTTGGACGGCGATCAGGCGGTTTCCCCGGGTTGCATCAATCTGCCGGGCGAGGATCCTCCCGAACGTGTTGTTTTTGAGTGTCTAAAGGCAACGAACTGGCACGGACTAACGGCGCGGGTGGGAAGACCATTCTCCAGTGTAGCCGACGCCTGTGAGCGGGCTATGATCCTGACCGACCACCATGAATGGGTCAACGATGCGGCCAACAAGTTAGTTTTGAGGGGCGACATCCTTTGGCAGGCGATGTGCGCCGAGTGGTCCAATGGCATTGCGAAAGAAGAAGCCGCGGAGATCGTCCGCCCCGTGGAAGACGCTCTGATCGGGATCAAGCATACGAAGGCACCCGCGCCGCATCCCGTTCGCGTAGAGGCTCCAGTGTTTCAGCAAGCCCCCCTAACGCCAACGACCACTCGGCGCTCAGAAAGCAGACCCTTGCCTCTTTTCGACAATCTACCTGACGTGCCAACCGAGTAACAGCACGCCTCAGATTTTGTCCTCCTTACGTGGTCTTCCTCCGGCGCGCGTCTTCCGCCGCGCCGCCAATTGCCGGAAGCACCCTGATCCGCGTTTTGCCGTCGTGCTGCCGCCCTTGTGCCCGTTGTGGCGGCCGGCGTCACGCGGTCCTGCACGAGCAGATCGTCGGTGAGTGCGCCGGCCGCACGAAGCAAATCCAGCGCTCGTGGCTCCGCGCGCTCGGGAACCTCATCTCCGAGGCCGAAGTGTACCCGCCAACGCTACCGATCTTTTCAGATCAACTCCGAGACGCGCAGATTCTCGAAGCACTCGTCAGCTCGGTTTGTGCTCTGACCCGCTGCCGGATTCCCTAGGCGGCCCTCAGCGCACTTTTCAGACACTACGGAACTCCACGCGCCACGCGCCGTGCTGTGCTGTGGGCAGTCGGAGGGAAAATGGCTGCACTGGGTCCGATGCCGGCGGGAGAGATCTCCGTCGGTCTTCTTTTGAATTCCATCGGGCGCGGCGATTGCCGCGGAACCAGGGATTTGCTGAAAGCGAACCCCAGCCCAGTGCGCGCGAAGGCGCCTGACGGCGCTTCCGCGGTGCTGCTGGCGGTTTACTGCGGCCATCCGGAGATGGTCCCGCTGTTTGTGGAGCACGGAGCCCGACTGGATTTCTTCGAAGCTTGTGCGGCGCGCGACCAGGACCGCGCCCTGGCGCTCGTCGAGGCCGATCCCGCGCTGATCCGCCAGTTCTCTCCAGATGGCTACCACGGGCTGGGCCTCGCGGTGTTCTTCGGCCACCAGGACTTGGCGGAGCATCTATTGGCGCGCCGGGCCCACGTCAACACTGCGTCGGCCAACCCGCAAAAGGTGGCGGCGATTCACGCTGCCGCGGCGCGATCCAACGTCCCCATGATCCGCATGCTGCTCTCCAAAGGCGCCAACGTGAATGCCGTCCAGCCCGGCGGGTTCACGCCGCTGGACGCCGCGGCGTTCCACGGGAGTCGCGAGATCGTTGAGATGCTGCTGGCGCACGGCGCCGATCCGGCTCGAAAGACCGCCGAGGGGAAAACGGCGGCCGATCTGGCAGCCGAGCACGGCCACCGCGAGGTGACGGAGCAACTCAGGCGCTAGTGGAGTCTCTACATTGGCAATAATATAGTTGACTCAGCAAGGCTTCCCCTGCTGGATCAGTCGGAACACTACAACGAAGAGGACCAAGAGAAGCTAGAGGCTGGCCGTGTATGCCTTCTCAATTGTCTGCACAATGCCCGACACCAGTTGTGCGAATTGATGCAAGGTTGGAATAACAGGCTGTCCTTGGAACGCTTGGCCCTAGCCGAAGACTACCGTAAACACAGGCTGTCCTTGGCCTTGCATCTGAAATTCCTTTGGCATCGCCAATATGTTAGAGTCTCGCCCGCCTATGACGGTGAAGGTGCAATCCTCAAAGACGGAGTTCCCGGCCCTGGCGTGAACGTGCGTCAGAGCAGCCACCGACACCACCGGAATCAACAAGAGATGTTTGTCTGCGATGTCCAGATCGTGGAGAGCGCAGAGGGCGTCATTCCCTCCCTTGTACGGTTTGATCTCATCGAGGATGCAGGTAATGACATCGGGATGGGCGACCCTTATTTCTCCACGAAGAAGGGCAGCTTCCACTTCCTTTCGAGTATCACGAATCGGGAACTTGATGTACTTCATGGAACCGTTCGCTCTTCTGACAAGTTCGCTTGCGATGAAATCAAGGGCAGACCGCAGATTATGCAGAGCATCGCCGATAATCAGGGGAAGCCGCTCAGGGAGCGATTTTGTGATTCCGAACTTCAGCACATGATTGCCGGTCTGAGGATCTTTCGCAACGCCAAGACTATAAAAATCAGTGCCGATGAACTCGTTCAAGGCGGTGTTCAATTCGAGGATGTGCTGATTGGCCCGTTCAATCTTTAGCTTCGAGTCGCGGAACACGTCTGATGGCGCTGTCATAGAGCCTCGCTATGCCGGCACTCTCGTTCAGATGCCCGACTATGCCCATGATCTCACTGATTGTCCAGGCATGTTGGCTGACGCCCGCTTCCATCCGGTGAACTGTTTTGGAAGATGTATCATGGAGAAAGGAAATGGCCTCGACCTCATCCAAAGACAGAGCCTTGACCAAGTCTTGTGGGCCGAGTGCCGGCAGTTCCGCGTTCCGAAATTGCAGAGCAAGAACGGGAGTACCAGCGCCAAGCCGAACTGAAGCCCGCGCGACGCGGCCCGAAGAAGAAGCTGATGTGTCAAGTACGTTACTGCCTCTACATTTGGGAGAGCGACTCTGGGCCAGCCGGTGGGGCAGACCATCGTCTTCTGTGGTCTGGCATGGCCGGCGCCCCCGGCATCGTGGAGGCAGACGACACAACGCGATCGTCTGCCCCACGGTAGGCACAGACCTTCAGCCGGTGTGCTCCTTCTCTTCCACCAGCAGCCGCAGCCGCTCCAGTTCGCGCTGGAGCTTGCGCTCCCGGGCGGCCAGAGTTACCACGTAGGCGCACAGGATCAACCACGCCGCCACCAGGCCGTAACACAGGAAGGTGAAGTTTCGCGTATCCATGCTGTCTCCTCAAAACGCGTGGATGGTTCTCCGCAACCCGTCCACTTGCCGCTGGATTCGCTCCTGCTCCATCCGCAGCATGAGCAAGACCCCGGCCAGCAGCAGCAGCGGGATCCAGTTCATGAACAGAGCGGCCCACCATTCCGGGGGCAGCTTGGCCGGCTCCGGATGCTGCTGGTGCTGCCACCAACGAATAGAGAAGAAGATGATCGGCACGTCGGCGAAGGCGAAAATCGAGACCACCGCGGACATCTTGGCGCGCTCGCCGGGCTCTTCGACGGCGCGGCGCAGCATCAGGTAGCCCGCGTAAATCAGGCAGCCCACCAGCATCGTGGTCAAACGCACGTCCCAGGCCCACCAGACGCCCCAAATCACCCGCCCCCAGATCATCCCGGTCACCAGGTTGGCCGCGCCGAAGGCCAAACCCACCTCGGTGATCGAAGCGGCGAACCCGTCGTACCGCAGGTCGTTCTTCGCCAGGTAGAGCACGCTGGCGATCATCCCGGCCAGGAAGCACAGGAACGCGGTCCAGGCGTCGGGAACGTGGAAGAACATAATGCGGTAGGCCGCGTTCTGGTGCTCCTCATCGGGCAAGACCTGGAGAATGACGTAGAGATTGCGCGCCAGCAGCAGGGCGGCAATCCCGGTCATCGCGAGCATGATCTTCGGTCGCATATCACCTCACCAATACCGTTTCCACCAGAGCCAGCGCCAGCGCCGTGAAGATCACGTCGAAAGCGACCAGCAGCCGCAGCCACGGCATCAGGTCGGCCGCCAGCGGCTGGCCCATCACCAGCGGCGTCGTCAACTGCACCGCCGCGAGCAGCCCCGGAACCATGATCGGATACACCAGCATCGGCAGCATCAACTCGCGCAGCCGGAGGTTGACCGTCAGCGCGCTGAACATGGTTCCGACCACGGTGAGCCCCCAGGTGCCCAGCAGCACCACCAGCATCAGGGGCCAAAACTGGAGCGTCCAGGGCACATTGTAGAAGACTCCGAACACGGGCAGGCATACCAGCTCGACGGCCACCAGCAGCGCCAGGTTGGCCACGGCCTTCCCCAGGAACAGCGCGGCGCCGGAGATGGGCGCGGCGACCAGCGCGTCCAGGCAGTCGTTGGCCAGCTCGCGTGCAAAGCTGCGGTTGAGGATCAGCGCGCCGGCAAAGGCGAACACCAGCCACAGCAGGCCGCCGGAGATCTGCCGCGTTTCGACCTCGGTGGGCTCGAACGCGAAACTGAACAGCAGCAGGATGACCAGCGCGAAGGCCACGGATGCGTTCAGCGCTTCCTTGGTGCGCAACTCCGCGCGCAGATCCTTGGAGGCGATGGTGAAGCTCTGGCGCAGGAAACTCACGCTTCCCCGTAATGCCGGTACAGCCATCCCGCATCCTCCAACATCTCCGCGGTCCGTTCGCCGGTATGGGCCAGGCGGCCTCGAACCAGCAGCGCCACGTGGGTCGCCAGCTCCAGCGCCTCGCGCAACTGGTGGGTGGAAACCACGATGCTGCGGCCGCCGGCGAGTGCGTCTCGCAGCAGCGTCTGGAGCAGCGCGATGGCGCGGTCGTCCAGCGCCGTGAACGGCTCGTCGAGCAGCAGGACCGAAGGCTCGTGCAGGAACGCGCGGGCCACCGCCAGGCGCTGCCGCATGCCCCGCGAGAACTCGCGCACCAGGCCGTCGCGCACGCGATCCAGGCCGGTGCGCTCCAGCCATTCCATCGCCGCCCGCCTGGGCTCGGCCAGGCCGTACACGCGCGCGAACAGGTGCAGGTTCTCGAAGGCGGAAAGCTCGTCGTACAGCGAGATGCCGTGGCCCAGAATGCCGATGGAGTGGCGCGTGGCGCGGTTGCGGCACTCGGCGCCGCAGACCGAGACGCCGCCGCGCGTGGGGCGCGCGAGACCGGCCACGATACGCAGCAGAGTGGTCTTCCCCGCTCCGTTGCGGCCCAGCAGCGCCATGCACGCGCCGGGCTGGACCTCGAAGCTGATGTCGCGCAAAGCGGGATAGTCCCCGTAGTACTTCCAGACGCCCGCCACCTGGACCGGGTTCATCCGCGCTGCTCGCCTCTCCGGTACAGCAGAATGAATCCCAGCGCCAACGCCAGGAAAGTGGGGATCAGTATCCAGGGCAGGCGATCATAGACCTTGTAGGGCCAGATCGGCGTCGGTTCATTCGAGGCGTCGTCGCTTGCCTCCCCAATCTCGATCCCGTAGCTGGCGTTTTGAACGCGATAGACCTTAGCGCGGGAGCCAGGCACGGTTCCCCGGAGGTCGAGTCCCTCTCCGTCGAGACCCAGGCCGTTTGGGACCACGAGATCCGTCGCCAGCCCCTCGTAGAGCACCTTGCCGGTGAATCTGGCGGGATCCGAAAGCGGCACGGAGTAGATGAGATTGACCTGCGTCTCGCCGG
>Ga0187882_1005011_pt1 | contig 10537 bp, 8 predicted proteins | sample June2016WEW_19_1_3_FD_132991 | JGI IMG/M metagenome (GOLD analysis project Ga0187882, IMG submission 132991) | Peatland microbial communities from SPRUCE experiment site at the Marcell Experimental Forest, Minnesota, USA - June2016WEW_19_150 | ecosystem: Environmental > Terrestrial > Soil >...
AGGCGTAATCTGTTTCGGTTCGCTAACCTTGCCGGATTTACAGAATTCCAGGAAATCCCTCAAATCCCGTCCATAACCCTGAATTGTGTTGTCAGACAACCCCCCCTCGACTGTCAGGTAACCCAAAAAGTCCCGAACCAGCCGACCCAATGGCAATTCGTCAAGTTTGTTCGCAATTGTCTGTGTCTGAACTGAAGGCATAGAGATTCCACGTTAATACTATATATTAACTTCATCGACCATTATTCAAAAAACCCTTTAACACCGCTTCACACTTACAATATAATCACCCGCAGATGCCGAATTGACGGAATGATTGAGGTATTAAGAATGAATAAATCGATATTGAACAAATTGTTTGCCTGCTCGCTGCTCTTTTGGCTGGCCGGCTGCGCGGAAAACAAATACACAAAGACAATAGAACAACTCTGCCCGCCGGCTGCGACCAAAACAGGCGTGATGACAGCCGCAGAACAGGTGCTCGCCGGGATGCACTTTGGTATTGAAAAGTTCGATGTCGAGGCCGGCTATATAAGAACCGCTCCGCTTTCAGGTGCACAGTCATTTGAATTATGGCGTTCAGACAGCGTCGGCTCATTCAACCAGACCGAAGCCGACCTGCACAGCATTCGCAGGGCCGTCGAAATCAACATAAGTGAACAAACCGAACAAACCGGACAACTCTGCATCAACTGCAGAGCAACTACTCAACGGCTGAGCTTGCCCCAAAGTACCGCCGGACAGAACCGTCCCGTAATGTCACCGGACCAAAGGTCCGTCCAAAAGTTAAAACTCGGCCGCGAGCAGAAAGCAAACCTGACCTGGACAGACCTCGGCAGGGATAATCAATTAGAAACAGAGATTTTGAAACGCATCGAAAAACAACTCGCAGCAACTAAGAAGGAACAAAACAAATGAGAATACTCGTCGCCGGCGGAGCCGGGTACATCGGAAGCAATATGGCGGCATGTCTGGCCGCCGAAGGTCATCAGCCAATCATCTACGACAACCTAAGCAAGGGACATACAGCCGCGATAAAAGGATGCGAATTCGTAAAAGGTGATTTGGCGGATTTCAACCTGCTGACCGCGACCCTCAAAAAACACAAAATAGAAGCCGTGATGCACTTCGCCGCGTTCATCGAAGCGGGCGAATCCGTAACCAATCCCATCAAGTATTATCAAAACAATGTCTCCAATACACAGACGCTTCTCAGCGCAATGGAATCAGCGGGCATAGGCAAATTCGTATTCAGCAGCACTGCCGCGGTTTATGGAATGCCCGAAAAACAGCCCATTACAGAAGATTTGCCGACGCATCCAATCAATCCCTACGGCGAAACAAAATTGGCCGCCGAAAAAATGTGCCACCATCAGGCCGTCGCGGGCAAATTGTGTTACGTCTCGCTTCGATATTTCAACGCCTGCGGTTCAGGATACAACTGCACCCTCGGCGAAGACCATCATCCAGAATCGCACCTAATCCCGCTTACGATTTTCGCCGCGATGGGTAAAATGGACGCAATCAAAATCTTCGGCTCCGATTATCCAACCGACGACGGCACCTGCATCCGCGATTATATTCACGTCGAAGACCTTTGCCTGGCGCATCTGCTCGCGTTGAAAAAACTCGATAAGCAGGCCGAATCTATTTACAACCTAGGGCTAGGAAAGGGCTATTCTGTCCGACAGGTGATTGATACCGTTAAAAAAGTGTCGGGGAAAAACTTCAAGGTCATCGAATCACCTCGCAGACCGGGAGACCCGCCGGTGCTTGTCTGCGATTCCGCCAAAGCCAGAACCGAACTCGGCTGGCAGCCCAAATGGACAAACCTCGAAAAAATCGTCGCCTCCGCCTGGAAATGGCACAGCAAATATCCGAACGGATACGCTGAATAGAAAGACAAATGCGAATGAAAAAAATAAAGCAAAATGTCACCCGCTTCCTTAGAAAATACCAGATGGATTACCTCGATGTCGATATCGACCTGGTGATTGACTCGTTTCTGTCCGAAATGCAGCGAGGACTCGCGGGCAAAAAAAGCACCCTCGATATGATTCCCACCTATATCGAAGTCGGTGCTGATGTCCCCACGAACAAACGCGTAATCGTAGTTGACGCGGGCGGCACAAATTTCAGGGTCGCAACCGTTTATTTCGACGACCAGAAAATAGCGGCAATCGAAAACCTGCGCCTGTATAAAATGCCAGGCGTCCAGCACGAAATCGGCAAAGACGAATTCTTCAAAATTATGGCCGGCTATCTGAAAGACGTAGTAGCCGCTTCACAGAATATCGGCTTCTGTTTTTCATACGCCGTCGAAATGTTCCCCAACAAAGACGGCCGGCTGATACGATTCTCAAAAGAAATAAAAGCCAAAGACGTCGTCGGTCAATTCATCGGCGAAAACCTCAACCGCGCGCTTGCCTCTATGGGCCTCGGAGGCGATAAAAAAATCATCCTCCTCAACGATACCGTCGTTACCCTTCTCGCGGGCGTCGGCTACCAGAACCGTTTCTTCGGCTCATACATCGGCTTCATCTTAGGCACCGGCACAAACACCTGCTACGTCGAAAAAAACAGCAACATCAAAAAAACGCTCGTCCGCCGTAGCGTAAGCGAAGGCGGAAAGAATCTTGACCTTTTGAAAAGCCAGATTATCAATACCGAATCCGGCAACTTCGGCAAAATCAAACAGGGCAAAATCGACGCCTCATTCGACAAATCAACCGTCAACCCCGCCGTCCACAAATTCGAGAAAATGATTTCAGGCGCATACCTCGGCCCCCTGTGTCTGGCCACAATTCACAAGGCCTGCGATGATGGGCTGTTCTCAACAGCCGTCGCAAATGCCCTTTGGCAAATCTCTGAACTCGACACAAAAGATATGAACGCCTTCCTGCTCTATCCCTATGGCAACAACCTTCTCGCCGACGCCGCAAAACAGGGTAACAGCGACGACTCCCTTACCTTATATTATATAGCCGACCGATTAACCGAACGGGCAGCCAAACTTACCGCAATTAACCTCTCCGCTATGGCAATCAAATCCGGCTACGGCGCAGACCCTACAATGCCCATTTGCATCGTGGCCGAAGGCACTACTTTTTACCAGATGAAGGGATTAAAGCCCCGCGTCGAGTTCTACCTCAAACAATACCTCGAAAACAAGCTCGGTATTTATTACGAGATTATCAGCGTCGATAACGCCACCCTCATCGGCGCCGCAATCGCAGGTTTAACAAATTGACGTAAAATATGTCACGCTGAAAAAGCGAGAGTTGCGGATATGTGGAACCCAGCTTAACCACTAAAATCGTATTCATTGTGCCCCTTTGCGTTATCAAAAAGAGCTTTTATAAATCGTTGTCCAGGATGTGGCCGAAGCGATATTTCTTGGTGCGCAAATAGTCGATATTGTGGGGCGTTGGGGTTGCCTGAAGAGGAATCTGCTCGACGATTTTTATTCCGTAAACTTCGAGCCGATTGATTTTCTTAGGGTTGTTGGTGAGAATTTTAATCTGCTTGAGGCCCAGGTCACGAAGAATCTGTGCGCCTATGCCGTAATCGCGTTTGTCTGGCGAAAAGCCGAGCTCGATATTCGCGTCCACGGTGTCGAGTCCCTGTTCCTGCAGCTTATACGCGTGAAGCTTATTTGTCAGGCCGATGCCCCTGCCTTCCTGCCTGAGATAAACTAATGCGCCTTTACCCGCCTTTTCAATCATCTGTAACGCGGCTTCCAACTGCCTGCCGCATTCGCATCGCTGCGACCGGAACAAGTCCCCTGTCATACATTCCGAGTGCACCCGGACAAGAACCGGCTCATCGTGCTGAATCGGTTTGCCCGATTCATCCAGGTCGCCTACGCCGCCTTTGCAAATCGCAAGGTGCGGCTCAGGCGACGAAAGCGATTCGTAAGCGATGAGTTTGAAATCCCCAAAATCGGTCGGCAAATTTACCGCCTCTACCCGCTTTACCTGCGTCTCACGCTGAAGGCGATACTCAATCAGTTTGGCAATCGAGGTAATTTTCAGGTTATGCTTTTTGCAAAATTCAAGCAGTTGCGGCACACGGGCCATCGACCCGTCGTCGTTCATAATCTCGCAAATCACCGCCGCGGGCTTCATCCCAGCCAATCGCATCAGGTCAATCGCACCTTCGGTCTGTCCCGCGCGAACAAGAACCCCGCCCTCACGAGCGCGAAGCGGAAATATATGCCCCGGACGAGCAAAATCAGCGGGCCTCGTTTTATTGGCAATCGCCGTCTGTATTGTGTGCGCCCGGTCCGCTGCGCTGATACCTGTCGAAATCCCCTCCGCCGCGTCGATACTCACGGTAAAGGCGGTATGCAATCGAGCGGTGTTATCCTGGACCTGCGGATGGAGCGCGAGTGCGTCGCATTTCTCGCCCGTTAAAGGCAGACAGATTAACCCCCGCCCGAATTTCGCCATAAAATTGATAATCTGGGGCGTAACCTTTTCCGCCGCGCAGACAAGGTCGCCCTCGTTCTCGCGGTCCTCATCATCCACAAGGATAATCATTTTGCCCGCGCGAAGCTCGTCAAGCACTTCCGGTATCTGGCTAAAATTCACTGACATATAATAAGGATTAGCAGGAATAAGGCGTTTGGTCAAGGGTTTGGCTGCCCTTCGCCGATTAGCGGGACAGGTATTTGTGAATATTCTGGGCGGCCTTTTTGCCGTCGCCCATCGCCAATATGACCGTCGCCGCGCCGCGGACGATGTCTCCGCCCGCGAATACCCCGGGGATACTGGTCATAAGATTCTCGTCGGTCTCAATATAGCCCCACTTGTTGAGTTTCAGGCCCGGAGTGGTCTTGGTCAGCAGCGGATTTGCGCCGATACCTATCGCTACAATAACGAGGTCGCAGTCGATTACGAATTCCGAGCCGGGGATTGGAACGGGCCGCCGTCTGCCCGAAGCATCCGGCTCGCCTAACTGCATCCTGATACACTTTAGCCCCCGCACCCAGCCGTCTTTGTCGCCGAGAACTTCCAGCGGCGCGGTGAGCATCTCGAACCTGATTGTTTCCTCTTCCGCGTGATGAACTTCCTCGACACGCGCGGGCATTTCTTTTCTGCTGCGACGATAAACAATTATGCTCTCGTCCGCGCCCAATCGTTTGCTCGTTCGCACCGCGTCCATAGCGGTATTGCCACCCCCGATGACGCAGACATGTTTGCCGCGGACAATAGGCGTGTCGGATTCAGGATTGTATGCCTCCATAAGATTGGCTCGCGTGAGATATTCATTGGCGGAATATACGCCCTTGAAGTTCTCGCCGGGGATATTCATAAACTCAGGCAGCCCCGCCCCGACTGCGACAAAAACCGCGTCGAATTTTTCGTCATTCATAAGCTGCGGTATCGTTACCGTCCTGCCCACGATGACGTTTGTCTCGATATTGACGCCGAGGGCCTTGAGATTTCGGATTTCGGCATCGACGATTTTCTTGGGCATACGAAATTCCGGTATTCCATAAACAAGCACCCCGCCCGCCTTGTGGAACGCCTCAAAGACGGTTACATCATAACCGAGTTTGGCCAACTGACCCGCACAGGTAATACCTGCCGGGCCGGAACCGATACACGCTACTTTTTTGCCTGTCTTCTTTATAGCAGCCACCTTGTTTTTCGACGAGTGCTGCATCTGATAATCAGCTACGAACCGTTCAAGCCAGCCGATGGCGACGGGTGCATCACTTTTACACCGTACGCAGCACGCCTCGCACTGAATTTCCTGCGGGCAAACCCGACCCGTCACCGCGGGCAGGTCGTTATCTTTGCGAACCAGCTCCGCCGCGGCGAGAAAATCACCTTCCGCGACGAGCTTTGCAAAACCAGGTATATCGATACCGACGGGACAGCCGGAGATACATTTGGTATTTTTGCACTGAAGGCATCGCTGCGCCTCGCGGATTGCGACCTGCTCAGCCAGCCCCAGGTTGACTTCTTTAAAGTCCCTGCTGCGTTCGATGCCGTCACGCTGAGGCATCTGCTGTCGCGGTATCGCCATTCGTTCCTTGGCTGTCAATTTGTTCGATTCACTACTCACTTGTTACCTTGTAAAAGTTTACATTTATGCTCTTCGTATTTTTTGTTTTCGTGTCCCTTATAGGTCTTCAGTCGGTCCATCAACTCATTGAAATCAACCTTGTGGCCGTCGAATTCAGGGCCATCGACACAGGCAAATTTGCGTTTGCCGTCAATTGTTACCCGGCAGCCGCCGCACATCCCCGTCCCGTCAACCATCACAGGATTCAAACTTACGATAGTTGGGATATTCAAAGGCCGCGTCAACTCCGCTACCGCCTTCATCATTATTACAGGTCCCGCGCAGTAAACAGCATCGACTTTCCCATTGGGAGTTTCGATTAGTTCCCGCAGCGCATCAGTTACGAGTCCTTTTTTGCCCGATGAGCCATCGTCGGTTATGACAATCAACTGGTCGCTTGTCGAACCAAGTAATTGTTCGAGAATGACTAATTCTTTGGTGCGTGCGCCGATTATGCTGACTATTCTGTTCCCCGCCTGCCGCAGAGCAACCGCCTGCGGATACACGACCGCAGTTCCCAGCCCGCCTCCAATTACCGCCACTGTTCCATACTTGGCGATATGACTTGGCTGGCCCAACGGCCCCGCCACGTCGCAAAATGAATCGCCCTTTTTCAATTTTGACATCTCTAAAGTGCTTTTGCCGACCGTCTGCACAATCAGCGTGATAGTTCCTGCCTGTTTATTAACGTCTGCGATTGTCAGCGGTATGCGTTCGGAATGTTCCAGACCCCGGACGATTACAAACTGCCCGCACAGCCGGGATTTGGCGACTCGCGGCGCCTTTATCTCATACCGGGTCACGTTTGGCCCGAGCGTCTGTTTTTCCACAATTTCAAACATCTATTTGGCAACTCCTGCCATAATAACGAATAAAAACCCACAGAGAACAAAGGATTATACCCTTATTGCCTCCTCAACAAAAATTAAAAATGCAGGTCAAACCCATTAGAGGTTCTTATATTGATACGTTTGGGAAATAAAGGTGGATACCTGTGATTCCTATTTCTTTCTTCGCAGCAACGTCATGCCTATGCCGAATAATAAAACCGTGGCGGGCTCAGGCGTAAGCAGAAAAGCATGATAATCACCATTCTGATTCAGCATAGTGCCGACAATCCAGCCGTTGTTATTTATGCAATTAGCATAACTTAGTTCCCAGCCGTATGGAGCTTTAACGAGGGTATTGAGGTCTATATTGCCGCCCTGTCCTGTCGGGTCAAAAATACAGGCATGAGGATATATCTGACCAGGAACTTCAGCCCAGCCCACAATCTGGCCGAGCTCGTTAATGGCATCTGCACCGCTGTTATCGCCCCCGAGCGTTCCAAGGTCTATATTAGCTCCGAAGCCTGAAGAATCAAAAAGGCAGGCATGCTTATTTCCTAAACCACGAGGACCGGGGGGGGAAATATAAGAATAACCAACAATCTGGTCGTTATTGTTAATGCAATAAGCCCAACTCTCCTTGCCGCCAAGTGTTCCAAGGTCAATATTTGCCCCTCCGCCCGTTTCATCGAAAAGACAAGCGTGCTGAGAATAAGCAGGACCAGAATACACTACGGCACTACCGACTATCTTGCCGGCATCATTAATGGAATATGCATAACTCGTATAATATTGATAAGGTATGTGGTGATTTGCCAAATCTTTATTAGCTCCTCCGCCTGTATTGTCGAAAATAACGGCACAAGTACCGTTATTTCTATCAAGAGTGGCACCGACAATTATACCGCTGTTGTTTATGGAAGAAGCGCCGCCCCAATAACGTTGGGAGTTTAAGGATTTGAGGTCAATATTGGCTCCTCCGCCTGTCGGGTCAAAGAGACACGCAAGAGAAGACACACCATAAGAATCTCCTGCTGAACCTACAATCTGACCGCTGTTGTTGATAGAAGCAGCAACGCTGTTCGGAAGCCCGCTGATGGTTCCGAGATATATGTTGTTGCCGTTTCCCGTTGAGTCAAAAAGGCAGGCGTGCTGGTTGCCGGAAAGATTGTAAGCACAGCCAACAATCTGACCGTTGTCATTGATGGAAACTGCCTTACTATCAGTGCCGCCGAGGGTGCCGAGGTCGATAACCTGGCGATATGCAAAAACGGGGCTGCCCAGAACCAATAGAATTACCGCTGCTGAAAAAAGTGTGTTTTTTCCTCTCATCACTGTCTCTCCTGCTCCCTATATTGTCAGAAAAACAATCTATTGAGCTACAGTTTGCCCCTTCTTCACAGGGTGATTACAGGGTACCCGGTCTTAGGGAAAATGTCAAGGAAATTCCGGTGAAACCCGCCGTAGCATACCCTGCTTCGCGGGAGCTTCGCAGGGTTACCCTTTTTGCATTCATCCACGGGTTTATACCCGTGGCTTTCTGCGAAGGCGGGTAAAAGCCGGGCATTCAAGGCAAAAGCAATTTTTTGGTGCGATTCGGGCAGGCAAGCCGACAAATAAATAGCGTATAGCGGGTAGCGAATAGAAATCCTAAACGCCATACGCTATACGCTAAACGCTGGAAAGAAGTTATGGCTGAAGTGGCAACAACATTAGTTGAACTGGATTATAAAGAGAACCTGGGCTGGCGTATCGGCGCGGTCGTCATTACCCTTATGGCAATCGGCACAGTATTTGTCTTTTCGGCGGGGGTTGAGGTTGCCAAAGGCGTCAATCTATCGCAGTTTTACGAGTCGGCCAACCTGCGAAAGGCCCTGTTTTTCCCTTTAGCCGTCGCGGTTATGCTGGTGGTATCCCGAATCGATTATCGTCGGCTCGGTTTTGACAATGGACTATGGCGTTCGCCGATGACCTACTTATTCGGTATCAGCGTGATTTTGCTGGTGCTGGTGCTCATACCCCATATCGGCTCGCAAATCAACCAGGCCAGACGCTGGCTCCGGATTCCGCTGGGCTTTGCCACAATCAGCTTCCAGCCATCGGAACTGGCCAAATGGACTGTGGTCTTTTCGCTCTCGGCCTTCTGCGTGAAATACGGCGACCGGCTCAAATCCTTCAAACAGGGATTTCTGCCGGTTTGTATCGTCCTCGGACTGGTGGTGGGACTCATCATCATCGAGGACTTCGGCTCAGCGGCCCTGATTGCAATGCTCGCCTTTTTCATATTGCTCATAGGCGGGGCCAACTGGCGATACCTCGTTGCCCCCCTGCCTGTCGCTGCGATTGGTTTTGCCGCCGCGATACTCGCCTCGCCAACCAGAAGGATGCGGATACTGGCTTTCCTGCACCCCGACCAGTGGACCGGCTCATCAAACTATCAGGCCAGTCAGTCGCTCATCGCAATTGGCTCCGGAGGATTTTTCGGCAAAGGGCTTGGTATGGGCGTCTGCAAATATGGCCATCTTCCTGAAGACACAACCGATTTTATCTTCTCGATTATCGGCGAAGAAATGGGCCTGGTCGGAACGTTAACGGTTATTGCGCTATTCATCCTGTTTATCGTGCTTGGTGTTATGGTAATAAATCGCTGCAAAGAACCGTTTGGCAAGCTGCTCGCAACAAGCATCGTCCTCGCTATCGGCTTTCAGGCCGCACTTAATATCGGCGTGGTAACAGTGGTCCTGCCGACAAAGGGCCTGCCCCTGCCTTTCGTGAGCGCAGGCGGAACAAGCATGCTTTTATCCGCCGCGGCCGTAGGCGTGCTGTTGAATATCGCATCGCAGTGCGAAAAAACGCAGCTCAGGGAGGATGCGTAATGGCTGGCAAAAGTATCTTCTTCGCCGGCGGAGGAACGGGCGGGCATATTTACCCCGCATTGGCGGTAGCGGAGAAGATTGCCGAACTTGACCCAACTGCAAAAATTCATTTCTTTATCAGCACCCGCGACATCGACAAGCACGTCCTGTCTAAAACCAGTTTCGAATACACAACCCTGCCCGCGGTCGGGCTTTCAATAAGACCAGACAGATTTTTCAATTTCTGCAAAATGTTCCTGTCGAGTTATAAAATCGCAGCCGACGCCTTGACCAAATGCAATAATCCAATTGTCGTCGGCGTCGGCGGATTCGTCGCCGCGCCCGTTTGTCGGGCGGCCTACAAATCAAAAATACCCCTCTTCCTGCTCAACGTGGATATCATTCCCGGCAAGGCCAATAAACTCATCGGGCGATGGGCACAACGAATCTTTGTGCAGTTCGAGGAAACCACCGAATACTTCGGCAGGCAAAAAACAAAAGTAACCGTCGCCGGCTGTCCCCTGCGAAACAGTTTTGAAAAACCGAATCCGCAAAGGGCAAAAGAAACGCTCAGCCTCGACGGCAAAAAGAAAATTCTGCTCATAACAGGCGCGTCAACCGGCTCGCAAAACATAAACCGAACCGTATGCTCGCTGCTCGACAAATTAGCGGATTATGCGGATAGTTGGCAGATAGTCCATTTAACGGGCAGGGCAAACTTCGACCAGGTCGAGGCCGGCTACGCCAACGCCCCTGTAAGGAACAAAGTCGTCGATTACT
>Ga0187882_1005013_pt1 | contig 10533 bp, 17 predicted proteins | sample June2016WEW_19_1_3_FD_132991 | JGI IMG/M metagenome (GOLD analysis project Ga0187882, IMG submission 132991) | Peatland microbial communities from SPRUCE experiment site at the Marcell Experimental Forest, Minnesota, USA - June2016WEW_19_150 | ecosystem: Environmental > Terrestrial > Soil >...
CACATTTGCTCGGCGCGGGCGCGCACCAAAAGCTTGAGCAATTCGCTGTGGGCCTGACGCGGTAGCCTAGCGTTCAGTGCGCGCCGAGTGCCCACGCGACAAGTTGGGGGCCGAGCAGGGATATGGCAATTGCAGCGGCGAAGAAGGCGACTGTTTGCCGTCTCGTGAGGTCAATGTAGACCACGTGTTTTCTAGCAGCTGCTGGCTGTTCGTTGAGCCTATTAGTTCTGACTCGTCTCTGAAGGGCAGTGTAGGCTTTCTTTAACCTTTCAGGGTCCAGAGGCAACAACATCAAGCGAGCCACCCCTGTTAACTCTACTCCAGATGAATTTAAGGTTTAGCGGTTGCACCGGCTCGTCACAGGTTTCGTGGATCTAGTGGCGGCCTCCGAAAGCTGCTCAATGAGCTACGGAAAGAGTATGAAAACGAGGTCGGGAACTTTCCATCAAATACATCCCAGAAAAAGGAACCCAAATGGTCCTAGCTTCAGCTTGAAAACACTTTTCTAGCTAAGCCGTAGAACGGGTAGTCAAAAGTCTTCTTTTGGGATCAGATCCCGCTGCCATCGCCGCCTTTAGAATCCACTTTGACAGTAGCCGCTGCGCACGGTCTTCGTGCCTGTGACAGAGTATCGCTCCGATGGCCGATACGACGACTCCGAACGCTAGAACGAGAAACAGCCAGACCCAAACCAGACATGGGCCCCTCCACGGGATTACCGCTCCGATAACGACTAACACCGACAAGCAGAGAGCAAGGCTCGAGAATGTGCTTGTCGCTTGCCTCAAGCGCACCATCCGCCGCGCAACCACTTTCACGATAGCCTGCGCTAATTCAAACGGCATGTCCACCGACTCCGCCGCGGCCGTGCAGGATAAGACGCCTAGAAAAGACGAGGTCTGCTTTGAGGGCGACGAGCAAATGCGCGCGGCCTCAACCGGCAAAGCCAGCATCAATCAGACCTCTATGGTTTCCAGGCTTCGGCGAAGCGGCACTGCGCGCACTTCCAGCCGATAGCAACAGGGTGCATGGGCGTAACTATTCCATCATGTACGCTCCCGTCAGTAGTTAGCACGAGCATCAGCGGGCCGTTGCATTTTGGACAGCACGCACGGGTACCATACCGAATCTCGTACTCCCCCTCGACGAGCTCCTTCGTCTCCAGAACATGCGACGCGATGTCGACTTCCTGAGGCATTATAACCCGTCACCCATTCGCCGCGCTGTTTCATTCGCGTTCATGCATTAAACTTTGCTCGTGCTGAAGACGAAGCTCTCTAAGGTCAGGGTTCAACCTCTCAGGCAGGTCAGTTGTGAGTAATATCCAGGTCCCTATTGCAGATGCAGCCAGCGATAATGCGAAAGCAACAATTAACCAACTGCTCATGCCTTTCCTCTCTACGCACTCCTATGTGTTATGGCTATTTTAACATTGTCCATCCTTGCGGCAAGCAGCAGATTTTCATTGAACTTCCTACCGAGTGCATACGCTCCGCGGACAATACGCGCCAGTCCCATTCAGTTATGGCGTACAGGATCGCGTGGCCCACTTGCCACTGATCGGCAGACTTGCCCTGGGGTAGCCCTCGTACCGCATCCCGACGTTCACGAGGACTCTCATCGATGAAGCTTTCCAGACCGTGACCACCGCCCAGACCCTGTGCATCCCCGGCGTCCCGAAGCAGAATGCGACCATCGCTTGAGCGGCTTCGGTAGAAACGATCGAAAACCAGTGAAACTGTGCCAAATCAATTCCTAGAATGTCGAAACCTCTTTCACCACGCTTCCGACTGTGCTCGCGCTGAAACCTAGGCCTTTCAAGCTTGTCTTTAGGCACCCGTCGCTTATCTCCTGCCAGCCTCGACGCTCGGTCAGGTGTCGCTTCCCGCTGGTCACGTGGTACAAGGGCCACATCGAGAGTGGGGTTGACCCAGGTAGTGCCCAGCGCCAGTGAGGGGCGTTCCGCTCTAGCAGGTTTTGTTCGATCTCAACGAAGTCGAGCCTCTTCGCGCGTTCCGGCTGGCTCGTGTTGGCTACGAGTATCATCCGCGACTCGCCGCTCCCGGTCAGGCCTAGGGAAACCCTGCTGCTCTCCAGAATTCTTGTCTTCCACGCGAAATTAGTGGGCTCTCGAGTTAGGGGGTACATTGCATCGACGATGCGCGGGTTGAACCCGAGGGTTCTCAGCGTTTGTTTTACGCTGGTTCTGGAGACGAACTTGCGTGGCCACTTGCGCCCCCAGAGGAACTTGTTCCCTGAGACATTGGTGAGGGAGTCGAGAAGACGGCGAGCGCCTTTTCTTCCGATGCTGATACGCAATTGGAGCCGCCGGTACTCGTCACCGGTTGGCGTGGAGGCGAAGCTAGTTTGCACGGCTGACAGCTCCATCCTGACCGCGTCAAGGGGCACATAGCATTCTGATCCGAGCCTGAAGCAGCAGGTGGCATTTGGAAGACTGATCACGTCGCGCCGCCTTCACCGCTCTCAACGGCCCCGCTAGCTATTAATGTTTTTGCATCCGCACCAGTCCGCGGCTGGAGGGGTTGCGTTTCCTGCATCGAAGTTTTGCCTCGCCGCGCAAATGGTCCGCAGCCGAAGGGGTAAATACGGCAAGGCTGACAGTTTGCGAAAAGCGGGCTGGCTGCATACCTGTGGGAGTTTCGATGCACGTTATATTCATCGCACGTCTGCTTCCCATCGTCCGTCGGGTTGCTGCTTCACTGCAATCCAGTGCAGGCCTGCGGTGAGCCGCATTCGTGGGAGCGTGAGGTCCCTCCAGCCGTCGGTGCCGAGCAGCTCGTCGAGCAACTGCCCCAACTGGCTTTCGGGCATCAGCTGTTTCACAGGGGAGTCACCGTCTTTTGCATGTGGGCACGAGCACTATGCCCCCACACGCATATAACTCTAGCGTCTTGGAGAATGAGAGAGTGTGCCTCGCCTTAGGGTATCGTGACACTTCCAACACGAACTAGCCGACCGCCGACGATAAGCTTGAAATAGGTGTGCAAGGTTGAAGGCCTCGAGGAGTAGCTGTGCTCGCGCTGAACGACGCCGTCTTCGCCTTCCTGCTTCTGCCGAGAAAGGGGGACGTGCTGTTTCTGCCCTGCACAGCGAGCAACGAGCTCTCAGCGGCAGGGCCTGTTACATTAGTCAACATCCCAGAAGTGGGGTCGTTCAGTACGTGTGAGGAGGCGGTCTCAAGAACGGAGGGATGCGCGTACATCCCCTCAATCGTAGAAGAGGTTTATTTGAGGGAAGACAAGGCAACCGTTACTGTCCCCGACGTCAGAAGGACACGGTCTGTTGCCGCCTCTTGGTTGACCTGCAAAGGCCGCCTTGCGGGAGACGCGGAGGCAACGAAGATAATGAGCGAGTGGATCAAACGTAGACTGTGGTCACCAATCTGAGAAAAGAACGTAGATTCAAATTTTGCGGGCGCTGGGTGGCCGACCGCGCTCAAGCAGAAGACAATGAAAATGTTTAATTCTGCGACAGCAGAATACTTTGTGTGAGCGCGCATGATGCTCGTGCCTGCGGAGACCCGAACGTGATCAAGCTAAAGAACAAGTACATCATACTGGCCGCACGCGACTACAGGACGCTATTGATCAGCATCATGAGGGCAGAGGACACCATAGATACTATGAGCAGGCGGCTGATGGAGGCGAGCGAAGAGCCGACCGCGAGGGGCTCGATCCTCGACAGGCTGCGGAGCCAACAGCCATGACCCCAACAGCCAAAGAAGAATTCGTGGTACTGACCAAGCGCCAGTACCGAGAGATGCGGAAGACACTCCGGGAGAACCAAACACTGATCGCCAAGCTCAGCGAGCGCCTGGACAGAGCCGAGGCCCACCGCCCGGAGAGCCGGTCAACCATCGACCGCATGCGGAGCGGGCGGTGAGAACGTGATACCCCTCCCAACCCCGTTCATCAGCGCCAAAACTGTGCAGATCGAAACCTACCCCCTAGAACTCGCGATACACCCCAACCCTCCGACACAGGCCGCGCTCCTGCTGCACACGCCCAAAGGCGGGAGGAGGCTGGACACCGTGCGGGTGGCTGAACGCAACAGCCCTGGCCGCAGAAAGTTCAGCTGGGTCAAGTACATGGGCGGCGCCGCGCTCACAACCCGGGAACAGGCCACGGCCCTCAAGTCCATGGGCTTCAACGCCGACGCTACTCTGAGGGACATCGAGAGCTGCCTCTCCGACGGGAAGCCCCGGAGCGCCTGGTCAACGGTAACGGTCGGCCTGCGCCTCGAGCGCACCGACGCCCTCAGCGACACGATGCTCGCTCTCACCACGAGGATGAGCAACGGCCTGTACACCCTGCTCGTCGTCGGCATCAACCGCACGAACAAGACCCCGACTGGACCGCAGCACGCATGGGTGCTCGGCAACGCAGCCTCCCCCGCAGCCTACTGGTGGCCCCGCCTCTTCAACGGCGCCCCGGTAATGCGCCTCTACCGCACGGGCGACCACTACTACTCCACAGACCGGACCGCCCACAACACAATCCAAGACCTGTTCGACAGAATCGGACTCAACCCGCACCCCCTCGCCGCCCTCAAAGACGACGACGAGTGAGGCAGGTGTAGCACAAATAGCAGCTTGCCCTCAAAACCGCTCGAATAGTATGTAAAACCACCATGCAATCAAACAGCTCACGCAGCCCCGACAGCAGAGCAGCCCCCAACTCCTCAGCCTTAAAACCCAGTACACACCCGAAGCTGGCTGCTGGCGGGGCTGTCGGCGCTGGCTTCCGAGCCAGCGGGCTGGCGCTAACCATGCTCTGCTCTTCTGGCGGGGGTTTGTGCTGCCAAAGATCGAACTCTAATCTTTTTCTGCAGTATTCTCTAATGCGATATCGTAGCGAATGACCAACATTCTTAAATACATATCATGATGACTGTATTTGCAGTGGAAGGAAGGTGAAAAGGATTTATGGGTAAGGGTAAAAAGATGCAGATGACGGGCAAGTACCACGAGATAAAAGGCAAAATGACACTCAACATGGGCGAGGTGATCAAGGGCAAGTACCAACAGCGGGTGGGGAAAGTCCGCCAAAAACTTGAAAAAGCCAAAGCATCGATTCCGTAGTTAACCTCAGGCCCGTCATCCGGCCCGCGTTCGACCATACTAGGCATTCTAGAGAATGCCATTATGCGTATGGGCGTGGCCGCGGATACTCCCCCGCCAAGCCACTGACTATTCATAATGGTTCGCGGCCAATGGAGTAAATACGGCAAGGCTGACATTTTGCGAAAAGTGGGCTGTCTGCATACCTGTGGGAGTTTCGACGCACGTTAAATTCATCGCACGTCTGCTCCCCATCGCCCGTCGGGTTGCTGCCGCACTGCAATCCAGTGCGTGCCCGCGGTGAGCCTCATTCGCGGGAGCGTGAGGTCCCTCCAGCCGTCGGTGCCGAGCAGCTCGTCGAGCAGTTGCCCCAACCGGCTTTCGGGCATCAGCTGCTTCATGGGGGTGGTCACCGTCTTTTGTTTGTGGGCACGAGCACTATGCCCCCACGCGCATATAACTCTAGCGCCTTGGGGGACGGCCGAACATCTTGTGGGCTGCCGAGGGGGTAGGGCTGTGAGGGAAAATCTTTGAGCCGGGCAACAACGATTCGATCAGTAGCAGATGTTCTCTCAAAACCGCCTCCTAAATAGTTGCCTACCACCCAGCAGCCAGCACAGCCAGCCCCTCAGACTTGAACCTGACACACCACCACCGAAACCACACCCCTGAACCAAAACTTTATCAGACCGGAACCCACGACTAAGGAGGAGGACAACCCCGTGAAGGCTCTCGACACCAGCAGGATAGTCATACTCACCCGCCGCCAGCACCGGCAGCTCACCGGCAGGCTTGAGACCCTCGAGGACGCCCTCAGGTACGTCCGCCGCCAGCGCGACAGCGCCCACCAGATCCTACCAGTCCTCGCGTCCCGCCGGCTCAGGCTGACCAAGCTCCAGATGAGCGAGCTCGGTCCCGGCGACAACTGCCCGCTCTGCCAGTCCACGATGCCCTGCCCGCGCCTCAGGCCGGACGGCCACCACGAGGCCTGCATACTCTGCGGCCGCCCCACCGGCGACGAGCCCTCCAACACCCTCATGCCCCACGACTACTACGGCTGCAGCCACCACGGGGACCTGCCCATGCAGATCAGGCTCGCCGCCGTGCAGCTCAAGGCAGGAATCCTGCGCTGAGGGCGGCGGGCATATTCCGCTGCAGTCCTTAAATAGCAACCAATTAAGAAGAGAGGATAGCGAAGCCGAATGGGAAGCCGAATGGGATTCACGAGCAAAGAACACCTGTTCCTACGGGTGCTTTCCGTAGTCGCCGTTATAGATGCTGTTACGTTCTACGTTGCCTCACGCAATCTACAAATATTCATCTCCAACTTCTTTGAAACAGTCACTTTGATAACTATCCTTACCCTTTTCGTTCTCATAGCACATTTGGAATTCTGGTGGAAATACCAACGAAGAACCGATAATAAACGGTGGCTCTTGAATTGGAGACATATCAATGGTCATCGGTCATGGAATTGGAGTTCTGATGGAGATACAGTCGAAGAACGCGCTGAAAGGATTAACAAGTAAAGACTACACCTCTTCTCACGTGTATACCTCGTAGTGGGCTATGAACCATAACAGGGCTCACCGCTAACCCCCGCGACACTGAGGCCACTGTTGCCCAGCCACTTCGAACTCGAAGTATTGCATTATAGGGGCCCCCCATTTATATATGGATGGCCCCTATTTCGCACATTTGATGCTTCCACTACAACGCGACATCTAGCAGGGCTGTCGACGCCGGCTGCGGAGCTGCTGGCGTTGCCGGAGTAAGCAAGTGCAAAAAATGCATTTTCGCAATTGCAACTTGAATGCGAGAGCCCGGCCAGCGGGTTTTTATCATGTTGCAAACAACTGGAAGCAAAGGGGCTGATCTTCTTTGGGAGAGGGCGCAAGCGTGACAGAGAAAGAGTTCTCAATTTGGGTGGCTCCGCACGGAAGGTCGCAGCGTCTCCTCGCCCAGTTAATCTTCAGCCTTAGCGAACAGTATAATTCTCCGACCTTCGTTCCTCATGTCACCTTGCTCGGGTCATTGCACGGCCATTACGAAAGCATGGAACCGAAGTGCTCGCAGCTCAGCTCAAAGCTTAGGCCCTACACGATCCGCCTCACTGGTGTCGAGTACGTAGACAAGTTTATCAGCAATTCTTCCGAAGCCCCGACTAGGATAAAGGGTTCGCCGCCACGCGGACACCTCTACCACAACCACGTCATGATCGCACGAGCAGAAAAGACCGAAAACGTGTTGAAAGCCAACCTCATAGCCAGAGGAATCTTCGACAGCCAAAACGACCCCCCATACTTTCCCCACGCGAGCATACTCTACGCCAAATTGTCACCCGCCCTCAAAGAGCAGGCCATCAAACAGGCTGCAAGATACCTTCCGTTGGGCTTTGAAGTTGACGAACTGCGGTTAGTCGACACCACGGAAGAGGACCCTAGGAGCTACGCCGTCGCATATGCCGCAGCAAAAGCATTCCCGTTTGGTCACGCGTAGCAGCTTGCCCCAAAAGTGTGTGACATTTATGCCAACATGAAGCACTGGCCTTAAAAATGAAAACACACTGCGTCGGCGTGGACCGCTCGTACCTGATTGACCGGAACTCTGGACTTCTATGCTATCCACAGCTCACGAAGACCGCTGTAGCAGTTGCTCACTAACAGCCCATATTCCGCCGCATTCCTTAAATAGCATCCCACTAGGGAGAGAGGAAAATGAAGCCGAATGGGATTAACGAGCTTCTTCCCCCATTGGGCTTCAGCGAAAGCGGGCAAGCGGAAAACGAGTCGTAGTCTTTGACCTAATGGGCGCGATATTCAAAGAAGCACACATTGTGGAGAACCTGTTGCTGCTGGCCATGAATGCGGAAAGCATGCCGATCGGATATGGCCAGTTGAAAGAGTCATTACGGGAACCACAGAAAACCCTATTCATACTGGACTTCATGGCTGAGACATTGGCCGATCTTACGGCGGCGACCTTTACGGTGTCGAAACAACCGATCGATAGTACCTTATACACAATGTTGTCGTTCATGACTGAAACGTGAACGAACACCTGCTTGGAGGCGAGGCGGCGTGGATTCGCTCCGGTTTACTCTGTAGATGTGTTGCCCCGAAAACCGCTACTTGAATATGCTAGGTTGGCACAAAGCTGAAATATCTGCAACCACTGTTTATTTGAAGCGGGATCAGAGACCCATGATGAAGCTGGACGTAATAGACAAACGTTGCTATCGTCTGGCTCACGAAGTCAGAACTCTTCTAAGGCGCTACGTTGGTATTGTTCCCCCGTCGCGTCTTGCTGGGTTGCAGAAGTTATTTGCTTCTCATAAGCTGCGATTTTATGACATGTAATGCTATGCAAACAAAGTTTAAATAGACAGGCGTCATTATGCGGGAAAGTGCTAGTGTTATCTGTTTGGCGCGTTATTCAAACAACTCAACTGGTCTGCGGCTGCCGTCCGCTCAATCCACTGGCAAACTGTCTTCCACCTTTTTGATCCGCGTGGCGGGGGCAGAGAGTCGATGAGGCTGTTCATGTTCGTAGTGGCGGTTGGCATATTGGTCCTCGCCGCATCGCAGATGGTCATAGCCCCAGTGTCCGCGTGGGCTTCGATCTCGCACGACTATATCGGGTCATTGATCACCTCTGAATACCCTGAATTGCGCGACACGACAATCTTGAACGGGGACGTTTTTCGGAGCGGTGCAGTGTTCGGTGACATACTTTGGCTGATGGGCTACGCGGCGGAATACCTCGGCGGGTGCGATGGCTGTAGCGGTTTTGGTCTTCACAATCATGGCGACTATTTGGGGCGTACAATGTATCAAATGGCAACGACACGAGATGAGAAAATATGGGCCGCGGGATTCATGACGCACTTCGAGAGCGACTGGTACTGGCACAAATACCTCCAATACACTGGTGTCAGCCCAGGTTGGGGCTGGGAGAATTATTTCAAGCTAGTTCAAGATGCAATAGCGGTAGACAAGGAGGGAGACCTGCTTCCTGGTGTGCCAATCGTTTATCCTCAGCTACTCGACAAAGCGATAGCTGCGGATTACCCCTCAACATATGGGGCTGCTTTGGGCTGTTCTGACAGCTCCAATGCGGGGCAGCTCGCGTGCATCGAAGCGATTGGCGAGTCTACAGGCCTCCTGTGGCAGCTGACCGCGATTGATGAAGTGGTAGTTATTGCGATGTATCCACTTGTTCAAGTCCTTACTTCCAAAGTGTTCTGCCCCTCTGGCGACGATTACACAAACTGGAATCTGTTCTCGCTCTGGTGCGTGGCATATGTGGAACCGCATGAGGCAAAGTCCAAGGGCAGTCAAAGCACCACGGGGCTGTTCTTCTATTACACAGAGAACTCGGCTCTGGACTCCGTAATTTTGATAAAGTTCCCTGGCACCACCGTAGCGTATAGAGGAGGGCCAATAATACATCCGTGGAAGGGACATGCGTGGAACGGCAAATACACCGAAATGCGCGGCGGCCCATGCGACCTAGGCTTCGTCCGCGTACCAGATGGCTTTGTTGGAATCGCGAGTCATGAGAGTGGGCGAGGAGGCATCTCATCATGGAATTGGGCCAGCGATGACCCACACGACTGTCGTGTGGTAATACACACCTACGCAAAGCACTCGTCACCAAAAAGTTGGGGGAAAATGTCGTTCACCTATGCGATTCTGGAAAAGTCCGAGAAAACAGCCCCCGCCAAGTATTCACTTCCGATCGAGAACATGGACAACGCTACGGTGGCGGAGATACAGCGTGAGGCTAACGCAACGCTGACGACGCTTCCAGGGCTCGGCGACCCAGTTGCAATGAAGGAGATCGGAATAGAACTGGCCGTGCCTGCGGGGATGACAAAGGACTATGTGATTAGTTCTATTGGTACGACTTTCAATCACTTCCAACGTGATTTGAACCAGACGGCCGAAAGCCTAGCCAACTGCTCGGACACCGATCAAAGCAAATACGCTCTACAATGTTCTATCCAGCAGCAGTCGAATGGGATGCTTCGCTTCCACCTCGCTCTCCCGCCAAGCTCGAACGAGCCCTCGTCAGCTCCACATCCAAACAACACTTTTCTTCACAAAATGGCGGACATAACCGCGGAGGGTATGCGTGCTCTCGAGAACATCACCATCATGGAGGGTTGGCTGAGCCATCTGGGCGGGAGACCAGTAGCATCTGAATACAACGACACCAACTACTCCGAACCAGTAGATCCCATATCATACGTTTGCACCAACTCGACTTCGCCGAACTCCGCTACTGCAAACACATGCGACCAGCCAATCGTGATGCCGAACGCGACAGACTATGAGCCAATTGTCGGTGGGCTAGAGTTCATGCCGCCCACAGCGTGGAACAACACCAGCGGCTTCGGCACATCATCAGACAACGTTGCAACTCTGACCGCAACCCTCACGCCGTCATAC
>Ga0187882_1005016_pt1 | contig 10529 bp, 11 predicted proteins | sample June2016WEW_19_1_3_FD_132991 | JGI IMG/M metagenome (GOLD analysis project Ga0187882, IMG submission 132991) | Peatland microbial communities from SPRUCE experiment site at the Marcell Experimental Forest, Minnesota, USA - June2016WEW_19_150 | ecosystem: Environmental > Terrestrial > Soil >...
CAGTATGCGGTTATGTCTTCGATATACGCGCGGGAACTGTTCGGGATACAAAACCCAAGGGTGGGGCTGATGAGCATCGGCGAGGAAGACGCCAAAGGTAACGAAGTAGTCAAAAAGGCACGCGGACTCATAAAACAGGACCCGAAAATAAACTTCATCGGGAACATCGAGGGACGGGATATCTTCAAGGGCGTCTGCGACGTGGCAATATGCGAAGGATTCGTGGGAAACGTCATCTTGAAGCTGACCGAGGGGCTTGTCGAGGGGCTTGTCAAGGCGATAAAACAGGAAATTATAACGCATAAATTCCGACTGATAATCGGGCCGATGTTCAAAGGGGTAATGAAACGATTCTTCAAAAAACATGACTATCACGAATACGGAGGCGCATTACTTCTGGGCATAAACGGGACTGCGCTTATCTGCCACGGGGCAAGCGAAAGCAGGACGATAAGAAACGCCATAATGGCGGCGAAAAAATATCACAGCGTAGGGATAAACGATAAAATCGCCAAATACCTCCTGGCCAGCAGCATAGTCGATGAAGGACAAAACGCCGAGCCGGAGGATGCTGTATTAAGGGTCAAGGATGAACAAGTCGATTGAGTCGCACCACTCGGATTTCATCGCGGTTATTGCGGGGCACGGTTCGTATGCGCCGGCCGGAATTCTGACTAACGAAGACTTCGCCAAGATGGTCGAAACCTCGGATGAATGGATTAAGACACGGACGGGAATTGAACGGCGACACGTCTGCGGCAGGGATGAAAGCACGGCGCAGCTGGCCACGGAGGCGGCCAAAAAGGCACTGACAGTAGCGGGCTTGTCGCCGGACAAACTCGAACTGATTATCGTGGCGACTATCACCCCTGAAATGGTATTCCCATCGACTGCCTGTTTCGTGCAGCAGTATCTCGGCGCGACTAACTCATGGGCGTTCGACCTGATGGCGGCGTGCAGCGGGTTCATATACGGCGTTTCCATAGCCCAGCAGTTTATCGAAAACGGCCGGTTGCGAAACGCCCTTGTAATCGGCGCCGAAACGCTGACTAAACTCACTAACTACAAGGACCGCACAAGCTGTATCCTCTTCGGCGACGGCGCAGGCGCGTTTGTTCTTGAGGCAAAGCCGAGGAAAAAAGACGAAGTGCAAAGCGGGGTCATTTACAGCACGATGTACGCGGACGGCAGCTCGTGGGAGGCGCTAAATTGCCAGGCATACGGCTCGCGGCACCCGTCAACCAGGCCCCTGGAAAATCCCAATATGGTTTTTATGGAAATTAAGGGCCGGGAGGTTTACCAGCAGGCCGTGCGACGCATCGTCGAGACCGTTACCGAATGTCTTGAAAAATGCAAGCTCAAGCTCGACGACGTCCAGATGATTATCTCGCACCAGATGAACGCCCGCATTATCGAATCAGCCGCCAAACGGCTGGAAATACCCGACGACAAAATCTTCATCAACATTAACGAATACGGCAACACGTCTTCGGCTTCGGTGCCGTTGGCTTTCGACCAGGTGGTCCGAGAAGGCAAAATCAAACGAGGCGATATCGTAATCTTAGTCGCCTTCGGCGCGGGACTCACCTGGGGAGCCAACGTGATTCGGTTTTGACCACGGAATCGCGAAGATACTGAGGACTGCACATTTCAGATTTGAAACCCCGGAGAATTTCAAAAAAGCATAGAGTCGGCGAAGGCGGACTGGAAGAGGGGCTCGTTGGCTATTTCGACGTATTCAATTTTACGGGCAAGGTCTGCGGCGAGGGTTCGGCAGCGAGAGCTGACGAGAATAAGCTGAGCGCCTGAGGAGGCGGCGTTGCCGACGGAGTGGATGCGGTCAATGGGGACATTTGGCAAAAGCCCGACGCGAAGAGCGGATTGTCGGCGGATATAATTGCCGAATGCGCCGGCGAGATAGATTGCCTTTATGTCGGCGTCGGCGAGCGATAAACGATGCTGAAGGAGATGTATTCCGGCGCGGATAGCGGCCTTGGCGAGCTGTACCTCGCGGATGTCCTGCTGGGTCAGATACACTGCGGGAGTATGCCCATTGTAAGCAAGGACGAAGACAGGGCCTTCCTCTTTGGCCGGAGAATCTTTGTGTTTTATTTTGGTTATACGTTTCGCGATGGCCGAGGGCAGAGATGTTTTGGGTTTGAATCGGCCGGTGAAATCAATGACGCCGGAATCGAGCATTATGGCGACGGCGTCGATGAGACCTGAGCCGCAAATCGAAACAGGCCTGCCCCCCCCTATCACGTCAATAGTAATATTATGTTTGTCAAGAACGACGGCCTCGATTGCGCCGTCGGCGGCTCTTGAGCCGCAGGCGATTCGTGCGCCTTCGAATGCGGGTCCCGCGGCGCAGCTCGCGGCAAGAAGTTTATCTTTTGTGCCGAGGATGACTTCGCCATTGGTGCCTATGTCGATTACGAGCGTTATCTGGTCTGCGGAATCAAGAGATGTCGCCAGCGCAACGGCTGTTGTATCGGCGCCGACGAAGCCGGCGATATTAGCGACGGTGTGAACGTTGCCAACGGGATTGACGCCAAGGCCCAGAGCGGTGGGAGGCGAATCTTTTGAATCGAGTGAAAACGCCTTATATGGCGCCTCGCCGAGCTGGGTTATGGGCAATCGCAGGAATATGTGGTGCATTGTGGTATTGCCGACGACGCACGTTTCGTATATGTCGCTGCTTTGGGCTGTGGCCTGGCTGCAACAATCGATGATGAGGTCGTTAAGGCGACCGACAATCAGCGAGCTTAGCTCTTTTAGTTTTTTCTCGGTCTGGGCATAGCCGATTCTTGATATTACGTCATCGCCGAATTTGGTTTGCGGGTTAAGGGTCGCGGAGGTCGCGAGGAGTCGGCCTGTTTTCATATCGATTAGTTTGACGACGATGGTCGTGGTGCCGATATCGACTGCCAGACCGAGTATGGAGCGATCGCCGGCAGCAGGCAGATACTTTTTGTAAATATCCGGCTCGGCGGCGTCTTTGCGCCCGGCACCTTCGGTGAGAATTTTGTGTTCCGCGAACCGGGAATCGGGGGGGACGAAGACAGTAAGGTTTTCGGTAATGCGATGCTGGCAGGCAAGGACGGTCTCGCCGGCCGGCTGCAAGATTACGGCGCATTTACGGCAGGTGCCCTTCTCGCCGCATACGGTATTGAGAACGATACCCGCCAACCCTGCGGCTTCCAACAGCGTTGCGCCGGGGTGAATGGAAATCTCTCTACCGTCGGGCTGAAAGGTAACGGTAAAATGCTTCATTTTTTAGACCGCTATTGAGTGTGCTTAACTGCCGAAAGCGTATACCAATAAGCTTACCAGCTTATCTTGTGGCGAATTTTCCACTTCTGGTGGCGCTTTTTGCTTCCGATTTTGCGCCTGCGTCTTGGTTTTGCCATACTTTACTCCGTCAATCCAACCTAAAGACAATCTATAAATAGCTCTGTTTATTGTATCGGGTGTTTGATAATATAAGAAAAGCGACGAAATGTCAAAGTACAAATTGGTTTATGTGCATAATCTTTGCCCGGGGCGGCAGGAGATATAGCGATGATTCAATGTACGCAGTGCGAGCTATGCGAGGTTGGGCCGGACGGTCGGCGGGCGTTCAAGTGCGACCCGTTCTCGAATATCAAGGAGCCGGAGTGCGTCGCGAAGTGGCAATTGATTCGGCTGGATATGCTGCTGGTCAGCTATCAGAGTATGCTGCGATGGCAAAAAGAGATGGAGCCGATACAGCGGAAAATGATGAAATACGTCGAGAGGGAAATAAACGACATCGACGAGAGCGATAAGTGGAAGATTGACGAGGATGAGCCGCCGGAGGACAAACCCGGTGAGGATGGCGAGAAGAAGCCGGAAATCTAATAAGGATTACTGATACTATTATTGGAAATTTTTTAGTTGCCCAGATTAACGCGGTTGTATGAGATACCCGTTTAAATCTTTTTGGGGAGATGAAAAGCTGCGATTATTCCAGCAGCTATTGATGCGATAGAGCAAAAACTGTCCAAGACAAACTAAGATTCGCTGGGGTTTGATTCAAATTTATCTTATGCGCACCACCTCAATGGTATCCTCAACACCTTCAACCTTCATTTTGAATCTGCCGTTCGCTTCGTATATGGTCACTTCTGGCCCATAGGCATAATGATACATATAAGCATACGATGATTGCTGCCAGATTTGGCCGTTTGTTAGTTTGAAAATCGTTTCACCATCCCACCCCTTAAAGTCACCATCAATTTGGCTTTCTATTACTTGTTGGCTTACCATTCCGCCTACGGGAATTACTTGAATCTGTTGCCCCTGGGACATTTGAGCATTGTTCTGTGATATTTGATTCATTGCATCCCGAAATCGCTCCAGAAAATTAGTATCAGAAGACTGACCACCGCTACCATTGCACCCCGAAAGAGCAATCATCGATAGCAGACAGAACACCAAAAGCAACCGTTTCATACAGACCTCCTTTTTGCCTTTTGCCCCCAGCCAAAGGTAGTTATCATTATGGGTTTAGTAGGCACAGAGTCAACGAAAATCAAGCCAAGCTCTATGAGCGTTTTCTTCTTGCCACCACCGCACCCAAACCGAGAAGCAAAAGCGTCGCGGGTTCGGGAACCTGCGTTGCGATAAAGTACGGTGCGTCGCCCGAGGCGAAGGTGGTCCCGTTTCCGCTTGAATCGAATTTCTCAATCACCTCGGCATACTCATAGGGCACCCAATCGGCGAGAAAACTTGCCACATAGAGATAGCCACTACTGTCAAAGGCAAGACCCTCAGGGTAAACCAAGCCCGAGGTGAAGCCCGAGGCGAAGATGGTCCCGTTTCCGCCCGAATCGAATTTCTCAATCGTCCCGCTAAAGTATTCGGCCACGTAGAGATAGCCGCTGCTGTCAAAGGCAAGACCTGTAGGGCCGTCCACCAAGCCCGAGGCGAAGATAGTCCCGTTTCCGCTTGAATTGAATTTCTCAATCGTCCCACTGCTCGTATTGGCAACGTAGAGATTGCCGCTGCTGTCAAAGGCAAGACCCGTAGGGCTGTTCAAACCCGAGGCGAAGGTGGTTCCATTTCCGCTCGAATCGAATTTCTCAATCGTCCCGCTGCCCTCATTGGCCACGTAGAGATAGCCGCTACTGCCAAACGCAAGCCCCATAGGGGCACTCAAGCCCAAGGCGAAGGTGGTCCTATTTCCGCTCGAATCGAATTTCTCAATCGTCCCGTTGCCTAAATTGGCCGCGTAGAGATTGCCGCTTCTGTCAAAGGCAAGACCCGTAGGGGAACTCAATCCCGATGCGAAGGTGGTCCCGTTTCCGCTCGAATTGAATTTCTCAATCGTCCCGCTGCCGTAACACGACACATAAATGTTGTCGGCGTATGTAACGGAACTGGTCAACAAAGTCAGCACAATACCGGCACACAACGAAATATGATATGTTTCACTTCTCATACCCTTCTCCTTACTTCTTCTTTGCCTTTTGCCCCCAGCCAAAGGCGATTTTGATTATACGCTTTTACTGAGGACGAGACAAGGGGGAAAGCAGAAATGGGATTTTATTTTTGCAGCGAAAAATTGTTGCAAATGTACAATAAAACCGATATAGTGTTTATAGCAACAGTGCATCTTTGAAAACTTACAGCGGGGTGATACAGAGGCGACACTCGCCGTCCTCAATATGCGTCCGCACTTGTGCGGTATCGCGTAACCCTGCGTAATACAGTAATAGCTCTTTCTGAAATCGAATAATCAGTTGGGTCATGGAACAACCAAGCCCTTAATTGTCTGCTAACGCAGGCGATTGAGGGCTTTTTTATTGTCTGAATGGAGATTACGGAAATGGAAAGGGATTTTAACAAACTCTACACGCTGGGTCAGATTGCTGAACAGTTGAACAGCCCAAAGCCGCGTATTGTTTACATTGTCGCTAAACCTCAAGAATTTTGGTTCACAGCACGAAGTTTGCATGAAAAGTATGCGGTTTATAAGCAAAGCCGCGCACCACCAGATTCCGCGTGGGCTAAAGCCCACCTTACCTTCTATGCCTTTTGCCCCCAGCCAAAGGCAATTCTGATTATATCTTTTGAACGACGCTGGTCAAGAGAAACGGAAACCAATAAATTTAATTTGCGTTTTATTGCCGATATAACAGGCAAGGCGAAATAAATTTTTTTGTGGTTTATCGGGAATGAAAACCGACCCGAAGAAAGCAGGTGAGTGATGACTTTAAAACCAAGTCCAAGAGACATATCAAAGCTTATTGAGAAGTTTGAAACACTTAAAACCAAAAGGCAAAACCTTGAGAAAATGCCTTTGGATTTTCCGAATTGTGATGAAACCGAATTATCGGCCATAACACGGCTTGTAAATGCATCTTGTCGAGAATCTGAAATCATAGCCGCCAGTCAATTGTTTGCGCCGGGCGAGATAAAACAAAAACTGCCAAAGCTTTCAGTAGCAGCATTGGAAACACTCACGACCCTGCTGAATAAGAAAATTCCCGAAGTCAAATTAAAGGGCACAATCGGGGAATGGCAAAGTGTTCAATACTTTGCAAAATTAGAGCTGGAGAAAAAGGTAAGAGAGGCAGAAGGGAAAAGATGGGGTCAACAAACAAATTCTCTGATTGCCGAAATCGACCTTGATTTAACACCCTACCGTCTATACCTGTTATCCATTTGCCCAGAATTAGGAAGCCTCGACGCGAATTGGCTAAAAGCTGGTTGTCTTGTCGAGCATTCTAAATTTTCAGAATGCTTAAACCCGATTATTCATAATCTCAAAAGGATTAAACGCATAAGAGAAAAAGAGCTTGAGTCCGACCCTGCTAGCACAAAGCAGACTGCTTCTCCTGCGAAAGGCAACAGGATATGGCATTATTTTCTTGATTTGTACGAGAGAACTTCGAAAGCTTTTTTTGATTCGGTTCTAGGAAAATATGGGCCTAAGTGAAGGCCGTGTATGAAAAAGGGTGTCAGCCATTGAATAATCATAGCTCCCCGCCTACGACTTGCGAGGATCTTCCCCCTTCGCTAAGAGCTACGGCGGGACAGGTCGCTGCGCTTCGAGAAGTGGATACCACAGCCGGTTTGGGTAATATGTTCTGATTCGGTCCTCGGGTATTTTCGGCAGTTCATAGAGCGGAAGGAGTATATTTTGCAAACGGCCTTACCTTGAGCGTCAAATCGAAGCCAGGGGCAGACATTCGGGAGTTTGCAGCAGGCGCCGCAACGGAGGCACTGGCCCCGGCGGGTTTTTGAGACGGGCAAAAAAGCGGTTACAGTCCGCTTAAGTTTGGCGGCCCAGGTGTTTTTGGGGGATTGTTTTACTTCAGTAATAGCCATAATCAGGGTATAAGTATAGCGTTTCGGCGTGTAAATGCAATAAACAGTCGGGCAGATACGTCTAAATATGTGAAAAATGGCCAATTATGGCGCAGCGTGATATAGACCGGGTAATTATAGGATGCAAGAAAGGCGACGAGGCGTGCTTTACGCAGCTCGTCGATATTTATGGCAGGCGGTGCTTCGGGTATTTTTACCGCTTGACCAGCAACAGGGATTTAAGCGATGAATTGCTTAGCGAGCTATTTGTAAAGTTAGTGGAAAAGATAGGCACCTACCGCGGCGGCAGCTTCGACGGGTGGATATTCACGATGGCGTCGAATATCTTTCACGACCATTTGCGGTTCAAGCAGCGGCAGACACGACTTCTGGATGAGCACGGCAAACGGATAAAGTCGCAATCGTCGGGTGTCGCAAGCGGATACGACGGCGACGCCGACAAGCTGCAAATGGCGCTGGGGGAATTGGACAGTGACGTGCGGGAACTGGTAATGATGAGATTTTACTCGCAAATGTCGTTCAAAGAGATAGCGGAATCGAGGCGGGAGCCGATAGGAACGATATTATCGAAGGTGCACCGGGGATTAAAGAGATTACGGGAGTTAATGGGATAACCATATATGAATAATTCAGCGAACGAAAATTTGAGAAAATTGCTGGCCGGCTTTATGGATGAAGCGGCAGCCCGGCAGACGGCTGAGGATATAGAAAAGGGTGAAGAAATTCTGGGGGCGTATTCGGCGCCTCAGCCGGATGAACGGGTACTCGCCGAGGTGAAGAAAAACATCGTGGCCGCCCTAAGGCGACGGCGAACAGTCGTATTCCAGAGAAGGATACTGGGTGCGGCTGTCGCGGCGGCAATTGTTGTGGTATCGGTCCTGACCATGATACGGTATGGCAATCCGCTCAACAGCCATCAAACCAGAATGGTCGCGGCGTCAATACCGTCACGGGTCTGGGAAGGCGCAGACGACGCAGATGTTACGATTTTGACGGCGGAAATAGAAAATATACAGAGTGAGTTGTCGGGGGCTCAATCTGAAGACACCGGCGGCAATGGGAGTAATGACGTCGGGGATTTGGAGACAGAATTAATCGAAATTAACGGCGATATGTGGAAAGGGTAAGGATATGAGAATCAACGTATGGAAAACAGTTTTAATCGCCTGCTGCGTACTGGCGATGGCTGGCTTGAGCCAAACCAGAGCGGGAGAACTCGCACAGGAAGAGCAGATTGGCATTGCCCCTCCGGGACATGGTGGCCCAATGATGGGCAAAGGGCAATTCGAGCCGACGCCGGAACAGACGGACCACATATTGGCCGAGATAAAAGAAAAAAATCCTCAAGAGGCGAATGATCTGGCGAAGTTACGCGAAAAAGACCCTAATACCTTCAGGGTTGAACTGCGAAACCATATGCGAGAGCAGTTTATGTCGCGTATGATGGAACAGAGAGGCGAACAAGGCAAGTGGCAGCCTCAGCAGGGACAAATGCCTCAGGCGCCAGGACCAGGCATGGGAATGATGCGAGAAAAAATGCAGGAAAAAACTGACGAGTTTTTGAAATGTCTCAAGGAAAATTATCCGGATGAGGCAGCCAAACTGGAACAACTCAAAAAGGACAATCCTGAACAGTATATGAGAGCGCTGATGATTAGCGGAAAGAAATACGGCGGTATTTGCCAGGCAGTCAAGGATGACCCGAATCTCGCCAAAGTTCTGAAAGGACAGATGGAACTTAGAAATAAACGGACAGAGTTGTTGAAGCAAATCAAGGCGACGACGGATGAAAAGCAGAAAAAGACGCTGACCACGGAATTAGAGCAGATTGTCGGCCAGCAGTTTGACCTGATTGTCAAGCGAAAACAAATGGCATATGAAGACCTGACTAAAAAGCTGGCAGACCTGCAAAAAGAGGTCAACCAGCGAAAGGCCGAGGTCGAGAAATGGAAGGGCAAGGATTACAAGAACCAGAAGGTCAAGGAGCGTGTTACCGAACTTCTTAACGAAAAGGAAAAATTCGAGTGGGACAACTAATTGCTGATTGCCGAAGCGGGCTCTGCGCTGCGCTACGTGTCTGATTGATGATTTAGGGTTTTGTCGAGGCCTTGCGAATAACTCGCAAGGCCTCGCTGTTTTTGTTATTTACGCAGGCGTTCCTGTTCGAGACGGGTGGCTTTTTTGAGGATACTTTTTTCAGACGGCGTAAGGGACTGTATGCCGTGGTCGTGAACTTTCTTGAGGATGCGGTCAACCTCGATGCGAAGCCGGCGTTCGGATTCGATGTGCTTTTCCCATCGTGAGGCCTTGAATCGCAGATTGAGGGTGGTTCGCCATGAATCGGAGAAAACGTATATTGCCCCCACCGCAATACCGGCGAAATGACACGCCTCGCCGCCGGCGTTAGCGCCTTTGGAGAGAACGGTATAAAAGGCGATACCCATCAATATAACCGCGGCAACTCGAATTGGCACAGGAAAGATAACGATAAATACGACGAAGTGCGGAAAGAGAATCGCGCAGGCGGTGAGGACGCCGAGGACCGCACCTGAGGCGCCGATGAGAAAACCAAGTTCGAGAACACCAATTTTAACGAGGAAGATATAACACAGACCCCCTGCTACACCGCAGGAAAGATAAAACGTAAGAAATTTTTTGCCGCCCCACTGACGTTCAAGCGATGGCCCTAAAAAAGCCAAACCGAGCATATTATAAAGCAGGTGCATAAAGTTGGCGTGGAGGAACTGGTAGGTGATTAGTCGCCATATCTGGGCGATGTAAAACCATGAAATTGGGTACAGGGCAAAATACGTTTGAAGGAACGTTATCCCCGTCTCTTCATGGGATGAGAAAATGATATTGATTAAGAAAACGGAGACGTTAGCGATTAGCAGCCATTTGACGACGGGGGTTAAAGACGGAAAGCCCAGGCGCATCTGCGGCGCATAACCCGGCTGCGAGTCGTTTTTCTCCTGGGTGTAATCTCTGTCGTAAAGCCCCATAGTATCCTTAAGAAAACCACTGTGATTGTTACTATTATATCAAAACCCCGTGAATCGTTCAGGAAAATCAGCGGGTCTTGGATGATTGTTTATCGGCAGGAAGCTTCTGGAAGATGAGCATCATGACAACACCGAAAATCACCATATAAATGGACAGGTTCTGGGAGATGGTGC
>Ga0187882_1005017_pt1 | contig 10528 bp, 11 predicted proteins | sample June2016WEW_19_1_3_FD_132991 | JGI IMG/M metagenome (GOLD analysis project Ga0187882, IMG submission 132991) | Peatland microbial communities from SPRUCE experiment site at the Marcell Experimental Forest, Minnesota, USA - June2016WEW_19_150 | ecosystem: Environmental > Terrestrial > Soil >...
GAGAAAGAAAATGGGCGAGGCGGGCAGACAGCGGGTAGTCGAGAAATTCGATTACCGCGTCGTCGCAAAAAGATTCGTCGAGATAATCTCACAGCGATTGGGAATTTCATAAGGTGAATAGCGCCACCATAAAGCTGATTGCCAGGGCAAAAGAGGCGGCGACAAATGTTCTGCTTCACAACGCCCACGGCCCCTATAAGGGTCTTCCCCGCACGGCCGGCTGGGGCTATCCGGAACCATATACACGCGACCTGATGATATCGTCACTGGGTATCCTGCTGACGGGAAATGTCGAGCTAATCAAATCCCTACAAAAAACCCTCGAAACCGTAGCCCGCAATCAAAGCCCGCAGGGACATATCCCGTCATTAGTTCACGACCGCCAAGACCGCGGCTCAAGCGACTGCACCCCTCTGTTCCTGATAGCGACCGCCCTGTTCAGGCAGGTAACGGGCAAGAAAAATTTTCTTGAGCAGGCGGTCAGAAAAGCGATGGTGTGGATGGAACATCAAAGCCCCACCAACCGCGTCCTCGTCGCGCAATTGCCTACAAGCGACTGGCGGGATGAACAGTGGGTGCTTGGGTATGGTCTGTACGTGAACACCCTCGTATATGCCTATCTGCATTTGTTCGGCCGGCACAGGCGAGCAGCGGAACTCAAAGAGCAGATGGGGCGATTTTTCGTCAGAAGCGACAGGCAAAACCGGCACATACATGAAGGACTTGTCCTGCCGAATAAACCATATTACGCGTTGTGGGCTTACAAGGTCTATAGGAGTGAACGATTTGACCTGTTAGGAAACAGTATCGCGATTCTCACGGGGCTGGCATCGACTGCCAGGGCGAGAAGAATAATATCGTGGGTCGAGACGGAATGCCGGTCAATGAGAAAAAATGGCGATTTGGCTGTGAATCTGCCGCCGAATTTTTTCCCATACATCCGACCTGAAGACCCTGACTGGGTCGCAAGATACGCGAAGTACAACAAGCCGGGCGAATACCACAACGGAGGAATCTGGCCTTTTGTGTGCGGGTTTTATGTTGCTGCGCTTGTGGCGGCGGGCAAACACGAGCTTGCGGCAAAGAAACTGATTGATTTGACGGAACTGTTGCGGCCGGCCAAGGCGGCAGACGTGGAATTCGGATTCAACGAATGGATAAAGGCACAGGACGGCGTTCTTCACGGCGAGGACTGGCAAAGCTGGTCGGCCGCGATGTACCTTTACGCCGTCGCCTGCGTCGAAGAAAAACGGACGCCTTTTTTTGACAGGATTCGGCGATTCACGGGGAAATAACGCCCGGTTCCTTTCGATTGACAGTTATTTCCTGACCGACTAACCTATGGTTATGATTCGTCTGCTCAAAATCTTGTTTGTCTTCTCGGCGATTATCCTGCACGCGGGCTGCGCGGACACTCAGAAAAAGGCGGATACTAAAGGCATTAAAATAGGCGACCTGGCACCGGCCGGCAAGCGTGCCCAGCCACAAGTTCTGCATACTACCAATATCGAAGTCATACATTATGAGCTGCCGGCGGAGAACATCGCATCTCTTGACGGTATCTGGCGGATGCTGGATTCCGGTTCAATGCGATACAACGACCCCAATAGCTTTGCGGCAAACGGATTGCGAGCCGCTATGGGTAAATTCGCCACATTTGATAAAGTAAGCGAGAAGTTAAAATCCGCAAACGCAACAAAACTATACACCACCTCGCTGCTAATGTCGGATAACCAGCCCGAGCTGCTTCGTATAACCCGGATACCGCACAAGACAATCATCTCCTATATCGACCGCCAAGGAGCCGTTAAGAACGCCGAGGTCGGACCCGGAATCGCGGGGCTTCAGGTATTAGCAAGTCAAATCCTCAGTTCCTCTATGTCACCCAGAACAGACGGAGCAAATTCATCAGCGGTGAGCATAAGACAACTGGCAAGTATTCGCGTTACCCCCGCAATTCTGGCTGAGACCGAGGGAGTTGCGCCGGCGCTGGCGGAACGAATCAGGGAAAACGACTTGCGAATCAGTTCGGCGGGTATATCCGCGATTATGAAACCGGGCGATTTTGTTATGTTGTGCCCGCGAGAATACAAGCCGAATGAAATCACCGCGGCGGACCGATTTTTTATTAAACCCGGGCCTAAGCCGGCCATAAGGGTTTTCCTGCTGGTCTGCGTATCGATTTTTTAAACATGCCGACCAAACCGATAGTAGCGCTGACACACTGCACCGAATACGGAGAATCCGTCGTCGCTGACGCAATCGCCCGACAATTTGAACTTTTAGGCGGAATCGGACAATTTGTGAAAAGAAACGATCACGTCCTTCTGAAGCCAAACTTTATCGCCCCAAAGCCACGTCATTGCGCGACGCAAACCGACCCCGCGGTAATCATCGAAACCGCCAAACTTCTGAAAGATTTCGGCGCAAGGCCATTTGTGGCAGATTCGCCGGCGTGGGGAGATGTTTTTAAATGCGTCGGCGTGCTGGGACTCGATGAGCCGCTGAAGAAACTGGGTGTTCCCATCAGGCAGTTAGATAAGCCGGTAAAGCGTCGGATAGCCGGCGTCGATGTGGGTATCAGCTCGGTAGCGCTGGAAGCAGACAAAATTATCAACCTGCCGAAATTCAAGACGCACCAGCAGCTTGTGGCAACGTTCGCGGTGAAAAATATGTTCGGCTGTGTAAGCGGCAAATGGAAGGCGTACTGGCATTTCGCAAAAGGCGGCAATGAAAAGAAATTCTGCAAGCTACTCATCGAAATATACAAATTTATGAACCCTGTGCTGACCATTATCGATGGCGTCATCGCAATGGACGGTCGCGGGCCAATCAGCGGCAGACCAAGGCCGCTTGGCTGGCTAATCGGCGGAACAGAGCCGATTGCCTGCGAAATGGTATGCAGCAAACTGATAAATCTCGACTGCGACAGGTTACCCATCGTCAAAACCGCAAAACAAATCGGTTTTGGTTGTTCAATTTTTGATGATATCGAAATTGTGGGCGACCCGTTCCCTGAAACCGTCTGCACCGATTTTGTGCCGGCTGTGCCGATTCCAATTCGGTTTTCGCTGCTGCACATCTGTAAAAGCATCTGCAAACAAATTATAATGCTTGCCAAACCCGGCAAAGAAAATAAAGCACAATGCTATCAGAATGGAGGTCTGAATGAATAAGAATCGACTATGGCAAACAAGTTTGACAGTAACAATTGTTTTGGTATTTAGCGTAATAACATGTAACTTTTTGTCTGCCAAAGATAATAACGATGTGAACACCAGCACAAGTTCCGTCCCTTTAACAAACCGTCAGTGGGCAGCAGATGTAAATATTGAGGGTGTGCCGAATTGCCACAAGGTTTCCGATGATTTGTATCGCGGGGCACAGCTAAGCGAAGAAGGAATGAGGCAGCTGGAAAAGTTCGGCATAAAAACCGTTGTCAATCTGCGAGCATTTCATTCGGATCGTGATGAGCTTAAGGACGCGAATCTCGGCTCAGAGCATATTTATGTAAAGACATGGCGCCCGGAGAATGAGGATGTGGTGCGGTTTTTGAAGATTGTAACGGACCCTAACAAGGTGCCTGTTTTTGTGCATTGCCAGCACGGGGCAGACAGAACGGGGACGATGTGCGCAATCTATCGTATCGCGGTTCAGGGCTGGTCTAAAGACGAGGCAATTGAAGAAATGACCAAAGGAAATTTCGGGTTCCACGAGATATGGGGCAATCTTGTGAAATATATTCGCGGGCTGGACATCGAAAAAATCAGACAACAAGCTGGAATTAAACAGGCGGTTGTTGATAATTGAACATTATGCAAAATCGAGGACGGATAATTCTGATTTGCGCTGGTCTTATGCTGGTGACGGTCGCAGCATATCAGCCGGTGTTTAAAAACGGGTTTGTGAACTTCGATGACGATGTATATGTGATCGAAAACTCCAATATCAAAAACGGATTCACATCGCAATCGATTTTATGGGCATTGACAAGCTCGCATGCGGATAACTGGCACCCGCTGACGTGGCTGAGCCATATTATCGATTACCGTTTCTTTGGCCTTAACCCAGCCGGACATCATTTTATAAGTGTTCTGCTTCACACAATAAACACACTGCTTTTATTTTTCATTCTCCAAAAAATGACAGGTTCAGTTTGGCCAAGCGCCTTTGTCGCGGCACTTTTTGCGATTCATCCCCTGCACGTTGAATCGGTCGCGTGGGTATCCGAACGAAAAGACGTTTTGAGCGCATTATTCTGGCTTCTTACGATGCTGGCATATTGGTATTACACCCAAGGGCCGACGCTGCTTCGATACTCAGGCACCCTGATATTGTTTTCCTTAGGCCTTATGGCGAAACCGATGCTGGTAACGCTGCCCTTCGCGTTACTGCTTCTCGATTATTGGCCATTAAAACGAATCATCGATTCCAAACGCTCGATTTTGAAACTGGTTCTTGAAAAGCTCCCATTTATTGTTTTTGCGGCGATTTCGTCTGTGATTACATACAATTTGCAGACGAAAACCGGAATTGATATTTTGCCTTTGGGCGCACGCATATCGAATGCCGCCGTGTCTTATATAAGTTACATCGGTAAAATGATTTACCCCGCAGGTCTATCGGTATTTTATCCGTATCCGCTTGGAGGAATAACTGCGTGGAAAATCACTTTTGCGGCTATTTTACTTGTAGTCATAACAATAACAGCAATCCTGGCCAGGCGGCGATATTTGCTTGTCGGCTGGCTGTGGTATCTGGGGACATTAGTGCCCGTTATCGGTTTTGTGCAGGTGGGCGATCAGGCAATGGCCGACCGATACACGTATTTGCCTTTGACAGGCATATTTATAATGCTCGCCTGGTCAGCGGCGGAAATTATCAACAGGATTCATGCGAGGATATTTGTGCCGGCAATAATTTCGGCGATAATCCTTATTGTACTTTTGATATGCACGAGGATTCAATTAAGTTATTGGCGAGACAGCGTCACCTTGTTTGAACGGGCGCTGGCGGTAACAAAAAACAATTACATGATGCATTATGATCTCGCTTATGAGCTTATATCACAGGGGCATCTGGATGAGGGGATTAGTCACTATCGCCAGGCGACGGAGATTGCACCTGAAAACACAAATATCCGTTACAATCTTGCCAATGCACTTAACAGTCAGGGGAAAATAGACGAGGCAATCGGGGAATATCGCAAGATAACAGGATATGATAAGAATTACGTGAACGCGTATAACAATCTGGGTTATGCGCTTTTGCAGCAGGGAAAATTAGATGAAGCGACGACTTGTTTCCGCGAGGCGCTGAAAATTAAGCCGGACATGGTCAACGCCTTAGTCGGCCTGGCGCGGGTCATGGCGATACATCCGAATCCGAATACGCGGGACGCAGCGCAGGCGGTCGAACTTTCCGAGCGAGCGACAAAGCTGACAAATAATCATAACGCAAAGGTCCTCGATGCGCTTGCGGTATCATACGCGGCTGTCGGGCGATTCGATGAAGCGGTTAAGACGGAAGAGGCTGCCCTGAATCTGGCCGTCGCAGAAAATGACACGCAACTCATTGATAGTATTCGTAAAGTTCTTGCGTCACTTAAAGAGAAAAAACCATATTCGATAACCCCGCCGGCGAATAATAAATCCGGGCCGGATACTAAATAAATCGAAGAACAGACTGGCATAAAGCAAACAGTTATTGATAATTAATTATTATGCAAAATAGAACGATTAATATTCTGGGTATAGAAACGAGTTGCGATGAGACAGCCGCGGCGGTTGTCGCCGACGGCAAAACCGTAAAATCATCTATCGTAACATCCCAGGCCAAACTGCACGAGAAATACGGCGGCGTCGTTCCTGAAATCGCCTCCCGCGCCCATATCGAAAATATCTACCCCGTGATAACCGAGGCGATTAACGCTGCTAACGTTACCAAAGATGACATATCCGCAATTGCGGTCGCAAACCAGCCGGGGCTGGCCGTCGCGCTGGTTGTGGGCGTAACAGCGGCAAAGACGCTGAGTATGGCCTGGAATAAACCATTGATAGCGGTCAATCATCTTCATGCGCATCTGCAATCGGCAATGATAGCGGAGCAGGATTTACAATTACCCGCAATTGCGCTGATTGTTTCAGGCGGGCACACCTGTCTTTACGACTGCGAGAACGCCCTCGAATTGAAATTGATTGGCCGATGTATCGACGACGCGGCGGGAGAAGCATTCGACAAGGTCGCCACAATTTTGAAACTGCCATATCCGGGCGGCCCATCAATTGAAAAAGCGGCGCAGACAGGAAACCCCAAAGCGATAGATTTCCCACGCTCGATGCTCGGGGCGGATTCGCTGGATTTTTCATTCAGCGGCCTTAAAACCGCGGTGCTTTATCACTGCCGGGGACAGGAAATGAAGGGACAATCCAAAGTCGATTCGATGAGCAAACAGGAAATCGCAGATATAGCGGCGTCGTTTCAATCGGCTGTTATCGACGTACTGATAGAAAAAACCCAAAAAGCAATCGACAGTGTAAGGGCAAAAACCGTTTTATTAGGCGGCGGCGTCGCGGCCAACAGCACACTGCGGGCAGCCCTTGCGAAGATGTGCGAATCATATACGCCTGCGAAAAAGCTGCTGGTAGCTCCGAAAGCATATTGCACCGACAACGCTGTTATGGTAGCTTCGCTTGCGTATCATAAATACAAAGCGGGTCTGTTCGCGGACCTGACACTTGAGCCAAAGGCAAACGGTTAAGGAGTAATCGTATTCAGCCGGAACAGTTAAAAAAGCTGCTGCAACAGGTGAAAACCGGTAAAGTCACCATTGACGAGGCAGTCGAAAAACTTCGCCATTTGCCTTACGAGGACCTCGGTTTTGCCCGCGTTGACCACCATCGTCATATTCGCCAGGGTTTTCCCGAGGTGATTTACTGCCCCGGCAAAACCACCGAACAGATAATAAAGATTTTTTCGTCGCTTGCGGCAAAGGACAACAATGTCTTAGCCACAAGGGCCGGAGAAGATGTCTTCGAAGCAATCGCCCGGACAGGTCAATTTCCGCTCGCACGATATGAAAAAGCAGCAAGAGCAATAGTTCTCGAACAAAAGCAGCTTATGCCATCGAAATCTGTTCTGCCTATAGTAACCGCGGGCACAGCGGATTTGCCCGTCGCTTCCGAGGCCAAAGTTACAGCGGAGATTATGGGCCAGCGAACGGAACTGATTTGCGACGTGGGCGTCGCGGGTCTGCATCGATTGCTTTCTCACGTGCCTAAACTGCAAAAGGCCAACGTAATAATCGTAGTCGCAGGGATGGAAGGCGCGCTTGCCAGTGTTGTGGGCGGACTTGTAAGCTGCCCGGTAATAGCTGTTCCCACAAGCGTGGGATACGGCGCGAGTTTCGAGGGGCTTTCCGCCCTTTTGACAATGCTCAATAGTTGCTCATCGGGCGTTACGGTCGTGAATATCGACAACGGCTTTTCCGCGGCTGTTACGGCAACGCTTATAAACAAAAAAATCGAAGAAGTAAAGTAAGAGTTTATAACAAAATCACCTATTGTATTATCATTCCCACGACACTGAACAAAGCGACGGTTACAATATCAGATTGAGTGACAAATTAACGGACAACACTATTGGACGATGTTATTTTGCTGAACGAATTGAGGATTTTGTGCCTCAAGCCATCGCAAAAACAATTCTGGGTCATTGAATTTCGGCAAACCTCCACTTCGCTGAATCCAACCATTTTTGGTACTTATCCCACCCCATGGTTGTAGTAGATTATTTCTAACATAATAATGTTTATTGTCGTGTTGTTCACCAATTGGTATCGATTTTCTCAACCTTCCAGAACCGTTCTGATCAGCAAATATAACTATGTCATCTTCTCGGTCAGCCAATCTTGTATGAGCATTCCGATCCCATTGGCCCGGAGGTATATCTCTTACCAATTGAACATTTCGAAATCTGTACAAGCCGATGATGGCGTACACCAGAGTTCGAGAGTTGCCGGCAATCTGTTTGAGACCCGCGTAGAAAGCGATGAAGTTATCCTGCGAATCCCTAAAAAAATCGCGGATTCGTGTGGCCTTATTACCAGTGTCGCCATAACTCAAAAATCTGAAATCAGGATCGAGGTGGCAATGAGTCCCCTGTAACTGGGCTGGAAAGATTCCTTGTGCGAAACCGTTACAACAGTTTTCGAATTCATCATAGGTAGTCTCAAACCCTGCTCTGAATACTCCTTGTCCAATCGGTATTGGAACGTAACAGAAAGACCCATCAGCACGACAAGGAGCATTCCAGCAACCATTTTTTTTGCCTTTGTCAATACCTACTCTAACCAATAATCCCTTCATGGTAAGCTACCTCCTGATTCTCTTTACCGATCGACTTCTACACTGCGGACTCAAGCACGTTAAGACAACATTGTTGTCAAATCTGGGGACGCCATACTCATTACTTTTTCGTAAGTTTCCCTACACCTGTTTCTTCAGTTCATCGGGGAGCACATCTCTCAAATGGGGATGTGCCTCCACGAGGCGGGCGATATCTGTAAGGTCTTTTAATCGTTTGCTTTTCCTTCGCCCCGGCTCGGACCAGGCCTTGATTTTGCCTTTGAGAGTGTCCTCCAGGCAAGCCACTCTTAGTAAAATACCATTTACGTCAGCCGCAACGGCACGGGAAGGGAAATCCCGATAGAAATCTTCCGTGCTGAGCTGAATGCTTACGGCTGAATGTCCTTTGAAGTTGACAGACCACTCAAACCTCTCCGGTTGAAATCCTGCCTCGGCGAGCAGCGAGACGGTACGCTCGACCGACTCGGCGGCAACAACAAAGTCAACGTCCTGCGTCACCATCGTTTGCTGGGCCCAGTGATTCACGGCAACACCGCCGATGACACACCACGCAACGTCGGCTCTCTCAAGACAGTCAACCATCCTCATCACGTCATTTGTTCCGCCGGAGGTCTGCCAATCATAGAATTGCTTGCCTGTCATTTTCGTATTCCGCTAAAACATATCAACCATATTACTCCTCATCGCAAGAATTATAATCCTTCCGACCTGCCTGTCAAATCTTTTATTGACCACATCCTGCATTATTTGTAACATACGAACCTGTATGCACTTAATAAAAACGATACCGAAGCTAAAACCACGCGTGACAGACGCACACAAGGGCGACTTTGGCAAGGTTTGCATAATCGCGGGTAGCATCGGTATGAGCGGAGCGGCTGCTCTTGCCGGAAGGGCTGCACTACGGGCAGGCGCAGGATTGGTGCGAGTAGCAACACCAAAAAGCGTCCTGCCGATTGTGGCGTCAATCGAGCCCTCCTTCACAACCATCCCGTTAGCCGAAGACAATGCGGGCAGAATCGCCGCAAGCGCTGCTAATACAATCCTTAACCTGATTTCCGATAATGATTGCATCGCCTTTGGTCCGGGACTCGGAATTACGCATGGCGTCAGTTCGGTACTTCAACGACTGCTGGAACAAAAAGGATTGCGTCTGGTTATCGACGCCGATGGGTTGAATAACCTCAGCAAAATAAATGATTGGCCTCGTCGAAGCAAAGCAGAGATTATTTTGACGCCTCATCCGGGCGAAATGAAACGGCTCTGGACGGGACTTTTCAGAACCCCCCTGCCCGCGGACAGAAAAACCCAGGCAATTCAAATGGCAAACAAAACCGGGGCGACCGTCGTACTTAAAGGGAAAGGCACTATAGTTACCGACGGGGTGAAACTATTTGTCAATAAAACCGGTAATCCCGGTATGGCTACAGGCGGAACGGGCGATGCTCTTACAGGCATAATCACCGCCTTAGTTGGCCAGGGGTTGAGCAATTTTGACGCGGCGGCGCTTGGCGTTTACGTTCACGGGCTGGCCGGGGACATCGCGGCAAAGAAATTCGGGCAAATAAGCTTAATCGCCACGGATGTTATTGAGTCGCTTGGCGAGGCGTTTAAGAAAATTTAATCATTAACTGATGCAAGGATTAGAATGGACAAGACAAGAGAATTTTTCGCGAAGTCCAAAATGGATTTCGATAAATTAAAAACCGAAATTCCCGACACATTGCAGGGATTTGGCGGACTATTTCAAAAAGTGATGAAGGACGGCGCATTGGGCGTAAAGGAAAAGGAATTAATCGCGCTGGGAATAGGTGTGGCAATGCACTGCCCGCCCTGCATCCGTTCTCACGTGCAGAAATGCCTCGACCACGGAGCCACGAGACAGCAGATTCTCGAAGCCGCGTCGGTGGCAGTGGTGATGGCGGGCGGTCCCGGCTACGTTCATCTGCCGTTAGTTCTCGAAACGCTCGACGATTTGGCAAACGGCGGTTCCGATAAAAAATAAGCTTTCAGTCATGAAAATCTTCGTTATCTGAGTCGAGAGCAAATAATCCACACGCTGGCTTTTTGGTGAGCCGTTTTTTTCTGGCATTATGCGCTTATCGCTGGTAGATTATCAGTACTTACATAGCCACGAGCGGTAAGCCGGAAAGTATGGATAA
>Ga0187882_1005020_pt1 | contig 10525 bp, 9 predicted proteins | sample June2016WEW_19_1_3_FD_132991 | JGI IMG/M metagenome (GOLD analysis project Ga0187882, IMG submission 132991) | Peatland microbial communities from SPRUCE experiment site at the Marcell Experimental Forest, Minnesota, USA - June2016WEW_19_150 | ecosystem: Environmental > Terrestrial > Soil >...
CTGCCCCTTAGGTACTGGCAATTTTGAGCGGCTTCTCATCGATGCTGCCGCCGATCAAAACTGGAAGCGCTCTGTACGATAGACTAAGTTACTGGCTAAAAGTTAATAGCTTCTCTTGGTCGCTGGGAGGCTGAAGATTCTGGAGGATACCCAACTCCATTGCAAGTTCATTAGAAATTTGATGGGTGGCCTAAAAAGGGACTCGGTTTGAAGGGGCGGTCGGAACAAAACCACCGTTCAATATTTGTTCAGCTCTGCCGATAGGAGGTTTAACTTTCAAGTAATGCGAATGAAAACCAGCATGAGCTTCATTCAAAATTTTAAAAAGTATTGGCTTCCCGTAATTTTTGGGATGTGCTTTATTTTTTGGATGTCCACCGGAACATTTTCCCCCCAGAATCCATCTTCGTTTCTGGGAAAAATCCTGTCTTTACTGCTCCTGAAATTTCATCTCAGGAAGTCGATTTGATACGGGCTGATAGGAAGGAGGAAGATTCCCGGGCAAAGCGAAACCACGCACTTGCCGGCATTAAAGCCAACAGCCAGAAGGCGCCGACTCCGATCCCTGTTGCGCCCCAGGCGAGTGCCCAGAAGACAGTCAATTGCGAGACGGCCCTATGGTCGTCCATTAGGGCGATTGTAACCCAAAAGAAGGCACCGAATGCCCCTGCATGGGCCAGAACCATCGGCCAGGGATTATGAAGAAAATTTTGAAAGGTTGGGAATAAGAGCAGTCTTGCGTGGGCCCCAACCCAGCCCAAGAGCCTCACGAGTGCCCGGGAAGTAACGAATATGGAAGGAAAGCCGTTAGGGTAGGAAAGAAATCCTGTGGAAGGCGTCTCGATCCGTATGGCCAGCCAGCCCCCTTCCACCAAGGCAAATAAAACCAGCCCAACCCATCGCCGCAGCCTAACAAAGTCCCCCAAGCGGAGGGCACCCCTTCCTCCGCATCTTCTTCCGATGCGGTCAAGAAATTTCTATCCTTAACATACCCTTAAAAAGGCTGCTTCCGCCGTCGTTTTGAAAGCATTTTGCATGAAAAACAGCACAAAATCGAGCAAAAATTTCTTCCTCTTTCCGGCATTAATTTATCCCCGATTTTATATAACTATTTGAATTTACAAAACTATTTTAAAATGAACATTCCGACCAAATTTGGGTTCGTTTCGTAAAAATCAACCTTTGTTAACATTTCCATTTATGGGGGGCGGGGTGGGCTCCCTTTTCCGCTCCCTTTGCAATCGCCCCAGCTGTTCCATCGCCCTGTGCATCTGTCGTTCAATCGTTGTCTCATAGCGAATGATTCTCCCCGAAGCATTGTCGGAAGGAAGGTTCAGGGTTGCGGTCTTCGCTTCCCTTTCCAATTCTTCTTTTGCCTGAACCTGCCTTTTAACCTTCTCCGACACTTCTCTTTCATGGTCGATAGTTTGTAATAAGGTTCCCTTACATCCCTCAAATACTCCCCTATCACCGGTTTCTTCGGCTTTTTTCTTTGCATTCCTTGCAGCGTCATTGTATAAACATAGGCATCGAACAAATGCACTCTCAGGTCCAAACCATAGATTCAATTGAACTTCGAGTTCCTTGGAAAACATTCCATCTTTCCCTACCTCTTGACTTAACCTTTCCAAAACGTTGATCCGCTCCTGAACCCCCTTGGAATCCGTCCTTTCATATTCTTCATTAGCTGAAAGTGCCTCAATTCCCAGTCCCCCTTCCCCGTTGGGAGGGATATTTTGGGCAGCGGTTATTTCCCCAGCCTCACATCGAAGCGCCCGCCTCGATCTCCAGTAGGAGACCGCAATTTCCTCAACCAGCATCTCTTCGAGAATCCCCCTCGGTTCCAGACTTTCACTCAATTGCCCCAAGAGAAATTTGATTCCGGCTGAAGTCTCTTTCCTCTTCCCGTTCCGGATCACAACCTCTTTTGCCAGAAGCCCATGCTTCAGGGCGTTCCACCTGGAAACCTTTTTCCCCTGCTCGCTTCTGGGCCCCGTGGATTTTCGCGCATTCTTTCGGTTGGAATCGATCTTTTTTGAAGTTTGAGTCGTTTCGTCCATTTCCGGCCCTCCCAATCTAAGATTTTTTCCTTACCCTTTTTAGAAGATATTTATCGGATATCATGATAGCTCAGATAAATGAAAGGAGATGAAAGGAGCTCCCCTCTGCGCTTCCGCGGGCGGCCTGCCACCCAGGAAGGTCAGGCCGGTTTTCGCCTTCCCCAATCCTGCAAGAAAAAACCTTCCTCATTCGCCAGGCCTGGCTTGCAGACCCGAAAACTGTGACCGGAAAAACTACATTTTTCTTCAAGCTGCCAGGATGGAGTTCGACGCAGGGGGGTCCCGGTTCCCCAATCCGACAGTGTTGGAAAGACAAGTATCTTTCACCCTTGAACATATTCAAAGCTTTTTCATTCTCCCTGGCCGCTCGGTCTATCCTATTTCTTCCCCTTTCGGCCTATTTTTTTCTTCCCTTTCTTTCAGTAGCAGTGACCCGAGTTCACTCGAGATCATCCTGTCTTCCTCACTGGGCCCTGGCTCTTATCCATTAATGCCTCCCCAAACCTCTCCATAAAACCAGGATTCCCCATTTTTTGAATTAAGGCACAAGACCTAAGCGTGAAGTTGTGGTCCTCATACATGATTTTGTCGACCAGTTCTGCAAAACGAAGCCGGTCCCTGAAAGGCCACTTCTTGATTTCCTCCACATCCGAAAGGTCTTCTACCAGCTTGGAAGTGATGGTCCTCATTTTCTTAAACAGTTCGTTCTCAAAAGCCTTCTGAGAATTGAAGCCGGTCCAAAATAACGAGATCCCCCTGTCTACTATCCTCTTTAGGCCCTTCAGGTCCGCTTCGAGCTCCCCCGGCTCTACCCCTCGGGTTTTGTTTTCCTGGCCTTCCCCGCTCTTTCTGTCCTTCGTCGGTCCTGGAAGGAGTTTCAAAAGCTCTTGGACTTTCTCCAGCGTTTCAATTTGCCGGGCCCTGCAACTTTTCAACGTCCCTCGAATTCGCTTGAGGGCCTCAATCTTCCATTTAATCATCTGCAGGTCTTCCACCTATCCTCCTCACCATTGCCCCGGGGCAGTAAATCCTATCAACGAACATCAACGGCGGCCAAATTTCATCTCCTTGGAATTTCCCTTTCCTTCTTTCCCTCCTTTCCGGCTCTCTTAGCTCCTGATCCAGGCTATGAATATGCTCTTCATTCTCTTTCCTCCCGGGAAGGGAAAGCTAGAGTGAGTGCGCGTTCTCTTTCGTTGCCTTGCCCATGGAAAGGACTCCTCCGATCCGGTTTGCGTTTCCCTGAGACCCTTTTTCTCGCAAACTTGAATCATTTTCTGAATCTATTTTCTCTCAATGACTTCAAGGATATCAATCCCACCTATCTGGGTTTCCACCTGCTCCCTGGAACCAACTTGCCTGGCCATGCCCCCTTGGGGCACACTCTTCAGCGGGGGCTGCTGCACCTCCTTCCACTGCCCCTGACCGTGACAGGTGGACTTTTCCTGAATTATTTTCAGGTGGCCTCCTTTCCCATGGGGTCACTCGGCCGGTCCAATATAAGTCCCACCTTCCCCTCCCCCGATTTTTCAGGAGCATAATCCCGGAAATCTTCATTCCCCCGCTCTATCGCTTTGCACTCTTTGCCCTTTAATAGGCTCCCGCCCCCTCGGTTACATTTGGTATCCAACAAGGGAAAACAATTAGGTCGCGAGCTACAGGTCGCAAGGAACGGGGCTCAAGTCTCAGGTCGCCGGTCAGAAGTGTCAGTTCACCAGTCACGGGTCAGACGCGTGACAGGTTACCAAAAGACACTTATCACTTTTTCTTGTCATCTCCGAGCATGTCCCCCCTGTTCCCCCATGAATACTTTCCCCCGCCATGAAGATTCGGGAAGCGCCTGGGTCGTTGGGCCAAGCGCCCGTTCTGGTCTATTGGGACGCCTGAGAAAAGGGCCAGCATGATGATGGTCTGGTCGGTGCCGTTCTTCCTTTATGTGTTCTTCGATTCTTCGCCTGGTTTCCGTTCGGTCATAGATTTTTCCTTGGATTGTGCAAATAACGTGCCGTATTTCCTTGGGTGTTCGTCGATCCTTCGCCTGATTTTCGCCTTATCGCCCGGCTTTAGTTCAATTGGCCCGATACACGGGAGATCGGGAAAGAGATCTCCCGCTGGGAATCTTTAATCACTCGATGAAAGAGGAGGTCTTCAAGGGTTATGCTACGTCCTGATCGCAATTCTCGTAATCTCCTTCGCGAGGGCTTGCTCCGATTCAAATCGTATGGGGTAAATTCTGATCTTATCCAGATTATCCAGAATCCCATCATCAACAATCCCGTCTATGTCCTTGTGGCGGGTTTGGTTGAAGCTGTTATATTCGATGTTATGAAGGGACTGAGAGAGGTCGCCGACATAATGGGCGCAAAAAGCGAGATGCTGCTCCCCGTATTATCCTCTGCTTTTCATCTTTAAATAATCCCTAACCGAAGAGATTATGGCCCCGTAAAGATGCCCATGATTATCGATTTTGCAGAGAACAATATGTTGTGGTAGATTATGGTATCTATTCCGCCTCATTCAGAGCTTCCAGAACCAACGATAGAGTGAATGTGTTTGGGAGGAGAAGCCGATGTCAATTTCGAAAGAAGAACTCTTCCGCCTGTATCGTACCATGTTGACTATCCGCCGCTTCGAGGAGCATTCCTACACGGGATATGCCAGTAACGCCATTCCCAGACTGGTGCATAGCTACATCGGTGAGGAAGCGTGCGCGGCCGGCGTTTGCGCCGCTTTGCGACGAGAAGACAAGATAGTGAGCACGCACAGGGGGCATGGACACTGTATTGCCAAAGGAGCCGATATAAGGCGCATGACGGCCGAGATTTACGGCCGTAGCACCGGTTTGTGCAAGGGGAAGGGGGGCTCGATGCACATTGCGGACTTTAGTGTAGGCATGTTGGGCGCCAATGGTATTGTGGGTGGTGGTTTCGGGATTGGGGTAGGGGCGGCGCTGGCGTGCAAGCTGGACAAGAGCGACCGGGTAGCGGTGGTATTTTTTGGCGACGGGGCCAGTCGTGAAGGTACGTTTCATGAGGGCATGAACCTAGCTGCGCTCTGGAAACTGCCGCTTGTTTTTGCCTGTGAGAACAACCACTACGGAGCGAGCAATCACGTGTCTAAAGTTATCCCGATTAAGGATATTGCGCAGAGTGCTACCGCTTATGATATGCCAAGCAAAGTGGTGGACGGCAATGACGTGGCGGCAGTCTATCAGGCAGCACAGGAAGCCGTGACGAAGGCCCGCGCCGGCGAAGGACCGTTCTTTCTGGAAATGAAGACGTATCGCTGGCGCGCCCATACCGAAGCTATGACCGTACTCGGCGAGACTCGTCCGCTAGATGAAGTTGAATCCTGGAAGAAACGGGACCCGCTGGTCATCATGGAGAAACGGTTGCTTGAGGACAAGACCGCGACGAAATCACAACTGGAAGCAATCGACAAGGAAGCCCGAGCGGTGATTGACGACGCGGTGAATTTTGCATTGTCCAGTCCGTTGCCAAAACCGGAAGACGCACTAGCTGACGTTTTCTCGGACTAATGCCTGCCTGTGGAGGTCTAGTGAGATGAGAGAAATTACCTATGCGCAAGCTATGTTGGAAGCGCTGCAGGAAGAGTTCCGGCGGGACAAAAGGTATATTTATTTGGGGACAATTACCCCCGCTCCCATGGTACAGGAATTCGGCGAAGAAAGGATAAGAAGCACCTCAATTTCCGAGTCCGGTTTTGCCGGCGCGGCGATAGGACTGGCCGGCTCGGGCTACCGGCCTGTGGCGAACATGGGTATGGCGACCTTTGCTTTCGTTGCCATGGACCAGTTCGTCAACCAGGCGGCCAAGATTACCTACATGTTCGGCGGACAGGCTAAATTCCCCATTGTCTATATGATGACGGTGGGCGCGGGCGGATACATGGCGGCACAGCACCAGATAAGCCCGTATGCCATGTACATGAATGTCCCCGGTTTGAAAATCGTCCTTCCGGCGACTCCTCATGATGCGAAAGGTCTGCTGAAAACGGCGTTGCGGGACAACAACCCGGTGATCTTCTTTCCGAATACGGTCATGTCCAATCTGAAGGGACAGGTGCCAGAAGAGGAACATATCATACCGTTCGGCCAGGCTGATGTGGCCAGAAAGGGACGCGATGTGACGGTGGTTGCGCTGTCACGGATGAGAATCGAAGCGCTGGCAGCGGCGGAAGAATTGGGGCAACGAGGTGTCTCTCTGGAAGTGATTGACCCACGGACGATGGTTCCACTGGACATCAAGGCCATCAGGGATTCCGTAGCCAGGACTGGCCGTCTGGTGGTGGTGGATGAAGCTTGTTCGACATGCAGCGCCGCTTCTGAAATCACGGCGCTGGTGGTCAAGGACGCTCAGACTTTCGGTAAGCTGAAATCGGCGCCCAAGCTGGTCTGCGGCCTGAACGTACCGATTCCATACAGTCCGCCAATGGAGAAATACGCCGTGCCGGACAAGAATAGAATCATGGACGCCGTCAGCGAGGCGATGGGATAGATCCGAGTAACTACCCCTAGTAAGCTGGTGGTAGTTTAGAATAAGGAACCTATCCCCTGTCCCCTTCCCTTCGCTGCGCCTGGGAAGGGGAAGGTTTTCTTAAGCGGTTGGGCTCGCACCACTCGCCGTACCTCTGGGCAGGGATCCCCACCCGCAAGACAATGAAGATCACCAAAAGTACATCGTCCACCATACAAGGATTTTCCGGGATGGGTGGGTCAAAGTATACCGAATAAGAAAAGGGCAAGAAAAACAGCCCACTGTCAATGTAAAGAATCATCTTCGAGGGGGTGCAACATGGTTAGGGTAGGTTTGGTGAAGGGGAATGACCGAATAGCGAACATCAAGAAAGCTCTGGAATTGATCGCCGATGATATCCACCTGCAAGGAAGGCGGCCGGTGATCAAAGTCAACTTTGTTTCCACCTATGTTCCCCTCTGTGCTACTCATCCGGACGCGGTTCGGGCGGTGGTGGAGTTTCTCAGGGATCAGGGGGAAAAGAACGTTGCGGTCGCGGAGGGTGCTGCGATGGGTACGACCTCGAAGGGGTTCCGGGAGTATGGATACGAAGCCTTGGCTAGGGAGTATGGCCTCGAGCTGATCGACTTGAATGAGCCGAAATCCTGGAAAGTTGTTTTTGTCATTCACCCGGACCTGAAACCTTGGCCCGTTAAGGTCGCCCAGACCATGGTCGACCCGAACAATTACATCATCTCGCTCACTAGGCTGAAAAGCCATGTCCAGGTAGGGGTTACCCTTACCGCTAAGAATGTGATCATGGGTTCCCTCATGATTATGGATAAAAATCGCATGCACCCGACCGAGGCTGGGGCCAGATTGCTCGATTATAACCTTTTCTCGCTCATGCAGCACCTGCACATCGACCTTGCCATTCTCGACGGCTTTGAGGGGATGGAAGGGGATGGCCCCATCAACGGAACGCCAGTGGACCATCGTATCGCCATCGCGGGAAAGGACTATCTATCGGTAGACCGGGTGGGGACGGAGGTCATGGGCGCAGATTTTGACAATATTCGATACCTCAACTTCCTCTGGGATCACAAGTTTGGAGAGGGCGATTTAAGCCAAATCCAGGTTCTTGGGGAATCCATCGAGAGCTGCCAAAGAACCTACAAAATGGCAGCCCGTTTTCTCAAATTTCGGAGGCAGGAGAAGAAGGGGATGTATCAAGACATTGCCTTGAGCCTCGGATAGGGTTTTTCTATCTTTTGGTTTTCCTACGACTTCGATTGAGACTTCCTCAATGGGTCCGGAGATGATCGTCGATGAAGCTGAGTTGTTTACCTGTCCGCGAGGGCGTTGTCGAGACTTGTGTTGGTAAATTGAATGAGGCTCCTCACCGCTCAGAAACTCCCCCTATTATTTAGACTACCATTGGCTTTTGAAAAGGCAAATAGGGTGAATGCGGTATTTTTGCAGGGAGAATACAGTATCTTTTGACCAAGGCCGATTGATTACGATGAGAGCTTGTATTGTGGGGTGAGATTCAAGGCCACAACTTCACGAAGAAGTTAAAAGTCTCAATTTGGATCGATCAACATTTAGAAGTGGAACACAGCGTGCCAATCTGCCATACAGGTATTTTAACCGGAGTGTTCTCATAGAGTTTCTTCACGCCTTCTGGATAGAGTCTTATGTAGCCATTGGTTGCCCTAAGTCCAATGCTGGCCGGTTTATTAGTACCATGGATCAAATAAGTCGCCTTACTTAAATATAGCGCGTATTCTCCCAAGGGATTTTGAGGTCCCGGCAGAACTTTAACGGGCAGAGGATCTCCTTTTTTTCGATGATCCTTAGCAATTGAGGCAGGCACATGCCAGGTCGGCCGGGTTACTTTGCGCGCCACATACATTTGACCGATGGGCGAAGGTCGCTCTATGGTACCGACACCGAGCGGGTAGGTCGACACCGCCAGTGACTTACTTTCTCCTTTAAATTGAAAGAGCCTCATAGCGGCTAAGTTGATCACGATGCCTTTTCTTGGGGCGTCAGGCAGGATAAAAATCAGAGGCAACAGGATCCGTTCCCCGGCCTCAGGCACCCATACATCTACCCTTGGATTTGCCGCACTGATGGCATTGATCCCCAAACTGAAGTGCCTGGCGATATCCGGTAGCGTATCCCCTTTTTCAAGCCGGATGACTGCCAGACGGCCTATGACGTCATCTCCTTTTGCAGCCGAAAACTCATTTCGTTCGATTCGTTCGATTCGTTCGATCTTTTCTTCTGGATAGCTTGGTAAGGGCGAGGATTTCACCTCAACTTTTTTCATTCCAGCACATCCGTGGAGATATAAGACGAATATAAATAGAACTAAAAGACGAAGCCGATTGGACAAGGTTGATACGTCAATGATTCGGTACATGGGTCAAATAAGGTACCTTTCTTAATGAAGAAAATTTAAAAGACCATTTTCCAGTAAAGCATTGGATCGTATTGAGTCGAAGGGCTCAATTCCATCACCAGAGCAATAACATGCATGATATATACCAAGTATGGCCGATATTTTCAGAATAATAAATGTTATTGGGAGAGGGTTTTAGATTTTATAAAGTGCGCACGCTACCCTTGTATAATCATTTCAGCGGCAGTCTTCAAAACTCACGGTCATTATACCTCCTACCGCGTTCCGCCAAATCCTTCCCAGGCTGGACCATAATTAATTGTAATAAATACATATCATAATGCTGAGAAAATATCACCAATAATTACGGTTTGAAGTCCTGGGTCTTCATCGTTATTGACGATCTGTGCATTTCAGGAAGTACTCCTTGGCAAGACGCCTCATGGTCGAATAGGGACCAAAATAGAGTCCCCTTCCTAATGAGCATACAGTCAGAAGACCCAAATACCTGGGTAGATCCTAATTCATGCACGAATCCGCTTGACAACTCATCATATGATGAGTATCTTTCAGATTCCTGATAAATTAGAGGCTGATGACTATAAGCTGCCTTGGAGGACCTATGGGACGAACAGTTATGCCCTTTAGTTCTGTCTTGGAAGAGGAGCGTGAAAGATGGAAAGGGTTTCGGCAAGCTCTGAGCAAAGAAGATCGGGAAGCCTTTGATCGCCTTTTCGACCGGGCCAAATTCCATACCCATGCCTCAGTTTACATGGCGCATGCATGGCCACTGGAAACAATTCTTCTCTCTATCTGCCTGGAACACGAAAAAATGCTCAATGATATCCTGAGTAAGCTCAAGGAAACATAAGGGATTAGCTGGGCATATCACTCTTCCTTCTGATCTGTTTCGGATCATTTTTCCTAAACTTTTCCCAATTTCTGCCTATATATTTATATAAAGATAATTTAATTTAAAGATTGCTAAATATAGAAATATAGCTATAATTAGTGACTAAAGGAGAAAATGGGCCATGGAGGACCAAAAAGGGCTCATAAAGGTCGATTACCAGGGCAAGCTCCCATCAGCCAAGGAGACCTCTCTCCTGGCCATGGTTGACAGGTTTATTGCCTCCCAGGATGTCTCCAAGCCCTCTAGGGCCACTTATTCCCGACAGCTTAAGCAGTTTACCTCCTGGCTCCTGAAAACAGGCAAGGTGGAGGCTCTTAATACCCTCCAGAGGCAGGACATCCTGGATTATAGGGCACATCTTCTGGGGCTTGGAAAATCCGCCAATACTGTGGCCGGATACCTGACTTCGGTCAGAAAATTCTTTGAGTGGCTCGAAGCAGAGAAGATCTACCCCAATATCTCCAGAGGGGTGAAAGGCACCAGGAAGGCCAAGGGTTTCCGCAAGGACTGCCTTACTCAGGGGCAGATCCGGGAAGCCCTGGCCTCGATAGACAGGGGGAGCCTGGAAGGACTTAGGGATTACGCCATCTTCAACCTTTTGGTAAGGACCGGCATTAGGACGATTGAGGTAGTCCGTGCCCAGGTGGGAGACTTGAGGCAGCAAGGAGGA
>Ga0187882_1005024_pt1 | contig 10519 bp, 11 predicted proteins | sample June2016WEW_19_1_3_FD_132991 | JGI IMG/M metagenome (GOLD analysis project Ga0187882, IMG submission 132991) | Peatland microbial communities from SPRUCE experiment site at the Marcell Experimental Forest, Minnesota, USA - June2016WEW_19_150 | ecosystem: Environmental > Terrestrial > Soil >...
ATCGGTCAACGCCTTTTCTAAGTCCGCGTAGTCAGTGAGGTCGATTCCGTAGACATCTGAATATTCCTCATGCAACAGGCCGCTGTCTATTGGATGCCGGTCAAGCATCGCATAGAATGTTGCCTTATGTAGAATCGTGACGAAAACGCCGGCCAGTCCACCTCTCTCGAGCAAGTCTTGTCGTTGACTCATGAAGGGACAGTTGGCGAACTTTTTGACGCTGCAGGATTGGTTCCTTTCACCGAAGAGTCTTGCATAGATTTGAGCCACAGTGTTCAGGAATTGCGCGTCCGACGAGAGTTCTTCAACGGACTTGGTGTTGGGTGAGGTCGTGCTGGCTTGGGCCTTGGTTTGCTGCAGTGTTATCACCACCCTTTGGGCTTCGGAGGCCCAATGATCCTTAGACCAGAGCAGGCATGACCACTCGCACTTTTGCTCTGCTTTGGTATCCAGTCGGAGGTCTCGAATGAAATCAGCAGCGAATTTCCCGGCAGCGTTGCCCGCTTGATTTTCTGACAACACAACACATCTCGCTGAAGCGCGGGCAATCTCAAATTAGGTTTTGCATATAATTCCTTCGTCCAGTCATCATTACAGACCGGACCCAATGATTTGGCTAAGGGAGCTCAACTTGGAGCTTTCTAGAAGGCCGAGAAGTTCCTTGTTTATCTTAGCAATTACACCTGGGCCCTCATAGATTAGGGCGGTGTAAAGTTGTACTGAAGAGGCGCCTGCTTCAAAGGCACGCCAGGCATTTAGTCCAGACGATATGCCGCCGCATGCGTTGATCGGAATCTTGCCTTCCGTGTTTCTGTAAATGTCTGCTACGATTCTAAGCATGTCCTCGAAGATTGGAGGGCCACTGAGCCCACCTGTTCCAATGCTGGCTCGCGGTTCATTGATCATCTTTGTGTTAGCCGCCGTTATACCATCCACAGACTTCTTTACACAGGTTTCAACGAGGTCTAGGACGTTCTCGCGCTCTTTCTCAGTGAAATACGGTGGAACCTTCACCCAAACTGATTTTCCACGGCTCCTAACCGCGTTTGTGGCGTCCAGCAGGCTAGTAAGAACCGCTGGGTCTTGAAAAACTCTCACACCCACAGTGTTCGGTGTACTTATGTTCAACTCAATTCCATCTGCCAGTGGCTCCACGACGCGGTAACAACCTGTAAACTCCTCAACGCTCAACCCCGATACGCTTACTATGATTCGTCCGCGATTGTTCTTCTGCTTCTGGAGATTTCCAGCGATTTTTCCAGCCCCGTCGTTTGGGAGCCCCATCGAGTTTACTAGGGAATTCCCTGGGCAACGCCACACCCTCGGCTTGGGGTTACCTTCGCGGGGGTTCAACGTAACCGTGCCCAAAGTCAAGTAGCCAAAACCCATTTTGAAAAGTGCCCTGAACATCTCACAATTCTTGTCGAACCCAGCCGCAAGCCCAACAGGGTTTGGAAACTCCAGATGGCCGACCGAAGTGTTCAATCGTTCATCGTCAACGCAGAAACGGGAACGCAAGAGCGTCCATAACCAAGAACGTTTGAAGAAGCACTTCGCAATGATATGTGCTGTCTCTGGTGGTGTAAGAAACATCGCTGGCTTGGCGATTGTTTTGTATAAACTCAGTTTCAAGGAAAACTACTCAGGTGAATTCGTGGCTACACATGACGCGCTAACTGCTTCATCGGTAAAATAGCCTTCCAATCCCTCCCGGAGTTACCTGGCAACTGCACGCACGATATCCCACGAGTACGAGTGTGTGTCCCACACTCTAACAAGGGAGGATGGGTGGCAGCCACCCATGAGAGGGTGGCATACACCCTCACGAGGGGTGCGACACCCCCAAGGCACACACACGAAAAGCCACCAGAATAGACGGTTCAAATTTGGGTGCCCGCACCATTAGACCCCGCCCCCGCCGCCGCCGCCCCGATTAAGTTATCGGTAAAATTTAAAGGGGGTGGAAAAGTGGAATTAGTGGAGAAAGTCTATTCTTATAAATTATAAGGATAACGTGAGGATGAGCGGTGAAAGCGGTTAGAGCGTTACGCCTTGCAGTAATGCTAGGCGAGAAAGAACGGAAGCATCAAAACCCCATGAAATCATCAAGTCACGTTGAGCTATGGCCGTGCTGGTCCCGAGAGGTAAACCGCCTTCGTGCATGCTCACGTAGATGCGGCGAACGAATGAATAGTAAGCGGGTAAATCAGAACCCGATTCAACGAGGCCGTTATGAATCAGAAATCTCCTAGCCTTCCTAACCTCAAGCATCTCGCCAACCCTGAACATGAGAGAATCCACAACTCCTCTCTTCTCTAAATCACGCTGAGTTAGTAGATTACTCACAATTCACACGCTCCTTCAATCTTCTCTCTTTCAAGCAGAGAAAACAACCTGTAGGTGGCCCAACAGGAGAACCATACTTACGAACCCTACTGTACGATATGTTATGTTTCGGACACCAAGCATAATCAGCCTTCAACTTCTCAGAGTGCCTCTGCTTGCAACCCTCAACCATAGGAGAAGAAACGACAGGGGATTGAACATGTTCAACGGTCAAAAAGCGCCCTCCGATTCCTTATAATTAATAGGAATCAAGCGACCTGCGAAAGAGAACAAGAGCATTCAACGCCTTCTCCTCCTCCTATGAGCGTTCAGTAAGGCAACATGCTTTGACCTGTACTTGCGGAACCATGAGAGCACGTCATCAACAAGAGTATTCGCATGACCATTTCCATCAATGTAGATGGGGCCATGTTCTGCGTCAACGAGGAAAACACGGTGCGGTTTCCCCAAATAGGGAAACTGACCTTCACGGGTAAATTTACCCATAGAACTCGGTTTCCCCATTTGGGGGAACTGAAACTGCAATATCGCAGTGAGGTTGCCTGTGAACCTTTCAAGTCCAATGTTCGAATGTGTGAGGGCTCTCTGGAAAACTTCAACGCAATTCAACTTGTAAGGGTCGAATGGAACCATGTAATCTGTGGCGTAGTCACCGTATGATTCTGCGATGTAAGTGACCTTGCCTGTGTGTGCGTTCACTGAGAACTTGAGGCGTCCATGTGCTCCTACCTTGCATAATTCTAGGAAAGACTCACGTCTCTTTCCAGTGTTCCACTTTTCACCGATTAGTTTGAGTCTTGCATGTTTGGGGAGGCTGCGGTCAGATTCAAGATTCACGTATGAGGATTGATTGTGCTTCTTCTTCGCAGTTCGCTGAGAATTAGAGGCCGCACTCATGTCAATGAACCTCTCTCTTGCAGTGACGTTTGTAATATTGAATGACCTGTTCGAGTCCTCTGAGGTAGACCAGACGGCCAGTTTCAGGGTCTCTCATTGTACTCCTGCATGTTGAGCCTAAGTGAGTGGTAGCGAGAGGAATCTTATAGTGAGTTTCCTTTCCTTTCTCCGAAATAATCAAGTCATCCACTGTCTCAATTCTCGCCTTCATGTTCTCGCCTCCTTTCGGTTGAACGCTCGAAGAACTGCAGGGCGATTTTGAGGTAGTTCTTCCTGTACGTGCTCTGGTAGTGAATGGGAACCGCAGAGTACTTTGTTCGAATTTTGAGAACTGCGTCTATGACCTCATCTGAGATAATCGTGTCGAGAGGAAGATTGAGGGAAGGTTGTAACTTTCTCTTATTCAACGTGGAACGTGGGTGAGTTGACTGCGGAGGCATTTGAACTTCAGACTATCCCCCACCTATCCCCCGTGGGATATCCTCAAACTTATATGAAGGATTTTTCGGTTTTCAGATTAGTTGAATGAGGGAACCCGAATCGTCACGTTCCCAAATTTCTTGCATCCGCTCTGAAGTAACTCCTTGAGGCAGAGGGGGCATCTGCGCTTTCTTTCTTTCATGCCGAGAGTGTTGATTCTCGCATTGTACGATAATCCATGTTTGCTGCAGTACTGATAGTTCCCTTGCTTCTCCTCTCTTCCGTCAAAGGTGGGGTTTCGTATGTGTTGTCGGCACGGAATTCCGTTCATGATAGGTGGAGGTTTAGGTAATACCTCTTGAGTTGACATTGTATTACTCAATCTACACTGCTCTCAGTGGTGAATATAACCATTTATGGGTAACTACCTAAAAATGAGTAATACTTTAATGCTGGCAGCACAACATAGACATGACAACTATGGCCCAAACAATTCCCTTGGTTGTTCCCTTACCTGAGCTTGGCGAATACAGACGCATCCGCAAAGCGTTGTTTGGTGGCGCTTCATGGATTTCCTCCAAACTAGGTGGACATGAAGTGAACCATGAAATCACATACGATAACGGAAAGTTCACGCTCAAGGTAACGGTGAAATTCATGGGTCTGAATTTTGATTCAGTCAAGGACGCTGAGCGTATCGTCAACGGTGATGAGAATCCTTGGACTAGTAAAGGAGTCATGGTTTAGATGAGCGAAGAGGATGAGGAGAACGAAGACGAAGACAATGAGGAGGACTCAATCTAATTGAGCGAAGAACAGAACGAGCAGAAGTCTGCGAGTGAGGAAGTGAAGCACGTTTACTCGAACACGTCTTTCCAGTTGAACATTATTTCAGGCGAGATGACAACGCAGTTCTCATTCAGCTCTGAGCCACGCAGGTTCGTGAGGGACTTGAACAATTTGATGTTGACCTTGCCCTCTCTCCGAGAACGATTAGAGCCAAGCGAAATTGTTGAGGGGTTGATTCCAACAACGAAAATTTCAGCAGCCGAAGGCCCAACGTATCAAGCAACTCCTCAGGACGTTTTGATATTGGCTGACGCTACTCTTGGAGCTTTGCAGGTGAATTTGATTCAGGCGTTCAACTTGGGGAAGCGTGTCACAGTCATCAAAACAGATAGCAGCGGGAACGCTGTTACTGTTGCAGCTTTGAGCGGTGACACTATCGAAGGTTCAAGCTCGGTCAGTCTAACGGCTCAGTACAAGAAAACGATACTCACCGCAGACGGGTCGAATGTTTGGTTAGAGGAAAAATCTAGCGAACTAGTCTAAGACTCAAGGCTTGAAGGAGCGATTTTCTCCCTCACTTTCCCGTAAATCCTGAAACCCTGCTGACTCTTCGCTTTTCTTCTGAGATAATGCAGCTCGCTCTTTCCAATGCAAAGTTTCTCAGCCTCACACTGCGAGAGACAAAGAATCCTTTCCCTAACCTCTCTGGTATCCTGTCTCTCAAGAATTGGAGCAGGTTTAGAGAAATCCAGTTCAGGAGTTGAACCGTTCAGGTATCTTGCTAGCTCAGTGGTTTTCTCTTCAATTACCGTATCCCACTTGAACCTGCGCTCTTTGTAACTCACTCCGCAGTTGAATGTCTCCCTTAGAGTGCCAAGGAGGCGCATTTTACCTTCCCATTGAATCCGATACAGGTAGTCATCTCTAGTGAAAATGAAGTCCTGAGGAGTCAGTTCGTGTGTTTCAAATGCTTGAATTACAGAGAGGTCTACTAGGAATCTGAATGGTTCCTCAAGGTCATAGACCAGAGATTCGCTGGTTTGATAGTGGCTGAGTTCATGCAGGAATCCAACTGCAGGCTCTAACCCAACCGTGTTAACTGCCATTCTGCATTGGATTTTCAAAAATCCGTAACCATAGTTAAGTGCCGCATTGAATGGGTCTGAGGCGTTATTGTTGTGGGTTGTGGTCATGCGACCTTGGAAATGGAGAGGTTCAGGCAAGACCTTTGCGAGTGCTTCCCAATAATGCAAAGCAACTCGCCCCTCAACGGTGCGAATCTGCGGTACAGTTGAGGCTTTGCTGAGCTTCATGGCTTCACGCTTTGTCAGTCGCAGTTCTTTTTCAATGTCGTATCGCTCCCCTAACCATTCTAGAACCTGCAAGCTCTTAGCAATCTTGGCTTGAACAAGCGCCCTCGCTATCGTGAGCTTCCTTTCATGATTATTTGCGGCTTGGAATTGTGCTGCACGTATGTTCGCTTTGACTGGTGTTGGTGGTAGAATGTTGCTGATGGTTGAGCCATCAAAATCCAAGAAGAAAACTGGAATGTTGTGTTTGCTTAACCAGCGTAGTGCTGCTAATGAGATGTGTCCGGTGCAGTTTTCGAGGATTATTGAATCGTACTCTATTCTTCTTGGTAGGAAGAGGTATCGTTCGCCTATGTTGTTGTTTCGCCGTCCATCCGTAATCATGAGTTCAGCGTGTGACTTACTGTTGCTTGCTTGAACTTCAACTCCCCAACCTGAAAGATGTAATGGGTTCATCTCTATAACCTTCTGTGCATTATATCTGCGTTCTATCAAGTAGGATAAGGCAAAGGTAATAATATTATTAATATTTAACGCATTCTATCCAGAGTCATGCAGGTAGGACGTATGCCAGTTATCTTTGAACGTAAAATTTTCCTATCAGGTAGAAGCCTACGAGTGAACATTCCCGAAGAGATTGCGAAAGCCCTAGGCCTCAAGGTGGGAGACACCGTCGCAATATCTTTGACGGATAATCAAATGGTCGTAGAGAAAGCACGAAAGAAGTAGAATCACTCACACTAATGGGCTTTGAGCGTTGACTCCTAAGCTCAACGTATGGCTCCTGCAAAAGGAAAAGCGTCATGTGAAAGGGCGCACAATCAAAGTTCTAGTGCTTAGAGACCAACACAACAAAATAAGGCGAGTAGCGAAATCAAAAATCGAACAGGACAAACTCCTAGAATGGTATGAAGAGTACAATAAGAAGCTGAAAATTGAAGAATTACCTGTCTCGAAGGAGTTAAGGAAGAAGCTCACCCTGATTGTTGATAACGTGCGGAAGCATGGATTCTTTCACCGTATGATGTTCTACGGAATATACAAGAACCCTAAGGAGAGAGAATGGCGTTACCGACGATATGAATGCTTCAAAACTACGCCCTGGGATGCTGTTGAAATGATTCGGGTGAAATCCTACTTCAAAGCATGGTACCCTAAAACCGACATAGGAATCTTCGTATTCCATAAGAACAAAGTCAAGATGTACTATCTTGATTCTTCTAGATGAGTAGGTCAAGCCTACTCTACTCCACATCTCAGTCACGCTCACGTTATTCTTATAATTTATAAGAATGTGAATTCTCCACAAATTCCACTTTTCTACACACATTGAATTTTACCGATAACTTAATCGGGGCGGCGGCGGCGGGGGCGGCGCACCATTAGACCCACACACACGAAAAATGCCTGAAACGACGGTTCAATTTCTGATGCTCGGCGATTGGAGGTTATTGCAGCTTTGCGCCTCAGCCATACCACCTCCCCAAAGAAAACTGACAAGAAACTTGTTCACAAATCTGCGGTTTGAGATGTTGTGATGAACCTGTGAATGCGAAGTCTAAGGTCTGATAGCAACCTCTCTAGATCCATGACCTCAACAATAAACGGTGCTTTTCCAGGTTCATCTGATGTTATTGTAGCCCCTTGTTCTTTCGCAGTATCAACTAGGTAATTGGGGGTAGGCATCCAAAAGACCAGTTGTTCGGCTCTCTTTGTTCTCGCATTCTTGACTTCAATCTCCACTCTGTTGACCGGGAAGGAAACAAATAGTGTTCTCTTGACCGTAACGTCTCGAGAAAAGGCCCCGTTTGCATGATCCCTGTCATCTGGATGTGGACAGTCGTAGGAATCCTCCGGTATTCAGGAAAAGTGTTTGGTTGATCTCTTGGAATTTTGTCGTAGCCATAAAGCTCTCGCTCAAGCCAAGTTTCTTCTTCGCTCTTTCCTAATTGCTTAGCAATTTGTAGGGTGTGACCTACCAGTGGTGTGAGAGACATCCTCTCGTTCAGAATGTTGTTCGCAATCTCCTGTATTGAGAACGAATGTGAATTAATGGCTACTGGTTTCTTTGGCATTGGTAGATTGGGAACGAAGATCGTGTCGTGCAGAGATCCTTTAGCCTCTTGACTGATAGCAGAGATATCGCCGTCAATGAAGATGATTGTGTTTTTCTTTCCAACTTGCTGGACAGTCGTTCCAGCAGAATCCTTTCTACGAGAATGGCTGAGTGCGATGATCGCTACAACCGTTCCGATTATCGTTGCCACAGCAGCCGCCTGAGGCAAGAAGTCACTGGCCCAGTAATTGGTTGGAGTCTGTTGAGAGACATTAACCGCGCTCTGACCTGGTGTGCTTGCTGAACCTGAAACCTCAACATGACTGTAGAGTGTCGTCGAAATCCATCCCGAATGAAGAGTGATTCCAACTAGTTCTCCAGAGAAACCAGATTCATTGTAAGTTGCTTTGATTATTCCATTATAGTAAAGAGATAGTGTGTTGCCTCTTTTGTCAATGGCAAATTCCATAGAAGTATTTGATTGAGGTGAGTATCCTCTAAATTGAAGTACCTTTACTCCATCGCGATAGAGTACGAATTCAGGGTAGGCACCATCTCCCGCCCACTGGTATGAATGAGAAGTGGTATCAACTTCAATACCGATTGAACCATAGGATCGCCCCAACCACTCTCCCTCCGAGCGCGCATGCCAATCATATATAGAAACAGGAAAGCCGCCGTGGTAGATTGATACCCCATTAGGACCGTTGTCATCTAGCTGTATACCATTTCCCAAGAGACGTATTAGACTCGCATTCCCGAGGACAATCCATCCACCCGCGTTCACAAAATCAGTTACGCTCTTGTAATTGAATTCGTCCGTCCAGTCGAAGGGTGTCTGCTGAGCCTCTACGGTAACTTTGTAGCAGACAGAGATGGCTAGGAGGGCGACGAAGAGTAAGGCGTATCTGCTACCTTGAGACAGCGGAGACATTTCAGGACGACAATGAAGGGCTCCTTCCTCTTTTTCAGGTTTATCGTCAGTGACTACTGAATTGGCCAACGTGATGGTTGGATAGCCAGCGAACGCGTTTGCTTCCATCCGCACACCTTTGAACTTCGATGAACTATTCCAACCCTACAATCAGGAACATCTGGTCTCTTTCGGGATGTGCCTGGCGAAATCGATACTTCCCTTGACGCTTGGCCTTTTCACCCCCTTCTCTTGGTATTCAGCAGAACATTGTAGACAAAGTGATTTTGCCAGATTACGAAACCCGGCCTGACCAAGATAAGGAAAGAATTGAAACCCTCTGGGCGAAGGTGCCACAAGGAACCTCTGTGCTTCGTCGAGGGTTGCGTCGTGAGGAATTCGTATGACATCGCCCGACATGACTTCACTTACGGAATCGCTTCGCCATGATCTGGAGAAATCGATGACCATGAAATCGCCGTTAGCTGCGGTACATAAGGAGGCGTGTGTGGTTATCAGGCGTGAATACTGGCAATGGCTTTCATAGGCGTTTCTTCTTTCACCATGTTCGTTCTCATTTGTGGTAATTGTTGACGGTTCTATTATACGCCGCAGAAGCTACTTTCCATGATCGTGATGAATAGGCCAGAGCATAGTTCTCTCTCTGAAATCATGACGAGTAAAGTCGTCACAGTGGACATTAGTGAACGCGTAGAGGAAGCGCTACGGCTTATGATTAGGTTTGATGTGGGATGCGTCATCGTTACTGATAGGTCAAAGCCTGTGGGTATTGTTACTGAGAGGGACGTGACAAGGGCAGCTCTGCGAGGGGACAGTCTGCTCAAACTGCCGGTACGTAGCCTGATGTCTAGGCCGTTGCAGACAGCTCCACCGGACATGGAGACATGGCGCGCTTTTGAGGTCCTTTTGAAGACAGGAGTCAGAAGATTGCCAGTCGTCGCAGATGACAGGCTGGTCGGAATCGTTACAGAAAACGACCTCACCCGATGGGTCCTTCGAATCTTCTACGAACCAAATCTACCACCCGAGATCCGAAACCTTGTCCACAACCCAAGGATCGAAGCCTTTGCAGGGCGAGTGAAATGCCCCAACTGTGGCCATTATCAGGACGAGTGCATCTGCGTTAGAACCGCCTTGGCTGCAGAAGAATAAGCTCCCCAGTCGGATTCAAGATCATCGTCATCAGAGTAATCACCGCAGCAGGCACCGACCAAGAGTGCGTCTCCTGTTAAGGTGGCTACAGCCGAGCAGTTATTTCCATCGACTGCTTTTTCATTTGAATGCGTAGATTGAGTAGATGATTACGGCGAAGCCTAAACTTGTGACCATAGTGCCCGTCGCGATTGCGGCTAGCAGGGCTTCACCAAATACTACATAGAAGAGACCTTCAACGACGGTTCCAGCGGTTATGAGGCTGAAACCTAAGGCTACGTATCGTAAAGGTTCGCTTCTGTTCCGTCTGTAGCCCCTGTAGGCTAAGTATACTATGAAAGCTCCCAAGACGAGAGCAAAAAGCTTCGGGATAGTTGCGAGCCATACGTCCACGGTAAACTCAATCATTAATGCTCCCTTCAAAACTACACCGTTGGTATTGATGTCCACATTCGCGTGAATCGATCCGCCACGTGGTCGTTCACGATTACGTCGATCCTAACATCGCCTTTCTCGAAGCTAACATCTATGCGTCGCAGCAGGCTTCTGTACAGATCGTACCATTTGCCGTCCGTCGTACGCCCCGACTTGACAGCAGCAATCAGCCCCGCCTCG
>Ga0187882_1005026_pt1 | contig 10517 bp, 7 predicted proteins | sample June2016WEW_19_1_3_FD_132991 | JGI IMG/M metagenome (GOLD analysis project Ga0187882, IMG submission 132991) | Peatland microbial communities from SPRUCE experiment site at the Marcell Experimental Forest, Minnesota, USA - June2016WEW_19_150 | ecosystem: Environmental > Terrestrial > Soil >...
AATGTTGGCCCAGGAATCGAAAGTCATTCAAAATCGGCTCGAAGATTACAGTTACTTACGGAAAACCAATATCGGTTGAAAAAATCACCGGCATGGAAGACGAGGATTTCGCCGCTATGCTGACCAATACGATGAGACAAATGCAGTCCGAGGTTCGAATCTCCGAAGGCAAACAACCGTTTAATTATTGATGTTCTACTGTAGTTAAAATATTTAGCCCCACACTATGCCATCCCTGGATTTAGGCTCTCATTGCTGGCGCGGAGCGGTTCTGGCGTTATGGTGTACCTCTCGGCCCGGTTTTCGTATGTCTGTTACGCGGCGTGTTCCGCTGAACCACGCCGTGAGAAGCTTCTCAGCCGGCTTATTTTGTATTACTGAACCTTGAACGCCAAAAAGCGGCCCAAGACGGCATTCACGCGAAGCAAATTTTGTCGATGGCTTTAGGTTCGTAAACCATCCCCACGCACTTACGCCTTTCAGCCACTCTTTGTTTTCACTTGTTAAGACCTCCATCATTGCTTCGTATAAGTCCGATTGTTCCTGAAAATCAACCGCGCCTGAGCTTTCCATATCGCTGACGTTTGTATTGGCGCCCTCAACGCTTCGGAAACCGATTTCGGAAATCATTACCGGCTTGCCGTACATACTATGTATTTTCTCGAGTTGCTGAACTATGTTTATGCTGTCTTTGTTCCCGTACCACGCGTTAATTATCTCTTCGAGCTTTGGATGTTTTTTATTTGTGTAATTAAGATATAAGCTCACGCCGACAAAATCCAGTTGCTCCGCAAAAGATATGTTCATTACCTCGTTGTCCTGAAAAGTTATCACGCTGTTTAAGGAAATACTTCCGTGAAATACTTTTCTTACATCCTTAATTGTATCTTCCCACTTGTTCTTATATTTGGGCTCCGCGACCATCGACTTCATTTCGTTTGTCAGATAAAGCGTATCTGCGCCGCTCTTTTCGGCAAGTAATGCGTACTCTAATAGCATATTTTTATAGCTTTCAAACCAGATATCTGTATTTTCCGGCTTTATTCTTCCGCTCCATGTATTGTCATAGCACACAAGGTTGGGTTTGACGGCGACGTTGATGTGGGCATTTTTTAGGTATGCAATTACTTTTCCGATATCGGCCAATTGATTACTTGGGATGGCGTTCAGTTTCTCAAGGGTGTTGCTGCTTTTTGTCTTCATCCATACCTGCGGTGCAATTATCACGCTATTTGCCCCGGTTTGAATGAGCTGGTCCAGAGAAGCGAATATCTCCGGGTCGTTGAATCCCCCTACCACATCCAGTTCTTGAAGCGTAAATCCTCCGAGTTCAAACGGATTTCCCATCCGGTGCGTAACCGCCCTGACCTCGGCAAAGTCAGCTTGATTGCCTTCGGCGTTATATGCCCTCACGCGGTAATAATAAGTTGTCAGTTTAGTCAGATTTACGTCGGTGTATCTTGTCACGCCGACTCTGTTTATTGCAATCTGCTTGTATTCTCCTTCGGGAGTTGTTTTCCTTTCGATAGCGAATTCCGATTTCCCACTGGTTGTATCTGCCCATTTCAAATAAACTCTGCTGTCCGATAGAGCGATAGCGTCGATTTCTCCGGCTTTGTTCGGCTCGATTGCTCCGCTCGCTCCCGACCAAACCGACAAAACCACAACAACACTAATCACTTTCAATACCGTCGGCGTTTTCTTGATTCGCTCCACTACTATCTTCACTCTTCTTATTACCAGTTAAAATTCGTCAGCTCAAAACTTCTTGCTGTTCACTATATCCACGATACTTCTTTCCAACAACTTATTAAACTCCTCAGGCCGTTCCAGCATTAAAAAATGCCCCGCGCCTTTCATTATCGAAACGTCGAATGATTGCATATATTTGCGGTTCACCTCGGGCTTTGTGGGCCAGAGGTCCGCGTTAATACATCTTACCGGCACCTTGACTTCCTTGAAAACACTTATCATTTTCTTGTCTGCTATTGTTCCTGTATATTCCTCAAGCGCGCTTATCGCGATATTCGGCGGCGCCGATGACATATCGTCTATAATCCATTTTTTAAGTTCGGGGTCGATGCCTTTGCCCATCATCTGTTCCACAAATGTCTTTACCGATGCCTTGAAATCCTTTTTGAATCCGTCGATACCTATCAGCTTGCTGGCTTCCTCTCTGCTGTACCACTCTTCCACGTTTTGCAGGGTATCGACGCCGATAATCCCGATAACTTTCTTCTGCTCTATGCTCGCCGCCGTCGCGACTATTTCCCCGCCGAATGAATGCCCGATTACAATTACCTTGTTTGCGTTAACTGCCTCGATTACCGCCTTAACGTCCTGCGCGAAACTTTCCACCGAATAAATTTTGCGGCCCATGCTTGAATTGCCGTGTCCCGCCAAATCCATCGTAACTACCCGGTATTCCCTGGCAAAAATCGGCACCTGCTCCCGCCAGTATCTGCTGTCGCAGCTCCACCCGTGAACGAATACCAGGGTTACATCCCCGCTGCCGTAAACGTTATAAGTTATCGTTTCCCCGTCAAACGATTTGACACAGAGAATTTGGCCGCAGGGTCTTTTTGCTGAACAGGATAGGGAAAGAATCGCAGTTGCGGCCAGTAAAAATATCAGGAAGCCGAGTCTGTGCATTGAAGAGGTTTTTGCCATAATATCCGCCTTAATTGCAAGTGAATTATATTGTGACAAGCTCTGCGGCACTAACCTTGCTTCTCGCCCCAACCTGTTCGACAAACGCCTCTAACCGTGTCGTCAGCGTCGGGTCCTCCTGGCCGTCGAAGCTGAGGTTCAAAATCGGCATTTCACCGCAGTCGGCGCTCAATCGCCTCGTCTGTGTGCTGACTATCGTCGAAGGCATACACGTAAAGGGCATTACGTTGACGACGCCTCCGAAGCCATCCTCGTGGTATTCCACCATTTTGCCGATGCTCAGTATCGCCTCGCCTTCGAACGAGTCGTCGATATATGGCTTGGCAAGTTCGATAACGTGCTTTATCGGAAGCTCTGCCAGTCGGCCAAACCTCTTCTCCAAAGGCGCCGCAAGCGTTCGCTCAATTCTGTGCTGGAAGAAGTTTTGAATCGCATTATTGAACAGGTTCCTCATCTGGCCCCCGCGTTTTGCCATTTTGTTTCTTGTGAAATTGGTGTAATAAATCCATTCCGCAAGGGGGGCGAGGTCGCAGGCCGCACCAAGCTCTTCAAGCCGGCGAATGATATTGAGATTTGCGAACGGGTGATTGCGAACGTAAATCTCGCCCACGACTCCTATCCTCGGTTTTTGCAGCTTGTTGTTCAGTTTGACTTTAGCGAAGTCATCGGCGAACCGCTCGAACAACCGGACCTTGCCCGCTAACGGGCTGCGCTTCTCCACCTCTTCAACCCATTGCCGAACGCAATTTTCGTAAACCTCCTGTGCCTGTTTCGGCTCGGCCGCAAACGGCCGCAATCGCAAAATCAATTTGTGCAGAAGGTCTATGCCTGCGATTGATGTCCAGATGTCTTTTATAAAAGTCATGGCCCAGGTGAACCCGGCCTGCCCTGAGCTTGTCGAATGGGTCGAACCGTCGAAACTGTTCACAAACTGACTGTAGAAACTGCTGTCCTGATTTGGCGAGACGACGATGGCCTCATCCACGCCTGCTTGTTTTAGAATTAACCGCTGCATACAGTGATACAGCCCGAATCTGCATGGCCCCGATGCCCCCGGCATAAAAAACGCCGCGTCTTCCGGTTTCACCCCGTCCCGGCTGAGCACGCTCAGCATTTCACCGCAGGTTATCGCGCAGGGCAGACATTCCTTGCCCGTCGTATAAGCCCTTCCCCGCATAAGCGCCGCTTCGTCCGCTATCGGCATAACCTCAGCTGGTTGCCCGTAAGCCCGCAGGCACCCGGCCATCCCGTAAGATGCGTCGCCCATATACGGCACATACAGCGTCCTCTTCCCAGCATCCGTTTTCCTTCCTTTGTTTTCTGCCTTCTGCCTTCTGCCTTCTGTCTTCTCTTTATAATTCTTCAAGCTTTCTAAAAATGCCTCAATCCGCGTAACAACGCCTGCGTCCGCGGAGTGCTCGTCGATTTCTAATTGCAGGCAGGGTTTGCTTCCCATTATGTCCTTGAAGAACGGCATCAGGAACGAATCAGGCCCGCAGCTGAAGTTTGACAGGTAAACCGCGAAGAGCCGATTGTCCTGCCTGATTATGTCCGCAGCTCGCAAAATCTTTTGCCCGTATGACCAGTAAATCTCGCTGTGAAGTTTTTCGTCGCCCGGCTGGGCCTGGCTGAAATCGAGCATATCAATCGGCATCATTTCCACGCCCGCGTCCGTGAATTTTTTCGGCAATTGCAAACTCACGCCTTCGTCGCAGCCGTTGTATGGTCTGCTCACAAGAATAAAAAGTTTTTCGCCCTCTCTGATGTTCGCCAGAATCTCTCTGCCTTTGTCCGTCAGTGACTTATCGAAACCTCGCTGTGCCTCAAATCCCTTCTCCATCGCCCGTTGTGCCTCAAAAGGCGAAACATTCAGTCGTTTGCCTAATTCCACAAATGTCTTTTTCGCGAGCTTATCGCCTTCGCCAAGACGCAGGGGGGCAATTAATAATTTCGTTTTGCCAAGCTTATCGCCGAATGCGCTTCGCACCTGGTACGGGAAGCTTTGAACGTATGGGCAGAAATGATTATGCTTATTTTGCGGGAAGCTGGCGACCGTCGAAACTATGCTCGGCAGGAATATATAATCCACACCTTTTTCGATTAGTTCGACAATATGTCCATAGGCGACTTTTACCGGAAAACACGGCTGCGCCGTCACCGATTCCACGCCCTTGCGAATTGTCTCTTTCGATGTCCTGCCTGATAACACAACCTCGAATCCCAGTTCCCTGAAAAATTGTGAAAATGTGGGCAGCAACTGCCACGATGCCAGCGACATCGGTATTCCAATTTTTTTAGGTTTGAGATTTGAAATTTGAGATTTCGAATTCAGCCCTGCAAATTCGAGCAATTTTTTCTGACGGTATTCGAAAGCCCCGAACCGGCTCTTCTTTTGAGCGGTTTTCTTGACGTTATACCTGTCGCATCGCGAGCCGTAATATAACGGCTCGGAACCGGCCATTTGAACCTTCTTTATCTCGCAATGATTGGAGCAGTGGTCGCACGCGAATGATTCCACGGTATAATTGGCATTTACGAGATTCTCAAATCCCTTGAATTTGCTTTGCGGCCTGACGCCTGTCTGCTGAGCGGCCTGTTCGATATGTTCCGCCGCGATTGCCGCCGCCCCCAGCGCGCCAGTGCATTCGTGATGTTCCGGCACCATAATCGGCTTGCCCGTTACCTTCTCGAATGCTGCCCATACCGCCTTGTTGAACGCCGTCCCGCCCTGGAAGCAGATATTGTCCCCGATTTTGCGTCTGCCTACGACCCGGTTGAGATAATTTGCCACGATGGAATAGCTCAAACCCGCTACAAGATCCTCGGTGGCCGCTCCCTGCTGCTGATAGCTCAGCAAATCCGATTCCATAAAAACGGTGCATCGCTCGCCTAATTTGACAGGTGATTTGCTCGCGAAGGCCAGTTGGGCGAACTCGTCTTTGATGCTTATGCCTAATCGATTCGCCTGCTCCTCGATAAATGACCCTGTCCCCGCGGCACATGCGTGGTTCATTTCGAAGTCCACGACCACGCCATTGTTCAGCGAGATATATTTGCTGTCCTGCCCGCCTATTTCAAAAATGGTGTCCACTTTCGGATTGACGATTGCCGCGCCCGTTGCCTGGGCAGTGATTTCATTTATTACGACGTCGGCGCCGATGAAGTCGCCCGTGAGGTATCTGCCCGAGCCGGTGCTGGCTGCTCCGATGATTTTGACCTTGTTCTGGACCTGGTCGCCGATTGCTTTCATCACCTGATGTATCGCGTCTAACGGTCTGCCTGCGGTCATAAGGTAAATTTTGGCGAGGATGCGTTTCTGCTTGTCCATCACAACAGCTTTTGTGCTCAGCGACCCGACATCAACGCCGAGGTACGCCTCTATCGGTTCAATGGCGTTGGCAAGCAGGTCGCTGCGAACATGATTTTTAGGAGGAGGCAAAACAGGCGTCGCGAGTACCTCTCTGCGCGGGGCATTTTGAAGCGATGAACTCTGCCTGCTGATATATTCGTCGATTCTTTCTAACAGCGAATTGGCGGGGATACTGTGCTGCAATCCCTTGCTTTTTGCGGTTAAACAAGCGCCGATTGCGCCGGTGAAAAAGTGCGCATCCGGGACTAAGACCTCGCCCGGTCTGGTTTCAAATACCTCCTCGACAGCCCTGACCACGCCCGCGTTGGCGGCGACACCTCCTGTAAAGACGATTGGCTTGACAAATTCCCGTCCGCAGCCGAGGTTGCTTTTCAAATTGCGGGCAAGCGCAAGGCAAAGCACCGCGAGGATGTCGCAGACCGGCGTCGCCTGCTGCTGGAGGTGAATCATATCGCTTTTCGCGAAGACCGAGCATCGGCCCGCCATTCGCGGCACGTTTTTGCTCTGCACGGCCAGTTGGCTGAATTCGTTTTCGATATTTATTCCCAGCCGGTCCGCCTGCTGGTCGAGAAAGGAACCTGTCCCCGCGGCGCAGACGGTGTTCAGGGCGAAATCTCTCACCCGTCCCTCGCCGGGCTGCAGGAATATGAGCTTGCTGTCCTGTCCTCCCATTTCGATGACCGTCGCGCTTTGTATCTCCGGGTATAGGTGCGTTATCGCGGCGGCCTGTGCGGCCACCTCATTTACGAACGGAATTCCCAGTATTTTTGCGGGTAATCGGGCGGCGGAGCCGGTCGCCGCGATTGTCTCTACGCAGGCGGGGTTTATCTTCGCCAATATGTCCCGCAACTGCGTTCGGAATGTCTCTACGGGTTTGCCTTTTGTCCGCCTGTAGTCCGACAGCACAATGCGGTTTTCGTTATCAAGGATGACTATGTCGCTGCTTGTCGAGCCGATGTCGATACCGAGACAGAGCGTTCTTCTGCCTTGAAGGGGTTCAAGGTTTTGCCCTGTGGTTCTCTGTGACGAAATTAACTCCGGCTTTCCTTGCTCCATAAATCCTTTCTCCAGTTTCAATCTTACATCCCTGAATAAGCGGATTAGTATAACATTTTTGTCTCCGGCGGACAAGTTTCCGTTTTTCCGCGGGTGATGCCTGGGACATTACGTTTCGTTTTTTAAAAAGATATTGGCTTTTGTACCGACAAATACCATTCGCATATCAACTATACACATATTAACTGTTCTGTCAAGCACTATTTTAAATATTTTTCAAAAATTTTTATTCGGCTTGGCCCAGCTTCGTTAAGAAACTTCCGACTTCGCTAAGAGCTACGCCGGACGAGTCGCCGAGGTCTCCGTTTCACTCCGAAAAGTTTAGTCTGGCGAATTCGCCGTGATACTTCTTCGCCGCTTCATCGTATGCCTTTGCTGCCTCGATTTGGCTGTCGAAGTAACCAAGAAATAATCTTTTCCCTTTATTGCCGATACTGGCGCCCCATCGCTTGCCTCGTTTGTTAAAACATACTCCGGCAAATTGTGACGATGTGTTTTCTCTTTTTAATTTGTTGCAGTTATTTTGAGAGTATGTCGCAAGGCGTAAATTTGCCCTGCGGTTATCGAGGCCGTCGCGGTTCTTGTGGTCAACTAATAGCCCTGCTGGTGCGCTCATTATCTCCCTGTGCATCGAAACCGTCTTTGTCTGCTTCGAGTCATACTTGTAGTTTATCGCTGCGTAGAATTTGCCGAAACTTCCTTTGATGTACCACTTGAATTTACTGAGACGCTCGTAATCCTTCTGGTCAAGAATTGCGAATTGCCCGTCGCCTAACCAAATCCGCCGGTACGTGTAGCCGAAGCGCAAAAGCCGGTAAAGTAACAAAGGCCACACGCAAATCAGGTCCAGACAAATCGGTATTCTTATGTGAATCATTGACATAGCAGCCTCCGGCTTTTGCGAATTCCTAAATTCTAAATCCTAATTTCTAAACAAATCCTAAACTCTAATGACCAAATGCTCTAAACTGTCGGCGGCAGCCGTTTGGGATTTGGGATTTTGGTAATTTGTAATTGTTTAGGATTTAGTGTTTAGGGTTTAGTATTTCGTAGGTCATACCTACCCGAGAAACCCACAAGGTTCCTCTGTAATTGGCGCGAACTTGCGCGGTTTTGACGAAAAATCCGATTTTGGGGATGCCTCGAAATGAACTTAACTCGTTGCGGGAAAAGGAATAGAAAAAATTTTAAGAATTTTGGGATTTACCAAAAAACACTTGCGCGAAAATGGATAACAACTGTTTTTGTCCTGAATTTAAGCCGTTGATAATAAAGGAGTTACGATAATAACAAGTGGAGAAATGTCACCGTGTTATCTGTAAGTGCTGATAAAGAAGGACTTTAACGCTGCTTATTAATGTATGCCGTCTTAGCCTTTTTGGTAACGGTTATTATCTATAATTTTATAAATTTAGCTAAAAATCTTGGTCTTGCGTAAAATGCTCTTGATGTAGAACCATGTCCCGCACCTTTTGTCCTTGGTTGGATGTAATATCTCATTTTGCCGGTCAAAGCGTTAAATCCTTTATGAGGATCAAGCAAAGTATTTCTGACAAGATCGTAATCCGCTTTCACCGCATCATACAACTCGCCATGTAAATCAAATTCTACGACAGAATGAAGATAACTTGGCTCATCAACGTGTTTGCCGACAGTCCTCACCACAACCACTATCTTTTCAAGCTTTGCGAGAAGATGGCTGTCTTCAAATTCTTTCTGACAAACATTTACAGGGTCAATCATTGTAATGGCCATTGTTTCTTTGAAAGCAAGTTTCCCATCTTTTTTGAACTTGAGCGGAATCGACTTTAATTCCCATGAACCAAAATTTGTTTTAGATATGTTTTAATTTACCCAAAGTTGAAACTCTGGATAGGATTCCTTGTCGTAGAAATCTAAATCTTTGTCGTCTTCCCAGACAAGTTCGGTAAAATTTTCGTAATCTTCGTTGTAGCCCTTGCAAACAACAATTGACTGTGTGAATGGGTTAAACCTTAAAACCATTTTAGCCCAAAATGGGCTTAAAGTGATAGTGGCACTTCTAATCCAGTGCATAAACGCCTCTTGCAACAAAATGGATGTACCCTTTGTCTCTTAAATACTGTAATTGTTGTCTTATCTTATCCTTGACGTGTCTGTTATTTGGATGTTTTTGTTTCAATACGCCTTCGTAAGCATATACTTCATCAAGGTTAAATCTTTTTTTGTCAATTTTATCAACGCAATTCATGACGTCTAAAGTCCATCCCCTTTCTAAGGGTTCTTTTTCTTCCCTAAGAAATAAGGTTTTATTCCACTTATATAGAATCTCCTTTTTCGGCACTATATTTCCTTCTTTGACATAAAATATCTTGCCTGTCTGTGGGATATTTCGCAAAGAGATATTGCAGCCGACCCAACCGGCCCTTCTTGCCGACGGGGAAAGTGGTTTTCTTTTTTCAATAATATCTGGAGTAAAGAAATGTTTGGGGATTACAAGAAAATTCATAACTTCATAATTCTTCAAACTGTAATTCAACACAAACAAATTTGGGTTGCTATCGCTTTGTAACCGCTCAATCATCGTCCGGTAGGCCCCATTAACAATTTTAATTCCGACAGAATCTTTTTTGCTTTTCAACTCATACTCTTCCTCGCATTTTGAACAGAAGAAATCTGCGACGGGCTTGTTGCTTTCGTAGTGGTTGATGCCGAAACCACAAGCTGGACAATAAATTTCATTGCCGACCCACGATTCGGTTATAACTCTTATTTTTTGAGAACTACTGTGATATCTATCTGCGGCTTTTATGTCTAAGAGGGTATGCATACGTACAATTCAAAATTTGTGCTTTCATTGGTTGTTGTTTTGCAAACTTTTCCATCAATCCGTTAATTCCGTTTTTTCATCGACCACAGCAAAGATTTTGTTCGCCCGATAGCTTGATTCTACGATTTACGGAAAATAGAAACAAGGCAATTTTGAGAACGTAATAAAAACAAGTATTTTAAGAATCCGCGTCCGCATCCCTAAATCAGCAATCGACATTCGGCAATCGTCAATTATTTACTCCGCGTCCCTCAATCTGCAATCCGCCCTACAATTGTTCGCAATGCGCCGCCGTTTCGGCGGCGGCTAAACCCGCCAAACTGTGTGGCGGAATCTATTCATTTACAAAGAACAATTTATTGAACAAGACAGGGAACGTTGGGTATAATGGCGGGCGGACAAATATGGAAGACCATAAGAAAAAATTAGCGAGGCAGGTAGCTGGGCTGATAGAGGTATTGCCGCCGATGCCTGAGAACGTCTGCCGGCTGATGAGCGAGGACGTTGATTCAAGCGAAGGACAAAAGCAGGTGCGGGCGCTGATAGCGAATGACCCGGGGTTATGCACGGACCTTTTGCACTTAGCGTGCGATTTTTGTCTCGGGACGGGCA
>Ga0187882_1005028_pt1 | contig 10516 bp, 10 predicted proteins | sample June2016WEW_19_1_3_FD_132991 | JGI IMG/M metagenome (GOLD analysis project Ga0187882, IMG submission 132991) | Peatland microbial communities from SPRUCE experiment site at the Marcell Experimental Forest, Minnesota, USA - June2016WEW_19_150 | ecosystem: Environmental > Terrestrial > Soil >...
ACGCGATTCCTGCCAAGGAAACGAATGTCGGAGCGGTGCGGCAGTTCTTCAAGGGCCCGACCGCCACCCTGGACGAATTGGAGCTGCACGTGACCACGCTCAACCCGGGGGCGACCTCGCATGCGCCGCACAAGCATGCGAATGAGGAGTTGGTGATCGTGAAAGAAGGGACGGTTGAAGCGCTGGTGAACGGTGAGTGGAAAAGGGTAGGGCCGGGGTCAGTGATCTTCAACGCCTCGAATCAATTGCACGGGATCAGAAACGTCGGCTCCATGTCGGCCACCTATCATGTGATCAACTGGACTTCGCCGGGGACTTTGGTAAAGAAGGCGCAGCCGTAGGCCCATGCTTGTCCCAGTGTCCCTACTGACACCCTGTGTCCTGGCGCATACGATCGGCCTGTTTTGGGCTGGCGCAATCCTCCATCTTTTCAATCGATTGAGTTCTTGCCGAGCTGCTAATCTTGGGCCAGCCAATTGCATGCCCCTGCGCAGGATTGCCGAAAAGGAGTTTCTATGATCAAGCGCATAGTTGCTTTGGCAGTCATATTCGTTTGCACCTCCGTCGCCTGGGTCGTTCTCGGAGTCACGATCTTCGTTCGGACCGAGTCACCGCTATCTGACGAACTCCGCTCGCGCGTTGCGTCCAGTTGGGGCACGGCCCAGACGCAGACGCCGCCGACAGCCACCTACCAACGGGAGGTCGTGCGGCTGGTCGAAGTGGAGAAGAAATCAAAGGTCGTGAAGAAGAATGAAGCCGTTCCCCTGGCACTCGAAGCGAGCAAGGTGGACGTATCCTTCGATCTTGTGCATCGGCAAAAAGGATTGCTGTGGTACAGCACGTATACCATCGTGTTCGGCGGAGATTACAGTTTCCCGAATCCGGCTGGACAGGACCAGGTCGTGACGTTCCGGCTCGAGTTTCCCTCCCGGCAGGCGATTTACGATGACCTGACGATGACTGTGGATGGTCATCCGCTTACCGTCAAGAACGAGAGCAACAACGCAGTTGGGTCGGTACTAGTCGCGGCTGGGAAGACAGTGATTCTGCACGCTGGCTATCGCTCGCAGGGTCTCGATTCGTGGCGCTACAGTTTTGGCGAAGGCATCTCCCAAATCCGCGACTTCACTTTGAATATGCACACGAACTTCAAAGGCATCGATTTCCCCGAGCGCACACTCTCGCCGACCACGAAATCGGAAACCGCTCTAGGATGGGACCTGAAATGGACCTACAAGAATCTGGTCTCCGGCTATGACATTGGAATGAAGATGCCTGAGAAGCTGCAACCCGGTCCCTTGGCGGGGAAGATCAGTCTCTTTGCTCCGGTGTCGCTCTTCTTCTTTTTCTTCCTGATGTTCATCATCACGACGGTCCGCGGCATCGACTTGCACCCGATGAACTACTTCTTCCTGGCTGCCGCGTTCTTCTCCTTCCACCTCTTGCTGGCGTATTTGGTGGACCACATCTCGATTCACTTGGCATTTGCGATCTGCTCGCTGGTCTCTATTTTCCTGGTAATCAGCTATCTGCGTCTCGTCGCCGGAATCCGGTTTGCGGCTGTCGAAGCGGGTCTCACGCAATTGGTGTACCTCGTTTTCTTTTCCTATGCGTTCTTCTTCAAGGGCTTTACAGGACTTGCGGTCACGATCGGTTCGATTGTGACGCTGTTCGTGGTGATGCAAATGACTGGGCGGATCAAGTGGGAGGAGAAGTTTGCCAAGTTCAAGCCATGAGAGGCAGTAAAGAACGCCTAGACCCCTCGGTTCCGCTCGGGATAGGTTCCGGCGGATCCACGAGGAAGAGAGATGCCGCCCTTGGATCGACATGCGAAAGGGTTTGCGTCGATGGCGCCGCGTGGCTAAGATTCGCCTAGCTTCACTTGCGGAGGCACATATGCGTCGGCTCGTCACTTTTCTCCTCGTTCTGATGATCGCGATGGTATTGGGGTACGCAACACCTGCCAAAGCACAGATCGGCAAGGACGTGCGGATTTCTGCGGGTTCGCCGGAAGACAAGGCGCTGACCGAAATCTCCAGCACTGCCGATGCGGCCCAGAAGCTCGACCTAATTCAGAAGTTCCAGGCCGACTACGGTCAGGGTGACATGGCGGTGGTGGCCTACGAGCAGTTCGTCAACTACTACTTGCAGCAAAAGGACTACGACAAAGTCTTCGAATACGGAGAAAAACTATTCCAGGTGGACCCGAATAACCTCGCCAACGGCGTCAACCTGGTGCGGGCGGCGCAAGAGAGGGGCGACACAGCGAAACTGTTCGATTACGGCGAAAGAGTTGGCGCCATTGTCACCCGGTACAAAGCGCAAGGACCGCTGGAAGGGGTGGCCGACGCCGAGTGGAACGCGACGAAGGCGAAAGCCCTCGAGCAAACTGCGGACAATCGAACCTACGTCGAGCAAACCCTGTTTGTGACCGCATACCATGCGCAGGACCCCGCGGCGCGCGCCGGATTACTGGCGCGGTTCGCGAGCTCGTTTCCCGATTCCAGCTACGCCAACCAGGCATGGGAGATCGCCGCAACCTCCTATCAGCAGGCTCAGAACTATCCGAAGATGCTCGAGGTAGCGAATGGAGTTTTGGCGAAGGACCCCAATTCCTTGGGCGTGCTGATCTTGCTCGCCGATTACTACAGCGGGAAGGGCGAGGAGCTGGACAAGGGGGAGGCCGATGCAAACAAGGCTCTCGACGTGCTGGCAACCGCCAAGAAGCCGGATGGGGTGACCGACGAGCAATGGCAGCAGCAGACTTCTTTGCAGAAGGGATTGGCGCTAAGTTCCCTGGGGCAGGTGGATATCTGGCGGAAGAAGAACGTCGAGGCGATCGGACAGTTCAAGGTTGCCGCTCCTTTGCTGAAGCCGAATGCGCTGCTCTATGCGAAGAACCAGTACCTGATGGGACTCGCGCTCCTCAATCTGAAGCGTGTGGCCGAGGCGGAGACCGCGCTGACCGAGGCGGCCGCGGCGGATACTCCATACAAAGCGCTGGCGCAGGAAAAACTGAATGGCCTCGCGGCGGCGCCGCGGAGGAGGCCGTAAGAAGACTGAGCACCGCGGAGTAACCTTGCTGCATCTAAAGGGCGGGCAACCACCTGGACTCAGGCGGGCGGAACACTCCCGGAGCGAAAGATGGCAGACAAGGCAACGTTCGGTGCAGGATGCTTTTGGGGTATTGAAGCGGCATTTCGCCGCGTGCCCGGAGTGATGGATACGGCCGCCGGCTATGCGGGTGGGCATTTCCCGAATCCCACCTACCGGGATGTGTGCACGGACGAAACGGGTCATGCCGAAGCGGTGGAAGTGACCTACGACCCGGTGGAATTGAGCTACGACGAGCTCTTGAACGTTTTCTGGCAGGTCCATGATCCCACTCAGGTCAACCGGCAGGGGCCGGACGTGGGGACGCAATATCGCTCGGTAATTTTCTTCCACACCCCGGAGCAGGAAGCGGCAGCGCGGAAATCAAAGGCGGCGCTGGAGGCTTCAGGCCGGTTCCAGAAGCCGATCGCGACCGAGATTCTCCCGGCGGGGTCGTTCTACCGCGCGGAGGAGTACCACCAGCGCTACCTCGAGAAGCGCGGCGCTGCCTCATGCCACCTCTAACGCTCACTTTGATCTGCTACTCACTTCCTATACGGAGAGAGTGGGATTCGAACGTGAGGCGCTTTGCGGGCGTTGCTCGAAAAACGCTCGTTCGCAACATGTTGTGAAGTCCAGCTTTAACGCCCGGCTTTGACGCGGCTGGCGGGGAGAGCGTGATCCTCCCCCGGCTTGAACGCGACACCTGCAAGCACATTGCTGAAATCGGGAATCGTCTGCTAGGCTAACAAGAGCGACCGCGCTGCGGAGAGGTGTCTGAGCGGTTGAAAGAGCTCGCCTCGAAAGCGAGTGTAGGGGAACCCTACCGTGGGTTCGAATCCCACCCTCTCCGCCATCACCCTTCTCGCGACGGGTTCGTCAAAAACCGGAACAAAATCCCTGTGTCTTATCGCCGGGTGGCGAAAAACGATTGGAGGATGGCCGCGCACTCTTCGGCGAGAACTCCGGAAGCGACTTCGACGCGGTGGTTGAGCTGTGGGTGAGATAGGACATCGAAGCAAGAGTGTACCGCGCCGCCCTTGGGATCATCGCATCCGTAGACAAGGCGGGCCATTCGCGCTTGGATCATGGCGCCGGCGCACATGGCGCAAGGCTCGATGGTGACGTAGAGGGAAGAGCCGGCGAGGCGGTAGTTGCCGAGGACGCGGGCAGCCTCCCGCAAAACGACGATTTCGGCGTGCGCCGTGGGATCGCCATCGCGAATGGTGCGGTTGCCGGAACGGGCCAGGATCTGGCCGTCGCGGACGATGACCGCGCCGACGGGCACTTCCCCGGCCGCGGCCGCAGCGCTAGCCTCCTCCAGCGCCGCCCGCATGAACTGGACGTCAGCCTCCATCACCGGCCAAGAATAGCATGGACGAAGGTGTGGACCGCGGGTAGCGGGTCATTCCCGCGAGCAGCTAGCTCTTGGTACAAGGAAATAACGCAGGTCGCCGGGTACGCCATCATCCAGAATCAAGCACGGTCGGCAGAGGGCGTAAATTCCCAGAACGGAACTTCTGGGGAGTCAGCGAGATTTCACTTCTCCGAGTGCCGCGTTAATCAGCACTTGCCCATTCCACGTGCCGTTGAAGAACCCACCCCGATCACAAACATAGGAATACTGCTTTCCGGAAATACTTCTTCGGTGCCGTCTGAGGATTTGAGGATGGCTCGCTCGTGTAGTTGAGCGAAAAGCTCTGCGCGAGCGAATTGATCCGCCGCGTCCGCCACCCGTTCACGGGCCTCGACGTGCAATTTCAGCTCTCTGCCTGACCCTTATTCTTTACTGTTTGCATCACCTTACTCCGGTCCGAGTTGACTGAGCCGCCGCAAGCGAGGCATGGCAGGCGTCGAAGAAATCGAGCTCCGCTTGGTGGACGTGCGTGCGCACGCTCACCGGATCGCCAAAGTCGAGCACGTTGTCGTCGGCTGGATCGTAGGCCGGCCACTTTGGCAATCCCGCGCCATTCGGATCGCCGGTCTTCGCGAAGTTCGTCCAGTAGCTCATGATCGTCTCCGAAAGCTTCCGATCCGTGTCGTCCCAGGGAAACGGGTAGATCATGAAATTGCCGAATACATGCGCGAGATCGAGCGCATGAAACGCGCCCAGTCGCTCGCCCTCCGGTCCGGGCGGCCGGTGGCTGAAGTAGTAACGATACGCCGGGCGGTGCCCCGTTTTCGTCTGCATGCGCGCCCAATAACGCATTTCCCATGATCTCTTGTCGCAGTACGACGCGTAAGCCGACTCGAGCGCCTGCGGGTCCGAATCCGCAGGGTAGGCCTTCAAAAACTGGCCGGCCATGTCTCCATAGCGCTGCTTCACGGCCGCGACAAACAACGCCGCGCTGATTTCTTGCGGAGCACAGGGGCTAGTTCTTGCTGGGCTTTTTCGGAGTCAGATCGCAAGCCTGCTTCACCCGGGCGAGATCGAGGCCAGCGGGCGAGAATTCCGCGATTTCGGGGCCGTTTCGGCCACGGATTTCCACCTTGAAGACATGAGCTCCGATCAACTCGCGCGTGGTGCCTTTGTCCATGGAGAGGAAACGGCCACGAATCCAGTTCCAGCCGTGATAGCTGTGCGTGTCGTCGACGCGGACCATGACCTCCATCTGGGGCTGTCCCCAAAAGCCGGGACGGTTGGGCGGGCCCAGCCGGATGCCGGGATTGAAGTCGGCGTAGGTGTACTTGCCATTGGTGCAGACGAGTTCGATTCGCGGCTTGTAATCCGGGTCTTCGCTCAGGTAGTTGTCCGACAGAAGCTCGAAGCGGACCTTCTTGGCGGCGGTCATCTTATCCTCGGAATGGAACTCGATCCACTTTCCGCCGACGTTGACGCCGTCACTTTCGTCCTGAGAAGGGCTCCTGACACCGCTCCTCTGGGCGCTGGCCGACAGCGCCGCCGCGCAAACCACTGCCAAGCCTGCAAAGAAGGCCTTCGTGGCCAAGGCCCGACGGTTTCCTCTAGGAAAGAATTGCGACGATTTCAAGGTCTCCTCCATACGGGACATTGTTACCTATTGAACCCGGAAAACCAACAGAAGTTGCACTGCTCGCTCCAGGAAATCAATCGCCTAGGAATTTTCGAGTTTCCTTTGTGCCACGGCCATTTCTGGTCTTGTCGCGGTCTGCAGCCTCCGTCATATGCTCCTCCTGGCTTGTCATTCCCTATCACACAGAAGTTCCTCTTCTCGGATTATGCCAGCACTTTCGGCGGCCCTACTTTCAGCCTAAAGGGTTTTTCCGCCAGTTTCTCCACAAGGCCGTGAATCGCTAAAGGGCCAGCTGCCCCAACGGATGACAACCTCCGCCTCGCTCCTCACACGCGGGCTCCCACGTTTTGCGCACCGCATGCTACTATCACCGCGAAGCCATGAAAACGCCGCGCACCTTTCTAGCCTTCGTTCTCACGCTTCTCTCCTGCGCGCCACTCGCCGCGCAATCAACGCAGCCCCATCCTGCGCCAAGCGCGCACGCAATCGTCCTTCACGCCGCGCGCCTGCTCGACGTCGAATCCGGACACATCACCACCCCCGGCGAAATCCTGGTCTATGGCGGCGCCATAGCCGAAGTCGGCGCGAAAGTCACCCGCCCCTCCGGCGCCGAAATCATTGATCTCGGCGATACCACTCTTCTCCCCGGCCTTATCGACGCGCACGTCCACCTCTTCCTTCACCCCGGTGCGGAAGATCTTCAAACCGTCCAGGAATCCGTCCCCCAGCGCACCATCATGGCCACCCTCGCCGCTCGCGACGACCTCATGGCCGGATTCACTGCTGAGCGCGACATGGGCACCGAAGGCGCAGGCTCCGCCGACACAGCCGTCCGCAACGCCATCAATCAGGGCCAGATTCCCGGCCCGCGCCTGCGCATCAGCGGCAATGCCATCAACATTCTCGGCGGCCACGAAGACGCCATCGGCTACAACCCTGAGCAGCACGTGCTTCCCAACGCTACCTACGCCAACAACGCCGCCGAGCTCGTTACCGTCATCCGCGAGCAAATCAAGGAAGGCGCGGACTTCATCAAGATTTACGAGACCGGCGGGGACTCGCTCGTGAACGGCCGTCTCTCCACTCCATTCCAGTACACCGAGGACGAACTCGTCGCCGCCGTGCGCGAGGCCGCGCGCACAGGCAATCGCGTCGCGGTCCACGCCACCGGTGAACCCGGAGCACTCTACGCAGCTCGCGCTGGCGTCGAATCCATCGAGCATGCCTATCAACTTAGCGATGAGACCATGCGCATCATGCGCGAAAAGCAAATCTTCGCCCTCCCCACTTTTACCATCGCCGAATATTTCGCGGACCACGCTGCCACCCCAGAAGCCGCCGCCCGTGAACGCCAGTTGCTCGACCTACACGCCGGCGAATTCAAGAGGCAGCTCGCTGCCGGCGTTCCCATCGCAATGGGTTCTGACGTCGGCCCATTTCCGCACGGCACGCAAGCGCGCGAGTTCGTCTTGATGGTGAAATTCGGAATGTCGCCGCTGGCTGCCATCCAGGCCGGCACCGTGAACGGCGCAAAATTATTGGGCTGGCAGGATAAAATCGGCGTCCTCAAGCCCGGCTACGCCGCCGATGTAGTCGCCGTCCCCGGCAGCCCCCTCGACGACATCACCGCCCTGCAGAAAGTTTCCTTCGTAATGAAAAACGGCGCCATCTACCGCAAGTAACCCGTCTCCTTGTTTTCCGCGAAGCGCCTAGCGCCAGCAGCCAGTATCCCGCCCCCACACTTGTGGCGGCGAAGCATTCGACTCGCATAGTGCTCTGCATCGGTGAAAGTGATGCTAATGCGGATTCTCAGCGGATGGGTTCAATGAATTTTGCAGGTCAACTCACTGGAATGGGTCCGCTGTCAGAACCCGTTCCAGAAGTTCGACGCACATTTGCCGTTTTCGATGTCCAAAAGGAAATCCGCGCTTAGACCATTCCTAACTGCCGCCCGCCTTATCGAACAGCGGCGTGCATGGCACGAGGCGCGCTTGCGTGCCATCGTGGACTGCATAGTGCACGCGTCTGCCGTTTGCGGTCATGGCCCACAGCGAGCTGGCGCCGTGCTCACCATCCTTGTTGATCGCGTAGAATTGAATGTGAAATGCCTTCAGCCGCTCGGGGAACGGCTTGTAGTTGCGTGCCACCCGGTGAAGTGCCTCAAGGCAGGCCTCGGTGGGCAGCTTTCCCTGGCGCATCATTTCGACGATCGTGTGTCCGCCCGAAATCTTGATGTTTTCTTCTCCGCGCCCGGTTGATCCCGCCGCGCCGACGTCATTGTCCACATAGAGGCCCGCGCCGATCAGAGGTGAATCTCCCACACGCCCGGCAATCTTCCATGCGAGGCCTGAAGTAGTCGTCGTGCCGGAAATGTCTCCTTTCGAGTTGACGGCGAGGCAGTTGATCGTCCCGGTCGGCGGATACATTACGACCTCCTCGACCCACGAGCGCAGGGCCAGATCCTCGGGAGTGTCGAGGGCTTGCGCGAGCTTCTCCTTCCATTCCGGACTGTCAAGCCCTGGCCTCCAGTTTTCCGCTGTCGCTGCCTTCCACGCCAGCCATGCCCTGCGTGATTCGTCCGTGAGGAGATTCATGGTTTGAAACCCCTCATCCTCTGCGAACCGTCTAGCGCCCGCGCCGACGATGAATGTGTGATTGGTCTTCTCCATCACGACCTTGGCAACCAGCGAAGGGTTCTTGATCCCTTGAATCGAGCCCACCGCGCCGCAGCGGCGCGTTGGTCCGTGCATGACGCTGGCATCGAGTTCCACCACGCCATCTTCGTTCGGGAGGCCGCCGTAGCCCACTGAATGATCGTTCGGATCGTCCTCCACCTTGGTCACCACCGCGAGCACCGCGTCGAGCGTGTCACCTCCGGACTTGAGGATGGCCATCCCGCCCTCGAGATGCCGCAGCCCGTTCGCGGCGGAGATGATCAGCGGGCGTACTCCCTGTGCCGGCGCTCCACCCGAATCAATAAGCTGCCGGGCGAGTCCGTCCGCGGAGGGCCTTGCGGCACCCCACAGAGACCGCGAACTTGCTGCGATGGTTCCCGCTAGTGTCGAGAGGAAGAACTTTCTTCGCGTCCATTTTTCCATTTCGGGCCTCACCGGTGAGTGTTGGATTCGAACGCAGCATAGTTCCGCCAAAGGACATCGACAAGTGGAGATTTCCGCTTAAAGGGAAGCGTCACTGACGGTGCAGAGGCCAGCCGCCGCTGCTTCTACCGGAGACGAGAACACGGGACCGTCCAAAGACAATTGAGATGGAGCGCGATTGTTCGCTAGTGCGTTGGTCTTCCGCGCCAGTAACGGCGATTCTCACGCTAGGCTCTGTGCTGCCATTTGCGATGGTTTTCCACGACCGATGGAAGCAGAGCGGCCTTTGGGAAAGGATAGACGGCCTTTTGGAGGAAGCCGCAGCCTTGCATGCGGCCCTGGAACATATGGAGTTCACCCCGGCGTTGCCGCAGGACTTTGAGTACCTTGGCGGCGAGGACCCCGGCTTCTTCAAACGGACAAACGCTGGCCGCCGAAGTTAAGAGCCACCGCCGAGTAGCTTCGCATGCGGTTATTTCGGGAACCCGATTATTTTTCGACGATGAGAACGGGTTAGCGCTGCGCGGCGTGCTCCTGCGTCACCTCGTGATGCCGGGAGGCATCGCCGGTACCCGGGGGATCAGGGAGTGGGTGGCGCGAGAGTTGAGTCCCGGCACTTTCGTTAATCTAATGGCACAGTATCGTCTGGACGGAAAGGTGTCGCGCAAGGAGTATGTTGAGATCGACCGCTGCATCAGCGACAATGAATTCCAGGAAGCGATAGAAGACGCCCGCACTGCGGAACTCACTAACGTTTGGGCGGGCAATCGTGATGTGGTCTGAGAGCACAACGCGCCGCGTTCGTGGGGCCTAGAGGGTCCGGCAGATCGGTCTTATGCGGGCACACAGGGGGAAACTCCTTTCCCGCGCCGAAGACGTCGCTGGTTCGCTTCGCGAAGCACGGAACGACCGTGGGGAGTTCTTAGGCCAGATCAATCAGGCTCTCGATGAACCGTTGCATCCGCCGATAATGTGAGCCTTTCCAATAAATGCGGTCGCATGCCGGACAGATGCAGAACTCGTCGTAGTATTGTTTCGTCTCCGGCTGGAGCCGATCGCTCACGGATTCCTTCCGAGTTGGCTGTAACAAAGCGTTGCAGTGTACGCATCTTTGGAAGGGTGAGATCGAACCTAGCAGATCGAACCGTTGAAGCACTTCTGCTAGCTGCTCTCGGGGATTCGTCGCCCGGACGTAGCAGCCTGCGAGCACTGTGTTTCGTTTCAACAGCCCTCGGTCCTTCGTCAACAGAATCCGCTTCTCGTTCGAGGAGATCGCAGCCAGCTCCTCGTCCTGATAGTCGCGGCGATACACGGCGTCGAAGCCGACCATCC
>Ga0187882_1005034_pt1 | contig 10510 bp, 10 predicted proteins | sample June2016WEW_19_1_3_FD_132991 | JGI IMG/M metagenome (GOLD analysis project Ga0187882, IMG submission 132991) | Peatland microbial communities from SPRUCE experiment site at the Marcell Experimental Forest, Minnesota, USA - June2016WEW_19_150 | ecosystem: Environmental > Terrestrial > Soil >...
GAGCCAGGCGGTGCCGCGTCCGAGCAGTTCGACTTTCAGCTTGTTGGTTTTAAGATAAGCGTTATTAAGGTCGGTAATTTCAAGCTCGCCCCTGTCCGATGGTTTGATTGTCGCGGCGATATCGCAGACCTGCGAATCGTAGAAGTAAAGTCCTACGGCTGCATAATTGGATTTCGGTTTTTGCGGTTTTTCCTCGATAGATATAACTTTGCCGGCTTTGTCGAACTCGATGACGCCATATCGCTGCGGGTCTCTTACCCAGTAGCCGAAAATTGTCGCGCCGGTTTCGTTGCTTACGGCTTTTTTGAGCGAATCTACAAGGCCGTGACCGTAGAAAATGTTGTCGCCGAGTATGAGACAGGCGGGGGAGCCCGCGAGAAATTTTTTACCTATGATGAACGCCTGAGCAAGTCCTTCGGGCCGCGGCTGTTCCGCATACTCAATGCGGATGCCCCACTGCGAGCCGTCGTCGAGGACCTTTTTATACATTGGCAGGTCGGCTGGTGTGCTGATAACCAGAGTCTCTTTTATGCCCGCCAGCATCAGCGTCGTCAGCGGATAGTAAACCATCGGCTTATCATATATGGGGATAAGCTGCTTGCTTATGGCCTTTGTAACCGGGTGCAGCCGCGTCCCGCTTCCCCCCGCGAGAATTATGCCTTTGTAACTCATATCGCTGTCTCCGCAATCAGCGGTTCAATCTTAGAACTGCTGTAAGAAACGAAGGTCGTTTTCGTAAAACAGGCGAATGTCTGTAATGCCGTATTTTCTCATAGCGAGGCGTTCGATGCCGAAGCCGAAAGCCCAGCCGGTGTATTTTTCGCTGTCGATGCCCACTGCGTCGAAAACGTTGGGGTCAACCATGCCGCAGCCGCCCATCTCAACCCAGGCCTCCTTGCCCGTCTTGTCAACTAACAGCAAATCCACTTCTGCGCTCGGCTCGGTGAACGGGAAAAAGCTGGGGCGGAAGCGCCATTTCGCGTCTTTGCCAAGGAATACCTTAATGAACTGGTCGATTGTGGTCTTCATATCGACCATACTAACGCCCTCATCGACGACGAGCGCTTCAAGCTGGTGGAACATAAACATATGCGTCGCATCAACGGTGTCCGGCCTGTAAACCCGGCCCGGTGCGACGACGCGGATAGGAGGCTTTTGCTTTTCCATCACGCGAATCTGGATTGTTGAGGTCTGACTCCGCAAAAGGGTCTGGTCATCGACGTAAAAGTTATCTAAGGGGTCGCGTGCGGGATGTTCGGCGGGGATATTCAGCGCGACGAAATTGTGCCATTCATCCTCGACCTCGGGGCCGTATGCGACGGCAAAACCCATTCGGGCGAATATCTCAAGAAGTTCGTTTGTGGTCTGATTGATGACGTGCCGTTTGCCGATTCGGGGTCGTGTGCCGGGCAGGGTAACGTCAATCAGATGCCGGCTTTTGGCCTGCTGGATTTGCGTGATTTTTGCCTTGAGCTGTTCGAATGCAACATTTACCTCGTTTTTGATTTTGTTGGCTAACTGGCCTGCGGCGGGTCTGTCCTCCGCTGATACTTTTCCTATCTGCGTTAGTATCTGGGTGACAAGGCCTTTGCGGCTCAGGTATTTTATGCGGAATTGCTCCAGTGACGCGCTATCGGCGACAGCTTTCAGCTCTTCGAGAGCATCCTTACCGATTTTGGCGAATTGCTCGAGCATACCAATCTCTTTTTACCGCGGAGACCGCAGAGCACGCAGAGGTTATTTTATTTTTTCTTTGCGGCCTCAGCGGTGAATCTTTAAGTTTTCGCCGGATTTGCCGCGGCGACGATTGCGTCAAAGGCGGCCGTGTCGGCGATTGCTATTTCGCTGAGCATCTTGCGGTTCAGAATGATATTTGCCTTTTTCAGGCCGTTGACAAGCCGGCTGTACATAATGCCCCGCTGCTGGCAGGCGGCGGTCAATCGCGTAATCCATAAGGACCTGAAATCGCGTTTGCGCAGCCTGCGGCCGGCACGCGCGTAAACCCCGGCTCTTACAGCCGCTTCCTTCGCGGCACGATAAAGATGGCCGGCGGAGCTGCGATAACCCTTCACCGACTTTAAAACCCTTTTGTGCGCCTGCCGTCTTGCAGCGCCTTTCCTGATTCTTGGCATACCCGGTTTCCTTTCTCAACTCACTGCTCAGCCGACCCGCCGCGGACCATCGATTTCCCAGGCGAGGCGGGCCGAAATAAACTATTTGCCAAACATCGCCTTGATTTTCTCAGCGTAAACCCCGGTAATAATAGCGGGGTGCGCTATTCTTCTTCGCCGCTTGGCGTTCTTGCTGTTCATTAAATGATTGCCCGAGGGATGCTTGTACAGCAGCTTCCCTCTGGCGGTAAGTTTGAATCTCTTTTTTATTCCCTTATGGGTCTTCATTTTAGTTTTAGGCATTTGTTTCTACCCTGAAAAAATCCATCAAATCACGGCGCATAACAATATTGTCTGCCGCGAGCGAAGGGGGAAGTATACACTATCTGCGCAAGCAGGTCAACCGCCTTGATTTATGATTTTCGATTTTCAAACGTCGCTTGGCCCCCCGGCCGGAGGTATCCGAAAAATTGAAAATCGCTACTTGGGCGCGATTACAAGGGTCATTCGCTTACCCATCATCTCATTGGAGCGGTCCACCTTGGCTACGTCGCTGAGGGATTCGACTATCTTGCCAAGGACCTCGGCGCCCTTGTCCTTATGGAGCATCTGGCGACCGCGGAAGATGAGCGTAAACTGGACCTTGTGCCCCTTTTCGATGAACTCGCGAGCGTGTTTGACCTTGATTTCGACGTCGTGTGTGTCGGTTTCGGGCCGCAGCCGGACTTCCTTAAGAGAGCCAGCGTGGTGGGTTTTTTTGCGCGCCTCGCGGACTTTTCGCTTCTGCTCATAAACCCACTTGCCGTAATCCATTATTCGGCATACGGGCGGGTCGCTGGTCGGCGATACCTCGACAAGGTCCAAAACGGCCTCGCGGGCCTTTTCCAGGGCAAAAACCCTGTCCACTATGCCGACCTGATTATTTTCTGCATCGACGAGCCGAACCTTCTCAGCTCTTATCCCCCCATTTATCCTCAAACCCTTTACTTTAATCAGCACTAACTTTCACCTTTCCAGAAACGATTAATTGGTTACCAATCAAAATCTTAAACTTGTCGGCCTACAAGGCCAGCTCTACCTGCTTATCGGCAATTTTCTTTAACGCTATTGCCGCAAATTCATCTACTGTAACGGTTTTTGTCTGCTCCTGCCCGCGTATCCTGACGTTTACAGAGTCCGACTGCGATTCCTTCGGGCCGACCACGAGCATATATGGAGGCTTGTCGCCGTGTGTTCTGGCGATTTTTGCCCCGATTTTCTCATCCGTCAAATCACAGGAGGCGCGAAGTCCCTGTGCCTTTAGCCGGGCCTCGACCGCTTTGGCGTAATCGTTGGTCTTTTCGCTTATGGGCAGTATGACTATCTGCTGGGGGGCAAGCCACAAAGGCATATCGCCCGCGTAATGCTCGATGAGAATCCCGATGAACCGCTCGAATGAGCCGAGCACTGCGCGGTGAATCATAACCGGCGCCTTTTCGGTGTTGTCCTTGTCGGTAAAGACAAGCTCGAATCGCTGAGGCATAGAAAAATCAAGCTGGATGGTGCCTAATTGCCAGGAGCGCTTCAGCGAATCCTCAATATGGAAATCGATTTTGGGGCCATAGAAGGCGCCGTCACCCTCGTTGACCTTGTAATCGATATTCTTGTGTTTTAGCGCGTTGATGAGGGCGTTGGTGGCGGTCTCCCAGATTTCGTCCGAGCCGATATGATTTTCCGGCTTGGTCGATAGCTCGATGTGCAGTTCATTGAAGCCGAACGCCTTGTATATCTCGAAGGTCAGCTCGATAACGCCGATTATTTCCGCCTCAATCTGGTCGGGCGTGCAGAAGATATGGGCATCATCCTGGGTAAATTGGCGCACCCTGAAAAGCCCGTGAATTACGCCGCTGGCCTCGTGACGGTGAACAAGCCCCAGCTCCGCGACCCGCAGCGGAAATTCCCGGTAAGAATGTTTACGGGTTTGATAAACTAAACACCCGCCCGGGCAGTTCATCGGCTTTATCGCGTAGTCGGCGTCGTCGAAGCGGGTGAAATACATATTTTCTTTATAATGGTCCCAGTGCCCGCTCCTGTGCCATAGTTCTTTATTGAGAATTATTGGCGTTTTGATTTCCTCATAGCCGAATCTCTTGTGAACGCCGCGCCAGAACTCAACTATCGAATTCCAGATAATCATCCCTTTGGGGTGCATGAACGCAAAGCCCGGCCCTTCGTCATGGAAACTGAACAGGTCTAATTGTTTGCCGATAACGCGATGGTCGCGCTTTTTCGCCTCTTCGAGACGAGTAAGATATTCGTCAAGCTCTTTGCGGTTTCGCCAGCAGGTGCCGTAAACCCTTTGCAGCATTTTTTGCGTTGGGTCGCCGTGCCAGTACGCTCCCGCCACCGACATAACCTTGAATGTGCCAATCTTGCCCGCGCTTGGGACGTGCGGGCCTCGGCAGAGGTCCTCGAGACCGTTGCCGGAGGAGTAAAAACTCATTATGTCGCTGGTTGCGCGGTTGACGTTGTCGGTCTTGTATTTTTCGCCGCCAAGTTTGGCAATCGCCTCGGCGCGGGTCATCTCTTTTCTTACAAAGGGCTTGTCGGCCTTGACGATTTCGCCCATTTTTTCCTCGATGCGTTCGAAATCGCCCGGACGAATCGGCTCATCAAGGTCGATATCGTAATAAAACCCGTCTTCGACGGTCGGGCCGTAAACGAGTTTCGCCTGGGGCCAGAGCTGACAGATTGCCTCGGCCATAATATGCGCACAACTATGGCGCATAATCTCAAGGCCTTCGGTATCTTTGGAGGTGATGATTTGGATGCTCGCTTCGCCGTTTATCGCAGCGGACAGGTCAACGAGGTTGCCGTTGACTTTGGCCGCGATGGCCGCCTTTGCCAGTCCTGCGCCGATTTTCTCCGCTATTTGCTTTGCCGTTACGCCGTCATCGGCCTCTATAATTGAGCCGTCCGGCAGTTTAATCCTCGCCATTAGTCAATCCGATAAACCAATCTTAAATTCAAAATTATTGCCAATAATGCCATTTTAGTCCCCCCGCCCGCCATAGTCAAGCAAGCTTTAACCTTATCCGGGCGGTTTTGAAAATTGACTTCTGCGGTGTTTACGCTTATCCTGACGGGCATTAAATACCTTTTTGGAGTTCCGGTAATGGTCGTAACTCGATTTGCCCCGTCGCCGACGGGATACCTTCATATTGGCGGAGCAAGAACCGCGCTGTTCAACTGGCTTTTGGCCCGGAAAACGGGCGGCAAATTCATACTGCGCATCGAGGACACCGACCTAAAACGCAATACCCCGACCGCAACTCAGCAGGTTATCGACGACCTCCGCTGGCTGGGAATAACCTGGGACGAAGGCCCTGAAGTCGATGGCCCGGCTGCGCCGTATTTTCAGTCCCAGCGAAAAAATATTTACGACAAATACGTCAGGCAGCTTCTCGACATGGGCAGGGCATATTATTGTTTTGAGTCAACTGAAGAGCTTGGACAACTCCGCGAACAGGCCGAGGCGCAGAAAAAGGGGTTCGTTTATCAAAGGCCCGCGGTATTCCCGACCGAAGCGGAAGTTGAAAAAGCGAAAGCCGAGGGTAAATCCATTACAATTCGTTTCGCGATGCCTGAAGGAATCATCGTCATCAATGACATTGTTCGTGGCGAGGTCAGCTTCAATACAGCAGAACTTGGCGATTTTATCATCATCAAGAGCGATAGCTTCCCGACGTATAACTTTGCCTGCGTAATCGACGACCACCTTATGGGCATCACCCACGTAATAAGGGGTCAGGAGCATTTAATGAATACGCCGGGCCAGCAGGCGTTGTGGCAGGCGCTCGGCTTTGGCGACCCGCCCCAGTATGCGCACATGTCGGTTACTATCAGCGAATCGGGCGGCAAACTATCTAAACGTGAACGCCCGCAAACGCTCCGCAAGGCAATCAAAGCCAAGCCCGATATCGACCTTGTGAAACTCGCCGGCGTTGGCGGACTCAGCGCAGATGAGATGAAAGATTTTCTTAAAGGCGAAAGCGTTCCAGATGTCCCCTCAATAGAGGCAATGGCGAAATATCTCGGCGTTGTTCTGCCCGAAATAAACGTCGTCGATTTTTTTAAAAGCGGCTACATCCCCGAAGCCCTCGTCAATTTCCTCGCGTTGCTCGGCTGGAGTCCCGCCGACGGACGCGAGATAGTGCCATTAGACGAACTCAAAAAAAGTTTTGATATCACACGTCTGACCAAGTCCAACAGCTTGTTCGACCGCGGTAAACTCGTCGCCTGCAATACCGAACATATAAAAATGCTCTCCAACTCCAGCTATCGATATAAGTTAGTCGAACACTTCTACAAATACTTATTAGCTATCCATTCACCTATCCCACATGACGATTTTCTCAAACAGCACGATCTTTTGTCGCGCCTAATCAAAATATGTGAAGGCGCAAGAACGCTTGCTGATATCGAGTACAAGTGCAGGTTCCTTTTTATCCCTGATGATAAAATCGAATACGACCCCAAGGCCATTCAAAAGGTTTTGCTCAAGGATAACGGTCTTGCGATGCTGAAACTCGTCCGCGATAAATTGGCCGCGATGGCGGAATTAACCGAGCAGGGTATTGAAGATATGCTGCGAGCGTTAGCGGAAGAGCACAAAGTCGGCTTAGGCAAAGTCGCCCAGCCCCTCCGCGTCGCTATCACCGGCTTTAACGTAAGCCCGCCCATCTTCGACTCCGTACAGTTACTCGGCAAAGAAAAAACACTGGCAAGAATCGATAACACCTTGAAAAAATTCGTGTAGCAAAGCAAATGGCAAATAGCAAAAAGTAAAAATATAAAGGAAAATGCAAAAAGACAAAGAAAACGTTAAAATCGCCTTTAAGAAGCGAATGTACAGCTTTGTATTGAAATTGATTGAGTTCATAGACGCACTCCCCAAAGATAATGTTTCGCACAGAATAGGCGATCAGTTGCTTAGAAGCGGTACAAGCATTTTGGGCAATTACGTTGAGGCGCAATCCGCTGCAAGCAAAAAGGAATTCGTCAATTATTTCAATATATCTTTGCGTTCGACAAATGAAAGCAAGATGTGGCTTGCCCTGCTCAGGGATAGCCATCGGACAAAATCTGAATCTGTGCAGTGGTTTTTGTGTGAATTGGATGAATTCTCGAAAATTTTCGCCTCCAGTATTTTAACCGCGAAAGGCAAACGAACTGTCTGAAAGGCATAGTAAATAGCAAATAGTAAAAAGCAAAAAGAGAACGAAGGCGAAACTGCCGCAAAGCAGATTAAACTTTCTAATTTTTGCTTTGTATTTTTACTATTTTATTTTTACTTTTTTCTATAAGGAAGAATATGTCGTTATTAGTAACTGGTTCAATCGGAATAGATACTGTAAAGACGCCGTTTGGCGTGAGCAAGGATTGTCTTGGCGGCTCGGCTGTGTATTTCAGTATGGCGGCGAGCTTCTTTACGTCCGTGCGGTTTCTCGGGGCAATCGGGGCCGATTGCCCGTTCGATTTGAAAAAGATTTTCAAAGGCAGACCCGTTGACCTGAACGGACTCGAGCTGCGACATACAAGCAAGACCTTCCGCTGGGCGGGCTCGTACCTCGGTCCGATGAATGAGGCCATAACAGATTTCGTCGAGTTGAACGTCCTCGCGGAAAACCCGCCCCAAATGCCCGATGAATACAAAGACAGCAAATTTGTCTTTTTGGCAAATACCGCGCCGATTCTTCAAATCCAGCTTCTCGACCAGCTTAATCGGCCCAAATTTGTCGCCGCCGATACGATGAACCTTTGGATAAATAACAATCTCGCCGATTTGAAACGGCTCATGAAAAAAATCGACTGCCTCATTCTCAACGAAACTGAGGCGAGAATGTTGGCCAATGAGCATAATCTCATAACCGCTGCTGCCAAAATAGAAAAACTCGGCCCATCTGTTGTGGTCATCAAGAAAGGCGAATCCGGCTCAATCATTCATGTGTCGCGGGCTTCCAGCCCGCGCAAACGCGGCCAAGATGGCCGCGACACAAAATTATTCGTCCTGCCCGCCTATCCCGCCACTATCGTCAAAGACCCCACCGGCGCGGGCGACAGCTTTGCGGGCGGTTTTATGGGTTATCTGGCGGGCCAGAACAAGACCGATTTCGCGACCCTCAAAAAGGCCGTCGCTTATGGCACCGTCGTCGCGTCTTTTACAATCGCCGATTTTTCACTCAAAGGCCTGACGAAAACAAAGAGGAGGGATATAGATGGTCGGTTGAATACACTCCGCAAGCTCGTTAAGTTTTAGCCACAGAGAAGATAAATATTTATTAGCCACAGAGCACACAGAGGACACAGAGATTTTATTTTTTGACACGGGTTGCTTTGTTATTCCCGCGAAAGCGGGAATCCAGATTGTTCTATAAGCTTATGAATACCTGCTTTCGCAGGTATGACAAATCGACGCGGTTAGTATGAGAAGGGGATAAAATGGCTGACAGTTATTTTCTCGTATAATACTCATTCTCAATTAGCCAAATAAAATCCACAAACTCAGAGTAGTTCATTTTGCAGTTACCGGCGTTACTGTAAAACTCATACCCAGTTTCGTTGATAGAGAACTTGTTATGCGCCAGAGCGTGACGGACGATGCTGATTCGTCGGTCATATTTTTTACCTTCGTTTTTCAATTCCTCTCTCATCAATAAGAGCGGAATAATCCTGATGATGCCGAAATGTTGATTGAGCAGATGTGGCAGCTCTATTTTGAATTTGGCCAAAAAATCTTTTTTTATTTCACCAACTGTTTTAGAGTCATTGCTCGTAGTCAGAGCATGAAGCAAAAACTCTATATACTTCAGTTCAGCATTAATGGGTAATATGTGCTTGTTTATTTCCATAGCCAACATATTTCTATAAGGCGTCTTTTGTCAGCAAGTTAGTTTAGTGGGAATAAAAAGTCAACAGTGTTAATCTCCTGTAAATCCGTGTCAAAAATTGGATTCCTGTTTACAGAGGAATGACAAATGAATCTGTGGAAATCCGTGAAATCCGCGATTAACTTAGCTTAAAATTTAAAGTTTCAAGTGCAAAGCCATAATGTAAAGCCCAAAAGTTTTAAGATTTGGGTTTTGGTTTTGGGCTTGAAGTTTTAAACTTTACACTTCTTTTGCGCTTTTTCGCGGCTATAATTAAAAAAACTTTGTGTCTTAGTGGCGAAAGGTTTTTATGAGAGTATTTATCGCAATTGATATCGACGACAAAATCCGAAAGGCAATCGCGGATTTACAAAAACAAATTGCCTCGAAGGTTGATGTCAAAAAGGGCGACTTAAAATGGGTCGAGCCGAATAATATCCATCTGACGCTGAAATTTTTGGGCGAGATAAGCGATGAGCAGTTGGCTGAGGTAAGCGAAATTGTAAATACCGTTGCCCAGGCACACCAGAAATTCGCCCTCGAAATCGAGTCCGTCGGCAGTTTCGGAGGCAGAAGCGCAAAAATTGTCTGGGTTGGTGCTGGAAAAGGGACCGATGCGTTATTGGCGTTACAAAAAGACCTCGACGATCTTCTCGCCCAGGCCGGCTACCCCAAGGAAGACCGCGAATTTTCCGCGCACCTGACGCTTTGCCGGGTCAATCACCCAATAGCGGGGATAAAGCTGGCCGAGGCAATCGCGCAATTTTCGCATCTCAAGCTCGGCGCAATATCCGCTGATGCGCTTTGCGTCTATCAAAGCCAGTTGACACCGCAAGGCCCAAACTATACTCTATTAGGCGATTTTAAGTTACGGTAAGGATGAATGAAAAGCTAGGGGAACGTTTCCCCTCACACAACCCAAAATAGGAGTCTCGAAAAATGACCAAGACAAAGACCACCCAGCAGACCAAAAGCGCAGTTGAACCGTTGAGACCACAGCAGGCAGCCGGTGAGAAATCCGGCGCCGAATCCGCCCTGCAAAGAGTCATTGCTCAAATCGAAAAGCAATATGGCCGGGGCTCGATTATGCAGATGGATGAGCACAAATACGCCCGAATCGAAGGCATACCCACCGGCGCACTGTCTCTCGATATCGCCCTTGGCGGCGCTGGTATCCCGCGGGGCAGAGTCACAGAGCTTTTCGGCCCCGAATCATCAGGCAAAACAACGCTTGCCCTGCACGTCATCGCCAATGCCCAGAAAGCCGGTGGCGTCGCGGCATTCATCGATGCTGAGCATGCCCTCGATACCACCTGGGCAAAACGCCTCGGTGTTGACGTCAGCTCGCTTTTAGTCAGCCAGCCCGATACCGGCGAACAGGCCCTCGACATCGTAGAGATGCTCATTGCCTCCAACTCCGTCGATGTTGTGGTCGTTGACTCGGTCGCAGCGTTAACTCCCAAGGCCGAAATTGAAGGCGAAATGGGCGAC
>Ga0187882_1005035_pt1 | contig 10508 bp, 11 predicted proteins | sample June2016WEW_19_1_3_FD_132991 | JGI IMG/M metagenome (GOLD analysis project Ga0187882, IMG submission 132991) | Peatland microbial communities from SPRUCE experiment site at the Marcell Experimental Forest, Minnesota, USA - June2016WEW_19_150 | ecosystem: Environmental > Terrestrial > Soil >...
CCCGGATCCCCCGGAGGTTTTCTGGAAAAAGGATGAAGAAAAAATAATGAGGCGACCGCTGTTTTTTGCATTGGAAGATGGGCGTAGGCGATAGGACTTACAACTTGGCAGGAGGATGCTTAAAGCTCGTTCAAAAAGAAGGGCAGATTTCTTCAAAAAGCTTCAAATGCTCTTTAGCTGATTTCTCCCATCCAAACCGGCTCGCTCTCTCAAAACCTTTTAAGGTTAACTGCTTCCGGAAGGGATCATCCGTTAAAAGTCTTTCCATTCCTTCCCGGATGCTCGTTATATCGTGGGGGTTGACATACAGGGCCGCATCGCCGCAAACCTCGGGAAGGCTGCTGGTATTCGAGACGATCACCGGGCAACCGCAGGCCATGGCTTCCAGAGGGGGGAGACCAAATCCTTCGTAAAAAGAAGGATAGGCAAAGAGGTGGGCGAGGTTGTAGAATTTTCCCAGGTCATCCTCGGGTACGTACCCGGGATAATACACATCCCCCTCCAGGGACTGGATCATCTTCATAATTTCTTTATTCTCCCAACCTTTAAAGCCTACTAGCACAATCTTATACTCCCGCCGAATCGATCCTCCCAATTCCTGGTAGGCACGGAGAAGGTTTCGAAGATTTTTTCGGGGCTCAATCGAGCCAACGGAGAGGATAAATTTATCGGGAAGGCTGTATTTCTTCCTCACCGAATCTATTTCTTTCGGGCTGTACACCTTAAAGATCTTCGGGTCAAAACCAAGGGGTATGGTCGTAACCCTTTCGGGCGAGAAGCCGAAGAGGTGAATCGCCTCTTCCCGGATAAAGTCAGAGATGACGATGATCCGGTCTGCTCTGGAAATCTTCTTCCAGAAGTGTTTTTGGAAATAATGGATTTTATCTTTCGAGTGCCACTGGGGAAAACGGGCGAAGGAAAAATCGAGAACCGTGACGACTGTGCGTTTCGCCGGCATCTTGAGAGGGATGAAATTCGGCTCAAAGTACAGATCAAACCGGCGAGAGGAGAGATAATTCGGCCAGTCCTTAAGATTTCTCACCGCGGTCCCCAGGAAAGGTACCTTCCGGACCGCTTCCTTCAAGCGGTAGAAGTTTTTGGGGTGTTCGCCAGGGGAAATAAGGTTGGGGGAATAATATCCATAAAAATAGGAATACTCGTGGGTCGAGTCGATCTCCTGGAGGACCTTGGCAATCTGGTAAGTATAATGTCCAACCCCCGTAAGAGGGGAGAGGAGGGGGATGGTATTGATGGCAATTTTCATTGGGGAAAATCTTCACCGCCAAGGCGCAAAGGCCGCCAAGAGAATATAAATTGACAGATCACCGTCTGACGTTGAGCTTATCATATAATGCTTAATGCTTTGCGATCTTATCGCCTTCGCGGTTCAACCATTTTCCCCATCAACCCGTTTCAGGTCCGCTTCCACCATGATCTGCACCAGGTCTGAGAACTTGATTCTCGGTTTCCACCCCAATACTTCTCTCGCCTTTTGAGGTTTGCCGAGGAGTAGATCCACTTCCGCTGGCCGGAAGAATTCGGGATCGACCTCAATGAGAACCTTGCCGGTTTTGCGATCTACCCCCTTTTCATTCACCTCTTTCCCCGTCCAGTCAATATCGATGCCCACGCACTGGAAAGCCGATTCTATAAATTCTCGAATCGTATGGGTTTCCCCCGTGGCCACGACGTAATCGTCAGGTTGGGGTTGTTGCAGCATCAGCCAAATCGCCTCCACGAATTCAGGAGCATAGCCCCAGTCTCTCCGGGCATTCAGGTTCCCTAGGACCATCTTATCCTGGAGCCCATGTTGAATACGCGCCAAGGCATAAGTAATCTTCCGCGTGACAAACTCCAATCCGCGCAAGGGAGATTCATGGTTGAAAAGAATGCCGGAACAGGCAAAGAGGCCATAGGATTCTCGGTAATTTACCGTGATCCAATGAGCGGAAAGTTTCGCTATGGCGTACGGACTTCGGGGATAAAAGGGAGTCTTTTCATCCTGAGGAACGGTTTGTACTCTTCCAAACATTTCGCTCGAAGAAGCTTGGTAAAACTTTATCCTGGGATTAATGGCGCGGATGGCTTCGAGGACTCTAAGGGGTCCAAGGCCGGTAACATCGAGGGTAAAAATGGGTTCTTCAAAGGATAGGGCTACAAAACTTTGTGCGCCGAGATTATAGATCTCATCAGGTTGAACCTTCTCGATGGCTTTATAGAGATTGTTAAACTCGAGAAGTTCCAAGGGGAGATACTGGATTTTTTCGTGCACTCCCAGATACTTTAAACGGTTCAGGTGAAGATCAGAGGTCCGCCTGAAAGCGCCGTACACGTCATATCCTTTGTCCAGGAGAAGTTTGGAAAGATAAGCTCCATCCTGCCCTGTTATTCCGGTTATTAGTGCTCTTTTCATTTTTGCTTTCCTCTCTGGACTGGTTAATTTTATCTCTTCAGGAGTTTAACAACTATTTAGGGTTAACGGTTGATTGAGGTCCACGCAGTTTCTTCCATTTGAAGTGATGCTTCAGCCATCCCCACCAGAGCTGGCATTCCGCCCGAGGGACGCGATGATTATACGCTAGAAATTTTTCCAAGCTAAGAACAATCAGACCCATAATGAAAATCAAGTTCTCTAAGGGCTTAGACCGGTCCAGATACTTTTCCAAGAAGGCGTGGCTGTACCCGTATACCCAGGAGGCCGGGACCGACTGATGATACCGGTGCACAACTTCTAGGATTTCTTTGTGGACTTGAACTTTTTGGCCAAGCGTTTTGGTTTCCCGATAGAAACGAGTGCTAGCCAGATATTCCGGAAGATATCCAAAGTCATATCGGCGAGCGATCCGAAACCATAAATCGTAATCCATCGAGTATCGCAAGCCTTCATCCAGAAACCCAATTTCTTGCAAGACCTCTTTACGGATAAAAACAGTGGGCTGGCAGATGTAGCAGGTTTCCGTCAGCCTTTTCCGGTCGAAGGGCTCAGTGGGGTATCGCTCGATGATTTTCCCGTTTTCTTCGATGTGATACCCTTCTCCGTACACGGCACCGCATTCCGGGTGGTCCTGCAAAAAGGCCACTGCCTTGGAGATCGCCCCCGGCAGGTAGATGTCGTCGGAATTGAGCCAGGCCAAAATCTCTCCCCGGGCCCGGCTCCATCCCTTGTTGATGGCATTCGATTGACCTTTATCCTTTTCGGAGACCCAGGAAAAGACATCGCCATAGCTTCGCAAAACCGCCATGGTCTCATCGGTCGATCCCCCGTCGAAGACCAGGTATTCGACGGGTCGATAATCCTGCGAGAGCACGCTTTCGATGGTCTCTTTGATGAAACGACCCTGATTATAAGAAGGAGTAACGATAGACACCAATGGGTTCAAAACAACCTCACCTGAGGGGTGAGTGATGAAGGACGGGTGATCGGTGGCGGAAATCTGATCGTTGGCTCACGGACCCCTCATCCCTCGACACTCGTCACAGCACATACCCTGCTTTCACCGCGTCTTCCCGGAACATCTTAACCGTATCGAGAGAGAAGGCATGGAGATCTTTTCCCACCAACTCCAATTTTTTCAGGATGTCGTTAGTGGCGGTGATCACCTGGCACCCGACCTGGTCTGCCTGGAAAATGTTGAGAAGCTCCCGGGGGCTGGCCCAGATCAGCTCCAGTTTCGGGTACGGCCTAAGGATTTCCACGGCCGCGGCCATGAGAGGCATGGGGTCCCGTCCCGTATCGGCAATTCGCCCCGCAAAAACGGAGACATAGGCGTGCGGCCCCCCTTCCAGGGCCTGGGAAACATCGCGCACTTGGTCCAGGGTCATCAGGGCGGTGACGTTGACTTGCACCGCGGCTTGGGATAGCTTGCGAATCAAGGGCACGGATGATTCCCTCCTCGTATTGGTAACCGGGATTTTTACGTAGACATTCGGCCCCCAAGCGGAGATTTTCCGCGCCTGGACTTCCATTTCCTCGAACTCATCCGAAAAGACTTCGAAGGAGATGGGGCGGTCGGGGATATCCCGGAGGATCTGCCGGGCGAAGGCGGCGTAATCCTTGACCCCGGCCTTGCGCAGCAGAGTAGGGTTGGTGGTGAAACCCCGGATGAAAGGCTTGCGGTACATCTCTAGCATGCCTGCCTTATCCGCTCCATCGGCGAAGATTTTGACGTTCAGGTCGCTTATGGATTTCAACAACCTTCTCCTTTCGCTGGGTGGCGGAGGACGCAGGCAGCGGCCTCGGAGAAAAAACGGACCCGGTAGTCCGGAGGACGCTCTGGTTGTCTCTCGGCGTACTGCCGGTCCAGCAGGATGGTGATACAACCTGCCCGCTGTCCGGCTTCGACGTCTTTCCACCGATCACCGACCATAAAACTGGCCGCGAGGTCGATCCCGTGCCGCCGCGCCGCCTGGTAGAGGAGCCCGGGCTTGGGCTTGCGGCACTCGCACTCATCTCCGTCATCGTGGTAACAGACCAGGATTTCATCCAGGGGCAGTTCTTTCATCAGGGATTCATGGATGGATTCCACGATTTCTCTGGTCTGCTCGCCCCGGGCAACATCGGGCTGATTGGTAACCCCGATTAGCAGAAACCCGCGATCTTTCAAAGTCTGAAGGGCTGGCGCAACATCTTCGGGGATTTCCAGCTCTCCCGGGGAAGCAGGGGGAAAGGGCTTGCCTCCCCTGACGATGGCCCGATTGAGGACCCCATCCCGGTCCAAAAAGACTGCTTTTCGCTTTTCTCCCTTCACCTTTGAGATTCCCACTTGGTCGGCGAGGACTTTAAAAGAGGGTGGGAAACCAATAGATGGCAGACCAAAACCTGAAAGGCTTCAGTATGGGGAGTCACGTGTTCAGGGTTCACGGTGGGGATGATAATACAGCAATCGGCCACCTGGGCGGTAAATCCTCCATCCCGTCCCACAATTCCGATCACTCGTGATCCTACCTGTTTGGCATATTTTAAGGCGGAGACAAGGTTGGGACTGATGTTTTTTTCAGTGTTTCCGCCTCCCACCGAAAAAAGCAACACCAAATCGTCCGCCCGCAGCCGGCTGATCCGGAGCCAGTTCTCGAATATACTGGCCCAGCCTTCATCGTTGGTGCGGGCGGTCAGCTCGGAGACATTATCGGTGGGGGCATAGGCTTCCAGGCCAGCAAGTTTGCGAAAATCATTGACCGCATGGGAGGCGTTGGCTGCACTACCGCCCACCCCTAGCAAGAATAAGCGCCCCTTCCGGGTACGGGTCTCCGCCAATAATTGAGCTCCCTGGCGGATCTTTTCTTTATTTAGTTGAGCAAGAACTTGGCTGGCCTCTTTTAAGTATTGTTCAATAAATTTCATGAAGGCTCCTTGGAGGGTGAAAATTGTTCAGCAAGGTAAAGGCGCAGTTCCTCGAGTCCAGAAAACGAGCCGATTTCGTAAAAACGTTCCTTTACTTCGTAGGCGGCTAATTCTCTTTTTCCCAAAAGATCCTGGTAGAGCCGGGCAAGATCCCAGGGCTGATCGCCAGGAGCGATTTCCAGGGCTTTCTTTTGAAACACGCCCAGCCCATAATCGATATGACGCATTCGGGCAGTTTGCCTCTCCTTGTCATATCGCCGGATTCCCCCCCCGACAAACTCCACATTGGAACGATCCCATTGGCCCTTGTTACGAAAGACCGTCATCAAGGCTAAACGACCCTTATGCTCAAAAGCCGATTGAATCTTTCGGTAGTCACAGGGGAGGTAAGAATCGCCATAAAGTACGAAGAAGCTTTCGCCCAGAAGAGGAAGAGCTTTTTTGAGGGCCCCGGCTGTGCCGAGGAGGCAGGGGCCATCAAAAGAGAATTCGACCTGTATCCCGTAACGAGCCCCGCTCCCTATAAATTCCTGGATCATCTCCCCCCGGTATCCAACGCAAAGGATGACGCGTTGAATTCCCCTCTCCTTCAAGAGCCTGAGTTGATGGGCTACAAACGGCTCACCCTGAATCTCTATTAACGCTTTGGGAATAGTTTCCGTCAAAGGGCGGAGGCGCTGGGCCAAGCCTCCCGCCAGAATGGCGACCGGGAATATCTCCTTCCTCATGACTCGACGATCACCCGGGTTCCGCCAAAATCGAAGCGGAAACGAACCTCCTGCAACCCAGACTCCCGCATGGCATGGCGCAAGCGCTTTTTATCCTCCGAGTAAAACATTAAAAATCCGCCGCCTCCCGCGCCGATCAGCTTGCCCCCCAGAGCCCCGTTAGCCATGGCTAGATTATACCACTCATCAATTTTAGAGTTGGTCATGGCCCCGGACCGTTGTTTTTTAAACTCCCAATGTTCTTTCATGATATTGGCCAATTCAATCAGATTTCCCGACTCTAAAGCCTGCTGGCTGCGTTTGGCCAACTGTTTTACATAGTGCAGATTTTGGACCATAGTGGAATCATCTTGCTTCGAGCGATCATCCTGCTCCTTAAGGATTGAAGAAGCCCCCCGGGAATAGCCAGTGAAAAAAAGGAGAAGATTATCTTCCAGGTTAAACAAGGTTTCCTGCGAGATATTGAGCGGCCAAGCATCCACCCGCCCGTCCGGGTGAAAACGGAAGCAGGTGATCCCCCCAAAGGCCGCAATGTATTGGTCTTGTTTTCCAATCGGTTCCCCCAGACGATCAATCTCGATATGGCAAGCTTGTTCCGCCAGATCTCTGGGGTGAACAATATTTCTCTTGTAGGTATGCAGAGCTTTCAGAAGGGCGGTCGTGAAGCTTCCGGATGATCCAAGCCCGGTTCCCGCAGGAATATCCGCCATGCTGGTAATTTCTAGATGGGGGCTTTCGATTCCCACGAATTTCAGGGATTCGCGAATGATGGGGTGTTTAACCTCGTCAACACTCTTCACTTCCTCCATCTTTGAATATTTTACGATCAACTTTTGATCGAAAGTCGTGTGGAGATTGACGTAGACAAATTTATCGATCGCCGCGGCGATGAGAAAGCCGCTATGATCCTGGTAATAGGAAGGCAAATCGGTACCGCCTCCACCCAGCGTAATCCGAAGAGGGCTACAGGTAATTATCATCGTGAACCTCGATAGACCCGCTCGACGATTTGAAGGGCTGCCCGGGCATCGTAGATATTTCCCGAAGGATCTCTTTTCTGGTCGATGGCCAACAAGAAATCTTCCCATTCCCTCCGAAAGGATTCATCAGGAAACGGATACTCCCAGATCGTGGTTTCGGGGGGCCCCATTTGGGGAAGCATTTGGTACCAGGACAATCGCTCCGTTCCGTATGATCCTCCCAAGCCTTCGATATGCAGTTTGCCGGTTTGGCCAAAAATTTCAAAGGAGAACAAATTTTTCCATTCCGTCCAGCTGGCATGAAGCCAAGCTATCTGATGGGATGGGGTCTGGAGGTGGATAAAGGCGTTGTCATCAACCTGCATGTTCCAGAAATAAGTCCGGGCGACGCCGTGAACCCACGTAAAATCTCCCAAGAACCAGCGGGAAAGATCGATCAGGTGTATCCCTTGGTCAATGAGTTCTCCTCCTCCGGAAATGGCCGGGTTGGCTCGCCACTCCTTTTCATAACCGATTCTGCCCCCATGGCCGTAACGGCCCCGGATAAACATAAGAGGCCCTATCGATCCCGAATCCGCTATTTCCTTGGCTTTCAGAAGAGCGGGGTGAAAACGGTGATTAAATCCGACCTTCACCCGTACGCGGTTTTTTTCCGCTCTGGCGATGACCGGGGCGAGTTCCTCCGCGCATAAAGCCGCCGGTTTTTCCACCAATACGTGTTTGCCGGCTTCGACTGCCGCAAAGGTAATCTTGGCTAATACATCGTGGGTGGCGGAGACAATGGCCAGGTCAACATCTTCCCTCTGAACCGCGCTCTGCCAGTCGGTTGTTGCTTGGGCATCCGGGATGGTGCGGGCGAGCGCCTCCGCACGTTCCCTCAGTAGGTCCGCACAGATTACGACTTGGCCTTTCGGAGGAATGGCCTTGGCCCGCTTCTGGCCGATTAAGCCACATCCAATTATGGCTACACGCATGGGATCAACCCCAGTCCTGGCCGCGATCCCGGGGGACAATCCGCCGCAGGGTGTAAATATCCGATTCTCTCAACTCGTCTTGGTATAAGGATAACTTTTCCCAAGGATCCCACACCGCGCTGATTAATCTTCCCGTTATGAAATCGCTAGCGGGAGAGGCTAAAAAACAACAGAGCTCGACCGCACGCTGAGGAACGGATTCCTCGCCCTCCAGAGAATTTAGAGCAGCTGCATATTCCCTCGATCCTGCTTTTTCCGGTCCCGCCTCCTTTACCGCTTCAATCATTTTGGTTTTCATGCTCCCTGGGGCGATACAGTTCACCTGGATATTCTGATCGCGTAACTCATGGGCTAGAATTTCGCTGAATCGAACCAATGCCGCCTTGGATGTGCCATAGGCGGAGAAGTTAGGACGAGGCCCTGCGGCGCCTCCTCCCGAGACATTAATGATTTTTCCGCCTCCACCTGCTTCCATCCATGGGACACAAGCCCGGCATAGAGCAATCGGTGCTAGCAAATTGACCTGAATCGTCTCTTGCCATTCATTCCAGTCATTTTCCCAGACACGTCCGATCGGACCGGGGATACCCGCATTGTTGACGAGCCCATCGAGCTTCTTCCAGACCCGCTTCGATTGGTTAATGATCATATCAGTCGCTTCAGGCAGTTTTAAATCCACAACAACAGTGTGGACTTGCTGGCCGGGATGCGCACTTTTGGCGAACTCCTTCTGCAAAGCTTCCAGAGATTGTGCCGATCGCGCAACGAGAAACAGGCTCGCCTTATTATTCCACATCGCTTGCGCGATATGTAGCCCAAATCCCCTCGAAACGCCAGTTATGATGATATTTTTCCCGGCAAGGATCATTTTTTCGCCTTCTCATCCCTCGCATCCGGCCATGCCACTAGCTAGGCGGTAATCTCAAACGTCTTGTCTATGGCCTTCATACATCGCTAACCTTTATACTGCCTATTTGCAAAAAGATACTTAATATAAGTTATCAGAGGCCGTTGTTCAGACATCCTGTGGAGGTAAACATACATAAGATAGAACCATAACCTGAAAAGGAGATTAGGTTTAATATGGGTCAGTTTTCTTAGAATTCCTCTCAATCTCGGGAAAACAGTTGTCGTCTGAAAAAAATGTAACGTGTTTTCAATCCTCTCATGGTTTACGTTTTTTAATATGCTTTTAGTAAGTATACTGGCAGGAATATCATCAAAAGAAAAATCATCATTGAGATAGCCATGCTCTTTTGCTATTTCCACTATTCGGGTATTCGGCATCGGTGTAAAAATAGCCGCTCTCGGAAAGTCTGTTTTCATTTTAATGTTGATATCTATGGTTTCCCACATCTCATCCTCAGTTTCTGTGGGCAAGCCGATCATGTTGTAACTTCTAAATTTTATATTGTTATTGTGTAATAAATTCGCAATGTCGACTAAATATCGATTTGAATAATTCCTGTTTAAAATCTCTCTCCTTACCCTTTCGGAGCCTGACTCAATGCCAAGAGCAATACTATAGCACTTATACTTAGACAATACTTCGATACACCTATCCGTAACTAGGTCAGGACGAAGAAGCAACACGAATGGCAATTGAGTAATTTTTGAATATTCAGCAAACAACTCATCCATCCATTCAAGGTCAACGCCAAAAGTATCTGAAGTAAAAAGAACAGGGCTAGGGGGGAAAAATTCGAGTGCAGACTCGATCTCCTGAATGGACCTCTTTACCGTAAAATGGCGAACATAATTGCCAAGTCCTCTGTACAGCTCTCTGGTGCTCTTATTAAAGCAGTACGAGCAAGAATACGGACAACCCCTTATCAAAAAAACGATGGGGGACGAGTTCTTTACAGCAGTACCCCTGTAGCAACCCCAATTGATCAAAGGAACTTCATCGAGGGGATCTACAAGCGGCCTCAATTGATTTTTGTATATCTTATTTTTTAACTTAACCCATAAATTTTTTATGTAGAAATAAGGCTTCCCTTTTTCAAGGGCCTCCAAAAGCTCAATCAATGCAAATTCGCCCTCTCCACGACATATCATATCAATGCTTGGCTCATTTATAACCTCCGGGAAAAGAGTGGGATGGGGTCCTCCGAGGATGATTGGAATATCAAACTTTTTCTTAATCCTCGTAGAGATAGAGACAATCTCTCTGAGGAAACTACTCATGCAGGAAAATCCAATAATATCTGGTTTCTCTTTGCCAATTGTTTCCACTATCCCATTTATATTATTACTCAAACATAAAACAAGCTCATGACCTCTAGAAACAGCAGCCCCGTTTAAATATGCGGTGCCTGCATATGGAGCAGACTGCACTTGAATCATCAATAGTTTTGCCATCCTTTACTCCCTAAGGGGTCTGTAAATTTAATTGATCCGAAAGTATTACATCAATAACGGTAGGTGCTACACTCATACGCATTAGAAATCTCCGACGAAATTATATCCGGCTTTGTAAAAGTCC
>Ga0187882_1005048_pt1 | contig 10497 bp, 8 predicted proteins | sample June2016WEW_19_1_3_FD_132991 | JGI IMG/M metagenome (GOLD analysis project Ga0187882, IMG submission 132991) | Peatland microbial communities from SPRUCE experiment site at the Marcell Experimental Forest, Minnesota, USA - June2016WEW_19_150 | ecosystem: Environmental > Terrestrial > Soil >...
AGTGGAACTAAGCAGGAGTCGGCAGGTAGATTTCGAGTTTGAAATGCTGATGGGGATTAGGGACAAGAAGAAGATTGAACTCGCCCAACGTGGATATCGAGTGAGCGAATACATACCATACGGGAAAGGTTGGTGGGCCTACTCGGTACGGCGAATTCGCGAACATAAAAGCAACATATTCCTCCTAGCCCGCTCGCTCGTAAGCGGCTAAGCATCCCACTATAGGTCAGTGGAAATGGGTTTACTCGGTTTTGCGATGAATATCGCACATGCGACTAGCGAAGGATGAACCCTTTACCCAACGGATCGTCTGGCGCGATCAAGAACTCGTTTCGGCCCGTAATCCAAGCGCGGCCCTCGACTTGCGGGATGACCGCTTTGAAATCACCGACTGTCGTCTCATTGACTACTCGACCAGTAAATCGGGTTCCGAGAATACTTTCAACGGTAAAAGGTTCGCCTAGACTTAACTCACCACGAGAAAATTCGAGAGCGAGACGCGCACTAACACCCGTTCCCGTTGGCGAGCGATCCACTTCGCCATCCGCGAAAATGCATACATTCCTAGAATTCGCGTCGGATTGTACCGCTGGGCCGATGAAGATCGTGCCGTATAGGAAGGAAAGATCAGTTTCTGTCGGATGACGAATTGGGCATAATGATATGACGGCGCGCTTAATGGCCATACCACATTCTATGAGTCGACGAAGATCGCTTGGTGCCAACTCCACACCCACCTTACTTGCATGGACGAATGCATAGAAAGCCCCGCCGAACGCAATGTCGAAATGAATCCGTCCGAATCCAGGAACCTCGACCGTCTGATTGGCTGCATAGACGAAAGACGGAACGTTATCGAAGGCCACACTCGTCACGCGCAGCCCAGTGTCTCCAACGGCCATCGAGAACCTTGGGTATGCAGTGATTCGGCCAGCAGGTGTGTCAATCTTAACCACTTCGCGCCGTGGCAGAATTCCCGTTTCAATGGTCGTCATTGTAAGTGCAATTATCCCGTGGCCGCACATTGTGCTCCAGCCTTCGTTGTGCATGAAGAGCACGCCCATGTCGGCATCATCCGTGACGGGCTCGGTAATGATTGCGCCATACATATCTGCGTGGCCACGCGGCTCGAACATCAACGCACGCCGCAAGCCATCGTAGTGTTCGCGCGCATACCGACGTTTCTCAAGCATCGTACTGCCCGGAATCGGATCGATACCGCCTGTGATGAGCCGTAGCGGTTCACCCTCAGCATGTGAATCAATTGTTGCAATGCGTTGCCAATCAGAAGGCGGTTGCCAGTGAGACAATCTGCTCAGCTCCGCGAGGAAAATAGGAAAATCGGACACACGCTCTTCAGGAAGCAGAGTTCCACTCGGAACGGACTGCGAAAGCAATCGTACGGGCTATTCTGGTGGAATCGCTGCGAAACACAGCCCGACATCTATTCCTTGCTTCTTCCTGTACCAGCGGAATGCGTAGTAGACGGGTAACCAGATGAGGAAGCTTAGTCCGACAAATACGTAAGATGGCACGTTGACAAGACCATAGGTTGGGTTTGAAAGTGTGTATATGCCGACAGCTGCCTCGAAGGCAATGGCGATCAAAGCGATGATGCTTATCACCGGAACACGTCCGACCTTGTACTTCGACACTGGTGAAGCTCGGTAAATATCTGCTCTTCTCCACGGCATTACTAACGCCGACAAGGCCGCACCGATGACGAGAACGGCTGCTGCTACAGTTGCTCCCAGCAGGATGGTCCCGAAGCCTGTGAAGAGGTAGACGGGCACCAAGAGAAAAGCAATGATGTACATGCTAAAAACCGCGTATGTCGGCAAATGCCATCTATCGCTCACATGTCCCGCCTTATCGAAGAAGACGCGGTCAAATGACATTGCCATCAAATTCCTTGACCCTGCGAGGTTTGTGTTGTATGTTATGTTTAGACTGTTGGCTATCAAGCCTATGAAAATTAGTGAGGTAATCACGGGGCTCGCCGACATCAACGATGCAAGGAAGTACGCATAAGGTGGCTGACTTAGCGCATATTGAGGTGCTCCTTGGAAGAACAGGTATCCCAGGGAAGCTAGAAAGCTCTGACCCATAGCATAATTGAAAACCAAAGATGTAATGATGATGATGAAAGCACAGAACCAGACTGCGCCCAGAATGGATTTTGCATTGGCTTTCAGACTGTTGGCGCCTTTGATTTCCCCCGCGTTTTCAGCAATCCAAGTGTTCCCTGCGATAGGGAAGAAAATGAACGGAATAAGCAGCAGGGTCCCTGTGAGACTGAAATTCTGAGAAGGTTTGAACCCATAACTCCCGGCCGCTTGCATAGTTGAAGAGTATATGTCCTTAGTACCGAGGATGCTGTTGAACCGACTCTGCCAGCCAAACGGTCCGACCGCAAGCGGCACTATCACCGTCAATGCAAAGCTAAGGACCATGAACCCGAACAGAAAATATTGGAATTTCGCGTAACCCTTCAGGCCGATTATGTGCATTAAGATGTTCACTATGAACAATGGAATCATTACCACAACTACTGCCAGAGGCGTCGCGAACCATTGACCAAGATTAAGTAACGATTGGTCGTTGTAAATCATTCCAAGTGTGCTAAGCCAAGGGGAGAAAATCGCGCTGGCAATGAAGCCTGGCGTGATGACGTTCCATATCATCTGCCAAACGACACACCAGCCGCCTGCGACCATCATTCCCACAGCGGGATGCAAGACTCGGCTGTCGAACACGTAATCTCCGCCGCTGCGAGGCATCATGTGCATCAGCATCACATAAACGAGACCAACAAACGTTCCCCCTATCGCGGCGATAAGGGCGGCAAGAGCGAGACTTCCCCCACCAAACAACCACGCACCTTGCGCGTAGGTTAGAGACACGTACATTGGAACGGCAGCTTGCAGGGTCAAATACATGAACGCGTCTCGAACGTTCCATTCTCGCAATAAGCCGGTTGCTTCTCTTAGAAAGTATGATTTGCCCAAATTCTTTTGAGTCAATTGAAGACCACAGATTTAGTAAAAGTTGAGTGGCGACTCTGTGTGTACTTAAAATATTTCACTATAGTGTACTTACTCTTCTTATGGAGTTTCTTACATACATGCCTGAACTCAAATATGGAAAACACTACTCTGAAAACATTGTGGGCCTAGATCTCATACAGGAAGTGTCGAGAATTGGAGAATGAAAACGGCGCCTATGTAATCGTCAATGGATTCAGACTTTTCTACAGAGTCTTCGGCAAAGGCAGTAACGTTCTGCTATGTCTGCACGGTGGACCGGGAGCAATGCACGACTATTTGCTCCCTCTTGCAAAGTTAGGCGATGAAAATCTGAGAGTCATTTTGTATGATCAGCTTGGTTGTGGAAAATCACAGAAACCGCTTGACACCGCTCTTTTCACAACCGATCACTACGTGGATGAGGTCGAGGAACTCAGGAGAATCCTTGGCCTTGGCAGGATAAACCTCATGGGATCCTCGTGGGGTGGAATGTTAGCCCTATTGTATGCGCTGAAATACCAACAGAACATTAAGAAACTAATAGTCACTGGCGCCTTGGTCAGCACTCACGAATGCGTCGAAGAAATGAACCGGCTCAAAACATTACTTCCTAAGGATGTTCAGGAAACTCTCGCGAAGTACGAAGCCAAGTGGGCCTTCTCACACCCAGAATACCTGAAGGCTGTTGACGTGTTCTATCGTAAATTTCTTTGTAGATTACCGCAATGGCCAGAGGAAGTGACTCGGACTCTGAACGAGACAAGCGTACCTGTGTATTTCACGATGTGGGGTCCAAACGAATTCACGGCGCTTGGAAACCTCAAGAATCTGGACTTCAAAGCTAGCCTTCCGCAGATTACCGTTCCCACACTAGTGACTGGCGGTAGGCATGATGAGGTAACCCCAAGAATCGCACAGGGAATCCACCAGGCAATCAAAGGTTCAAGATTGAGCATTTTCGAAAATAGTGCCCACCTTCCGATGTGGGAGGAACAGGATGAATATCTTCAAACAGTAAGAGAATTCATTTTGAACTGAGGAGAAAACTCAATCTCTTCCTTCACCTTGTAGTACTTTGGACATGGCGCTTCACAGGATGCATTCAGTTCGACAATTAGACTCAATTCGACTTGGCTTTGCCAAATATCTCTGGTGTTTCGACCTCGGTGTTCCACCAGGGTTTGCTCCACTCTTTGTTTATGACGGGCACAGCCTGAAGAATCCGTTCGATCCCGGTCATGATTATAGATATTGTGCTTCTGTCTATATTCATTCCTTCAAGGATCTCTGGCTTCTCCAATATGTTTTGGAGGTTCAACTTGAAAGTCAACGCGAACTTCTTGTCGTGTTCAAGCACTTCATTGATTCTCGTTACCTCTATTGAGTCTGAGTTTTCCCCTACAGGATTGTCAGCGAGAATGGCGCAAACGTCCTTGATGTCTTTCTCCTCCATTCCCATAACGATTCGGTCTGACTTGAAGGGCGAATAGTTCAGGACTCTATAGTCAAGGTCCTCCTCAGATATTCGGGACATCTGTGACCGCGGTACATCGAAAATATACTGGCACTTCGACAAGAGTATGTTCGCGAGGCTTATTGTGTAACGCTGTTGCGTATGATTGAAATCGTCTGCTACATCGACCTTATGCCTAAGATCAATGCAGTCGGTGAGAATATCGAGGACTCCGGGAATCGGAGCACCATCTTCAGCTATCCTCTCGATTGTCCGAACTCTAAACCTCTCCCCTCCTCTCAACGCGTTGAAGGTTTTGTCAGATGCAGTCACGAAATAATGGTACCTAGTTCCGTAAATCTCTCCGAGCCTCTGAAGAAGATTGACTAGTTGTACTCCCCTCTTTCTCGGTACGATCAAATCTATGTCGTTGGGTTCACGGTGGAACGGGTTTCCTGGGGCATTGGAACTCGGTGAGTGCATGCGGATAGCGATTCCACCAAAGAGAAGGGCGGGAATTGGCGTGGGGCCGAAATCCTTCATATCCAGATTTGGGTGGAAATCATGGACCTTATGTGCGTTGGCCGCTGCATAAATCGTTAGAATTGCCCGTTCCATGACGTAGCTTTCGGTGTTAACGAAGGTGGGAATGCTCAGGCTGTGTTTGATCTCATTCAGGTCAATGTTGCGGGTCAGAGGTGTATCGATCCCAAACTCCGCGCCCGTGTAATCCCTGAAAAAAACGGTTCTTGTCATTGGAAGTGCCTCACCCAGCGATGGGCTGGTAGCTCTTGACGCCGTTCTTATCTAAGTTGATGAGGTAAGCGCGCATTATGCCCTCTGTATATTCGCTCCCCGGGTTGAAGCAGAGAGTTCTACCAATCCTGACGTTCCCTCTTGATTCATGGATGTGGCCATGCAACCCCAGTAGGGGCTGGTGCGTCTCGATGGCTTGACGCACTGCCACGCTGCCGACGGGAACCATGTCGGGAGAAGCCTGAAGCCCTGGCTCGATCTTGGGAGCTATATCGAGATGCGAATTGTAGGGTGGGCAATGGAGGTTGAATATGCAGTCAGTCATTCTCTCGACCCTGGAGGTCAATCTCTCAATTTTCTGGTAGAGCACATCTTCAGCACATTCCCTTGGACTCTTCCACGGTGTCATGTTAGACCACCCTAACGTTATCATTTCATGGCAGTCATCTATTTTGATAACACTCTCCTCAGGATTGACCGCAAAGTCTGAACTGCTCAAAATCTCGTCGATCGAAAATCGATCATCGTTTCCCGGACTCATATAATACCGTATGTCAGTACCTCTAAGCCGCTCCCGAGCCATGTTGACCCATCGCCGAACGGTTTCATTGATTAGTTCCGCGAAGAATCGTTCCCGTTCATCTTTCTCATTACGAAATTTCTCGAGTTGATCGCGAGTACAGCGGGAAAAGTAGTACCCTGCATTTCTCAGGTCTTTCTCCAGTGCGCTCAGTTCATCTGGCGTCTTCGCCAACCGTGTTGTGCCGAGGACATCTGCCGTCCAAGATCCACCGTCTTCGACTATCGGAATGAAGACTTTCCCAGTGAGGTCACCACTTAGAATTAGTACGTTTGCATGAACCATCTTTCCAGCGTTGAGGAATTTCATAAAACTCCTTTCCGAACCATGGACATCGGTCGAAAAGAGCACTCTAGTGGTGGTCGTTTTCTTGTCCCAGCATCCGGTACCTCGATGCAAATTAGAAGCTTATCTAATTAGACTACTTACCAACTTCGAATGAGCTGCAGGGATTTGCTCAGAAGATCAACGAGACCGCCAAGGCGTGTTTGGCCGTGATACGAGTGTGTGGTCATCCCCATACCTAAAGTTAGAATCTAACGGCAATCCGCTCACTTTCGCCATCGCATCCTCTGATTCCGGCTAAACTAATCACCCTCCTCTGCACCGGGCGATAATGCTACTATGAAAGCAGAATAAGTTCGAGGCGTATCAGCGTTTTGGGTGCGAGTCTACTAGAAGGACTTGTGTTCTGTCCGGGCGATAATCTCATCTTGCAGTGTCTTGCCGAGGTCGCAGAAGTAATCGCTGTAACCTGCCACTCGAACGATCAAGTCCCGATATTTCTCGGGGTTTGCTTGTGCCGCACGTAGGGTTTCCGCTGTCACGACATTCATTTGGACGTGGTGGCCATCCAACTTGAAATAAGATCGCACTAGGTGTGCCAGGTTGTCAATACCCAATTCGCCCTCGAGGAGTGATGGGGAGAATTTCTGGTTTAGTAGTGTTCCCCCCGCGCGGACCTGGTCCATTTTGGCAACCGACTTTATCACGGCTGTAGGCCCATGCGTATCCGCTCCTTGCACGGGCGAAACACCTTCGGATAATGGCTCATGAGCGTGTCTTCCGTCGGGAGTTGCACCCACAACTGAGCCGAAGTAGATGTGGCAGGTTGTGGAAAGATAGTTGACTGCATAGAATCCACCCTTCGTGTTCTTTCGGCCGCTAATTACGCCGTACAATGAATCAAACGAGGCCCTCAATAAGGCATCAGCGTAATCATCGTCGTTTCCGTATTTCGGCGTCTTATTCCAGAGCATTTGCCGGATTACTTCGTGTCCTTCAAAATTGTCCTCGAGCGTCTTCAGCATCTGCTCCATGCTCAAGTGCTTCTCATCGAAAACCTGATGTTTGATCGCCGCTAGGCTGTCCGTTAACGTGCCAATCCCAACGGGCATTATGTAAGTTGTATTGTAGCGTGGGCCGCCGTCGTTGTAGTCTCTGCCGTTCTTGATGCAATCATCGATCAGTGTTGATAGGAATGGGGCGGGCATTTGCGTGGCGAATAGTCTTTCGATAATATTGCTGCCTTTTACCTTGATATCAACGAAATGTTTCAATTGCTTAGTGAAGGCATCGAAGACTTCGTCGAAAGACTTGAACCCAACAGGGTCGCCCGTGGTGGACCCTATCTTCTTGCCCGTGCGCGGGTCTACTCCGTTGTGTAGGGCAATTTCCAATATCTTTGGCAGGTTCAAGTACCCGGTTAGTATGTAGGCTTCCTTGCCAAAGCAGCCCGTCTCAACGCAGCCGCTTATGCCTCCCGACCGCGCGTCTTCAACGGCTTTGCCTTGGCGGACCAGTTCGTCGACAATTAGGTCAGCGTTGAATATTGAGGGCTGCCCCCATCCCTTTCTAATAATCTCGCATCCCCTCTTCAGGATGCGGTCGGGGCTTTTCTTGCTGAGTTGGATGTTCGAAGAGGGTTGTACGAGCCTCATCTCATCAATTACATCTAAGATCAAGTAGCTGAGTTCGTTGACCCCATCGGAACCGTCCGGCCTCAGACCGCCGACGTTGATGTTGGCGAAGTCTGTGTAGGTGGCGCTTTCCTCTGCCGTTACACCGACTTTCGGCGGCGCGGGTTGATTGTTGAACTTAACCCAGAAGCATTCCAAGAGTTCCTTCGCCTTGTCCCTTGTTAGTGTCCCATCTTCGAGCCCGCTCTTGTAGAACGGGAAGAGGTGCTGGTCAAGGTGGCCGGGGCAGAAAGAATCCCAGGTGTTGAGTTCCGTGATTACGCCTAAGTGAACGAACCAGTAAGCCTGCAATGCCTCCCAGAAGTCACGTGGCGCATGCGCGGGAACATATGAGCAAACTTCAGCAATTCTCTCCAGCTCCTCTCTTCGTTGAGGGTTGGTTTGATGCTCAGCCATCTCGCGCGCTTTCTCAGCGTGGCGGTCAGCAAACCTGATGATGGCATCACAGCAAATGGACATAGCCTCGAGCTCTTTCTGTTTCCTGTAAGCGTCTGGGTCGTTATGGTAATCGAGCTTTTGCTTCGCATTCTCGATGTCTGCTTTGAAGTCTAGGAACCCTTTCCGGTAAATTTTATCGTCTAAAACGGTGTGGCCGGGGGCGCGCTGCTCCATGAATTCGGTGTAGATGCCGGCCTCGTATGCTGCCTTCCACTCCTCCGACATCTCTGAAAAGAGAATATCACGGATGGTTCGGCCATGCCAAAACGGAATAAACCTCTCCCGGTAGAGCTTTCGCGTCTCATCGTCAACGGCAAAGGGAATCTTCTTTCGGTCGTTGAGAATTTGAAGGTCCTTGAGGCTGTGGCAGCATAGCTCCGGGTATGTGGGTGTAGCCTTCGGGGCGGGGCCCCTTTCACCCACGATTAACTCTTCGTCGCCTACGTAGATCCTCTTGTTTTCCATTAAGTGCTTGAATGCAAGAGCTCTTCTGATAGGGGCGCTAGATTCTGAGGAGTGCTCGTAGAATTCGGTCATCAATTCAGCTCTTTCAGTTGAGATTCGCGGTTTCGTATCCAAGCTTTGTTGCCTAAGCTTCCTCACTCTTTCATTCATCTCGTCAACCTCCTACCTTAACCAATAAGCCAAAACCTTCCAATTTCTCCACTATCCCACTCACTCTCACAGAGGAGGGCAGCTCGACTCCCGGCATTCTATTTATCATTCCAAGTCGCTTGTACTTTTCAACTCCAAGTTCGTGGTAGGGAAGAACATCAATCTCCTTCACGCTTCCCAACGATGACACGAATTCGCCCAGTCGAAGGACGTTCTCGTCACTGTCGTTCACGCCTGGGATAATGGGAAACCGAACAATCACGTGGTCGTGAGTGTGAGATAGTTGCCTCAGGTTATTCAGGATTATTTCGTTCGAGACGCCGGTGAACCTACGGTGCGTTTCGTTATCTATGACCTTCAAGTCGTACAAATACAAATCCACGTACGGTCGGCTGGCCATCAGGGTCTCGGCGTTTACGAAGCCGCAAGTCTCCACGGCGGTGTGGATCCTTCTCTCCTTACAGGCTTCAAGTAGGTTTTGAAGAAAGGTGGGTTGCATGAAGGGTTCGCCGCCTGAGAAGGTGGCCCCGCCGCCAGATTCGTCGTAGAAAATATTGTCCTTCTCCACCTCTTCCATAACATCGGAGACCCTGACCTGTTTCCCCGCTATTTCTCTAGCTTTCGTCTGGCACACCCGAACGCACAGGCCGGAAAGCCTGCAGGCATTTCTCAGAAGCGTTGGAGTGCCGTCTAGGATTTTGATGGCGTGGTTCGGGCACGCTTCTACGCAACTGAAGCATCGGATGCATCTCTCTTCCCGGTAAACGAGTTGCGCTACTGAAAACTGTCCCTCAGGGTTGTGGCACCACCAGCAATGAAGGGGACACCCCTTGAAGAACACGGCCGTCCGGATGCCTGGGCCGTCGTGCGTGGAGAATTTTACCATATCAAAAATCGTTCCAGTAGTATCTTCGATGCCATTCTCACGATGCCCTTGCTCGTTTAGAGCGCTGTATTGCTCTAACAACTACTACAACTACTGGTTCTCTGGCCTTCCACATCATTTGACCGAGCTATATCTTCTTAGAACGATTTCCATATACTATTCGGGTTCTGTTACCTCTTCGTTTTGTAACTTCTCTCCTCATCATGCGCCCTCAGGTTGGGCTCAGGGAGAGTTACGGGCGTAGAACCAGTCGCCCCGTTCTGCAAGACTTGCTCCCAGAACCTCTTAGCAATATTCTTCGCCCCATTCAGGTCAGCGTTGTAGACTAATCCGCAGCTATGGCATTCGAGGACAGATTGAACTATGCGACTTTCGGTCTCGCTTGCATTTCAAGACGGACTTAGGAATCCTCCGTTTTTCAGTCGCTCGATGGATGTGAGCAATGTCGCCTGGGTGATAGCGAGATCCTGCGCAGCTTGTGAGAGAGAGATAGTTCCTCCGTGGGCGGAAATATAATCGAAAACTCTGCGGTCAAGGTCGTGAGTTCCAGTAGTCGAAATTTCCGTAGTGTTTTGGGAAACAATTGCGCGCTGTGTGCCGCAGGAAGGGCAGATTTGGGCCATTTTTGGAAAGCTAAAGCCGCAGTTGATGCAAGGCTGCATGATGACATTAACCGGATAGTAGCTTGGTTGAGGCGGTATCTTGGGTTTGAGTTCGGCGAGAAATCGTTGGATTCTATCGCTAACCTTCTTCTTAAGGGAATG
>Ga0187882_1005050_pt1 | contig 10484 bp, 10 predicted proteins | sample June2016WEW_19_1_3_FD_132991 | JGI IMG/M metagenome (GOLD analysis project Ga0187882, IMG submission 132991) | Peatland microbial communities from SPRUCE experiment site at the Marcell Experimental Forest, Minnesota, USA - June2016WEW_19_150 | ecosystem: Environmental > Terrestrial > Soil >...
AAAACCGCAGCCAGAACAACCTGTAGCAACAGTGGTTCCTTCACCATCAATGCCGACTCCGGTCTAAAAGCCAACAAACATTTCCATTTTTTTATTTCTATTTTTAAAGCAAAGCGTTTATTTCATTCGGGATGATAGGTAATTTTGGGGGATGATGTCGCCGTCCCAGTCTGATCGGGAAAGATGAAGAATTCGAGATTTAGACAGACCCCAAATAATTTTAAAAATTCAGAAGCCATTAGAAAACAGTTTAACCTAGATTTTAAAAAATCGCTTTTTTGATGTTTCAAACGGCGTTTTTTATATCGTCAGGGTGGCTTTTTTATGCTATGCGTATGTATACTATAAACCCCTTTAAACACGGTATAAACACATTTACGGAATGCATGGACAATAAGTGTTAATTTATAAGACAAATCATAGGATGTGGTATTAGAGGGAAAGCGATGAGTTGGGAAGAGGTAAGCTCAATTTCGACGGCGCTCTCAGCACCTTTTGTTGTGATTTCTGTTTTACTTGTTTTCTACCAACTTCGTGAGATGAAAAAAACTAATCAGGTAGGAGCGTTTTCGTTTATAGTCAACCTTCTACAAGACGAAAAAGCTCGCAAAGCTCGGGGAGCATTAATGAAAATATCCGAAAAGGACTTTTCCAAATGGACATCAGACGAAGTGAAAAATGCGGAGATTGCCTGTAGCAGATACGATACAGTTGGGATAATGCTCAAGCAGGCAGGCATAGACTTTGGCATGGTTACTGACCAGTGGCGAGATTCTATTATGAAGAGCTGGGAAAATGCCAAGCCAATGCTGGATAGCTACAGAAAGAGTAGGGGAAATGATTTCTGGGACGAATTTGACTTGCTTTATAAAAAAGCCAAAAATACTAGACATCTCTAACTGAAGATTTCTCGAAATTGTTTTTTTGTGTGATATGTGATATACGTGGTGATAGCTACGTGTGCGAGATATTGCTACGTGCGGGAAGGAGAGAGAAAGAGACCGAGTGAGTGAGAATTAAAACGGAAGAATAAAAGTAAGTTTGGGTTTGGGCTTAAAATTTAAGTACTTATAACCTAAGAAAGATTGACTGGTATGAACCGAGAGAATTGATTAGGATTATAAGAGGTGAATTATGTGTATTCGTCTGAAGGGCAAATCATTGGATTAATGAAATACAAGAGAAAAGTGCAAGCCATAGAGAACATTTTGCCAAAGCTGTGTCCGAATTGTAGAAAACTTGTTGAAGATGCATTAAGTCACAAGTAGAATTAAGCCAATTCTGGAAGACCTAAAAATTCTTAAAACAATTCTGACTAATGCCTTAGTATGAAGACGTTCTAATGTGCGATGAAAAAGATAGTCTGAGCAAGAAGCTGACAGAGAAACATCTGGAACTTGAAGAGAAAATGGAGACTTTAGATGAAAGTTTGAAAATATGGACAGATGCTATAACGGAATTATCTGAAATTGAAGATGCATTCAAGACGAATGAAAAAACAGAAATGAAGGGAAAAACGATTTTAGATGTTGGAACGGATTCTGTCAAACTTCTGTATATTGCTCTCAAATATGGACCAAATAAAATCATAGGAATAAACGAGTGTGATTTTCGCCCTTTTGAGTTGGAACTTGAGTCGCGGTCGAAATTTCTCACGGACACATCGATTAGACTTTATACTTGTAGCTTGTTTGACGATGTAGCCCTTAATAGAATTCGAGAAAAAGAAGGGATAAGCGGAAAATTCACCTTTGTTTTAGTAAGCAAAACATTGCACCATCTTAGGACAGATAAGTGTGTTGAAGAACACGAATGCCAAGAAGATGAGGAATGCTGTAAGTATGGGCTTAACGAAGAGTATGTTTTTGCGAAATTGCTCTCCTTAGGTGAAAGAGTGATAATTTACGAGCCTATAAAAACAGATGAGGATGTGGACAAGATACGAGGAAGAGGCGACAACTTCACAAAAAAAGAATTGTTACAAGTCTTCAAGTATCTCTTAGAGAGACAAAAATACAAAGTCAAGTTAATTCGACCACAAATGTTCGACGTTGATGAAACAACGTTCGATAAAGTTGAGCCGATTCTAAGGCAAGTTGATTGCATTTGCTTCTATGTGGAAAAAATTAATTGCGAAAAGCGCGTTGAAGGAGGATGATAAGCTCTGCTTGAGAGGTTTCGCATTGCTTTCCAAGCTAAGAAAGACTATGGGGCGTTGTTGGTTATTATTTGAAAATAGCATTTTGAACAGTAATGCTTTTCGTCGATTTCGTAAAGCATAGTTGATACAATGCCAATCGGTTGATTGCTGCCCATTTTTGCTTGATGAAAGCCAAATTTTCCTGAAAATCGTGTTCCTAAAATAAAAAAATACACATGCGCTTTGGCAAATGCTTGTTTTGTTTTCAAATTTTCACGGTTAATGTTTTTAGTTGTGATCTTCGGTGAAAACGTGTTAAGCGGAGTTGTTGGGGTAGAGAAACGTGCGAATCTTTCGGGCAAAAAAGTGCATAAATACATTCTATAGTGGGCGAATGTATTCGAAAAATTTGCTCTCCTCCAACACTTTTATGCTAATCCAATTATATTATACAGTGGTGGCTCTTCATGAACGTGAAGGAAGCCTTATCTAAGCTGCAAAGTTACTCGAAGGAGCTTGGCTTCGACTTGACTAAAGCCGAGGATAGGTTCAAATGGTTCTTGGCTTCGATACTTTTTGCCAAAAGAATCTCAGCTGAAACTGCTAAAGAGACTTACCTTTATTTTGAACAGGAGGATCTGACAAGCCCGGACGCCATATTGGAAGCTGGGTGGGACCGCTTGGTGGAAGTTCTTGACTCTGGGGGTTACACTAGATACGATTTCTCCACAGCCACAAACCTTCTGGGAATCGCAAAAATGCTGAAAGAAAAGTACGGCGACCTCGAACGACTTCATGCAGAATCTAGCAGTCCCACAGACTTGGAAAGGCGCCTGCAAGAGTTCAAAGGTGTTGGTCCTGTAGGTGTAAACATATTCCTAAGAGAACTGCGGGGAATCTGGGAAAAAGCAAAACCCGAGCCTTCTCCCTTAGCAGTTGCAACGGCACAGAAAATTGGACTAAACCCAGAAGACGCGGAACGCTATGAATCTCAACTCGTTCGATTAAACCTTGAGTACTGCAAGAAACGCCGAAGCTCAGAATGCCCACTCAAAGACAACTGCCCGGATAAGGTAGGCACTAAAAGCACTAATAGAATTTAGCACTAATGAAGTTTCATTTATTATGTACTGATTTTGGAAAAGTCTTATTAGGTCACAGAATTTCACTCTAGACGAAATGAAATTCAAGCAATTGACAGTTCTGCTTATTCTTCTGCTGATTTTACCACTTTGCCTAAACTGCGGTTTGCCCACCAAAGCGGTCACTGCACAGACTTCGCCAAGCCTATACGTAGGCGTTGATGTCGCCTTCGAAAGCATAGCTGCGACTGAACAATTAATCGATAATATTAGTTCTTACACAAATTTTTTTGTAATCGGGTGTTATGGAGGCTATAATGAAACAAGACTCACCATTATCAGCCAGTACGTCTATAACAAGGGCTTGACCTTCATAGTTTACACTGATGACCCAAGATATCCCTCAAAACAATGGCTTGCAGATGCCCAAAACAATTATGGTAACCATTTCTTGGGAATTTATTTCTATGACGAACCAGGCGGAAAGCAACTTGACCAGTCGACACCTTACCCAGTCGTCCCAGAGACGGCTGTCACAGAGGCGGCTAACTATAGCTTCAGTGATGCGGCGAACCAGTACGTTAGTACCTTAAATTGGTGGCTACGCAGTGGACCATTTGCAATAACCAAAAATTTTCCTTCTCAAGCAAACTATCAATTGTTCACCTCAGACTATTCACTCTACTGGTATGATTATGAAGCCGGGTACGATACGATTTTTGCAGAGTTTGCCTTAAGTTACAACCGAACGCTGAACATTGATCTCTGCAGAGGCGCAGCCACAGTTCAGAACAAGGATTGGGGCATCATGATAACTAATGCCTACACTCAACCGCCCTACATGGAGTCAGGACCAAATCTTTACAACGACATGTTGCTAGCATATGAAAACGGCGCAAAATACATCATAGTATTTGACAGCGACCTAAACTGGACACAAAACGTCTTGGACCCAACACAACAGCAAGCCATGCAACAGTTCTGGCAGTACACACAAGCCCACCCCAGAACAATCAGTCCAGTAAGCGACAGATCCGCGTATGTTCTTCCTGAAGATTATGCTTACGGTTTTCGTTCACCGACGCAAGACACAATCTGGGGACTATGGATCATACCACAAAATGATTCGCTTCTCCTTGACCTCAGCATGAGTATTTCCACACTCTTTCAAATGTACGGCAGCAATTTAGACATAGTTTATCCAGATGGACCACGAACTATAGAGTCTGTCGGATACCACAACGTAATCTACTGGAACGATACAAGGCTTATACCTAATTTGCCGCCCATACAATCTCCAAGCCCTATTCTTAGATCTTCCACATCGCCCACAGAGCAGCCTACGTCGACCGCTGGCCCTCAACAAGGCGCTTCCTTTCAAGTTTACCTTTATGCGATTGCAACGAGCATTCTAGTTACTGTTGCGGTTGCTACCGCAGTTTTAGAGGCTCGAAGAAGACGCTGAGAATCTGCATATTTTTAAGCGCAGACAGATGTTTTCAGATAAGTAATGTAAATAGGGCACATCTCTAAAATTAATCTTGGAAAATGCCCAGTGAGCTGAGAGCGTATGAGCAGGAAAACAATTTACTTCCAGCATAGCTTTCTATTCTTCGCATTCCTACTGGTCTTATTGTTTGTTGTTGTTGCGCTAGTTTTTTTGGGAGCCATAAGCATTGCCTTCGCAGATGTCGGCTTCACTCCTGTTATTATCATGCTGATTTTGGTCGGAACCTTGATTGGAAGTTTCATCAACATTCCATTGCTGAAACTGAGAAGCGTCATGCCTGTTGTACATGAGGATTATGTCAGCTGGTTCGGCATGACCTATCGAATTCCCCATGTGGAGTACGGAGAAGCCATCACAGTGGTCGCAGTTAACGTTGGAGGCGCCCTGATACCAACCGCTGTGAGCATTTACCTGCTCAGCAAATCCCCGCTCTCAACGATTTTTCTCAGCTTCATAGGCATCTTAGCCGTTGCACTGGTAACCCACGCCGTAGCCAGACCAGTCAAAGGCGTAGGAATAGCCACCCCAGCGTTCATCCCTCCAATAGCTGCAGCAGTAGCTGCAATCATCCTTTTGCCATCGCAACCGCGAACAATCGCATACGTCGCGGGCACACTTGGAACGCTCATAGGCGCTGACCTGTTAAACCTTCGGAAGATTCCCAAGCTCGGCGCGCCAGTTGCCAGCATAGGCGGAGCAGGCACCTTCGACGGCGTATTCTTAAGCGGCATAATCGCCGTACTCCTCGCTGGACTGTAAAATAAAAATAAGGATTTTTTAACGGGAAACTTGAAAACTTTAGCTGAAATTCATAAGTAATAAAAACTTACCTTCCAAATTTCTATCTGCGTCAAGCTTAACCAAGGACGATAATCAGAATAACTAATAGTTGAGGAATAACATATGGGCAACGGGGCGTTTGGCGGATATCTCTCGTTATTTGGCTTTGTTCTTTTAGTAATAGGTATCATTGTAGCTTATTCATCAGTGGGCATGGTTCAGCAGAATTCTTTTAGTTCAGATTATTCAACACTCTCAGATGCGTCTTTAATACTATTTATAGGCGCTATGGTTGGAGTAGTTGGAGCAGTGCTCTTATTAATTGGGTTTCTTTCACCAAAACGTGAACTGAGACACCCATACTATTAGCGTATGAGCGCGGTTTCTTCTTTTTTTGTTGACTCAGTGTTGTTATTAGTTGCTGAGTTTGGATCTTTATTCTGAGTTATCAAAGTTTATTTTGCTAGTTATAGATGAGTAATCAGGTGCAAGGTTGGTAACTTCAAAGGGCAAACGCAGTAAAGCAATGATAATTATGCTTCTTCCAGCACTTATCGTCATATTTATTATTGGATGGTTCATGTACTGGATGGGCGACCAAAAAAGAAGTGACAAAATGTTCGGATTATGAAACATCCAGAACATAGTGCTATACGCGCAACTCATTTACTTTGAAACTGAAGAATTTCACTCAACAACTGCCACAAAAGTCCCAGATGTTCAGAAACTTGTTGAAGCAGGCTTCGAGTACGTCTGCGACTTCAACGAGATTATTGAGGAAACGGCTGTGACGCAATCAGGAAAAACTTGCACACGGGGTTAAGGTTGAATTTATAAATGTAAGCATCGCATTTTAGAGCATCGAGGGAGGGGAGGTTGAGGGGTACACACGAAGTTAGCGGTTTCGTTAAGTTGATGAGGCCGATAAATTGTGTAATGATGAGTTTCGCTGTTCTAGTAGGTGCAGTTTTGGCGAATCCGAGTTTCTCAAACTTTTCTTGGCTAAACATTCTGTTTGGAGCGTTAACTGGTTTCACTTTGACAGCGGCTGCCATGGCTGTGAATAACTACTACGACCGCCACATTGACGCGATAAATGAGCCCACACGCCCGATTCCCAGCGGCGCAGTAACTGTAAAAGGCGCGTTGATTTTCACCGGTGTCCTTTCTGTGGTGGGTTTTGTTTTCGCTTACCTCACAAGTATTGTTTGTCTCGTGGTTGCTGTGATTGCCTGGGCGGCTATGCTAACTTATACGACTGTGGGAAAGCGAAGCGGACTGCCAGGCAACTTCTTGGTTAGTGCATGTGTGGCTACGCCTTTTCTGTACGGAAATTTGACCGCAGTTAATGCGGTTCGGCTTAACGTGCTACTTTTTGCTTCCATGGCGTTCCTTTCGAACACGGGCAGAGAAATCACGAAGGGCATTGTGGACGTTAAAGGGGATAGCGCCGAGAATGTTAAGACTCTTGCGGTGCGTTTCGGCGAGTTGAAGGCTGCTGCGGCGGCAGCGGCGTTTTACGGTTTTGCAATTTGTCTTTCTCCGCTTCCTCTGGTTTTGGGTTTGGTTTCTTTTTGGTTTGTTCCTTTTGTGTTAGTTACTGATTTTGGTTTGGTCGGGTGTTCAGTGTTATTGGTCAAGAATCCTTCACGTGAGAACGCTCGCCGAATCAAGAAACTTATTCTAATCCTTTTCATCATGGGTTTGCTCGCGTACATTTTCGGCATGTTTAGGTGAGCATTCATGCTTGACGCTGAAGCTTGGGCAAATTTGGCTCTACTTGGCTCCTGCTATGGGTATATTCTAATTGTGATTTTTGTCACTGGAAAAATCGGGCGTGGTTTGTCTCGGAATTCTTCTCGTAAGTTCCTGCACATTATGATCGGGAATTTGCCTTTTCTTATTCCGTTTTTCTCATACAACACCTTTCCGCTGAACTTTCCTTTCTTCGTTGCAGCGCCATTTGTTTTTGTAACTTTTCTGGTTTCGCCTTACTCTCCGGTAAAGAGTCTTAGCAGGAAAATTCCGGAGTTAACTGAGGTGACCAAAGGAGGTCATCAGTTGGGTTTGGTGTTTTACGCTATCTCTTACACCGTTTTGGCTTGGTTTTTTTCGGCGAAGCCTTACGTTATTGCTGCGGGGATTTTGCCTATGGCTTATGGTGATGCGGCGGCTTCTTTGGTTGGTGAAAAGTTTGGAAAGCGGCATTTCAGGATTCTCGCCAAAAAAAGCGTTGAGGGTTCAATTGCAATGTTTGCCGTTAGTTTTGTAAGTTTTGAGGTTAGTCTACTATTTTTTTCAGCTTTCTATCCTCTTTCGCTTTTCAGTTCAGTCATAACTGCTTTGGCGGTGGCTGCCGTGGCCACGGTTGCTGAAGCACTTACACCGCGGGGCTTCGATAACATAACTGTTCCTTTCCTCAGCGCTTTGCTGTTTCTTCTTCTAAAGGGATGGGCTTAATTTGACTTTCATCATAATTGATGGATTAGACGGTTCTGGGAAAAGCACCCAAGCGCAGTTTATTTTGAAGTTTCTGGAAAAAGGAGGAAAAACCGTATGTTTGCGTGTTCATCCGGAAAAGGACAATTTCTTCGGAGTTAAAGCGCGTCAGTTTCTGTATTCAAGTGGCAAGAGTGCACATTTCGCCGCTGCATTATTCTACATGATTGATGTCATACGTTCAATTCTGCTTTATTCGTGGCGAAAGGCCGATTATATAATTTTCGTGAGGTACCTGATGGGTACGGCTTATTTGCCTGCGCCTCTACATAAAATCGCTTACCATTTTTTTGCCTTTGTCGTACCCCAGTCGGAAATAATGATTTTTTTAGACGTTAATCCAGAGGAGGCAGTGTCTCGAATTGCAAAGTCTCGTGGTGAGAGAGAAATGTTTGAGGACTTTAACGCGTTGAGTGAGGTTAGAGCCAAAGCACTTTCGCTAGCTTTTTCGGGAAAATGGATTATCGTAAATTCAAACAAACCTGCGATAGAAGTAGCAGCGGCTATAAAGAAAATAATTAGTTGATTACCTAGTGCGCTAGCTTATAGCCGAAGTAAAGGACTTTTTGCATATTTAGCAAATGCTTGGGAACAAAAGCAGACTAAACACCCATATTTACAGTCAATATTGTAGACTTTGAACTAGACTATTATAATTCAGTTAAAGCCTACACATTTCAAGTCCAAAAAATCTTCGAAGCAGGCTATGAGTACGTTTGCGAAATGGAAACAATTAAGCTATTTAGAAAACGTAAATACCTTAAAACAACCCTCTTCCAGAAGCTGGGAATTCATCCAAATGCAGGGGATGTATGTCAAAAAGCTGGGGATAGGAATTGAACCCAGAACAACTTCTCGCCAGGGACGCACTTGCTGAAGGTGCAACCACGCCTAAGAATCAAGCAGACTTTGAAAACCGCCAGCTCACCATTCTAAGCGAACAGTTAAAACAGCTAATCCGCCAAGAGGCGGCGGTATTATTGAGGAAGTTTGGCGCCGCCGAAAGGATTCGAACCTTTGACCGACTGGTTAACAGCCAGCCGCTCTACCGGGCTGAGCCACGGCGGCAAAGCATAATGCTTATGCCACTTTGGAGTTTCAATATAGTATTTAAGTTTTAGTCTTCTCGAAAACCAGTTATTCTATCTGCCGCACTTTGGACTTTGCTATTGCCGCGAAGCCCTTGTAGAACTCTTTCATTATGCGTTGGTACCATTTGCCTGAGAATGCCCAGTCAAGCAGATTGTCAACCCAGTAAAAGTCATGTTCAGCACATTGAATCAAAAGTTGTTTGTGCAATTCACTTAGCTTAGTATCTGTAAACCAATCTTCACTTTTCAATTTGCCCAACGGAACAAAGAATAATGGAACAATGAGGCTTCGCATTTCCTTAAGGTCATCAACTAACTCCATTGTTTTAATGATGTCTGATTCTTGCTCTTCAGGTAGCCCAAGAATCAACGTGCAGGCGGGAACGAGCTTGTTGTCATGCATTAAACCCATGCCATTGCAGACAACATCATGCCAATCTTCAGCTTTAAACGGGTGAGCTTTCGCAGGCATAATCTTCTTTGCTATTTCTGGAGAACCAGTTTCTATACCTACTTCTGCGCCCCACCAAGCTTGATTTTGAAGGATAAGCTCAGATAATTTCGAGATAAGATTGGGTTTTGATGCTACTGCAGCCAAGGAACAATGGCTCCAACTTATGCTTTGACACCTTTTCGTTACTAATTCATGCAGTTGCACGAGTTTCTCGTCGTTGGGCGTTGTATTTTTTGAGCCGTAAAGCATGACATCTTCGGCGTGAAGACATGCACTAGTTACTTTGCCTGAATCAAGATTAACGCTTAATTCACGATCAATCTTTTCAATCGGATACCATCGCAGAGGCCTTAAGGTAACATTGCAGAATTGGCAACCTCTGCAGCAGCCTCTGCCAATCTCAATCAAACCGTTAATTGAAGGCTTAACAATGTCAGGGATTTCTTCTAAACTGGGTGCTTCATCAATTCCAACTTCATAATGGCTTTGGATTTCTTCTCCGCTAATTGCTGCCCTGAAAATTTTTCCAATCACATTTTCTGCTTCTCCTTCAATGACACAGTCAATACCTAAAGCCTTAACGGCTTTTTCTCGGTAACGAAACTGCCATGCGCCAGGTCCACCAACAATAACCTTTAACCCATTTTGTTTCGCTTTTTTAACGGTTTGGCTTTTTAGCAAAGCTTGAAAGTGCTTTGCAAGGTAGGGTTCCTTCTTGAAAATAGAAGCAAGAGTTGAAGAAGCTGGACCAAGCCCAAACGGATCCATAGTGTAAACGCCAAGAACTTTTGCGTCATTAAGATAACTACGTAAATGGTTTGGACTTACTGTCTCAACTTTAAAGCCTTCTTTTAAAAGTTGAGCTTCAGTTTTTCTTAAGCCGTAAGGTGCAGTCCAAGGACGACCATTTCTTGTTTTTAATGGTGGA
>Ga0187882_1005056_pt1 | contig 10476 bp, 5 predicted proteins | sample June2016WEW_19_1_3_FD_132991 | JGI IMG/M metagenome (GOLD analysis project Ga0187882, IMG submission 132991) | Peatland microbial communities from SPRUCE experiment site at the Marcell Experimental Forest, Minnesota, USA - June2016WEW_19_150 | ecosystem: Environmental > Terrestrial > Soil >...
ACTTCGATGCCATTCACGCACGCCATTCCCGTAACAGGAACGAAAGTGAGGACGATCTTGCCCTGCGCGGTGGGTCGAATCCCGGAGAAGGTTCGGTCCAAAGGCCGGCCTTCCCCGCCTGCCTGCTTGAAGATATCGAAGCCCCTCAGCAGGGCCACACCGTTACAATACACGTCGAACACGCGACTGCCAAGCCCACCCACGCCAGTGTTACGGCGTCCGTAGTGACCCTCGCAGAATTTCAACGTCACCCGATACCGGCCATCGGCCACGGGCACAGCGTAGGAAAAATGCCCCCACCGCTCGCTGGCGTAGAGCGCCATGTCAGGTGAGTTGCTCTCCCGAGCCGGATTCGTAGTGCGGACCAACGCATTTCCTCCCATGAAATAGGAGTCGGCCTGCCACTGCTGCCCGGCGGGATCCTGCCAGCAGGCGGTCCAACCCGCTCGAATCCGGACAGGCCTGACCTTCCCGGGACTAACCGGCAGCACCTCGATTCCACTCAGGATCGCTGTTCCTCGAAAGGAGACAAAGCCCAGGTGCAGAAAGCCGTCTTCGGCCGGTGAGATGTCCCTTAAGACCCGCTCGTCTGCGATGTTGGCGCCGGCGGCATCAGCCACTACATCAAAGAAATCCAGAATCCGTTTCCCATTGGCGGCGACCCGAAAAAGGCGCTGCCCCTCGCCGCTGGATTCCGCGCTAATGGAATCGGTCAACCACGTCTCCGCAAAGTGAAGATGCAGTTCGTAAGAACCAGGCTTCAGCGGAATGTCATAGCGGAAGTCGCCTTGGCGGGAACGCCTGTAAATGTCCGGATCCAGTGTACGGAGGATTCTCTCGGACGGGCGGGCGAGGACAGAACCTCCGGAAAAGCAGCGATCAGGGCCCCATGTCCGTCCGCTGCGGTCGATGTAAGGATTGGTAGAGCCCGCGATCATCCTCAGATCCTGGCCGCTCGGCGGTGAGTCTGGAACCGGGCCGGGAACGGGAGTGGACCTGGCATCAATGGAGATCGACTTCGCCGCGTTCCAGCGCCAAGCAGAAAGGGCGCCAAGGATCACCAGAATGGCCGCGGCGCAGGCAATCATCCGGCGGGCGCGCCAACTCGACCGTGGCGGAACACGCGTCTCTGCGATCGGCGTCTCCCACCTGAATTCGGCTCTGTAGGATCCCGGCGGCAAGTCGATTCTGACCGGATGAGACGAACCGTTCTCGGCGAGGTACTGCTGGGCGAGCTTCTTCCGTAGTTCGTTGGCTGTTACGCGGACAATCGTGTGCTGACCCGGGTCGAAATCCGGCGGAAGCTGGAAGAGTTCCACTCCGATCGAGCGCTCCTTGAGAGCGTCGCTCGGCCCGCTAATCGTGTGCTCGACGATGTACTCGAGGAACTCCCTGCATCGCTTGCTGGTGCGAAACGCGGGGCTCTCCAGCAGACGATGGAGTTCCGCCCGCACGGCACGCTCGCGTGATTCGTTGCGTCCCGTCTCTTCGCTTTCGCCCAACCTCTCCTCCGCGGCAATCGTACCACAACCGTCTTGCCGGGTCCAGGGTGGTCTTAACAGTCTCGGGTAACAGTTAACGGGACCAGACACCAGGCTCTTCCCATGACCGCAACAACAAGATTCCATAAGCGTTGAGCGCCTGACACCGTACGAAACCTAGCCCGTGCGGGACCTGCGTGCTGGAGTGATGCGACTCAAGCGGGAGGCCCCGGCGTCAAAGCCTGAACCTTCAAGGATGGGCCGAGGAACCGACGGGCCACCGCTTGGGTCGCTGGCGCCAGTGCCAGGCGAAAACCCCATGGAGATGAACAATGCAGCCATTGATGAGACGCTTTCTATCATCTTTAGCCATGCTGGTGGCTCTCTCCGCGATGCCTCTGTGCGCCCAGACGTACGGCGAGATCACGGGGCACATAGCCGATAGCTCGGGCACAGTCGCGCCCGGAACTCAGATTGCCTTAACCAACCATCGCAAGTGCTTGAGCCTGCTTGGCGATGACGTTTTGTCTACCTACCTGATCCAACAGTCGCATCGCCTAGAAACGGCGACGCTCCAAAGCCTCGAAGTCGCCTCGTACTCCCGCGGGATTGCCCACACTGGGTAAGACGCACTATGGCGGAAAAAGTGCCGCTATATTATGCGGGACTCAGTAGTGCCAGTTGCGGATCATCCAACTTTGTCGCAGCCGGACGCGATCCGCGGCAGGATCGAAGTGGCTGCCGACCCGGAATCGAGCATCCGCATTACCGTCTCGTTCCCCGATTGAAGTGTTACCAGAAATGGGTGGCCAAGATGCGTGGCGGCCCGGGCGTGCCGTCGATGATTCTCGTACCCAACACGAATTGGACGTTCTTGTGGCGCCAGTCCCTCGGAGCTGCCTGGAGCGCCACGCCCAGATACTCCGGCTCGGTGATGAATTCGCTCGCGGCGAGTGTGCCATATGTTTCGATGCCGGCCGCCGAAATCACGGTCTTTTCGGTGGCCGGGTCGAACACCCGCGTGACAAGGGCAAAATCCTCGGTCATTGACCCAACCACCGGCTGCGTCACCCTCCAGTTTGCGGCATTCGGATTGCGCCGGTCGATGATGCAGTTATAGGTAATGCCGTCGACGGTCCGATGGTCGAATACGAAACGCAGCTCGGCGGTTGCACGCATTGCCCACGGGTTGTTGAACGCCCCGATCGCCACCAGGAGCGCGTGCCGGAGCCGCGAGTAGTCCGTCTGCGACACCGACATCAGTTGATAGGCGCGGCCCTTGGATTGAATCCATGATGCTACTTTGAAGCCCGAAAGAGCATCCCGCAAGAACAGGTATTCAGGCGCGACCCATGCCACCTCGCCGGCAGCGATCGATAGATTTGGGGTATTGCGGTCAGGCGATGCCGGACCCGCAAAGAGGCGGTTCAACTCCTCGCTGCGCGGTCCAATAAAGCGGTACAGACGCGTGGGCTGGCCGATGCAGACCTGAATCGGTTTCCGTTCGCGGAATAGGGGTTCCCAGAAGGCCTCGAATTCGGACCTGGGAGTACGGCGTGCGCCCCAGAGAAACGCCGCTGCAGCTCCAAGCAACGCTAGGGTTGCGGCGGCGAAGGCCCACTTCAGGGCATGGCCGCGACCGGCCGCGCCTGGCTTCTGTGGTTCCGCGACGGGCGCCTCGACCGCAAAGGTGGGCATGTAGGAACCAATTGGCAGCTCAATCCGCAATTCGCATGCGTGCTCCGGCTCGAGGTAGTACTGTGCCAGCCGCTTGCGGACTTCAATGGCCGCATTGCGGACGATCGGATCCTGCGCCGTGTCGTATGCCACTTCGCGGCCAAACACCGCTGCGCCGACGTACCTCTCCTTCAGGGCGTTCTGGTCCCCTCCGAGCGCCGCCTCCACCACAAACCGCAGCAGGGCCTGGCTACGCTTGCTGGTCCGAAAGTGAGGACTCCCCAGGATCTTCGCCAACTGGGAGTGCACGGCCGCGTGGTCGTGGCCCATGGCGCCAGTGACGTGCCCGGCATCCGCATTCGGAGTTCGCACGGTCCTTAAGCCTGCGTCGATTCTATCACATGTGGCCGCACCGTACTGCCGACCGAACGCACTCTACCCGCCTTGCAACATGTTGAAAGAGAAGCGCCAGGCTCCCACGTACTACGGTCGCGTACCGTAGGCGACCTTGTTCTGACTGGCGATGGACTTCAGAATACGGACTCTCGACGGCGTGGGAAAACACGGACCCGAATCCTAACGTGGGCCGAGGAACCGACCGCTCACCGTTCGGGCTGGCGGCAGCGTCAGGCGAGAACCCACGGAGGTAGATGAGGTAAACAATGCAACCAAAAATCAGACGTCTTCTGTCATCTTTAGCCACGCTGGTGGCTCTCTCTGCGATGCCTCTGTGCGCCCAGACATACGGCGAGATCACGGGGCACATAGCCGATAGCGCGGGCGGAGCCGCGCCGGGAACTCAGATTGCCTTAGCCAACGTCGCAACTAACGCCGTTCGCACTACCGCCACGACGGATTCCGGGGACTACACGTTCCCCTCCGTCGCGCCCGGGTTCTACAACATCAAATTCGAGCACGCCGGCTTCAAAACCGGCAGAATCGACAACTTTCAGGTACAGGTGCAGCAGACGGTCCGGCTCGATTTCGCCTTGCAGGTCGGGCAGATCACCGACTCGATCGAGGTATCGGCGTCTGCCGAGATGCTCCAGACCGAGAACAGCACGCTCGGCACGGTGGTTGACAACAAGAGCATCGTCGAACTGCCGCTGAATGGCCGCAACTACCTCGGTCTGGTCGCCCTGTCGTCGAACGCGAACACGCTCTCCGCGGGTGTCGGCCAAGCATCCGCCCGGCAGGGCGGCGACCGCGCCGCCCAGTCCATTTCCGTTGGCGGCAGCCGCGTCATGTTCGACTACTACACCCTGGATGGCGTCGCCAACACCGACCCGGACTTCGCCACCTACGTCGTGCTGCCGTCCATCGACGCCATCCAGGAGTTCAAAGTCCAGACCGGAGTCTACCCGGCCGAGTTCGGCCACCAGTCCACCCAGATCAACGTGCTGACCAAGTCCGGCGGCAATGCCTATCACGGCGCGCTGTTCGAATTCGTCCGCAACAACAAGTTCGATGCCGTGCCATACTCTTTCACCTCCAACCACGCCCCCAGTTCGCCCTTTAAATGGAACGACTACGGCTTCGAAGTCGACGGTCCGGTGCGGATTCCGAAGGTGTTCGACCTGCGCAACCGGCTGTTCTTCATGGCGAACGACGAGTGGAAGGCCCAGCGCCAGAATTCCCAGGGCACCTATTCCGTTCCGACCGCCGCCATGTTCGGCGGCGACTTCAGCGCCTGGCGCACGACGATCTACGATCCGAGCACGGGCGGGAACGGCGCCACCAGGACGCCGTTCTCGAACAACGCGATTCCCTCGAGCCGGATCGATCCCATCTCGAAGAAGTTCCTGAATTACTACGTCCCTTCCAACCTGCCGGGCTTTTCGAATAACTATACCCAGATGACCTCCGCCCCCAACAACCGCGATGCGTTCACCTTGCGCCTGGATTTCGTCCAGTCGGCGAAATCGCAGTGGACGGGCCGGTATAGCTGGGGCGACGAGAACCAGGCGTCGACCGGCATCAGCATCACGGGCAGTAAGCTTGTCACCAACTACGAACAGTACCTGGGGACGAACACTCACACCTTCAGCCCCTCGCTCGTGAACGAAGCGCGTTTCGGCTACACGCGGCTGAGCAATTCTGTGGGCACGTATTCGGCCTACAACGCCGATACCGTGGGCGGGCTAGGGATACCGAACCTCAAGTCCGGCGACCCGGTCACTTGGGGCGTCCCCAACGTCGTCTTCACGGGCGACGGCTTCGTGGGCATCGGCGACTCCACGGACGGTCCCTACTACATCGACGACAACACGCTGCAACTCGTGGATAACGTTTCCTGGATCCACGGAAAACACAGCCTCCGCTTTGGCTTCGAATACACCCGCCAGAACTTCAATCAGATCGGCAACCAGTTCTCCCGCGGCCAGTTTACGTTCCAGCCGAACGCCACCCAGAGCTCGAGCAAAACGGGAGGCGATGCCTTCGCCGATTTCTTGTTGGGTGACCTGTACCAGTCGGCGGTGGCTGTGGCTTTGGCCAGCGCCAAGTTCCAGCGGAACGCGGAGGCGGCTTTCATAGACGACACCTGGAAGATGACGCCGAAACTGACGCTGAGCCTTGGCCTGCGCTGGGAGTTGACGCCGCCGTGGACCGACACTCTGAACAACTTGTTCTCGGTATACGTACCGCGCATCTATGCGGTATCGCAGGTCCCCGCGTCCCAAACTCCGTTCATGATCCGGCAAGGCAATTGCAGTGACCCGTATGCCGGGCCTCCACCGCTGAGCATCAAGTATATCGGGGTCAGCGCGCAGTGCAGCAACGGGCTGTTGCCCAACCAGTTGATGAACACGTCATACCGGGATTTTGCTCCCCGTCTTGGAATCGCTTACTCGCCGAACGCCAAGACGGTGGTCCGCGCCGGCGTCGGCGTCTTCTATAACCAGGACATCAGCAACATGTATTTCGACCTGGCCCGTAACATCGGCGGCCGCGTTACGTTCACATCGGATACCACCACGCCCAATCTCTTCTATAGCAATGCCGCGCCGGGCTCAAGCGGCGCGACCGCCAACGTGCCGTCTCCTTTCGTCTTTTCCATGTCGACGGATCACCACACCCCCTATGTCATGCAGTACCTTGTCAACGTCCAGCAACAGTTGACCCGCGAGTGGGCGCTTGAAGTCGGATACCTGGGCGGCTTGAGCCGTCACTTGGAGGGCTACCTGGACGTCAACCAAGCCATTCCCGGCACGGTTGGCAGCGCCAACTCGCGGATGCCATACCCCAGTTTCAGCAATATCGGGCTGGTCTCGGACGGCGCCACCGGCAATTACAACGCGCTCAGCCTCAAGGTGACCCGGCGATTCAGCCAGGGCATCAGCGTGGTCAGTTCCTATACCTGGTCGAAGTCCATCGACACGACGAGCGGAATTCGGAACCAGGGCTTCGACTCCGTCTACCCGCAGAACAGCTATTGCGTGTCCTGCGAACGCGGCCGTTCTGCGTTCGACACGCATCACCGAGTGGTGACTTCGGTGCTTTACGATTTGCCGGTCGGCAAGGGCAAGGCGCTGGGCATAACCAACCCGATCGCGAACGCGGTCGTCGGCGGCTGGGAATTGGGCGGCATCCTGACTTTGCAGAGCGGCATGCCCGGATATCTCACGATCGGCGGCGTGGACAACGCCAGTACGGCCGAGGGCGGCTACGACCGTCCCAACGCGACGGGCACTAGCCCCTATCTCGACAACCCCACCCCCTCGCGGTACTGGAACCTGGACGCGTTTGTTGAAGCTCCTCCGGGTCAGTTTGGCAATGCGGGGCGCAATGCCATCGTCGGTCCGGGAATCATCGCTTTCGACGCGGAAGTGCACAAGCAGTTCCACATACCGCGCACAGAGCGCCACACGCTCCAGTTCCGGTTCGAGGCGTTCAACGTCCTCAACCACCCGAACTGGGGGATGCCGAACCTCAACGTTCTGTCGGGAGCCGCGCGGTCCGGACTGCCCAGCACGGCAGCCCATCAGAACTTCGGAGTGGTTTCGTCCACGTCCACGGCCATGCGCCAAATCCAGTTGGGTCTGAAGTACTCGTTCTGATCCGGAGCGCGCTTTCGGAAGCGGATCAGTTACTGGAATCGCGGCGGAATAGGTGCGGGTCTCGCGGGCGCCCGCGGATCCGCGCCTCAAGCTTACGGCCCGGCCCGGATGGAAGCAGTTCCCTCTGGAAGAGGCGAAGAATATGGGATACAGGCACGTTCCGGCATTCCTCTCGATTCTCCTGTGGCTGTCCAGCCAAGTGTATGCGCAGGCTCGTTACGACCTGCTGCTGCGGGGGGGCCATGTAATCGACCCCAAGAACGCGATCAGCGCCGTTCGGGACGTCGCCATCGCGAACGGGCGCATCGCCGCGGTCGCCGAGCGCCTGGACCCGGCTTCGGCCGTGAAGAGCGTGGACGTCTCCGGCCTGTACGTCACGCCGGGGCTGGTCGACATGCACGTGCACGTTTTCGCCGGAACCGGCGAGCGGAATTCCTACGCTGGCGATAACAGCGTTTACCCGGACGGCTTCACGTTGCGCGCTGGAGTGACCACCGTGGCCGACGCGGGCTGCGCCGGCTGGCGCAATTTCGAGGACTTCAAGAGCCGCGTGATCGACCGTTCGCAAACGCGCGTGCTGGCGTTTCTGAACATCGTCGGGGCGGGGATGCGAGGCCCCGCGTTCGAAAACAACCTGGAAGATATACAGGCCGCGCCCGCCGCGGACATGGCGCTCAAGCACAAGGGCCTGATCGTGGGCATCAAGCTCGCGCACTACGCCGGACCGGGATGGGCGGCCGTGGAGCGCGCGGTGGAAGCGGGGACCAAGGCCAATATCCCCGTGATGGTCGATTTCGGCGATAAGCGTCCAGAGCGGCCCTCAAGCGTCCTCTGGACCCAGAAACTGCGGCCCGGCGACATCTACACGCACTGCTATTCCGGCGTGCGCGACGAATTGGGTGCGGACGGGTGCGTGAATCCGGCCATGATCGCGGGGCGCGAACGCGGCGTGATCTTCGACGTGGGCCACGGCGGCGGCAGCTTCGCCTGGCGCGTCGCAGTTCCCGCCATCCGCCAGGGTTTCCTGCCCGATTCCATTTCCACCGATCTCCACATCGATAGCATGAACGCCGGCATGAAAGACATGCTGAACCTGATGAGCAAGTTCCTGGCGCTGGGCCTCTCGCTGGATGACGTCATTCTGCGCTCCACCTGGAACCCGGCCAGGGAGATTCATCATGAAGAGCTCGGCAATCTCACGGTGGGATCTCCCGCCGATGTCGCGGTGCTGCGCCTGGAGACGGGCCGCTTCGGATTCACCGATATGTACGGAGCGCGGCTCGACGGCTCCCGCAAATTGTCCTGCGAGCTGACCGTTCAAAATGGCAAGGTGGTCTACGATTTGAACGGCATTTCGCGGCCCGAGTGGATCACGCTGCCGCCGGACTACACGGCGGTCGGCGACCCGGCCTGGGACGCGCTCAATCCCGCACCGGTGCGGCACAGGGTGGCCGCGAAAAAATAGGGCCTTCGAGGCCAAGGCGCAGGTTGTACCTTCTCCGGCGGGCAAGTCATTGATTCCAGGAGCTCGACGATGTACTCGAGGAACTCCCAGCATCGCTTGCTGGTGCGAAATGCAGCACTCTCGAGCAGGCGATTGAGTTCCGCCCGCACAGCCCGCTCGCGTGACCCGCTGCGTCCCGTCTCTTCGCTTTCGCGCAACCTCTCCCTCCGGGGCAATCGTACGACAACCGTTTTGCCGGGTCGAGGGGGGCTTAACAGTCTCGGCTAACAGTTAACGGGACCAGACACCAGGCTCTTCCCGTGACCGCAACATCAAGATTCCATTAGCGTTACACGCCGGACACCGTACCAAACCTAGCCCGTACGGGACTTGCGTGCTAGGATACGCCAACCTGGAGGGGGAGTTGCGTCCTCAAAGCTCTTCCGCAGAGGTGCATGGAGGAGCCGACCGGGACCGCCGTCCGGGTCGCTGGCGGCAGCGCCAGCCAAAAACCGAAGGAGGTGAATAATGCAACCAGGAATGAGGTGCTTTCTAACGTCCTCAGCCATGTTCGTGGCTCTCTCCGCGATGCCGCTGTTCGCTCAGACATTCGGCGAGATCACGGGGCACATCAGCGATTCCAGCGGCGCAAGCGTGCCGGCAACTCAAGTCACCCTGACAAATGTCGCGACCAATGCCGTGCGCTCAACGTCATCGACGGCTTCCGGGGACTACACATTTCCCGCTGTCGCGCCTGGCTTCTACAACATCAAGTTCGAACATGCCGGCTTTAAGGCTAGCACCATCGGTAACCTTCAGGTACAGGTTCAGCAGACCGTCCGCCTTGATTTCACCTTGCAGGTTGGGCCAGTCACCGAATCTGTCGAGGTTACGGCCTCCGCCGCGCTGCTCCAGACCGAGAACCTCGCCCTCGGCACGGTGATTGAAAACAAGAATATTCTTGAGCTGCCGCTTAACGGCCGCAACTACCTGGCCCTGGTCGCGGCCGCATCGAACGCGAACACGCTGTCGTCGATATCGGGTCAAGCCGCCGGACGGCAGGGCGGCGACCGCGCCGCCCAGTCCATTTCCGTGGGTGGCAACCGCATCATGTTCGACTACTTCACCCTGGACGGCGTCACCAACACCGATCCCGACTTTACGACCTACGTAGTGCTTCCATCCGTCGATGCGATCCAGGAGTTCAAGGTTCAGACCGGTGTCTACCCGGCCGAGTTCGGCCACGAGTCGACGCAAATCAACGTGGTGACCAAGTCCGGCGGCAACGCATACCACGGCGCGCTGTTCGAATTCGTGCGCAACAATAAGTTCGATGCGGTGCCCTACGCTTTCACCGCCACCCATCCCAAGACGTCGCCCTTCAAGTGGAACGATTACGGTTTCGAGATGGACGGGCCTGTGAGGATACCGAAGCTGTTCGACGGGCGCAACAGGTTGTTCTTCATGTCTAACTATGAAAAAAGGGTCCAGCGCCAGAACAGCCAGGGGACTTACTCGGTACCGACGGCCGCCATGTTCGGCGGCGACTTCAGCGCCTTGGGCACGACCATCTATGATCCGAACTCGGGCCAGGGCGGAGCAACCAAGACGCCGTTTGGGGGCAACCAGATTCCTGCGAGCCGGATCGATGGGATCTCGAAGAAGTTCCTGAATTACTACGTTCCCTCGAACCTGCCGGGCCTGACCAACAACTATACCCAGATGAATTCTTTCCCGAACAACCGGGACGGGTTCACGCTGCGCTTGGACTTCGTGGAATCGGACAAGTCCCAGTGGACGGGACGCTATAGCTGGG
>Ga0187882_1005065_pt1 | contig 10467 bp, 5 predicted proteins | sample June2016WEW_19_1_3_FD_132991 | JGI IMG/M metagenome (GOLD analysis project Ga0187882, IMG submission 132991) | Peatland microbial communities from SPRUCE experiment site at the Marcell Experimental Forest, Minnesota, USA - June2016WEW_19_150 | ecosystem: Environmental > Terrestrial > Soil >...
ATGTCCAGCTTCACCAACCCGGCGAGCTGCGACCGCATCGTCTTCGGCGTCATCAGTCACTTGAACCGCTCCTGGGAGAGAAAACCCCTCAAGGAATTTACACAAAATGCTTGACGCTACCCAATCGAGTAGTCCCCTTGCGACTTGTCCGCCGGACTCTTAAGATGCCAGACGACGTCAGTTCCCCCCTTCGTTACCCCGACCTGCTGGCCCAGGGCATTATAGACCAGGACGATGGTTGCCCCGTTGTCCACGGTGACCAGTCGCCCTTCCCCGTCCCACTGATAGCTGTGCGTGCCGTCGGCCGTCAGATTCCCCGCCGCGTCGTAGCCGAACCCGCTAGTGCTGATCCGATTGGTGGAGGTATCGAACGTCCAGTTGGGGCCGGGCCCGTTGGTCTGGCCGTTGGTCACGCAGCTCATGTTGCCATAACGATCATAGCTATAATCCAGGTTGTAGGTGTGGTTGCCCGTGGCTTGCGCACAGGCCAACCGGTTCATCGTGTCATAAACATAAAATGCCGAATGGCTGAAGGTGGAGTTGAGCGAATCCGTGTAGGTGTAGCCAATCACGTCGCCGTTGTTGCCGGACGTGCCCGAGGGATTCAGCGGGCACCCCGGTGGTTGCGTGCCGCCGGGCAAGGAGTAATTATACGTCAAGCCGTAATTGGCGGAGGGATTCGCCGATGTACCCAACTGAATCCCGGTGACCTGCAGGCGGTTATTGTAGGTGTAGGTCTCCAGGATGTTCGTGCACCCCCCCACAACGTCGCCCTGAAAAGCCACCGTGGCCTTCCAAACGGACGCGGCGGACAGGAAGGCCTTTCGAGGCGAGGCAGCGCATTGCGGACACTCGGGGGCTCTTCCCAAAGAAGCAACCTAAAGATTCTGCACTGAACCATATTCCACCTGCTTACTGCTTGGTATATAATGCCCACCGAAACACTGGCCCCCTGAAACCCCGCGAGGAGCAGCTCATGCCAGACCGCCCAACGACCCCGCGCGACCAGCCGTCGCTCGACGAAATCGTCAGCAAGAGCGCTGTGGTTACCGCCGAACAGATTCAGAAGGCGGCGGCCTGGGCCAAGTCGGAAATGGACCTGCAAGTCGACGTGGCTGCCGCACTAAAAGGATTTGCCCGCGACGCCAAGATCACTCTGGAAGGCCACCAGAACGTTACTGTTGCGACGGGGCGTCCGGATTCTGTTTATGGCAGCGTCATCGTCGAATACAAGCACCCCGACACGCTGTCGCCCAACAGGGACGCGGCCCCCAACCGCGCCGTAATCGACCAACTCAAACGACGCTTCTATGACATGAACCGGGAGGAGCATCGCAACTGGAACAGCATGTTCGGCGTCGGGACAGACGGAAAGTATTTCATCTTTCTCCGTTTCCGGGACGACAAGTGGACGGACCAGGAGCCCCTTGAAGTCAACCGCTACTCTACCGAGCGTTTCCTTTGGGCTCTTTACAACCTCGGCCAAAAGGGGAAACCCTATCAGCCGGAGTACCTGCACGGCGATTTCGGCTCCGATAGTCCAGTAGCGCAGGAAGGTGTCCGGGCGCTCTATGAAGAGATTCTGGCTACAGAGAACCCTAAGGCGCAGGTCTTCTTCAACCAGTGGAAGATTCTCTTCGGGGAGGTGTGCGGATACGATGTTGGGAATCTCTCTGACAAGCTGAAGAAGCTTGCGGAATTCTACGAGGTGAAGGGCAAGCCCCAGCCTGCTCCTTTGCTCTTTGCCGTTCACACCTATTACGCCATCTTGATCAAACTTCTGGCGGCGGAAATTGTGAGCTTCTTCAATCCCTGGATGCCGCGATAGGTGGAGAAACTCCAAAGCGCCACGACTCCGGCCAAGCTCAAGAGGGAGTTGGAAGACCTGGAGCGCGGAGGCATCTTTCACCAAATGGGGATTACCAATTTCCTTGAGGGCGACCTGTTTTCCTGGTACCTCGCGGCATGGACGGAACCCATTCAAAAGCTCGCACGGAACATGATTACCAAGCTGGACGAGTACAATCCCGGCACGTTCTCGGAAGACCCCGCGCAGTCCCGCGACCTGCTCAAGAAGCTCTACCAGCAATTGTTCCCAAAGTCCGTGCGGCATGACTTGGGCGAGTATTACACCCCCGACTGGCTGGCGGAGCATGTGCTGAACGAGCTTGGTTACGAGGGCGACCCGGATAAGCGGTTGCTCGATCCCGCGTGCGGCTCGGGGACGTTCCTGGTGATGGCCATTAACCGCATCCGCCGCTGGTACGACCGGAACCGCGAAAAATGCGCCTATGATGAAGGCGAACTACTTAAGAAGATTCTGGCCAACGTGATTGGCTTTGACTTGAACCCTCTGGCCGTGATGGCCGCCCGCACGAACTACCTTGTGGCGATCAAGGACCTGATTCGGCATGTGGAAGGCGTCGAGATTCCAGTTTACTTGTGCGATTCCATCATGACTCCGGCGGAGTACGGGGACTTGTTCTCTGGGGCGACCTTGGGGAATGTCGCCAAGGTGCCGTGTAGCGCTATGAGACCCCCGCACCTGCTCGTCCCCAAGGAAATCGCCCAAAGCCCCAAGGAGGTCGCCAAGTACGCCGATGTGTTGGAACAGTGCGTGAAGAATGCCTATGCGCCCGACGAATTCCTTTCCCGTTCCCGCGACGAAGGCCTGAACATCATCGCCACCGACGCGCACATTGCTCTTTACAAAGAATTGGTCCGCCTGGACAAGGAAAACAAGAATGGCATTTGGGCGAGGATTATCAAAAATAACTTCGCACCTTTGTTTGTAGGAAGAGTTGACTACGTAGCCGGAAATCCGCCCTGGATTACATGGGTGAATCTCCCAGAGGATTACCGCGCCCAAACTGCGACTTTGTGGCAGTACTACAAGATCTTTCCACACATAGGCCTAAAGGCTAGGCTCGGACACGCAAAGGACGATATTTCGATTCTTTTTACATACGTTTGCTCTGACGTCTACCTCCACAAGAGAGGAAGATTGGGATTTGTCATCACTCAGACCCTTTTCAAAAGCAAAGGAGGCGGGCAAGGATTTAGAAGGTTCAGACTTGGCGACGGCCAGTTCTTGGGCGTCCGGCACGTTGACGATATGAGTAGCCTCCAACCTTTTGAAGGGGCGGCCAATAGAACCGCTGTATTCACCATTGATAAGGGTGTCCAGACCAAATTCCCAATTCGCTATTTGGTATGGTCAAAAGGCAACGCCTCTACGTTTGCTACGGATTCAAGTCTGCAAGAAGTTCGGGCAGCCACAACCCGGCAGGAAGCACTAGCATTCAGCATCGATCCGCATGACTCATCCAGCGCATGGATCACCGGCCCAGCGGGCGTGCTTGGTGTTGTTGTACCCAAAATAAAGGGATCCGATTATGTTGCTCGTATGGGTGCGCACTTTGGTGCCTCAGGAGCGTTTTGGCTCCGCGTAATCAAGCAAGAGGGTGCTGCGAGATTACTGATTGAGAATACCGGAGGAGGGAAAAAGAGCGTTCCTGTGCGGACCTCAGTCATCGAAGATGGTCTAGTGTTCCCTCTTATTCGCGGTCGCGACATGGCGGCGTGGCATTGTGAAGCCCAACTTGGAGTGATCATGGTGCAGGACCCCGACAACCTGAGTCGGCCAATGTCACTCAAGATTCTTAAGCAGGACTTCCCACTTACCTACCAACATCTGTTGGGGTTTGAGAGATTGTTGCGAAGCTGCGCCATATTGGAGCAGTTCTTTGACCCAAGAAGCGACCCTTTCTATTCAACATATCAAGTGGGGCCGTACACGTTCGCTCCAAACAAAGTAATCTGGCGACAAGTCTCAGACAAGCTGGACGCTTGTGTATCTACCCCCACAACCATTCCAGGGATTTCACGAAAACCCTGCATCCCCGCAGATTCACTCTGCGCGATCGCAACTGAGACAGAATCGGAGGCACACTATATCTGTGCCATGTTGAACAACTCCATCACTCGCTTTATCATCAAGAGCTATGTTTCACTTCACCCGTCCCCGCATATTGTCGATTACATAAATGTCAAAAAGTGGGACAGCAGCGATAGAACTGCTGTCATACTGTCGCAACTTTCAAAGCAATGTCACACTGCTGCAGCCGGACAGGACAGAAAGAAAATCGCTGCCCTTGAGGCCGAAATCGACAAAGCCGCAGCGAAACTCTGGGGCATCAAGGACGATGAACTGAAGGCCATCCAGGAGTCCCTGTCGGAGACCGGAAAATCCAAGCGGGCGACGAAGGAAGACGAGGAAGATTGATGTCGCGGCGGGTTTATCCCGCCACGGTTATCGTGACGTCCCGATCAAACCGGGACAGGTTCCGTCGCCGCTACAGCGGTGTATAATCTCAAACTGTGGCAACTCCATCCGGCCTTAACCATAGAACCGCCACTGTCGAACCCGGCACACATGTACGTAGCCTGAATTCCAACTACCGTGCCTTAGGCGTCGGGAGAGTCCAGAAAGTTAAAGACAGCCAGTGCAAAGTTGAATTCAACCCCTCAGTTTTTTCCCGCCCGCCTTTCCGCTCACAAAACTACATCCTAGCCCTGGACGAAGTGGAAGTTTGTCCCACGCCACTGGAACTGGCCAAGGTGGGTCAGTGGGACGAAGCCTGGAAATTCGACCTGCGGCAGATGGCGGCGCGCTTTCTGACTCTGAATAAGGGTGGGCAGCTTTCCAATGCCCGCACGGAAATCCTGCCCCACCAAATCTTCACCGCCTTTACGGTGGTCTCCAACGCCCGGCGACGCTTCATGCTGGCGGACGAAGTAGGCCTGGGCAAGACCATCGAAGCGGGTATGGTTTGGCAGGCGCTCTTGCAGCGCGGGAGCGCGAATCGAACTCTCATCATCACGCCCGCCGGGCTCACCCGCCAGTGGCAGGAAGAATTTAAGGACAAGTTTCAGGCCGACGATTTTGAGATTTTCGGGCGCGACTTCACGGCCACCAATCCGCGGACCTGGGACCTGCGCGCCCGCGCCATCGCCTCCCTCGACCGCTTGAAGCGGAAAGAGCACAAGCGGGTGTTGCTGGAAAACCGCAAGTGGGACCTGATTATCTTCGATGAAGCCCACCGCCTGAGCGCCAAAGAATACGGGAGAAAAACCGACAGGACCCAGAACTATCAACTGGCGGAAGCGCTACGCGGATACACGGACGCCCTGCTGCTGCTTACCGCCACGCCCCACGCGGGCGACCCTGACCACAGCCGGTTTATCAATCTGGTGCGACTGCTGGAATCCAAGGTGGATTTCTCGACACTCACCAACCAGCCGCTCTTCCGGGAACCAGACGCGGTGCCCTATTCCAAGCTGATCTTGCGCACGCCGAAGCTGCGCGTAACAGACGCCGAAGGGAAGGTGGTATTCAAAGGGCGGATGACGCATCCCTTGCCCTTCGCGATGTATCCCGACGAGAAGGAGTTTTACAGCGCGGTCGAAGACTACATCCGCACGGGCTACAACTCGATCGAACAAATTGAAGACCCCATGCACAAGCGCGCCGTGGGATTCATCCTGACCACTTTCCAGAAGTTGAACGCCAGTTCGTTCCGGGCCATCAAGGCGGCGCTGGAAGGACGGCTGAAGCGCCTGGAGAAAAAGCTGGAAGATCTCGCGGAAGAGGAGGAAGAGGACCGCGACGAGCGCTACCAGGGCGAGCTCGACGAAAGGGACGTGGTGCTGAAGACTGACCGCGAGATCCTGAAGGACGAAATCAAGCAGCTCAGGAAGCTCTTGGCAATTCCTGTGACGCGCGAAAAGAAAATCGACAGCCTGCGCGATCTGCTGAAGAAGATTGACACAGAAACGCCGGGCGCCAAGGTGCTGATCTTCACCGAATACCGCCGTACACAGGAATTCCTGAAAGAGCGCCTGGAAAAATGGTACGGCGCAAACACCGTAGTCCTGATTAACGGTGATATGGAACTTGAGGGCAAGACGCTGGAGGCGGAGAGCAAGCGTCGCAGCCAGCGCGTCTTCCGAGAGGAAGACTCGGTGCGATTCCTGGTTTCGACCGAGGCTGGCGGCGAAGGGATTAACCTGCAGTTCTGCTACATCGTGGTGAATTACGATCTGCCCTGGAATCCCATGCGTTACGAGCAGCGCATTGGGCGCGTCTACCGCTACGGTCAGGAGAAAGTGGTCCAGATCTACAACCTGCGCGCCAAAGACACGGTTGAGGAGACGGTGCGCTCCTATTTCGAGCAGCGTTTGCGAGTAGCAGCACAGGCTCTCCAGCAGGTGACGGGTGAGGACCCCGAGGAATTGATCGCCAGCCTTAACTGGCAACTGGAAACGGAAATCGAGCCCAACGAGATATATAAGCGCGCTCTGGTGGAAGGCACGCTGAACAAGCAGAGCAAAGAGGAAATCCAGGAGGCCGTTCGGCGGGCGCAGAAGGCCTATGACATTGCCACCCAGAGCCTGTTCAAAGATGTTTCGAGCTACAGTTTCGACAGCTATCAGAAGGCCTTAGCCAGCCCCGTGAGTCTGAAGGACCTGGAAGACTTTACGCTGAAGTTTCTGGCCCGCGAGCGCCGGCAGGTACAACGCAAAGACGGGTTCTATGAATTCCTAACCCCGGAAGAGATGAAAGGTGAGGGGCTGGATGAGCGCTATCGAATGGTTACGTTTGACCGGGCGACGGCAATTCGGATTTCTCAGGCGGAGTTTCTCGCGCTTGGGCACCCGTTCATTGACGCCATGCTCCGCCGGGTGGGAGATTACAGTTTTGGCGGGCACACCACAGTTCGGATGATTCCGGCGAATGGGTTTGATTCCGCCGCGCCCAAGGCAGGCTACCAGTTTAATTTCACCGTGCGCTCGCGAGTGCAGCGCGACGATGGCGATGAGTACCTCTTTGACATGCACACTCTCGTCGTGCTGGCCGATGGGGCGTTAGACGAGAAGTTGGCTGAATTGGCGGCCCGTGAATTCAGCCTTGAGGATAGCTCCAACAACGCAGCCTTACAGGCCTTGCGCCAATTGGAACCGCTCGACGTTGATAACGCCTACCAGTTGGCCAAAGCAGCCCTGGAAAAGCGCGTGCAATTCTGGGATTGGGATGAGGACGTCGAACTGGTCGGCGTGGCAAGAGTGGTTTCCCTTCCTTAAGCCATTGGCTTTTTCCCCCTGCACCTTAAGAGCCGCACTCCCGGGACGCGGCGCCTTGCGTCGTCGATTACATAGAGGACTCGATAGTCCCCAACCCGGATGCGCCACCCGCCCTACAAACGTTGCTTCCGCGCCGGGTGGGCTGTAAGAGGCGCAGACTCGCGCCTCCACAGCGGCTGTCACAAGATCTTGCAGCCATGCATCGGCATAAGGACAGGATGCTGGTGCGAATCGAAAACCCTGGCAAGAAGGCGCTAGGCGGCCGGGCAAGAAACCCGTAACGCGAAAGGCCGCGTAAGCGTCTAAGATTAAGATACCGAGGTAACGGTCCGTGAAAAAGGGAACAGTGTGTCTTGTGGCAGTTTGGGCGGGAGTGGCCATGGCGTGCAGCTTGGCGGCAGCGCAGACTCCGAGCGCTTCGTCTCCTCAGGCGGCTCGCGCCATCGGCGTGGTCACCCAGATACAGCCTGGCAACCTCACCCTGCGCACCGACGCTGGCCCTGAAGTACAGGTCCAGTTGCCGGAGGGTGTCACGGTTCTTCGCGTTCCGCCGGGTGCGAAGGATCTGAAGACGGCAGTTAAGATCACGGTCGGCGAGATCAGCCCGAGTGACCGGGTACTGGTCCGTGGCCAATTCTCCGAGGGCCAGAAATCTCTCCAAGCAACCTCCGTAGTGGTGATGACCAGGTCGGACCTTGCCAGCGCGCATGAGGCCGAGGTTCAGGATTGGCAGCGGCGTGGGATGGGAGGCGTGGTGAAAGCGGTAGACCCGCAGAAGAAGGAGATCACGATTGCGGTCCCGAACACGCCACCCACGCCTGGGAATCCGACTCGTCCGGTGATCGTGACGCTGGCTCCGAATCCTGTGCTCTTGCGCTACGCCCCGGATTCCGTGAAGTTCAGCGACGCCAAGCCCAGCACCTTCGAGGCCCTGAAAGTCGGTGACCAAGTCCGCGCCTTGGGTGCCAAGAGCGAAGACGGCAGCCGCTTTACCGCCGAAAAGCTGGTTTCCGGAACGTTCCGCAACATCGGAGCAACGGTGATCTCCGTCGATGCGCCCGGGGGGACCGTGGCCGTCAAAGATCTGGCTTCCGGCGAGCCTCTGGTGGTGCACACGACCGCGGATTCCAAGATGCACCAGCTCCCACCTTTCATGGCCGAAATGATTGCCCGGTTCAACTCCGGCGCACAGACCACGGAAGCGGCGGCAGGTGGACCGCCGCGCGGGGCAGGTCCAGGAGGCAACGGAGGCCCAGGCGGTGCTGGTGGCGCTGGCGGGCCCGGCGGGATGCAGCGGGGCGGCCCGCGCGATTTTCAGCAGATGCTCGACCGGATGCCGGCGCTGACCCTCAGCGAGTTAAAGCCCGGCCAACCCCTCATCGTCGTCAGTACGGAGGGAGCGAAGCCATCGGAAGTAACGGCCATAGCCATCCTCACCGGCGTGGAGCCGATTCTGGCCGCGCGACCCAAGGGTAGCAGCGAAATGATTCTGGGGCCGTGGAACATGAGTATGGGCGGCGGCGAAGGCGCGCAGTAGAACCCCGGAACGGAGCTCTTCTGCTGGACCTTTCGATGGGAAAGCGGCTGGGTTCGGAAACTCCTGTGTGACGAAACACCAGACGGGTGACTTCCACGCAAAAAGACTTCGGAGGACTTCAAGAGTGAACGATTTGTTGAGAAACCTGCGGCGGACCCTTTACGCACTATCGCTGTTATCTTTTCTTAGTCCTGCTTTCATTTTCGGGCAGTCGAGCAGTCCTACCCTGAGCGGCCAAGTTCTCGATCCGTCTGGGGCGGCTGTTCCTGCCATCACCGTCTCGGTCACGGGACCCGGCGGGACGACCCTGGTTGCCCAGACCGACGGGCAGGGCCGGTACGCTTTCCACAACCTGCCGCCCGGCGCCTACAGGCTCGAAATCCACGTGAAAGGGTTTGCTGACTTTGTGAAGACCGGCATCGTGATCGCCCCCGGCCAACCCCAGGTGGTGGATGCCCATCTGGTGGTGGCACTCGAAAAACAAGAGGTAACGGTGACGGGCGAATCCGCGACGGTCAGCGTTAGCCCTTCCGAAAATGCCAGTTCCCTGGTGATCAAAGGCAAGGACCTGGAAGCGCTCTCCGACGACCCCGACGAATTACAGTCTGAACTGGAAGCCCTTGCGGGGCCCTCGGCCGGGCCTAATGGAGGGCAGATCTATATCGACGGGTTCACGGGCGGCCAACTGCCTCCGAAATCCTCCATTCGGGAAATTCGCGTCAACCAGAATCCCTTTTCGGCTCAATACGATGCGCTGGGCTATGGGAGGATCGAAGTTCTCACCAAGCCGGGCACGGACAAACTTCACGGCCACGCGTTCGTAAACGGAAACTCCTCGGTTTTCAACTCACGGAATCCTTTTGCAGCTCAGGTGCCGGGCTATCACTCACAAATGTTCGACGGGGATATCGGCGGTCCCTTGAGCAAGAAGGCGTCGTTTTACTTCGACGGACAACGCCGGGACATTGGGGACGACGCCATCGTGAGCGCCGTCGTTCTCGATCCGAGCTTGAACCCGGTCTCGCTCACCCAGACTCTCCCCACGCCTCGAAAGCGCACGAATCTCAGCCCCCGGATTGACACCCAAATCGGCGCCAACAACACCTTGACGGTCCGTTATCAGTTCTGGCAGGACAGCGAAACCAATGAAGGAGTGGGACAGTTCTCGCTCCCTTCGCAAGCTTACAACAGCCGCGATACGGATCAGGCCCTCCAGCTCAGCGACGCCCAAGTGTTGGGCGAGAAAGCGGTAACCGAGATTCGGTTCCGTTACCACCGCAGCAACAGCCATCAGACGCCGCAGAGCTTTGACCCGACGCTTTCGGTCCTGGGAGCATTTACAGGGGGCGGGAGTAGCATCGGGACGGGTTCCGACCTTGAGAATTCCTACGAGGCGCAAAACTACACCTCCGTCTCCCTGGGCAAGCATTTCCTAAAGTTCGGAGCCCGGCTGCGGGATTCAAGCCAAGCGTCCAACGGGACGTCAAACTTCAACGGTACTTTTACCTTTCCTTCCCTCCTCGCCTATCAAGTCACGGAACAGGGCCTGCAACAGGGTCTGACACCAGCCCAGATCCGGGCCGCCGGGGGCGGAGCAAGCCAGTTCTTGATCGTCACGGGAAACCCCGTGGTTCCCGTTCACTACCTTGACTTCGAGCCTTACATGGAAGACGACTGGAAGGTGCGCCCGAATATGTCGCTCAGCGCCGGGCTGCGCTTCGAGACGCAAAACGCCATCCATGACCACGCCGACTTCGCGCCGCGCATCGGCTTCGCCTGGGGCCTCG
>Ga0187882_1005072_pt1 | contig 10457 bp, 8 predicted proteins | sample June2016WEW_19_1_3_FD_132991 | JGI IMG/M metagenome (GOLD analysis project Ga0187882, IMG submission 132991) | Peatland microbial communities from SPRUCE experiment site at the Marcell Experimental Forest, Minnesota, USA - June2016WEW_19_150 | ecosystem: Environmental > Terrestrial > Soil >...
CATGCAGATAGACAATCCCGACCGCGGGATGAGCTACAAACATAAAGGGCCCCTCGATATGCGTATGGACGACCGGCTAAAGCGAACCGGGGCGGATTTGCTAAATAAGCTTTCCGAAGAAGAATTGTCGAAGGCGTTTTTGGAACTGGCGGATGAGCCGGACCATAAGAAAATAGCGCAGTTTATTGTTGCCCAGCGAGCGGTGCAGCCGATTACGCAGACCGAGCAACTCATCCGGATAATTTTCAGCGTTAAGGGTCTGACCCCAAAGACGTGGAGGCAGCAAAATCTCGCCAAATTCGGCAAACTGCACCCTGCCGCACGGACGTTCCAGGCGCTACGCATATTAGTCAATGACGAACTCGGCTCATTAAAGGAGCTTTTAAGAATCGCCCATTACTGTCTGCGTCCGGGCGGCCGAATCGGTATTATAAGTTTTCACAGCGGCGAAGACCGCATTGTCAAGCGATGGTTTCGTGACAATGTTCGCAGCGGCATATACCAGTCGGCGTCCAAAAACCCAATCGTGCCGCGAATAAAAGAAATTATGTCGAATCCACGCAGCGCGTCGGCTAAATTCCGCTACGCCGTGATTAAATCGCAGGAGAACACAACATAACCCCCGGAAAACCCTGCCATCCGTCATTGCCTTCGGCAATGCCGAGAGTGGCAGGGCTAAATATAAGAGGTAAGATTTTGGAATTTTGCCCTTGACGGATGGGGTGAAAAACGTTTTATTGGTCGTGTTGAAGTCCCGGCAGGTCGGGAGATGATAAAAAAGGATTGTAAGTCGGACTCGCTTGAAAGGATGTAAAGATGCGACTCGCCACAGTTTCAGTAATCAGTTTTGTATGTGCGGCAATGATAATTACCAGCGGCTGCGTTTCTGAGCAGCAGTTCAAGGACCTCAAGCTGCAGAACGCCTCACAGGAAAGACGCATAAAGGAACTCGAAAGCCAGCTCCAGACGGCAACATTGGCGCTTGACCAGGCCAAAAGACAGGTCGAGGCCTTGAGCGACAAGGGCAGTATCGAAATGAACGCGCTGCAGCAAAAAGTCGCGGCACTCGAAGACGAGATTGCCAAAAAGAAGGCATTGATTGAGGCGATGCAAAAGCAACTGCTCGGCGCGACGCAACTGCCGGCGGAGCTAAGCTCGATGCTCGAGGACTGGGCAAAGGGAAGCGACCTGGTGAGCTTCGACGCGGCGAGGGGCATTGTAAAATTCAAGAGCGATTTGCTCTTTGAAAAAGGCAGCGACGAGGTAGCACCCACCGCTATGGAAGCGGTCAAGGCATTATGCGGGATTCTCAATACGGACCAGGCCAAGGAGTTCGACATCATAATCGCAGGTCATACCGACGACCTGCCGATTTTAAAGCCCGAGACAAAGGCAAAGCATCCGTCCAACTGGTATCTGTCGGCGCACAGGGCAATATCGATACTGGATGTTATGACGGGCAACGGCATTGCGTCTGAACGCGCGAGTATCAGGGGGTTTGGCGAACACAGGCCTATTGTGCCGAACGAGCCGGACAAGAAGGGCAACCCGCAAAACAGGCGCGTAGAGATTTATATCATCCCCAAAGGCATGTAACGGGTCTGTTTAGCCGGTTTATATAAATGTCGGATAAAACGCTTATTATAATTAAGCCGGATGGGGTGCAGCGACATCTTATCGGGGAAATCATAGGCCGATTCGAGAAGAAGGGTCTTAAGCTTGTCGCGGCGAAATTCTTAAAGCCCGACAAGGACCTCGCGACCCGTCTCTATGCAATCCATAAAGGCAAACCCTTTTATGATGGTCTGGTAAAATTCCTCTGCTCATCGCCTGTGCTGGCGATGGTTTGGGAAGCACAGGGCGTCATAGAAATCGCCAGAAAGATGCTCGGCGCCACATTTGGGCCAGACGCCGCTCCTGGGACAATTCGCGGGGACCTGGGCTGTTCGAAGGGATTCAATCTTGTCCACGGCTCCGACAGCACACAATCGGCGACATACGAAATCCCGCTATTTTTCAAGCCCGAAGAACTGATAGAATATGAATTCGACGACAAACACTGGCTATACGGCAAAAAAGAGTAACCCTCCTGTCGGCAGTTGCGAAATCAAAATTAATCTTCGTTCTAACGGGCAAGGCGTCTTCTGTCGGATTCTTTGAGCAGGCGTTTACGCATCCGTATCGAACTGGGACAAACCTCAACAAGCTCGTCTTCCTGAATGTATTCCATCGCGACCTCAAGCGACATTTTTCTGGCGGGCCTGATTTTTGCTGCTTCGTCCTTGCTGGTCGTGCGCATGTTGGAAAGCTGCTTGAGCTTTGCGACGTTTACCGGTATATCATCGTCTTTGCAGTGTTCGCCGACGATCTGGCCATCATATACCGTTTCGCCCGGCTCGACAAAAAACAGGCCCCGGTCATACAGGGCATCAAGGGCATACGCGGTAACCTGGCCCGTAGCGGTGGCAATCATAACGCCTGCCTTACGCTGAGGTATGGCGCCTCGCATCGGCTCATATCTCTCAAAGGTATGGTGCATAACCGCTCTGCCCTGTGTGGCGTTCAACATCCGAGCGTGCAGCCCGAACAGGCCGCGAGAAGGTATCAAAAATTCCATATGAATAAAACCACTTGCCCCGCTCTTGGCGTCCATCCTGAGCATTTCGCTTCTTCGGTCGCCCAGCAAGCTCATAACTGCGCTTTGACAATCCATCGGGCAATCAATCGCCAGCAATTCTATCGGTTCATGATTTATGCCGTCGATATTTTTAACAATGACGCTGGGCTTTCCGACGCAAACCTCATAACCTTCTCGCCGCATATTTTCAAGCAGGATGCCGAGATGCATCAGCCCCCTGCCGGAGACGTTGAATTCATCAGGCGTTTTGCCCAGTTCGACTCTGAGGGCGACGTTATGCTGGAGCTCTTTTTCGAGCCGTTCGCCGATGTGCCTGCTGGTAACGTATTTGCCGTCTCTGCCGGCGAAAGGCCCGTCGTTAACGCGAAAGGTCATCGTCATCGTAGGCTCATCGACGGGAATGACCGGGAGCTGTGTGGGGTTATCGGGACAGGCGATGGTATCGCCGATACTAATGGGGTCAAGCCCCGAGACGGCGCAGATATCGCCTGCCTGAACGCTTGAAACGACCTTGCGGGTAAGTCCCTGAAACTGATAAATCTGCATAATTTTCTGCTGTGTATGAACACCAGTAGTGTCAATGACGGTAACATTCTGGCCTTCACTGAGATTGCCCGCGAAAACCCTTCCGATGGCGATTTTGCCTACGTAATCGGAATACTCCTGGTTCGTGACAAGCATTTGCAGCGGAGCATCGGGTATTGCCTGCGGGGGCGGGACGTGTTTTATGATGGCTTCGTACACCGCCCGCATATTGTCGGTTTTTTTTGCAAGTTCCGTTGTTGCCCAACCCTGCCTGGCTGAGGCGTAAATAATGGGGAAATCAAGCGCCTTATCTTCGGCGCTGAGCTGAACAAGCAAATCGAATACCTCATTGACAACATCATCCGGCCTGCTGTTTTCGCGGTCCACTTTATTTATCACCACTATGGGTCGCAGTTTATTTTCAAGCGCCTTGGTCAGCACAAATCTTGTTTGCGGCATAGGCCCTTCAAAGGCATCAACGAGAAGCAGGACGCCATCTGCCATTTTGAGAACTCGTTCGACCTCTCCGCCAAAATCGGCGTGGCCCGGGGTATCGATTATGTTGATTTTGTATTCGTCGCCTTCGGTATCGGTATAAAAAATCGCACAGTTTTTACTGAGGATGGTAATGCCCCGTTCCTGTTCGAGGGGGTTGGAGTCCATAATGAGTTTGTTTTCGCCGCCCTGGAGCTTATCAAGCTCTTCCTGACGGAACATACCGGACTGGTAGAGAAGCTGGTCCACCAGTGTTGTTTTGCCGTGGTCAACGTGGGCGATGACAGCTACGTTACGAATATAATCTGAATACATCAAAAACCCCAAAATAAGGAATCAACGAATGTTCAGGAACCGACTTAATCCTTTTCGAGTGAGTGTGATAGTATATAGTTATTTTCCGACGGTGTCAATACGAAATTACGTAACAGTGCAATTTTCAATCCTTTCGGGACGCGCAATTGACAAACCCGCTTGAATTATCGATAATCCTGCCGTAATTGTTTTTGCCTGATGAGCCGAAGTGGCGGAACTGGCAGACGCGCAGGATTCAAAATCCTGTCCTGGCAACAGGGTGAGGGTTCGACTCCCTCCTTCGGCAATATCCGTAGCTGGTGTCCAGCTTATCGTATCTCGATATAGATTTTCACTTTCGTCCGCCGTAATGATAGATTCAGGTAAAATAAGATTTATGGCAAACCCATGGGCAAAAGCGATTTTGATTTGCGTCGGATTTACGGCGTTGTATCTGCTGATAGCGGGCAGCAGCACACTTTGGGACCGGGACGAGCCGAGATACGCGAGGGTAACGGTTGAGATGGTTGAGTCGGGCAATTACCTTGTCCCGACTTTCAACGGCGAGGTGTGGTTCGACAAGCCGATTCTTCTTTACTGGTTGATGTCGGTTCCTGTTCGGCTGTTGGGGCCAAGCGAAATCGCCTGTCGGTTGCCAGCGGTGTTCGGAACGGCAGTAACGCTGCTTTTGACGTTTTTCATCGGGAAGAAACTTTTTGACGCGAAGTCGGGATTATGGGCCGAGGCGATTTTGGCAACTACGCTGCTGATGCTTTTTGTGGGAAGTTCCGCTTTGGTGGACGGCATAGCAATGCCCTTCATTGTCGGGGCTATGGCAATTTTCATCGTGAGGCAGAGTAACAAAATCCGAGCGTTTGACGCTGCGGCAATTGGGGTTTTGATGGGTCTTGGGATGCTGGCAAAAGGGCCATTAGGATTGCTGCCTGTGTTCGTGATGATTGTTGTGCTCTGGTTTGGACGTGAGAATATCAGCGGCTTTATCCGCAATTTACTTTTGGTTTTATTTGCGGTAATTGTCGCAGCGGGGATATTTTTGCTATGGGCAATTCCGGCTAACAGGGCAGCCGACGGAGAACTATACCGGGTATTTTTCGGCCGGCATATTATTGGGCGTGCGCTTTCACCGATGGAAGGACACGGAGGGAACTTTCTTTTATACCTGCCGTATTATCCGGCGATGATAATTGCGGGATTTTCCCCGTGGGTAATTTTCCTGCCGGGGGCATTTTCGGCAATTATCGGTAAAAGAATTGGAAACGCCGGAGCACGAAACATTTTATTAAGCTGGATAACGACAACAGTCGTCCTGATGACATTCGCGGCGACGAAACTTCCGCATTACATACTGTTCGTCTGGCCCGCGATGGCGGTGATGGTCGGCGGGACAATCACTGCCACGGGAAAAAACATTTTCAACGAGCAAGATAAAAAGTGGCTTCGAGGGGGCGTTTGGTTTTTGGGACCGGTGGGATTAGGCATCGCAGGAGGTTTGATCGGCGTCGGGCATTTTATAAAAATCGCAGGACTTATAATGCCCGGGCTTATTTGCGGAGCAATCGCAATGGTGATGACAATAATCTGCTGCTATTTACAGGTAAGGGAAAAATTCAACGGCACGGCAAAAGTTGTTCTCACGGGGATACTGGTTTTCGTTATGCCGTTATTATTCGTATTGCTACCCGCAATTGAAGCGATTAAAATCAGTCCCCATATCGCAAAGGCAATCCGGGAAAAAACAGGCAAAGACGTACCCGTCGCGATGTATAAATACGCTGAGCCGACGCTGAATTTTTATGTCGGAAGAAATATTACGCATTTACGCAAGACAGATGACGTCGTTGAGTGGCTTAAAGGAACAGGGAGCCGCGCGCTTATAATACCGAGAAAGGATTTCGAGGGTATCAGGCAAAACGCGGGTGATATCACTTTTGAAGAGATAGCGTCAAAAAAAGGGGTTAACTATTCCAAGGGCAGGGAAGTCGAGGTTATTGCATTATTAGTCAAGACACAAACCAGGCAGTGACCGCTGAGACCGGAAAAACAAACCGGGGAACGGTTGTAGTATTTTTGCTCACAGGCCTTCTGCTGGCCGCGACAGCAGTTTGCTATTTTTTTGTGGATGAGCGAGTGTTTTCATATCTGCGGAACAATCCGCAGACGTGGCACAGAGACCACTGGGCTCAGGCATTGAAACAGCTCGGCAGGGGTTACTCTTTAATCTGGCTTTTGCTGGCGTGGGTATGGGTTACGGGAAAACACAAGACGGTAATTGTATGCCTGCTGTCGTTATTGATAACATTAGCCGCAGTAACGGTGATAAAAGAGACGGTCAGGAGACCCAGGCCGAGGGATGCTATAACCATGGAAACAAAAGTCGGAGATGAAAAAGATATTTATCGAAGCTGGTCGTTTCCGTCGGGTGACACAGCAAGCGTATTCGCGGCGGGAGTTGTTCTGGCGTTTGCGGTGAGATGGCCGGTTACAGTTCTTTTTGCCGTCTGCTGCAGCGGGGTCGCCATTTTGCGAGTCGTGGCGCTTGCACACTATCCTTCAGACGTGCTGGGAGGGGCGGCGACCGGAATTTTATGCGGGTGGTCGGCAATCAGTATAAGAAACCTATACCCTGGAATCGAAAACATTTTCAAGGGACGGGAGAGGATGCTCTCTTTCATAGGCGTCATCCTTATTCCGATATTAATATGGCGTTTACAAGGCCTCGATAAACTGATTATACTGCTGGAGTTTTACGTACCCATCGCGTTAATTAGCGCTGTTGTCGACCATTGGCAGCAGCCAAAACAAACTTGAACGGTAGACATAACTTATATTGATGAAACGAAAGGACAAGGAAAGTAACTTTTTAATATGAGCGAACAATCAGACGAACTGTTATTTAAAATCGCACGATCAAGGGTTATGGTTTCCCGCATTTTTGCCGTTCTGATATTGCTGCTGGCAATTTTTACTATGCCCTCTTTCAAACAAGGCGATTTGGCGGACATATTATCAGATACATCCGGTCTGTTCCTGCTTACGATTTGCAGTATGGGTCGATTATGGGCATTGTTATACATCAGCGGGAAAAAAACACATGAAGTCATCACAGACGGCCCTTATTCGATAGTGCAACATCCCCTCTATCTTTTCAGCTTTATAGGCGCTATCGGCATTGGCCTGGCATCTGACAACATACTTGTGCTGGCGGCACTGGTTATCTTTTATTTGTCATATTACCCGTTAACGATTTTATCAGAAGAAAAGACCCTGACCAAAAAATTCGGCCAGACGTATATCGACTACGCCAAATGCACGCCGCGATTTCTGCCGAAATTGTCCCTGTATAAAAGCCCCGACCATTTTGCGGTTAACGCCAATATTCTTCTGAAAAATCTGGCGCTAGGGATGTGGTTCATCTGGATATTTATTTTATTTAACGTCATCCAGATGCTGCAAACAATAGGTATTATACACGTGCTCCTAAGGGTGCCTTAAGCTGCGCAACGGTGTATTAGTTAATAGCCGTTTACTTGGCGACAAATGGGGAGAGTTCGCGGAGACGAGCGATAATGGGCGGGATTTTTTCGACGGTGTAATTTACCTCTTCTTCGGTGTTGTATCGGCTCAAGCTGAAACGGATTGAGCCATGGGCAGCGGTGAAGGGGACGCCCATAGCGCGAAGGACGTGCGATGGTTCGAGCGAGCCGGAAGTGCAGGCGGAACCGCTGGAAGCGCAGATGCCGAATCTGTCGAGCATAAGCAGAATTGATTCCCCCTCGATAAATTCAAAGCTGATATTGCTGGTATTGGGCAGTCGGCTTTCGGTATCGCCATTGACCATACAATCGGGACATTTTGCGAGAATGCCCTTTTCGAGCTTATCGCGGAGGGACTTGACCTTTTTATTTTCCTGGTCGAAATTATGCATCGCCAGTTCGCAGGCCTTGCCGAGGCCTATTATGCCTGGAACATTTTCGGTGCCTGCCCGTCGGCCGCCTTCCTGATGGCCGCCGAGCATAAAAGGAGCAAGACGAGTGCCCTTGCGGACATACAGAATGCCGACGCCTTTAGGGGCGTGCAGCTTGTGACCCGATAAGCTGAGCAAATCGATATTGCTTTTAGAAAGGTTGATGGGGATTTTGCCGACCGCCTGGACTGCGTCGGTATGAAAGGCAATACCTTTACTTGTCACCATCTCGGCGATTTTTTCGACGGGGAATACTACGCCTGTTTCGTTATTGGCGAACATAATCGTTACGATTGCGGTGTTATCATCGAGGTGTGATTCCAGTTCCGACAAATTCAGCCGGCCTTTTTTATCGACGGCAAGTTCGACAACGGTATAGCCCTGATTCTCAAGGTCGCGGCAAACAGACAACACGGCTGGGTGTTCGACGCGCGTCGTAATTACCTTTCGCTTGTTGGGATGAGCGGCAAGTGTCCCCTTAATAGCGGTGTTGTCGCTTTCGGTGCCGCAGCCGGTGAAAATAATTTCGCTCGGGTCGCAGCCGAGGAGAGCGGCGGTTTTTTCGCGAGCTTCGCGGATTTTGATGCCAATCTGGCCGCCGAAGGTGTGCATACTGGAAGGGTTGCCGTAGAGGTCGCAGAAATATGGTTTGATTTCTTCGAGAACCTCATCAGCGACTTTTGTGGTGGCGTTGTTGTCGAAGTATATGGTTTTCATTTTTTATTTCCTTTGGTCGTCGGCCAAATCCTTTGCCTCTTCGACGTAGATTTCGGGGCTTACAAACTCTCTTATTTTGGCCTCAACGAGGTCTTTCATCGTGATATTCGCCAGGGCGCATTGTGCGCACATACCGCGAAGAGCGACAATGACCTTGTTGCCGTCAACGTCTATCAGGTCGATATTTCCGCCATCCGCCCGCAGCGCGGGCCGAATCTGCTCATTGATTGTCTGCTGAATGAGCTGAATTTTCTGAATGTTGGTCAGCTTTTGGCCTTTCACGGGAGCAGGCACAGTTTTTTGCTTTGCCCTTTCGCCCTTGATGCGTTCGATTATTTTTTCGATTTCGCCTTTGCATCCGCCGCAGCCGCCGCCTGCTTTGCAGTAATTTGTAACCTGCTCGACGGTATCGAGGTTGTTTTCGTGAATGACTCTTTCGATTTCCTTTTCGGTAACGCCGAAGCAGTTGCAGACGACCTTTCCTTCAAGCTCGTGTTTTTTCGTGCTGCCGCCCTTGTAGTTTTCTATTGCCGCTTCCAATGCCTCTCTGCCCATAACCGAGCAGTGCATTTTTTGTTCGGGCAGGCCGCCGAGATAATCGGCGATATCCTTGTTTGTAACTTTGGCCGCCTCTTCAAGGGGCATTCCCTTTATTATCTCGGTCAAGGCGGAAGAACTGGCGATTGCGCTGGCACAGCCGAAGGTTTTGAACTTGGCGTCTTTTATTCTGCCCTTCTCATCAAGTTTGAAAGTCAGTTTCAGGGCATCGCCGCACGCGAGCGAACCAACCTCGCCGACGCCGTCGGGATCGGGTATTTCGCCGACGTTTCGCGGATTGAAAAAGTGGTCCCTAACCTTATCTGTGTATTCCCACATAATCGTTACCTTTGACTTGCTTTAAGTGCTTGTTCAAAGTCAGCTATTATATCATCTACGTGTTCAGTGCCAACCGAGACGCGTATATAATCGGGCGTTACACCGGCGGCGAACTGCTCCTGCTCATTTAACTGCTGATGCGTTGTGCTGGCAGGATGTATTACAAGGGTTTTGCTATCGCCTATATTTGCAAGATGACTCGCGAGCTTGACGTTGTTTATGAATTTAACGCCCGCTTCTTTGCCGCCTTTTATGCCGAAGCCCAGTATGGCCCCCTGCCCATCGGGCATATATTTCTTCGCCAGTTTATGGTCAGGATGCGAGGGCAGGCCGGGATAGTTCACCCAACTAACCGATTTATGTTCTTCGAGCCATTGCGCGACTTTCAATGCGTTCTCGCTGTGTCTGGGCATACGCAAATGCAACGTCTCGATTCCCTGAAGGAACAAGAACGCGTTAAATGGGGACATACACGAACCCATATCACGCAGCAACTGGACCCTCGCCTTGAGGATATACGCCAGATTGCCGAAACTTTCGACGTATTTGATTCCGTGATAGCTGGGGTCCGGCTCGGTAAGCTCGGGGTATTTGCCGTTTGCCCAGTTGAAGTTGCCTGAATCGACAATTGCGCCACCGATGCTTGTGCCGTGGCCGCCGATGAACTTGGTGCAGCTATGAACGACGATATCGATACCGTATTCAAATGGTCTGAACAATACCGGCGTCATAACGGTGTTATCGCATATAACGGGCAAGCCGTTCTTGTGAGCGATATCCGCTATTTTATCGTATTGCAAAATGTCGTTTTTGGGATTTCCCACGCTCTCGATATACACGAGGCGGGTATTTTTCTTAATCGCCTTGGCGAAGTTTTCAGGTTTTCTCGCGTCAACGAATGTTACCTCGATTCCCAGTTTGCGGAAG
>Ga0187882_1005073_pt1 | contig 10454 bp, 11 predicted proteins | sample June2016WEW_19_1_3_FD_132991 | JGI IMG/M metagenome (GOLD analysis project Ga0187882, IMG submission 132991) | Peatland microbial communities from SPRUCE experiment site at the Marcell Experimental Forest, Minnesota, USA - June2016WEW_19_150 | ecosystem: Environmental > Terrestrial > Soil >...
AATCATAGGCGACGAGATATCGCAGCGGCTGAACAAAGCTCTCGCTGAACTGCCCTACGAACAACGTGAGACGGTGGTCCTGCATTTGAAAGGCGGCCTGAGATTCAAAGAAATAGCAAAATTGCAGGACGTGTCCATCAACACTGTCCAGGGTCGATATCGATACGGATTAGACAAACTGCGGTCAATGTTGAATGATGAGGTGCAAAAATGAGGCCGACAGAGAAAATAGAAAGCTCAGTAAAGAAAATGAATTTTTCAGCTGGTGCCGAATTGCGAAAGCAGATTTTAGATGATGCAATGAAAGCACACGAACAAACAAAGACCCAATCGGCTTTTGAGAAGCCGAATATATGGAGAATTATTATGAAGAGCAGAATAACAAAATTGGCAGCGGCGGCCGTCGTTGTCATCGCGGGAGTGTTGTGCGTTCAGTTCCTGACCGGAACGAACGCTTATGCCCAGGTCGTCCAAGAAATTAGAAACGCCCGCACGGTCGTCTATACATTGATAACACAAACAAACCAGGGCAATGGCGAGACGGCGAAAACAGACGTAGCCTATAAGGAACCCGGCCTGCTGCGGATGTCCACGGTGGATGGCTATGTCATAATACTTGATAGTACGAGCGGCAAGGTAATATCGATAGTTCCGACGCTGCAAATGTACACCATCGGCGATGTAAAGAACCTCTTGAACAACATCGATACAAAGGGAAAGGGGCCGTTCGACTCTATCGAGTCAATGAAGAAACTGCCGGCAAAGGCAGATGAGCACCTTGACCCAAAGGAGATAGAGGGCATTGACTGCGACGGATACAGGGTGAAGCAAGGCGACCTCACAACGACGGTCTGGATAGATGCAAAAACCGGCGACCTTGTGCAGGTGGAGCAGAAATACGCAAGCGCCCCAGGAATGAATAAGATAATCAAGAACATCAAATTCGATGTCGTGCTGGACGATTCGCTGTTCAGCATGACGCCTCCTGAAGGGTACAGGCCCAGCGAGCTCAAGAGCGATGCCTTTGCCTCCGCTGCTACGGAAGATATGTTCATCGAATTCATGCGGTTGTGGTCGAGTTTGACGGTCGATGGGACGTTCCCGCCGGTGGCTACTCCAACACCAAAGGTCATCGTAGACATGGGCCAGCAGGGCAAGCTCAAGGGGGATTGGAACATGCCCGTGATGATACGAATGACCAATGGCATGCTGTTCGTGTACCGATTGCCACAGAGCAGCAACTGGCGGTATATGGGCGAGAATGTGAAGTTCGGGACTCCGGATAAGCCGATATTCTGGTATCGCCCGGCAGGCAGCCAGATGTATCGCGTCATTTACGCAGACCTGACGGTGCGCGAGATGGCTGAGGACCAGCTTCCCAAGTAGTAAAAATCCTCTCTAAATACACAAACGCCGTCCCTTAGGGACGGCGTTTTTTTATGCGCTTCCTAAAAATATCATTTTGCCTATACTAAAACACATAGTGCAATCGTGTTATTAGTGAAAGACGGCCGTTAAAAGGGTGTTCAACCGAAACCAAATGATAGAAGATGAAATTTTGAAATGGCGTTTCAGGCTTACATCGTGGCATTGTAAATGGGCAAAAGGCGGATAAGTCGTTTATTTTAAGGCAGTTAGGCGAAAAATCGCCAAAAAGGCAATTCGAGGAAGATTTTGGTATTATTATGGAATTGAAAGGCTTGGTTACGTAGCCGAGCGTTTAATATGGGAAATCCCATATAAGTAAGAAGTCGCGGCAACTTCTTATACAGAAAGAAGCAGTCTGTGTTTGCCGTATTATACAGACTGTATAATCATTAATTGGACAAGAAAAGGAAAATCTAAAATGAGGTTTAAGCTATGTCTCTGTATAGTTGGTGTGCTCTTGAGTGTCTCAGGATGTTCTAGGACTCCTGAAAATAACCCTACCGCTGAACAGGTTGCCATTGATGCAGCACAAAAGTGGCTAAGTCTCGTTGATGGCGGACAGTACAGCGAGAGTTGGGAACAAGGTGCCGAGTATTTCAGGAATGCGATTCCTAAGGACAAATGGGAGCAAACAATAAAAGCTGTCAGAGTTCCCTTAGGCGCAAAGATGTCCAGAGTGGTCAAGTCCAAGCAATACACAACTTCCGTCCCTGGCGCACCAGATGGCCAATACGTGATAATCCAATTCACAACCTCGTTCAAGAACAAAGCGTCTGCGACCGAAACCGTCACGCCAATGTTGGACAAGGACGGCAGTTGGAGAGTTTCTGGTTACTTCATCAAGTAGATAGTTCCAACAAAACCATGGAGCAGACGGCCTAAAGGCCGCGCCTGAAGCTGAAATCTGAGCGTGTAAAGGCCGAAAAAGCGCGTTTTCAGGCTAAAAACGGGCATTAGTACGGTTGACTTGTAGCAAAGTAAGTTTGATGCTGTTTAGAGCCGGTCGATGGCTTTGCGAAGCTCGTCGCAGACAATGCCAACCTCGTCTTTGCTAAGATTATTGTAGAAAGGTAACGCTATGGTCCTTTCGGCGATTTTTTCGGTAACGGGGAAATCACCGGGCTTGAAACCGAAACGCTCGACCATAAAGGCCTGAAGGTGAACGGGCGTAAAATAGTTGCTGACCTGAATGCCCGCGTCGCGCATCGTCTGTAAAACCTTCTCGCGATTCTGGCGAGTGAACCGGTCAGCGAGACGAACGACAAAGACAAACCAGTTGTTATCGCAACCGGCGGGTTCGGTCGGCACAACGAGACGGTCGTCGCCGGCGAGGTTTTCCTGATACCATTTGGCGACCTGTTTGCGTTTGCGTTTTATTTCCTCGATTCTCGAAAGCTGAACTATGCCGAGCGTGCAGTTAATGTCACTAAGGCGATAGTTGTAGCCCAGCCGGACGTGACTGAGCCAGCTTCCGCCTGCCGCCCTGCCCTGATTGCGAAGTGAGACACACATATCAGCGAGGTCGTCGTTGTCGGTGAGGATGATACCGCCCTCGCCGGTAGTGATTTGCTTATTGGGATAAAACGCGAAGGTGGACATATCGCCGAAGGTGCCGGCCTTTTTGCCGTTTAACGCGGAACCAAGTGCTTCGCAACTATCCTCGACGAAGGCGAGTTTGTGCTTGTCGGCGATGCGGCGATATTTGTCGAAATCAGCGGTACTGCCAAAGGCCTCGATGGGAATTATTGCCCTTGTTTTTTTTGTAATCTTCTGCTCGATTTTATTGGGGTCGATGTTCAAAGTTACAGGGTCAATATCAACGAAGGCGGGTTTGGCCCCAACCATAAGCGCAACGTTTGAAGTAGAGATGAAAGTAAACGGCGTTGTGATTACCTCATCTCCCGGCCCGATACCGAGGGCGAGCATACACAGATACAGGCCGCTTGTGCCGCTGTTGACAGCCACGGCTCGCTTTTTGCCTATATATTTAGCGAAGGCCTGCTCAAACTCTCCCAGTTTCGGGCCAAGTGAGAGATTAGGGCTTTTAAGCACATCGGTAACTGCCTGAATTTCCCTGTCGGTGATATCAGGACGGGACAAAAATATACGCATAAACGGTTCCTTACGGCATCAAATGCAGGTTATACGAAAAAGCACATTTTACTGTTCAGACCCGAATTTGCCAAATACTTTCCGCCAGCCGTGGCTTATGGGACGTAGTAATAGTGGCAAAGGCCAATATCAGTAATGCGGTTTGGAAGTAAGGTGGTTGTCCTAAACAGCACACATATTAAAACCGATAAATGACGTGAAAGCGGCAAAAAACCGCTTTGAACGGGGATATAAAAATGGCAAAAGGCAAGAATGTACTAACGACGGGTGACGTGGCGAAGATTTGCAACGTAGCACCGAGGACCGTGTCCAAATGGTTCGACAGCGGCCAGTTGAAGGGCTACCGAATACCGGGCAGCAAAGACCGGCGGATACCAGTCAACGAGCTGATACGGTTTATGAAGCAGAATAATATGCCGGTGCCGGCGCTGCCGGTCGGCAAGATGCGAGTCGTAATAGTTGACAGCAACGCCGAATCGGCATCGAAACTGGCGGAGACGCTGCGGACCAAATCGGACTACGAAGTAAGCGTCGCCAGGAATAACTTCGAGACGGGAACGGCTGTCCACAAACTTGAGCCGCACGTTTTGCTTGTAAATCTGCTGTCCAAAGACATCGACGCGACGGAAATATGCAGGAATATCCGGTCCGACGAAGAGCTGCAGACCATCAGGATAATCGCCCTTGTGAACCACCTGGCGGGCGGTGAAGCGGCGGCATTGCTGCAAAAAGGGTTTGACGGGTATGTTTCGATGCCAGCGGACGTTTCGGAGGTCGTCAGAAAAATAGAGGAGGCAACCGCCATAATCTATTAGCGACAGACGACAGACCATGCTAAAACTAAAAAGAAGCCGGTATTAGTGCCGGCTTCTTTCGTTTTACCCGAAACATACCAAACACGATTTTTTGTTCTTCAAAAAGAACCCCTTTTCCCATATAATTATCACAGGCAGCGCTCGTAGCTCAGATGGATAGAGCGCCGGTTTCCTAAACCGGAGGTCGTCAGTTCGAATCTGGCCGGGCGCATTGAGTTGTGTTGGTTAGATATGGTGTTTTTTTGTGAGTTATCGGGGGGAAACCAATACCGTAAGAATTGACCGGTGGCGAGTTGAGCAAAGGTATCTGCCCGTTTATTTTTTAACTGCCGGTTCCAGTGCAAGCAGTTTTTTCAAGCACACCAGCGGTTTCAGGCGCGTTGCCGGGCAGCTCACTAAGCGTCCAGTATAAGTCGAGGACTTTAATCGCCTCAACAAACTTCTTGTAGTCCACTGGTTTTACTATGTAACCGGCGACGCTAAGTTTGAAGCTTTCCACTTTATCGCGGTCATCTCTCGATGTCGTCAGCACAACGACGGGTATCTGTTTAAGCTCTTCGTCGGCCTTTGCAACCTTGAGAAACTCTATGCCGTTCATTCTCGGCATATTCAGGTCGAGCAAAACAAGACAGGGCTTTTTGTCGGGATGCGTTTTCAAGTATTCCAACGCTTCCTCGCCGTTGGTTACTCTAACCAGTTCGTTATTGACCTTAAGCTCATTAAACGCACGCTTAACAGTCATAGCGTCCACGCTATCGTCTTCAGCAAGCAGTATCGGTCTTAGATTTTTCATTTTGGACTCCTACACATTTGTTACGCATAAACCCTGCCGGTATTATCGTCACAGGCGACGGCTGATTTCAGAAGAAAACCGTTATTTTTAAAGTTTTTCGGGCAGCCGGGCCTATATGTTCTGCATAAAAAATGTCCAACGAGAGCGGCCCCGCTCAATTATCGGACCCGACAATTCCGTTTGTGACAACATTTTCAATCTCAACGTCTTTGTTATCAAGGTTATTATCTGGTAATTCGCTGAGCGTCCAGTAAAGGTTAAAAATTCTCATTGCCTCAACGAATCCTTTGTAATCGACGGGTTTGACTATGTAGCCGGCAGCACTGCAATTGAAACATTCGAACCTATCCTGATCGGCCTTTGAGGTGGTGAGCACAACCACGGGAATACGTCTCAACTTGCCATCGGCTTTTACTATTTTAAGGAATTCAACGCCATTCATCTTAGGCATATTCAGGTCCAGAAGGACTACGCACGGCTCGGCGTTGGCGCTATCACGCAGGTATTCCAGTGCCTGTTCGCCGTTGACCACGCGAATGAGAGTATTCATGACATGAAGGTCATTAAACGCTCTTTTTACCGTCATAGCATCAACAGTGTCGTCCTCTATAAGGAGAATCGGTTTTAAACTGCGCATCCTGCTCAACCCCCAATAAAAAAGACTCTTCGTCGTGCCAGTTCATCGCGGCACATAAAAAGGCAAAAATACTATCGACGTAATAGACAAGGGGTTTGACAAGGAAAACCCTCTGCCAGGCAGGAATAATACCTATACACACGAGATACTCTTGCACGCTCACTGACAAAAGCTGTTATATAAGCGCTATTATCATCGGCGCCTGTTTATGGGACCTTCAAATCAGAAATAACGGCACCTTTCGCCGTGAGGTCAAGTGCATTACAGGACAACTCTTCTAAAGCCTGAGAAACAAACGAGCAACAAGCAAATTAGAGAGCCGTGGGTTTACACAGATTTTTATCGCTGACGGCAACCCGGCCACATATTTTACATACGAATTTGGCGTTTTTTACAAGGGTTTTGTATTCCCTTGGGTTGCTTAATTGAAAGCCGATGTTGTTCAAATAACAAAGGTGTTTGTTGTGGCCTGCGTGCGGCATACTTGTCTTTGCCATTGTATTTATCTCCGTAAAAAAGTCAGTGCGTTAATCCTTTATCTTGCGACTTATGAAGTATAGCAAAAGTCAGTACAATAAAAAGCACAATCGCGGAAACATATCCGACAACCCGCGGCATCATCCAGCCATGATGAACAGTGTGAGCAAATGTAATACCGGTGATAATATAATCGAGGATTATGCCGCTTAGCAATGCGCATCCGGCGACGGCGGCGAGATAAGTGAGCGCGGTGGCCCTGCCCATAATTCTCCAGATGATAACAATGGACGCTGCGTTGGTAGCGGGACCTGTCATCAGGAAAACCAAAGCGGCCCCCGGACTCAGGCCCTTCAACATCAGTGCGGCCGCAATCGGAACCGAGGCCGTTGCGCAAACATACATCGGTATTCCTATAAGCATCATTACGAACATCGGGAAAATGCCTGTGCCGAGCTTGTCCGCGAAAAAGCCGTCAGGTACAAGAGCGGAAATAAAAGCGGCAACAACCAGGCCGAGCAGCATCGCCCTGCCGATATCGCGAGGCAGCGTGATAAAACCGTATCTGAACATTCGCGTAACTGGATTACTTTTGTGCCCGACGGAACAACATTCATCTTCGCAATTCTGATTTTGTTGTGGGCCGTTTTCGAGAGAGTCGCCGAAGAGATTAACCATCACGCCGCCGACTATGCCGGTGACAAAAGCGGCTATCGGTCTGAATATCGCGAAAACCGGGCCAAGCAAGGCATACGTGACAAAAATGCTGTCAACGCCTGTTTGCGGGGTCGAGAGCAAAAATGACACAGCCGCCCCCCTGCTTGCGCCATGCTTGCGAAGTGACATTGTTACAGGGATGACGCTGCACGAGCACAAAGGCAGAGGGACACCAAAAAGAGACGCCTTGACCACCGGCCAGAACCCCCTGCCGCCGAGATGTTTTTCAACAAGCTGCTTCGATACAAGGACTCCAAGCAATCCCGCCATAAAGAACCCGAACAACAGATACGGCGACATCTCAAGAACTGTATTCCAGAAACCCATCGCTATAGATTTAACGAACTCTGTCATATATCAACTCCGGCTCTGGCCGGTCAATTAACCGATATTTGTTCAACCTTGCTTATGCTGCCGTTAAGACCTATCGTAACATCTTCGAACGTCATTTTTACGCCGGCCTTTGCCAGTGCTTGCTGTGCTATTCGAGTAAGGCCGCTACAACAAGGTACTTCCATATGTACTACGCTGAGCGACTTTAGTTTGTTGGTTTTCAAGATATCGGCGAGCTTTTCGACGTAAAAAAGGGCATCGTCAAGTTTTGGGCATCCAACAACAATACTGTGTCCCCTCAAAAATTTGCTGTGGAAATCACCCATCGCAAAAGGGACACAATCAGCCACAAGCAGCAAACGAGCATCCGCAAAATATGGAGCATGCGGAGAGACAAGTTTAAGCTGAACCGGCCAGTGTGTCAGCTGTGAAGCAACATCTCCGGCGGCCGAATCAGATTTTTCAGCGGTGTCCCTTAATTTTGCCGATGCCATACCCGGACACATAAACGGCGCTGGCTGCGGTTGTTTCATTTGCTTCAGGTGTTCTTTTGTCGGCTTTTCATCGAATGGTTTGGCCTCCCGCTGGATAATCCTAATAGCATCCTGCGGACAATGGCCGATGCAGGCACCAAGGCCATCGCAGTAGGTCTCGCTGACAAGTTTTGCCTTGCCGTTGATTATTTTTATTGCGCCTTCGGCGCAGGCTTTTGCGCAAAGCCCACAGCCGTTGCATTTTTCTTCGTTGATAACGATTATATTCCGCAAGGCCATAAGGCCTCCTTTATGTCGTCGCCAATATAGTGTCCAAATCCTCGTCCACTGAGCCGACGGGAGCGATATTGAACTTTTCAACCAGAACATTAAGGGCGGCCGGGCTGACGAAGGCGGGCAGCGACGGGCCGAGCTTTATATTCTTTATGCCGAGGTGCAGGAGGGACAGGAGGATTACAACCGCTTTTTGCTCATACCAGGACAGTACAAACGACAAGGGCAGGTCATTTACGCCGCATTTGAAGGCCCCTGCCAAGGCAACGGCTATCTGAATCGCGGAGTAGGCATCATTGCACTGGCCGCAATCGAGCAGACGAGGTATGCCGTCGATATCGCCGAAATCGAGTTTATTGAAACGATATTTACCGCAGGCCAGCGTGAGGATGACGCAGTCATTGGGGACATTCTGGGCAAATTCAGTGAAGTAGTTTCTTCCCGGCTTAGCGCCGTCGCAGCCGCCGATAAGGAAGAAGTGTCTGATTTTGCCCGCTTTTACGGCATCGATGACTTTGCCGGCAACGCTCATAACAGTATTTCGAGCGAAGCCAATAGTAATAAATTTCGCCGGGGTATCCTGGGTAAATCCGGGGGCGGCCAGAGCTGCTTTTATAACAGGCGTAAAATCTCCGTTTGGTATATGAGCTACGTCCGGCCAGCCGACAACGCCCGATGTGAAAATTCTGGCTTTATAACTGTCCTTTGGTTTTTGCAGACAATTGGTTGTCATCAGTATTGCGCCGGGGAAGGCGTCGAATTCGTTTCGCTGGTCCTGCCAAGCGCCGCCGTAATTGCCGACGAGGTGCTTGTATTTTTTCAGACCGGGGTAAGCGTTGCAGGGCAGCATCTCGCCGTGAGTGTAAACATTGACGCCTTTGCCCTGAGTTTGCTTGAGCAACAGTTCGAGGTCTTTGAGGTCGTGGCCCGAGACGACGATGCATTTGCCTTTGACAGGGGTAACGCGGACCTGTGTCGGCTCCGGGTGGCCATACGTGCCGGTGTTACCCGCATCGAGCAACTCCATTGCCTTGAGATTAACTTCGCCTACTGCGAGAGCGGTTTGAAGAAGCTCGCCGATATCGGTAGGTTTCTGCGTGAGCCAGTCGAGGGTCTTGTGAATAAAGGCGTAAATCTTGTCGTCTTCCCTGCCCAAAATCTGGGCGTGGTCGGCATAGGCGGCAAGACCTTTGAGGCCGTAAACAATCAATTCCTGCAAACCCGCGACATCGGGGCCAAGCTTGTTGATTTTGTCCTGAATGCCGACAAGTAAGGCGGTTTCAACCAGCACATCTATATTATCGATATTAGCCCACCACAGAACTTCGCAGGGAAACTGTTCGGGTACTTTGCCGGAACGTTTGCATGCGGTTTCATAAAGCGATTTGGCCTTCTCTTTGACTGAGGCCGCTTCTTTAAGCAATGCCTGAAAACGGGCGGGGTCAAAATCGACGTTTGTAAGCGTGCTGAACATTGCCTTGACGGTGAAAACATTCACGGCTTTATCGACGCTGCCCATCTGTCTTGCGCGATTGGCATAGCGAGAAATGTCCTTAAGAGCATAAACTAAAAGATCCTGAAGAGTAGCGGTTTGCGGGTCCTTGCCGCAAACTCCCATTGCTGTGCACCCCTCGCCTTTGGCGGTCTGTTCGCACTGATAACAAAACATATTCATAACGTATTTCCTTAAAACTAAATTTAAGTTTATTTTTTCTTTAACTGCTTTATCATGCCCTAATCATTGTAAGCAGCATTTTGAATTTTTCTTCCGCGGCAACCGAATGCGGGACATTCGCAGGCATAATTATCAATTGCCCGGCCAAGACAGGTATCTTTTTGCCACCGATGGTCAATAACGCCCTGCCGTCGAGCACCTGCACAACCGCGTCGTAAGGCGCCGTATGCTCACTCAGCCCCTGTCTGGCGTCAAATGCAAACAAAGTAAGCGTCCCCACCGGCTTATCGATTATGGTTTTGCTGACCACCGAGTCGTCGGCGTAATCAATAAGTCCCGTCAGGACCGCCGGTTTTGCCAGGCAGGTCTCCAGAACAGTCGAATTACGCTTTTTTTCGCTCATTTTCTGCTCCCGCCTTTCGCTGTTTTTTTGTCATTTTCCTTATCCGCTAACTGTTTCAAGGTAAGGCCGTCAAGAAACTCGTCGATTTTGCCCTGCAGACGAGTCAGCTCGGGGTTGATATTGCAGCAGCGCGAAAGCCGGCAAAGTTTGCAATTATTCAGCCGGACAGGTCCCTGTATCGTCTCAACCAATGAGCGGACCGTTATCTTCGACGGTTTTTTGCAAAGCACAAAACCGCCCGAAGGCCCCATTTCGCTTTTTACAATCCCCGCCTTATGCAGCCGCTGCATAAGCTTG
>Ga0187882_1005077_pt1 | contig 10448 bp, 5 predicted proteins | sample June2016WEW_19_1_3_FD_132991 | JGI IMG/M metagenome (GOLD analysis project Ga0187882, IMG submission 132991) | Peatland microbial communities from SPRUCE experiment site at the Marcell Experimental Forest, Minnesota, USA - June2016WEW_19_150 | ecosystem: Environmental > Terrestrial > Soil >...
CTACACCGAGGAGACTATGAAGACAATTGGGAAGCGAATCTGGACTCTGGCCCGACTCTTCAACGTGAGAGAGGGCTTCTCCAAAAAAGACGACACAATGCCACCTCGAATGTACCTCGACCCACTGCCCGATGGCAACGCAGGAAAAGTTGTCACCATGCAAGACTTCGAGGACATGCTCACAGAATACTACCAGCTTTGGGGCTGGGACGACCAAGGTAAACCCAAGACCTCGACAATTCATGAACTTGGACTAACTGAATTAGCATCGCAACAGAACTAAGGGTCACAAGCGGGGGCGATCCCTCAATGTGCAATTTGCGTAGAATGAGTCTTATCGCTTGTCAGTGATGTTTGCATGATGCTTGCTCCTGACGTTGGTGTTAGGATTCATCTCTCCCTCAATCGATTCTGATCCCTTCTATCCTTCGTGCGGCAAAGCCCAAGCCTAGCATCCGTGGTGATAGATAGGTGATAGGTGACTGAGCGGGTCGGTCGACCGTTACGGGTTCTGGTTGATGCGAGTAGTTGATCTTATATACGCTCTCCGCGAACTGCGTCGCGTGATTGTAACGGTCAAATTGTATGAGCTGACCTGGAAACAAGCAAAAAAAGCCTTCCAGGAAACGAGCACCGCAATAATCCCGACAGGAAGCACTGAACAGCACGGTCCACATCTGCCAATCGGTACGGATTGGATTGTTGCTAACGAGATTGCGACCAGACTTTCCGCTAAGACAAAAGCAGTAGTGCTTCCGGTCGTTCCCTATGGATACGCTGAGTATCACATGGACTTTCCTGGGACAATCTATCTTGACAAGGAGACGCTTCGAATCTTACTAATGGACATGTGCAGATCCCTGAACAAATGGGGCATTTCGCGAATTCTGTTTGTGAACGGCCATGGCGGCAACATGGATACCTTGGAGACGGTCAGCATGAAAATAAGAAAGAAGTATGGTATGTTGGCAGCGGCTGCTCAGTGGTGGGAAATGCTACCCCAAAAAATTAAAGGGGAGATTACGGAGACGCATGGAGGCACCGTAGAGACAGCGATAGTTCGCGCAATAAACCCAAACATTGTTGATATGGATGTTGCATTCGTTCCGAAAGTAAAGTCCTTTACGAAGAGCATTGAAACCATATCGATCATTCAGTCTAGATTCGAAGATGGCTTAATCCGAATTTACTATAGGGTGGGAGACGTGTCAGAGGCAGGGTCGATGACCGAGGTTGAAGGCGCTACGGACGTTAAAGACTTTAGCACGGCGACTCCCGAGTTGGGTAAGGAACTCTTAGACAAGGTGGTCAACCAAATAGCGAAATTCATCCCTGAATTCGAAAAGATAGAGGTACCGAGAACGCAAGAGGAACCATGAACTTTCCGTAACTCCTCGTTATGCGACAAAAATCGCACTGGATTTCTACAACTCAGTGCGATACTTCTTTACGCTTGTCTTCGCTCTGAACTCTGCCTAGGATTCCTTACTGTCCTTGAAGGAGCAACCACGTGAAATTCCACGAAATTCTACGAAAGTAACTGATACATCATTAGATAGAAGATGCTGATCTAGTAAGCGATCAAGATCGCTATTGTAGCCGTGTTTGGTATCTCAAAATCAGATCGCACCTTAGACCAAAACTCGTAAATTTTCGCAGCTGACTCTCTACGGATGAAATGTCTATGAACTCTGTGAAAATTGAGAGCGTCGAAGCTCGTAGCGGAGAGAAGAAGACTGGATACCTGTTGGTCGGTGAGACCGCTGTCGCACCTGTGCAGATCCCTGTGGCCATAATCAATGGGGTCAAACCGGGTCCAACACTGTGCATTAGCGGGGGCGTCCACGGTTTTGAATATTCGAGCATAGCAGCTGTGATGCGTATCATAAGAGAAACTGAGCCGGCGACTCTGAAGGGGACATTGGTTGCAGTGCCCGTCGTGAATATGCCTGGGTTTGAAGCCAGAGGACCTCAAGGCGGAATCAGTACGGCGTTCCAGTGCCCGATAGACGGCATTAACATTAATCGCATTATGCCGGGTAATCCAGATGGTAGTATGGGATATCAGATCGCGGCCGCGTTCATGAGCAGAGTGGTCTCCAAGGCCGACTACCTAATCGACTGCCACGGCGGGGACCTAAACGAAGAGCTCGTCCCCTTCGTTGTTATAGCACCTGGAAACGAAGGACCGAATAAGATCGCAAAAGAGATACTTGCTCCGTCTTTCGCCACTGAATTCGTCATCGAAGAAGAACTTGCCAGCGGAACCCATGGATCAGCCCTTGCGCTCGGCAAACCCGCCGTGGTTATTGAAGCAGGAGGATACGGAAGGGTTCTCGACGACGCTGTCAACCTCATAACGGACGGCATAAGGAACGCGATGAAACGCATCAAAATGATGGACGGCACACCGACACCCACAAAGCAAACCGTGCGCAGAGGATGGTGGAGTGTCTACGCGAAGCGTGGAGGCGTCTGCTATCCAGTGCCTATCGGAACAAAAGTCAAAAAGGGGCAGCAGGTGGCCGAAGTGCACAACTTATTCGGAGACCGCCTTGAGACTCTAGAATCGCCCGTCGATGGAACAGTAATATTCAGAAGGACACCGATCGCAATATCCACCAACGATCGCGTACTTGGAATTGCTCCTGACCAAGACCTACCTGCACCCAAAGCCCGCCCCTACCCTTAGAGACGTTTCATCAGCGTCAACCCTAGAAGACACTGCGAAACAATGAAGTGATAGCCGAAAAATTGCAGGTAAATGAGTCATGAACAACGGCAAATATAGTCACAGACTTCGTGAATTAAGAAGCTCTGTTGTATCGGATGTGATGGATAGCATGGGGGTGGAGGGAGTCATCTCCGGTCTCTGTTGCTCAAGATTCTGCTTAGTTCAGAGATGGGCTCATCTGGCACGAGCTTGCTCCCTTGGACGATAAAGGAGTTAAGGCGCTGTATCGAGAACATACTGTGGTGCAATGGTAATTGTTGGAAAAGGGATGCTATATGATGGCAGCCGGAAAGGCTGCGACTATAGATGGTTCCGTGATCGTCGCACGTAGCTGTGACGCTCTTGGAGATTACGCGCAACAGGTCTTGGCGGTGCCAAGAAGAAAGCATGGGTCTGACGAGAAGTTGAGGTTTGGCCGGTCAGAAGGCATTGAGATAGCTCAGGTTCCGGAGACTTACGCATACCTGGGAGTGATATCGGTTGTTGAAGGCGAAGACATCCATACAGCACAGGGCGGCATTAACGAGTTTCAGGTCTGTGCGGGAGCTTCTTCAGGCGGCGTAATCAGCAAGAGAGCCGAAGCGGTCTGCCCAACAATGCGTACGTCTATTGGCGATTACCGTATGACCTTGGTTCTGGAACGCTGCAAAACCGCTCGTGAAGGCATCAAAATGATCGGTGAGCTTACCGACCGGTATGGTGCTCGAACGGACAACTATATTGTCGGTGACCCAAACGAGGTTTGGCTTTACGAAGAGTTTCGTGGGCACCTTTGGGTTGCCGCTAGAGTTCCAGATGACTGTTTCGTGGTAGAGGCGAACACTTGCAGGATTAGTGAAGTGAATTTGAACGATTCCAGGAATTTTATGGGTTCAAAGGATTTGTTGACTTTCGCGGTGGATAACGGCCTACGTGAACCTGGAAGCAGAGAACCGTTCAACGTGATGAAAACTTACAGTGCACAGAACGAGAAAGTCAAGCAAGGTATTCCTGTTCCAGCGTATGACAGCCGGCGAATATGGCGCGGAATCAACCTCCTTTCGCCATCGACGAACTTGGATCCGCGAGAGCCTGTTGAAACTTATCCTCTCTTCGTGAAGCCAGATACAAAACTTGACGCGAGAGACTGTCTCAAGATTTTCAGTGATCACTATCAAGGAACAGAATTCGACCCATACGGCGCGAAGAGCGATGAGTACGCACCCGCGGTGCCACGGGGTACGTTAGATTTGTGGGACGATCCCACAAGGAAAACATCCACAGCGGATTCTCATTTCCAGTTGAATGGAAAGTTACAGTACCAGATGGCACCGGTATGGGGGACAGAACGCATAATCGGCACCGCGGCTGCTGTGACTACTTGGTGTGCTCAACTAAGAAGCAGCATGCCCAATCCGATTGGAGGGCTCCTTTGGACAGGCTTGGCGGAAGGAGCTACAAGCCCTCACCTTCCGTTCTATTCCGGGATAACCAAGACTCCCAAAGCATATACTGTCGGCTCCCAAAAATGCGAACCGTTGCCAACTGAAGTTTTTTCAGGCAGCATATATGACGAAGAATCGGCTTACTGGACTTTTCGACAGATCTCCAACCTAGTGAACTTGTTCTACACTGCAACGAAGGATGAAGTGATACCGGTTTGGCGCAAGTGGGAGGAGGAACTCTACGCGCTGCAGCCGTTAATTGAGAAAACTGCATCAGATCTCTTTCAGAAGAATCCTAGCATGGCTGAAGAGTACATAACCAGCTACAGTAACATGAAGGCCACTGAAGCACTCGAAATCGCGAAATCCGTTATCAACAAACTTCACACAATAATCGCCCATTGCAACACGCCGCTTTGACCCGCCACCAAGGAACGAAGAAGTGTGGTGCGCACGCACAAACGAAATTCATGGATTCAATTTCGGACGCCTACTCCATTAGAACCGGACACAAAGATCTGCCCTGCAAGAGATGTTTCTTATAACAAGCAACTACTTGACTGCCCACTGGAGGCGCATTAACGCAGTCATATCCCGTTGTGGAAGTCAGAGCCAACGTCATGCTTAGAAAGGCGCATGGGGGTGCGGCCCTCAAATGAACATTTGGGGGCCGAATGCGTGGCTTTCAGCTAGACAACTCACGGCGCCACCTTCTCTCTGCCCGAAGGATCTCCGCAGTACCGTCTTTTTCCAAGGTTTCCAATATCTTCTCCACGGACGTATGTTTGACGGGCAGTTCATCCTCATTAGCCAATCGCATTAATGCTAAAGCCAAAATGACTGCAGCGTCCTTCATTCCCTTGGCACTGACTTTGTCAACTGTATCCGCACTTGTATGGCTGTACAGCTCATCAATGGGGTCCGATGGCACGTCGAGAAAATGCACGGTTGGCACGCCCATAACATAGAACGGCCAGTGGTCGCTGTGGCATCTCAGTCGTCCTGAGTATGTGATTTTGGGCATTTCCCATTCTCGATCAAACGTTCCGGTCTTATTCAGAATCTTCTCAAGGAAAGAGGCGAGTTCTTCAGGCCCACAAACCTGGAAGCTATGTCCTGTTTTGGCACTAATGCCAGCCATATCTGTGTTGATCATCAGTTTGATGTTCTTCAGTTCATCTGTGTGATCGAGCACATAACCCGTCGATCCGTTCAAGCCGAGTTCTTCACCCGCGAAGCAGCAAAATCTAATCGTTCGCTTAAATGAACCACCATGTTTGGCTAGGGCTCGAGCCGCTTCCAGAACTACGCAGGCGCCGGCAGCGTCATCCATCGCTCCAACTGAGATGTCGTGACCGTCGAAGTGGCCTCCAACAAGGATCAGCTCCTCAGGGCGTTCGTGCCCCGGAAGATCCCCCACGACATTATAGGATCTCGCACCTGACGCATATCTATTCTGTATCTTGAGATTAGCTACGACCGGTCCGTCGGAAAGCTGCCTAAGGATAAATTGAGAGCTTTCTCTTGATATTCCACAAGCCGGAATTTCTCCTATCAGACCAAGTCTCGCGGCACCAGTCGGAGGAAGACCTCCGTAACTGCGGTTAATGTATATGAAACCTGAAGCTCCGTATTCCTGTAGATAGCCGTAGATCGTAGGTCGATACAGGTTCTCTTTGTCACCCGCCGCTGGTGTCCAATGACCGTTCGGTCGAGTGTAATTTCCATCGAGAACCAACTTTCCTCCAATTTCGTCTTTGTGGTCGAGAAGATATGCACGCGATCCACCTTCCAAGCAATACACTTCGGCTATTTTGCCTTCTTCTGAAGTCGAGGGCGCATTCGCGAGTGAAATGCACGGCAATCGCTGATGCACTGGCTTTAGAAGTTCTAGAGAAGCTGTCCCCCGTTTCCAACTCCAGAGATCGACCAGTTTACCGTCTTTCCAACCGAAGTGAGTGTAGGATTCGGCCTTCGCGTCTTGTAACCCGTAGCTACGTAGCTTGGCCGCCATGAATTCTGCCGCTTCTTTCTCCTCTTCAGTCGCAAAGAATCTGCTGCCGAATCTATCACATAGTGCTGAGAGATTCTCGAATGCTTCGGAATTTACGACAATCTCTCCAGCTACCAATATCTCCCTGTTGTCCAACGTTGTCATATGCAAAACCTGGCCGGATACGTATAATTGTTCCCGTTCATTCCTGCGGAAGTGGCACCCCCAGCATTCATTGTTAACCTCTCATTCTCAGTTCGTCCTACGACGCGTCACAATTCATGAAGGCTGTCTTATCCTCTAAAGAGATGGCGCGTTCACAAGTGAAGGCAGGTTGGAGCGAGCCCTCTTTTATCCTGAATCAGCCGCTTAGTTGCAATAACGCGATCCGATCTTTACGCAATACAACTTTCGGATACGAGCACGAGGAGATGGAAGACAAACGTACAGAGACCATAATGACTAACGCTTAAGGGGACGTTTCAGGATTATCTTGCGGGAAAATGGAAGCTGAAGGAACAAACCGCTTTGGCGTTCGCGTTAGCAGCAGCAATCTTGTTTGCCCTGATAGTCTCGGTTACTATACGCAACCTTTCCATCGGCTCATTATGTTCGCGAAGAACTCGCTAGCATTCGGAAATTTGTTACTATGCTTGAGGGACCAAGAAAAATGAGGAAGCGCCTGAGGGAATCTCCTCAAGCGCAAATCGGAAGTTAGGTCTTGGGAGCTTTTGCTTTCTTTCTGCGACTAAGCCAGACGGCCGCTCCGACGAGCACGACTAAGATAACAACAATCGCGCCTACGATTGTTGTATCAGTCGTTGACGATGAGACAGAAATTGGGTCGGTCACGCTTCCTGGTAGCAGGGGTCTTCCGCCGAAATATTGGCCACTGGAGATGTACTCGTTGACTTGGTCTGGGGTTATACCGCTCGTTATTGCGTTTGCAGCCATAGTATCGTTAAGCACGTAACCAGTGAAGTTTGCCCGGTACCAGACGGTGCCAAACGCCGGAGGCGCTGGGGCTGAGACTTGGTACTTGCTAGAGTTGTCTGAGACTGCTGCCGCGACATTAGCCCAAGTTTGCCCGCCGTCCGTGCTCTGCTGGATTATTATCATTAGATGAGCGGCTGGCACTAACCCGTTTATGGTGATCGAGCCGCTTCCCAGCATTGGACTGCCCGTGTACGCTATCTGAGCTGGTGGTGGACCAACGCTCACAGAGTAACCTGCTGCCTGCAATTCCTGTGCGGCGGCATTAAGATCGTATGAGTCCGGCTTGATGTTAGGATTTTCCCAGATTCCCCAACCTGGACCCACCATTGTTGCCAATGAGTAGCCTGAGCCAGCCAACAATTGTGATATGATTAGGTCTCTCGGTATCATGTGACTGATGGCTGTTCTGACATCTCTTGCAGCTTCTGCCGCTTTTGATGGATCGCTTTTTCCAAGTGGTGTGTCGACGCCTGTCCCTAGAATGGGGTGTTCCATGTTGAAGCCTTGTTCTGCCCATCCAAATTCAGGTGCAGAGATTATGTTGACGCCCATCTGCTGGAGCGTTGACTTGTCCTTTGCTAGTTGGTAGTTGCTGTCGAGAACGTCCACTTCCCCGCTTTTGAGTGCAGCCAATGCCGAATCTTTGTCGGCAATCCACACGACCTTGTAAGTGTCGACAGTGAATCGGCCAATTGATTCAAGGCCGGTGGCGTTCCAGTATCCCGGGAACTTCACCAAAGTCGCAATATTGTTTGTAAAGTCATAGTTCTGCAGAATGTATGGTCCAGCTCCTACTGGGCCTACTGCCGTATAGGAACCGGAACCGCCGTACTGCTTCGTGTCCCACGTGTACTTGTATGGTGCGTTCGCTGTGCTATATGAGATGGAGTCCCATGTACTGGATGGGAACTTTTCCAGAATGTGCTTTGGTAATGGCGCGAACGCTCCGTATGTCTCCTTTGTGAACGCATAGGGGTCTGGTAGGTGGAATTCGAAGCTATATTTGCCAGTTGCCTTCCACCAACCGTGTCTCACAGCTTCATTTGCAGAGGCCCTATTGTCGACGGTGGTCGTAGTTCCATTCAGAAAGGTAAAGTCAACTACATTCCCCAAGTACTGAATGTCAGTGCCTAGACTGGTAGCTGCGGTCTGTGGGGCGAGAAGGGCCCATCGTGTCCATACGAAGTCATCCGCTGTAATTTCGACTCCACTCTGGAAAAGGGCGCCATGCCTGATCGTTAAGTTCCAGTCCAATCCGTCTTGACTCGGTTGTATGCTCGTTGCGAGCGCAGGATAGAATGAAAGATTGCGGCCATTAAGATCTTGGAGTCCAGCACCTGCAAAACATATTTGAGAATAGATGTTTAATGCGTAGTTTGAAGTGGAGCTCGCAGTCACTGCTGGGTTGAGGGTATTACCTGGAAACACATTACTTGCTTCCGCGAAGGTTAGGGCAGTTCCTCCTGCCCATTGCTGGACATCTGGAAAGGTCATTACGCTGTAAACGTCTTTTCCGCCCCAAGCAGTCCATTTTTGGCCTCTTGGGATCACATCGACGGGTTGGTACAAGAAGTTGTAAGGTTTGTCATAGGCCACGATCTCTTGGATCTTGTACTCCAGATTCACCTGTTGCTGAGTGTCTGTAGTCTTGCCCAACTGATCAAAGAGCGCGTTCAACTCTGTGTTATTGTAGAGTACATAGTTGTTGCCAGCAGGAGCAAAGAATCCTGGCTTGCCGTCGAGCATGAATGCGAAGTCTGGAATTGGCGGGGTTGGTGGCGAAAAGACCCAGTTGACGAAACCCATGTCGAAGCCACCTTGGTCGAAGGGCGCGCCCTGGTTCACGCTAGTGAAGTACATTCGGTTGATAAGCACATCGAAGTTAACATAGAATAGCTTCGCTTCTATTCCAAGCTCGATCATGTTACTTGCGATAATACTGGCGTACTGTCTTCTGACGGCATTTCCGCCGGTGGGCGCGATAAGGGTCACCGAGAATAACGGAGCGCCCTGCGCGTGGACATCCGTGAACATTACCGAAACTAAACTTGAGCTGCAGAGGAACACGAGAAGTGCAAGCGCGATTCCTTGGATCACGTATTTGAGCGATTTATTCATAACTTTCACGAAGTCGGGTAGGCTGTGGGTTATACTTAAGCCCTGTCCCTTAAGCGGCTGTGGAAAGTAAGTAATCATAGAGTATAGACTTCGTCACGCATTTTGCCCAAAGTAGATCTCACAGAATCGACGATTAATCGATGGAAACCTCTAGGCGATTTCTTTCCTGCGCCCAGTGTCCTCTTTACGCTTCCATTGGGAAAAGCCTCAGGTATGGGCATGCAGGCCTTGATTGAACGCTGAGTTTTTCCAGCACGTACGTAGAAAGTCATCATGTTTGCTAGGGACTCGTTTACTGCCCTCGCTAGGCGACTCTTATTATCGTGTATACGCACGTACGTGACCATGTCTCTTGAACGTGAAGTCCTTCAATCAATTGAAAAATCAACCCCTGAGCTAGTTGTGTTAACGCAGAAGCTGATACGTCAGAAAAGCGTTAACCCGCCTGGCGACGTCTCTGCGGTTGCGCAAGTCCTGCAAGACAACTTGTCGTCATTCGGGATGGACGTTACTGTCCACACCCCAGCCCAAGGTATGGTAAACCTCCAAGCCGTTTTGAAAGGGGCGAAGACAAAACCTCGTTTCCTTTTCAACGGTCACACTGACGTGGTAACGGAAGGCGACCCTGCTGCTTGGACAGTTGGACCGTTCGATGGCGTTGTGAAGGGCGACTTGATTTTGGGAAGAGGAGCTGCAGACATGAAGGGAGGATTGGCCGCGGTCGCGACATGCCTTCGTGGGCTTGTCGAATCGGGTGTGAGCCTGAATGGTGAAGTTGTTTTTCACGCTGTGGCTGACGAAGAAGTCGATTCTATCTATGGTACAAAGTACATGATCAAGAAAGGCCTCGCTAAAGCGGACATGGGAATTGTTGCGGAAGGCTCAGTCTTTGGAGGGACGATAGGTCTGAGGCCCGCTGTTCGTGGAAACTGCTGGCTCAAACTAACAACTCACGGCCGAGCAGCCCACGCGAGCAACCCATCAAACGGAGTCAATGCTGTACTGAGTATGAGTAGACTTCTCCTCGCCTTGGAGAAAGCGCAACTTGAATTTACCCCACACAAACTCTTACCACCGCCCACGATCTCACCGGGAACCGTAATCCGGGGCGGCTCCAAGACAAACGTCATTCCTGAGCGATGCGAGGCGGAGGTTGATGTTCGATTAGTCCCTGGTATGACTA
>Ga0187882_1005078_pt1 | contig 10447 bp, 10 predicted proteins | sample June2016WEW_19_1_3_FD_132991 | JGI IMG/M metagenome (GOLD analysis project Ga0187882, IMG submission 132991) | Peatland microbial communities from SPRUCE experiment site at the Marcell Experimental Forest, Minnesota, USA - June2016WEW_19_150 | ecosystem: Environmental > Terrestrial > Soil >...
ACCTGTCCCTCCATCCTTCCCCAGCGTTTTGCTGCATTACGCCTTATATAGCTTGGGAATAAAAATAAGATCATTATACTTAGGATAGGTCAATGATTTAAGGGTCTGACGGCCGATCCCCTTTTGGTGATCCTTGTTGGTTTCCCCATCGATGAAGTCAAAAGCTCGTGGGTTTGGCTGGGGATATTTTGGGTCTAACACCGGGATGGCTCTGCCTTTTTGCTCTCCCCTGCTTTGGTCTGGAATCATCAATTTCCAGATACCTTGCCAGTGGATCAGATAGAACAGTATTCGAGCTGATTTCGAAAATCTCTTAGTTCGCGATTTGCTGTATTGATGAGAAAATATCATCCTCGAATTATTCCCTCCCAAATCTTTACCACCTACTCATTCAAATCGTAAGGCTTCGATGGGGTCCATCTGAGCGGCTTTGCGGGCGGGGTAGAAGCCGAAAAAGATTCCCACGCCACCGGCAAAGGAGAAAGAAAGGAGCAGGGCCTGGACGGATATGAGGGTCGGCCACTTGAACATCTGGGAGATGATCTTGGAAGCCCCAACGCCGAGAATGATGCCGATGATTCCTCCAATCAGGCTCAGGACCAGAGCTTCCACCAGAAATTGCCAGAGGATGTCCCGGCCTCGGGCGCCCACGGCCATACGGATTCCGATCTCCCGAGTCCGCTCGGTTACGGAAACCAGCATGATATTCATAATACCGATTCCACCTACCAGCAGAGAGATTGAGGCTATGGCCCCCAGAAGAATGGACATCACTTTGGCCGATTCCTCCGCAGCAGACATGGCCTCGGTCAGGTTGCGCACTGAGAAATCATTATCCTGGTTGGCCCGTATGCGGTGGCGTTGCCGGAGGAGCCCGGTAATCTGGTCCTCCGCCAGGTTCATCGTATCTGGTCCTATAGCCTGAACGGCAATAGAGCGCACCATCCCGGGAAATTGCTGGCCGAAAAGGAGCCTCTGGCCCGTGGTCAAAGGGACGTAGACAACGTCATCCTGGTCCTGGCCCCACGTGGTTTGGCCTTTCGTGGAGAGCACGCCGACCACCGTGAAAGGGAATTGCTTGACGCGCACAACCTGGCCCACGGGGTCGATATCGCCGAAAAGGTTGTCCACCACGGTCTGTCCCAAGAGGCAGACCTTGGCTGCTCCCTCCACGTCAGACTGAATTATAGACCGACCCTTGACAACCGGCCAATCCCGAATGAGAAGGACTTCCGGTGTACTGGCAAAAGTGATGGTGGCCCAGTTCTGATTTCCAAAGACAATTTGAGCAACGCCCTGGAGGACAGGGGCGGCATATTTAACCGCCGATAACTCAGAGGCGATGGCCTTGGAATCGTCTACCGTGAGGGTGGGCACCGACCCCGAGCCGAAACGGATCCCCCCGCTGGTCGCGCTTCCGGAAAGCACGATGAGCAAGTTGGAGCCCATGGAAGCAATTTGTTCCTGGATGCGGGCCTTGGCTCCAGACCCGATGGCAATCATGGCAATGACCGCGGCCACCCCGATGATGATCCCCAACATGGTCAGGCTGGAGCGCATTTTATTGCGCCCCAGGGCTTTTAGGGCGATGCGCAGGGTCATGAGAAAATTCATGCGTTTCCCTCTTCTATGGGTGCAGGCAGCTGGCTTAGATCTTCCGCAGCCTGCCGGGGCTGGAAGTGATCGTCTTTGATCACTTTTCCATCCCGGAAGACAACCTGGCGGCTGGCATAACGGGCGATATCCGGCTCATGAGTCACCAGAATGATGGTGATCCCAGAGGCTTGATTAAGCTTCTGGAAGATGTCCATTATCTCCATGCTGGTACGGGTGTCCAGGTTCCCCGTAGGCTCATCCGCCAGAATCAAGGAAGGTTTGTTGACCAGGGCGCGGGCAATGGCCACTCGTTGTTGTTGACCTCCGGATAGTTGGCTGGGAAGATGATGTTCCCGTCCCTGAAGCCCTACAACGGTCAGCGCTTCCATGGCCCGCTGGTGTCTTTCGCGAGAAGAGGTATGATCGTAAAAAAGGGGAAGTTCCACGTTTTCCAGGGCGGAGGTTCGCCCCAGGAGATTAAAACTCTGGAAGACAAAGCCGATCTTCTGATTTCGAATCCGGGCCAACTCATCCCTGGTTAGCCCGGAGACATCCTTTCCTTCCAGGAAGTAACTGCCTTGAGTCGGACGGTCCAGGCAGCCGATAATATTCATGAAGGTAGACTTTCCCGAGCCCGAAGCACCCATAATGGCCAGGAGTTCTCCGGCCTGGATGGTCAAATCCGCCCCCTTCAGAGCAGGAACCTGCACTTCCCCCAGGAAATAGGTTTTTACCAGATGTTCGACGCGAATCAGTTCAGACATTTTTATCTTTTTGTTTTACCGCAGAGGACGCGGAGATCGCCGGGATGAATCTTAAAATAAAGACTTTTGGGGGTTCGGTTATTTCCTCTGCGTTCTCCGCGAGCTCTGCGGTGAATTAACTTTACCGCATTTTCATCGTGGGTGTGCTGGATTGGGAAGAGGCAGACGACCCGCTCTTGCCGTTTCCGCCCATAGCTTCGGTGATAACTTCGTCTCCTCCTTTTAGATTCCCCGAAATGACCTCGGTGAAAGATCCATCGGAAATCCCGGTAGTGATTTCTACCGGCACCGGCCTTTTCTGGGGCACGGGAACCCAGATCTTAAATTTCGGGAGAATGGTCTGGGTTCCGGTCTGCTCCGGCATTTGGTCAAACTTTTTACGCTGTTCTTCACTGAGCACGGAACGAATCTTGGAGCGGGCGAACGCGGCAAGATCCCTGGCTTTGCCCGAAGCAGTCTCCGGCCGTGCTTTCCGGGCCACCTCCAGCTCACTTTGCATATCTTTGAGGATGTGGGAAATGGCGGCCTGTTGGTCCGGGGAAATATTCAGTTCAGCTTTCAGCCGGTCCATATTCAGAAGGGAAGGAACCGCCGCAGGTGAAGCACTCGGTGCAGCTTGGGTCCCCTTTTGGGTCACGGCTTCCTTTCTGGCGAAATCCGGCCGGAAGCGCAAGGCAGCATTGGGAATCTTGAGGATATCATCCTTATGGTCCACCAGAATCGAGGCATTGGCGGTCATTCCCGGCCTCAGCTTGAAGTCTGGATTTTTTACCAGAATCACCACATCATAAGTAACCACGTTCTGGATGGTTATCGGGGCATTGCGGATCTCCGCAACCTTCCCCCGAAAGGTGGTCTGGGGAAAAGCATCGACGGTGAAGGTGGCGTCCTGGCCGACGGCTACCCGGCCGACATCGGCCTCGCTGACATTGGTATCCACCTGCATCTCGGTCAGGTCCTGAGCAATCGTAAAAATGGTCGGGGCCTGCAGGCTGGCCGCGACTGTCTGCCCTACGTCCACGTTCCGGGAGATGACGATCCCGGTAACGGGCGCCGTGATGCGGCAGTGGTCCAGGTTCACCTGCGCCAGCTCCAGGGTAGCCTCGCTCTGCTTGATGCCGGCGCGGGCCGCTTCCAGCTTGGCAATGGCCGATTCCAGCTGGGCTTCGTTGGCCTTGAGCTGGGCCTGGGCCGCCTCGAGCAGAGCCACCGCCGAATCATAATTGGTCTGGGCCGTATCCCGGTCGCTGGCGGCGATCAGGTCCTTCTGGAAGAGCTCCAGAGACCGCTTCAGGCTTCGGTTGGTGTCTTCCACCGAAACCTTGGCTTTGAGGACATTGGCCTTGCCGGCCTCCACATTCGACCGGGCCGTGGAAATATCCGCCTGGGCGGTGAGGTAGGAGGCCCGGGCATTCTCCAGCGAGGCCTTGGCCTGGGAAACCTGGGCCTGGAAAATGGCCGGGTCGATCTCGGCAACGAGCTGCCCCGTCTTTACCTGGGTATTGTAATCGGCATAAAGCTTCAGGATGGTACCCGAAACCTGGGAGCCCACGAGTACGGTGATCACGGCGTTGACCGTGCCGTTAGCCGTTACATAAGCCGAAATACTGCCCCGTTCCGCCCTCACGGTCCGGTATTTGATATCCTTGCCTTTATCTTTGTAGAAATAGGTGTAACCGACAGCGCCCCCGGCAACGAGGAGCATCAAAATGACCCAGAATATAATTTTTTTCTTCACGATTATTCTTTTCCCTCTTGATGGCCCAGTTTTTCCTCGACCAAGCCTTGCGTCACCGGGGCGACCTCCACCAAAGGTGCTTGCCCCATGCCCTGCCGCTTCGGGTCTTCTGCCTTTTTGGCGGAGATGACCTGGGCGGCCCGGAAGGCACCCAGCGTTGCGATCGCCAGGACGATTATAATGACGATGATTCTTTTGGTTTTCATGACTTCATCTTCAGCGGTACAGGCCCATGGCGTTGTCGATCTTTGCTTCCGCGATTTTGTAATTGTAGAGCGCCTGGATATAGTTAGCCCGGGCATTGGCCAGAGAAACTTCGGCATCCGTGATCTCCAGCGGAGAACCAACGCCTACCTGGTAGCGGCCCGTGGCCAGGTCATAATTCTCCTGGGCTTGGCCGACGGCTTTTTCCGTGACCCTGATCTGCTCATCGGCCAGCTTCAGACCCAGGTACGCCTGCTCCCCTTGCAGGCGGATGTTCAACTTCGTATTTTCCTCCTGAGCCTTGAGGCTCCGCAGGGTGGCCTGGGCCTGGGCGATCTGGGCTGGCGTGTAGAAGCCGGCGAAGAGCGGGAAGACCATGGAAGCCCCTAAGAACGCGTCCCAGTAAAAAGTTTGATCGAACCCTGTACCGCGGTACAGATAGCTGGCATTGCCGGAAAGAATGGGATAGTAGCCAGCCTTGGCCAGTTGTATCGTCGCAACTTGGGCACGCTCCAGGGCCTGGAACTGGATGAGTTCGGGGCGCTGTTCGAAGGCGGTCTTCAAAATCTCCGCCTGGGTGATCTCCCGCGGTTTATAGGACAGAGAGTCTTCGATTTCATATTGCAGATCTTGCCGCAAGCCCATGGCGATGTTCAAGGTGACTAGAGCCACCAGGTAATTATTCCTGGCCTGGATCAGGGCCAATTCAGCATTGGCCAGGGCCACCTCGGCGTTGGTAACATCAATTTTAGGATGGGTCCCGGCCTGGTAAAAACCCTGGGCCTGCTCCAGGTGCTCTTTGGTCTGCTTGACCGTATCTTCCGCCACCGCTATGAGGCGTTTTGTCTGGAGGACACTGTAATAGGCTTGATCCACGTTCAGGATAACGGTCATCCGGGTAATGGATACGGCCTCCTGGCTCGCCTTCACATTTTCCCGGTTGATCGTGACGTTATTGGAGGTTCGGCCGAAGTCATAGATCGTCTGGCTGGCCGCGAGCCCCGTGTTGAGGACGTCGGTAAAGGTCCACCTCCACCGGTTAGGACCCGCAGTGGGCACACCGATCGCTCCTCCGGAGGGATTGGAGATGGGGGAGGAGCTGAAATTCGTCGTGAAGGCGGTATAACTGTTGTTTAAATTAACCTGGGGATAGTAAGCAGCCAGGGCCTGTTCCACCAGCGCCTTGTTGGCAAGGACCGTTTCCTTGGTGGCCACCAGGGAGGGATGGAACTTTATGGCAATCGCCCTCACTTGGTCGAGAGTCAGCGGCTTTCCCGGCTGCGGGATAAGGTCTTGATCTTGAGCCAGAGCCAGGCTCGAACAGAAGAAAAAAACGATCAGATTCAGTCCCCAAACAGCCATTCTCCTTGTACTCATTTTTTTCATCCATCAATCCCCTTTCCTGGTTCATATGCATGGTATGTATGCATTTTTTGGGCCAAATCCCTTTCTTTCCAAAGTTTAAAACAGCTAATTTAGTCTACCCCTTTTCTAAATGCAACCCTATTCCGCTATGGCCGTCGGCCTCCCGGGTTCTGAAGCCTGCCGATTCTTTATCAGCAAGGCCGGAAGAATCCCCACGGTAATGAGGAGTGCCGAGAAAACAAAGGCATCCTCGAAGGCAGCCACCGCAGCTTGTTTTTGCAGCCACAAGGCCAGCAGAGTTTTCCCTTTAACCAGAAAATCTGCCGGGGCGTGTCCCGCCCGTGCCACCAGTGTCTCCATGGCTGATTGAGCTTGGGCCACAATGGGGGTAGAGACGTTATTTATATGCTCCAGAAATTGGGTGTAATGGAAGAACTGCCGGCGTTCCACGGTAGCGCCTAAGAGGGCCACTCCGACGGCGCCCCCGACCTGTATGGTGACGGTCAGGAGACTTGAGGCGATGCTGGTCTGCTCCCGACGAACCGCATTGAGAGCGGCACTCATGAGCGGGGCATTAAGCAATCCCATCCCTATTCCCCGGATTACCTGCGGCCAGAATAGAAACCAGTAATCGGAGTCCAATGAAAGGTCTTTATACATGTAAAGGGAAAAGGCTACCAGTACCGTCCCGCAGAACAAAGGAATTCGCGGGCCGATTCGGTCGGATATCATCCCGGAAAACGGGGAAACAATGGCCACACTTATGGCCGTGGGCGCCAGGATGATTCCCGTATGCAGGGCCTTATAGTCCAATACAGTTTGCAGGAAAAGGGGAAGGAGGAACATGGCCCCAAAAATGGCTATTGCCCGGGCAAAATTGATAATATTGGCCATCAGGAAATTATGGTTGGCGAAAAGATGCAGGTCAATAATCGGGTCTTTCACCAGGAATCCGGAAGCGATGAAGACCACCAGCCCCACAATGCTCAAGCTGAAGCAGGAGATAATGTAATCGGAATCCCATCCTTCACGCTGGCCCTGGGCCAGGGCGATCAGGAAGAAGGCTAGAAAGACCGATAAACTGAGGAACCCAACCAGGTCTAACTTCCGGGATGAATTGGCCGGGCGGATGGCGGGAAGGATCCAAAGCGCCGCCAGGATAGCCACGGCCCCCACCGGCAAATTGATGTAGAAAATCGACCGCCAGCTGACCTCGTCCACCAGGTAGCCGCCCATAAAGGGACCGGCAGCCGGGGCTACCATCGCCCCGATAGACCAGGTGCCCATGGCCATCCCCCGCTCCTGGGGGGGGAAAACTTCCGAAACCAGGGTCAAACCCGTGGGCATCAAAGCTCCTCCTCCGAGGGCCTGCAGAACCCGGAAGACAATCAGGGAGTCCTTGTTCCAGGCAAGACCACAAAGGGCTGATCCCAGGCAAAAAAACGCCAGGCTGAAAATAAACAATTTCTTCAAGCCGATAAGTTCTTTCAACCAATTGGTGGTCGGCATGGAGATGGCGAAGGCGATCATATAACCGGTGACCACCCATTCGATTTGATCGACCGTGGCGCCGAAACTGGCCATCATCTTGGGGAGGGCTACATTGACGATGTTATTATCCAGAATCGCCATGAAGCTACCCAGGATGACAACTCCCAGTACTCCCCACTTATGATCTTTGCCCTGAGAAGAGAATTGGTTCATAGATTCTTTTAGCCTGAAACTCGCAACCCGTAACGCGCAACGGTTATTTCCCTTCTATCGCCACCACGACCATCATTCCCGGCTTGAGCATATTCTTCGGGTCCTGGACCGAAACCCGAACGGGGATTCGATGAGTGACTTTAATAAAATTCCCGGAGGGGTTCTCCGACGGAAGCAAAGCAAATTCGGAAGAAGCCGCAGACCCGATGAATTCTACCCGTCCTTCAAAGTCCCGGCCGGGGAAAGCATCCACCTCCACTAATGTCTTGGCCCCCTGGTGCACTCTGCGGACCTTGGTTTCTTCTACATTGGCGACAACCCATTTCTCTGTTGGATTGTTCACGACGAGAAGGGGTTGACCGACCTGCACGACCTGCCCCTGATCCACCAGACGCTTGGAGATCACCCCGGAAATGGGGCTTAGAACCTTAGTTTCCTGCAGGTGGATCTCTGCCAACTGAAGAGTTGCTTCGGTCTCTTGAACCTTGGCTTTTAAGAGCTCTATACTTTTTTCCTGGAGGGCAATCTGCTTCTTTTCCTCCTGGGCCAGAGCTACATTAATTTTGGCCCTTTCCCGAACCTGCTCGGAGACGCGGATGCTCTGTTTCTTCAGGGTAATCGAACGCTGATTGGCTTCCGCCATCTCCACCTGGGAGACGGCATCCCGCTCGTTTTCCAGGGCCACATCGTATTTGCTCTGAGCCACCTGCCAGGCGGTTTCAGCCGAATCCCGGGCGGTTTCAGCTACATAGTTACTGCGAAAAAGCTCATGGTTGCGGTCAAATTCTTTTTTGGCGTTTTCCAGAGTGGCTTTGGCCTCCAACACCTTGGCCTTGGCTGCCTGGAGGTTCGCCCGGGCCCGGTCAATATCCTTATTTACCCGGTCCGTCTGAAGGGTAGCATCATCCTCAGCGAATTTCAGACTTTCTCCCGACTCGCGTAAAGAGGCTTCCGCCGTACCGATACCCTGAATCACCCGTTCTCTGGTAAGAGAAAGCTGGGTGACCGCCCGGTCCAAATCGTGGCGAGCCATTTCCAGGTTGGCCTGAGCCTGGGCCTGAGCGGCCAGGTAATCTTTGGGATCGATCTCCACGAGAACCTGGCCGGCCTGAACCCGGTCCCCTTCTTCCACCCGAAGCTGCACAATCCTCCCCGATACCTTGGCGCTGAGATTAACCAGATTCCCTTTCACCTGGGCATCATCGGTGGAAACGTAGTGCTAGCGGAAAAGGACCCATTGGAGCCCAAAATAAAGCCCGATCACGAGGCCGACGATTCCCCCGAGGATTAGGATTTTCTTCTTACGGGGTTTAGGAGTTGGATTTTCGCTTTTGGGTTCCATTTTTTTTAGCGTTTCCCGTCAGCCCGTTTAAGAAAGTTTCCACGAAGGTATCGACGACCCTTTTCTGGGAAAAACGGAGAAAATTCTTCATCCCATATAATTCCTGGGATTGAACGTAATGAATGGCCATGCCCATGAAGGCCCGGGCAGCCAAAAAGGGCGGAACTTTTCTGAAGGCCCCCTCTTTTATCCGCTGGCGAATATAACCCGAAAGAAGTTTGGTTCTTTCCGTCGCATGATTCTCGAAAAAGATCCTGGAGAGATCGTGTCCTTCCAGGGCGCTGTATTGGATCAGCCTCATGAAAACAGGGTCTTCGGTATTTTTGGAAATCAGGTAAGAGGCGATGGAACGGAATACCTGCCGGTCATCCTTGGCCTGGATGGCTTCCTCGGGGAAAAACATCTCTTCGGAGCCATCGGTTTTCTTCTGGATAATTGCCCGGTAGAGGGCTTTCTTGCTGGGGAAGTATTTAAACATCAGGGCCTCGCTGATACCCAGATGCCGGGCGATCTCCCGGGTGGTCGTGCCCCGGAACCCTTTCTTGGCAAAAAGCTTCATGGAACCCCGCAAAATTTGTTCCCGGCGCCCTCCAGCGGTCATTCTGCTTCCCATCCTTTTCCCCTTTCGCCCATCATTTCACCTATAAATAAGTGATCACTTACTAAAAACAATTAGACTAATATATTTTGTCTTGGGGGTCAATGAGAAAGATCGCCATTTTGGGCCCAAACCTTGAGACCTGAAACTGGAAACACGAAACTTGCTTTTCCCCCGGGAAATCGGATAATTTAATAAAAATTCTTTTTTAATTGTTAGGAAATTATAAAATTTTTTGCCGGTCAAATTTTGGGCATTTAAGCGCACTTTAGGCATTTTTTATTCCCATGTCCATGGAGGAGCCCATGATCCGACGAATTGATCACATTTCCATCGCGGTCCGAGACCTGGAGAAGGCCAGAAACTTCTTCCTGAATATTCTGGGGGGGAAAGAGCTCTTTTCGGCGCCCGTGTCCCAACAGAAATTTCGTTGGACCACCATAGAGCTTGGGACCTCTTGCTTCATTGAGCTCATCGATCCGTTGGAAAAAGACGGGTTCGTCCACCGTTTCCTGGAGACTCGAGGGGAAGGGCCGCATCACGTTACCATCCAGGTGGACGACCTGAAGGAGATTCACCGAATATTAGAAGAAAAATGCATCTCCACCTTCGGCTATGCCGAGCCTTTCCCCGGTTGGAAAGAGCTATACATCCATCCCAAAAACGCATTCGGAACCCTCATCCAGTTCGCCGAGTTCAACCCTTTGGACTGGATCAACCCGGGGTACATCCCCCCCTCTTATTGGGAAATTGCCCCTCCGCAAAAAGTTGAGTCGGAAAGGGGGCAGATGGAAGTGCGCCGGGTGGGAACCGAAAAGGGGTTTGAGGTGGAGATTCGGCAGGGGGAGGCGGTGGTTCGAATCCCCCAGGCCCGGGTGGAAGACCTTATTCAAGCCCTGAAGAAACAACGGACTTCCCCAGAAGCCTCTTCAGGCACTTGACATTTGATTCGTTCTTGAACGAAGATAAAGCGCGGGAAGAAAAAGGGATCGAAAATTCCTATGGCGTTCTAACCCGACTTAGCGGATTCAGCCTTCTCGAAAATTTTTTTGACGCCGGAAGCAGTGTATTTTCAAGGATCGGAGTGCCTGGCGGGGGCCTAAACAGGCTGTAGTGAAGACCTACCCTCTTTTCAG